>Ga0187784_10005061_pt1 | contig 10666 bp, 13 predicted proteins | sample 1015_SJ02_MP15_2_FD_132964 | JGI IMG/M metagenome (GOLD analysis project Ga0187784, IMG submission 132964) | Tropical peat soil microbial communities from peatlands in Department of Meta, Colombia - 1015_SJ02_MP15_20_MG | ecosystem: Environmental > Terrestrial > Soil > Wetlands > Peat | place... | reverse complement strand
TTCGTGAATGCGATAGGCGTCGCCGAGATGCCGGCGCAGCCAGTCGATGCCGAAGGCGTTGGTGACGTTGCTGCGCGTGACGAAGAGATCGCGGCCGCAGCGGAAGAAGTCGGCGGCGTCGAACACCGGCTCGTATTCGGTGAGAATGTAGGTGATCGGCTCGCCGTGCTCGGGCGTGCGGAAATCGGGGTCGAACAGATCGTCCTCGAGCTGCGGGCGCGGCGCGGAAGTCCAGCGGGCGCCGCGTCGAAAATAGTCCTTGAGCAGCGTGCGGTAGCTCTGGCTCTCATATTGGCGGCAGGGCCAGACCATCGGCGTCTCGATGATCTCGTCGCCGACGACGAGCAGGCTGTCGCGCGGACAGGAGTTGCAGAAGCCGCGCGACTTCCAGCCCGGTCCGCCGAAGGCCTGGCGGAAGTCGGTCGCGTCGGGCCGCTTCACGACGACGCCGAGCGATTGCAGCAGGGCGATGAAGCCGTCGAGCTCGCGCTGCGCCGGCTCGATCATGATCCTCGGATAGCGCAAGCCCGCGGCGATCGCCTGCGCGCGCGCGGCGAGGCCCGGAATGTTGCAGGTGACGACGCGATGGCCCGAAGGGATGACGGCGCCTTCCAGCCGTCCGACGATGATCTCCTCGAGCGGGTCCCATTCGTTGTGGGAGCTGACCGGCGAGGCTCCGACCGCAGCGCCGCCCTCCGAAAGATTGGCGTCGAGCTTATACATTGCAATTTTCCCTGCCTAGGCCCGCGATAAGGCGCGCCGGGACGGTCGCGCCTCGCCGAAGGCGCTGCGGAAACCGTCCGCAGACCCGCTCCAGCGCCGTCGGTTAGGCCGCCTTCGGCTTGTTTACGATCTCGATGCGATCGAGAATCCTGCCGAGATCCCGCTTCGCGATTTGAACATCATAGTCGTTTTGCAGATTGAGCCAAAGCTGCGCCGTTGTGGAAAGCGCCTTGGCGAGCCGAAGCGCGGTATCGGCGGTAATGCCGGTGCGTTCGCCGGCGATCCGTTCGATCCGCGTCCGAGGCAAACCGCAGGCCTTGGCAAGAGCGCCCGCCGAAATTCCAAGCGGAACGAGGAACTCCTCCCGCAGAACCTCACCGGGATGCATGGGCTTGAGCTTCTTGTTCATTGTGGCGTGCTCTTCTAATGGTAGTCCACGATCTCGACCTCTACAGGGCCTTCTGCCGTCCAAACAAAGCACACCCGGAATTGGTCGTTGATGCGGATCGAATGTTGTCCTTGACGATCGCCCGCCAGCGCCTCGAGGCGGTTGCCCGGAGGCGACCTCAAGTCGCCGAGATCGGCCGCAGCGTTGAGGTAGCGCAACTTCCGGCGCGCCACTTTGACCAGATCCGGCGGAAATCCCTTGGGACTTTCGCCGTTGAAGACGGCTTCGGCGGTCTTGTCCCGGAAGCTATTGATCACAAAACGCACGTATCATCGAATGATACTTACGTCAACCGGCGCGTATCAACGAATGATACGGCGCTTGTGCGGCTCTCGGCGGCCGGTGCGGCGCTTACGTGCTCACCGGCGAGGCGGCCGATATCAGCCTGCATCGCCGCCGGCCTTGCGCAGCGTATGGCCGATCTCCTTGAAGCGCTCCAAATCTTCGGCCTCCTTCTTGGCGGCGACGCCGAAATCGAGCGGTTCGTCCTGCCGGTAGCGCTTGCCCAAGCGAAAAGCGGTCTCCGCCTTCATCAATTCCGTCCCGAGATAAAAGGCGTGGGCGCCGTCCTTCTCGACGCCGAGCGAGGCGTAAAGCGACATGGCGTCCTGCGCCGCGCAGTGAAAATTCTTCGCGAAGACATGGATTCCGTCTTCCGCCACCTCGATGCGGAAATTCTCGTCGCGCAAGCCGCGCGCGAGCTCGGCGATCTCGTCCGGCGTCGAAGCGTAAGGGCGCTTGTCGTGAACTTGGAGCAGCGCGTTGGAATAGCCTTTGGGCAGCGACCGTTCTGCACGCGCGGCGAAGAGCATGCGCCGGGCGGCGTCGTGCTCCTCGACCGTGCGCCGCGTGTGCGGGCTGACCTGCACGGTGAGAATTTGGCGAACGTTCAGCTCGGAGCACAGGCCGAGCAGAGTCGCCGTGACGCCCGAAGAATCGGCGTCGGTCAGCTCGGTCAGATTGCCCGTGCCCATCATGATTTCGGCCTCTGGCTCGCGCCGCCGCAGCTCGACATAGCGCGCGATCGAGGCGGCAAAGCCGAAATGAATCGGATCAAGAATGGGATCGAGGATGAAGTCGATGTTCTTCGCGCGCGCCTTGGCCGCCGCTCGCTGGAGGGAATCCAGATCGCCATGCGGCGAGGCCACGAGAATCGGAACGAGCGACGCGCCGTCGGGCAGGATATCGAGCGAGTTCTCGTCGAGACTCAGCAGATGATCGGCGCCGGCCTTGAAGGCGCGCTCCAGCTCGGCGACGTCGGCCGAATCGACGCTGACCTTCAAGCCTTCCCGCTTGAGAGCGGCGACGGTGTCTTCCATATGGGCGAAGGGCGTGTCCGGCAGACAGCCGAGATCGATCACGTCCGCGCCCGCGGCGGAGAGCCGCTTCGCGCATGAAACCACCTGCTCCACCGTCAGGGTCGAGGCGTCGACGATCTCGGCGAAGATGCGCATGTCGAAGCGCGAGAGATCGGGCTCTGCGCCACCCCGGCCGAGATAGGCCGGAAGATCAGCGATCTCCTCGGGGCCGCGCTCGAAGGGCGCGCCAAACTCCCGTGAAAGCGCCACGAGATCGGCGCGGCAGCGGCCGGGAAGAATCACGCGGTCGGCTTCGACCGGTCGCTCCAATCGGCGCCGGATGATCTCCTGCGTCATGAGCGCCGCGACCTTCACGCCGATGTCGCGAATGCGCCAACTGCGTCCCGCCTCGCCGAAGCTCGCGACCATGCGCTCCAGGCGCGGGTAGGCGAGGTGGCCGGTCAGGAACAGCAGGCGCTCAGACATCGCCCGCAAGCTCCTTGCGGCGACGCTCGACGATCGCCGTCAAATCCGCAAGGCTCTCGGCGACCGTGGTCGCCTCGAAGCTCTTCAGACGCTCGGTGTGCTCGAGGTCGACGCGGCGTGGATAGACCTTGACCATCCCCTTGGGCGCACGCGTCTCCAATTCGGGCGCCGTGTCGCAGGCGAAGACGATCGTCGGCACCCGGCATTTCCCGGCCTGTGCGAAGACGTTGGTCGCGAGATTGTCGGAGATGCCGAGCACGCACTTGGCGACGGTGTTCGAGGTCGCCGGCGCGACGACGAGCGTGTGATAGACGCCGTAGTAGAAATTGCCGACCGGCGCCGCGCTCGCAGTCACGTCCTTGTAGACGCGGATGTTGTCCGGCAGCGCGAAGTCGTGCTTGTACATGCGCACGACTTCCGCCGCGGCCTTGGAGACGAACAAATCGACGTGATCGAGCGTGCGGATCATGTCGAGGCATTCGGTGAAGAAATGTCCTGAGCCGGTGATGGCCCAGCCCCAGCGGGGGGTGACGACTTTTTTCATGTTGGCCTTTCTGCGCCGCCCCAGTCGGTGACGAGCAACCCGGGGATACGGTCGAATTCGCGGCGGTTCAAGGTGACGAGCGCCGCCCCGCGCCGCCGCGCCTGCGCCGCGATGAGGTAGTCGAACGGGCCGACCGGCCTTCCATTGCCTTCGAGGTAAGCGCGGATGTCGGCGGCTTCGCGCGCGTCCTCGGCATCGAAGGCCGGATGTTCGAAGCCGGCGGATAGGAAATCGCGAAGCAAAATCCGGGATTGCTGCGATCGCCGACTTTTGGCGATGCCGTATTCAAGCTCGAACAGCACGATGGATGGGATAATCAGACGCGATCCCCTATCGAGTTCTTCCGTCAGCCTCTCGCTGACTCGAGGCCGGCGTGCGTTGAGCGCGAAGATCACGACATTCGTGTCGAGACAGAACATGCTTCGCGTCAGTCGAAGGAAATCGAGTCGTCGGGCTCAAGCGGAGGATCATCCGGCAATCCCTCAGGCAGGAAGTCCTCGGCGCCCATCGCGTCCAGCTTCGCGCGCCACGCCTCGACGTCGAAGGGCGGCTTTTCCATGGGCTCCAGGATCACCTTCTCGCCGACCTTGCTCACGCGCACCTCCGTGCCCTCGAAACGGAACTCCTTGGGCAGGCGCACGGCCTGACTGCGGCCATGCATGAACAGCTTGGCGGTCGGTTGCTCATTGGATTTTTTGGCGTTGGTGGCCATCCGGCTGTCTCAAGATATCTATCGAGAATAGATATCACTTGCCTCCTGTTGAGGTCAACCGCCTCATCCGAGGGGACCTTCCGATTTTGAGCGTATAAGGACTCAATGGAATTGCTGAAAGGGAGAGTTCGATGCGTCTTTCAAGCTGCTGCTGCGGCGCGCATGACCGCCGCCGGGCGATCTTCGGCGCCGCGAGCGCCCTCCTCGCCGCAGCGCTGCCGCGCAACGCCGCGAGCCGCGCGCAGCCGGAGCCTGCCCGCGCCGAGGATGAAAAATTCATGCGGCTCGCCATCGGCGAGGCGGCGCAGGGGGATTATCCGTTCGGCGCCGTCATCGTCAGGGGCGGCGAGGTCGCCGCGAAAGGCCGCAATCTTGGCAGGACCACGCGCGACCCGACCGCGCACGCCGAGATGGTCGCCATTCGGAATTTCGTCGCGTCCGGCCGGTCGCCCGAATTTCCCGAGGCGACGATCTACGCCTCCGGCGAGCCCTGCCCGATGTGCATGAGCGCGATCGTGTGGTGCGGGATGAAGCGGGTGGTCTTCGCGGCCTCGATCGAAGAGCTGTCGACGCGCATCGGCCAGATCCGGCTCACGAGCCACACGATCGCGGAGGCGGCGCCTTTTGAGACCGTCGCGATCACGGGCGGCGTCTTGTCGCAGGAGGCCATGGCGCTGTTTCCGAAGCCTTGAGCGGCGCTGCAGCATCGTTAAAACGGGGCAAACTGCAAATCGATCCTTGCCGCGAGGCCCCGGCTCGCCTACGACATCTTGCAATGCAAGATTCCCGCGCCGAAAGAGCCGAGCTGGCGCCACGTCTCGAAGCCCTCGTCCGCAAGGCGGGCGAAATCGCCATGGCCTACTTCCGTCCGGGCGAGCGCACCAGCGCGCATGTGACGTACAAGAACGGCGGCTCGCCCGTCACCGAGGCGGATATCGCCGTGGATCGCTTTCTGCGGGAGGGAATGTCAGCGCTCGCGCCCAAGATCGGCTGGCTGTCCGAGGAGACTACTGACAGCGCCGACCGGCTGTCGATGCCGGAGATCGCCGTTGTCGACCCGATCGACGGGACCACCGCCTTCGTGCGCGGCGACGCGCGCTGGGCCGTCTCGTTGGCCGTCGTCGAAGAAGGCCAGCCCGTGGCTGGCGTGGTCCACGCCCCGGCGCTGGAGCGCACCTTTACCGCCTTCGCCGGCCACGGGGCCTATCTGAACGGCGAACCGATAAGAGTCTCGGCGCGCACCGCGCTCGAAGGCGCTCGCGTCGTCGCGCCTGGCGGCCTCGCGACAGCGCTGGAAAAGTCCCGGTACCGCTTCGCCATCGCGCCGCGCTCGCCCTCACTGGCGTTGCGGCTCGTCGAGGTCGCGCGCGGCGCGGACGATCTCGTCTTTGCGGGGCCGAACTCGCGGGACTGGGACATCGCCGCCGCCGACGTGATACTAAGGGAAGCGGGCGGCGCGCTTTTCGAGATGAGCGGCGGCCCGCTGGTCTATAATCGCGCGAGCTCGCGCCGCGAGGGTCTCATCGCCGCCCCAGCAGCGCTCATAGAAGACAGCCTCGATCTGGCGCACGCCGCTTTGAAAGGAAAATTATGACCGCGCCCACGGAAAAGCCCAGGCAGCTGCTGCATCTCGTCTTCGGCGGCGAGCTTCAGGAACTGCACGGACTCGAGTTTCGCGATCCGACAAAGCTCGACATCGTAGGCGTCTATCCGGACAATGATTCGGCCGTCGCCGCCTGGAGGGCCAAAGCGCAGGCGACCGTCGACAACGCCCATATGCGCTATTTCATCGTACATCTGCACGAGCTGCTCGACCCCTACGTCGACAGCCTGTAAATCGCCGCGATTGCGTGCGAATTTGGCTGAATGGGGCGCTTTGAGCGCTTGAAATAACGGGCCTGCATGCCGCTTCTCACGCTTTACCGGCTGGTGACGAACGCCGCCACGCCGCTCGCGCGGCCTCTGCTGCTGCTGCGGGCAGCGCAGGGCAAGGAAGACTCCGACCGCCTCGCCGAGCGCATGGGCTATCCGAGCCAGGAGCGCCCGCCAGGCGCGCTCGTCTGGCTGCACGGCGCGAGCGTCGGCGAGAGCCTGTCGCTACTGCCCCTGATCGAACGCTTCATCTCGCGCGGCGTCGAGGTGCTGGCGACGAGCGGCACGGTCGGCTCGGCGCGCGTTCTCTCGGCGCGGCTGCCGGCAGGCGCGCGACATCAATATCTGCCGCTCGATGCGCCGGCCTTCGTCGCCCGCTTTCTCGACCACTGGCGCCCTGATCTCGCGCTGTTCGCCGAAACCGAGATTTGGCCCAATCTGGTGCGCGCCATGCATCGGAGCGGCGCGCCGCTCGTGCTCGTCAACGCCCGTATCTCGACGGCCTCCGCCGAGCGCTGGCGCAAGCCGCCCGGCGTCGCGCGACGGCTCTTCGGCATGATTGATCTCTGCCTCGCGCAAGACGCGGAGAACGCCGCGCGCTTCTTGGAGCTCGGCGCGCCGCGCGCCCGCGTCGCCGGCAACCTCAAATTCGACGTGTCGCCGCCGCCGATCGACGGGCTGAAGCTCGCGGCGTTTCAGAGCGCGCTCGGCACGCGCCCGGTGTTCGCCGCGGCCTCGATCCATCCGGGTGAAACGCCGCTCGTGCTCGACGCGCATGTCGAGATGGCGCGCGTGCTGCCGCAGCTCGTGACGCTCGTCGCGCCGCGTCAACCGGACCAGGCTGTGCGTATTCAGCAGCTCGCGGCCGAGCGCGGCGTGAAGGCCGCGCTGCGCTCGCAGAGCGAGACGCCGCCTGCCGACGCCGGGATCTATGTCGTCGATTCTCTAGGCGAGCTCGGGCTGGTGTTCCGCACGGCGGGCGTCGTTTTCATGGGGCGCTCGCTGCTCGAGGAGGGCGGGCACAATCCGATCGAGGCGGCCAAGCTCGGCTGCGCTATCCTGCATGGCCCGCATGTCGAAGATTTCGCCGAAGTCTATGGCGAGCTCAACGCCGCCAAGGGCGCCGCGCGCGTGCTCGACGCCAGAGGACTCGCGCAGGCTTCGCTTTATCTGCTGTCGCAGCCGGCGCGCCTGCGCAAGATGGGGCGCGCCGCCATGGAGTCGGTGGCCAAGCTCGGCGGCGCCTCGCGCGAGATCATGACGGCGATCGAGCCCTATCTCGCGCAGCTCGCTCTAGAGCGGCGATGAGCGCCCAAGCGCCGAGATTCTGGGGCGCACGCGCGGGCTTCCTCTCGTATTCGCTTGCCCCTTTGGCGGCGATCTACGGCGCCGTCGCTTCCGCCCGGCTCAGGCGGAAGGCGCCCCGCGCCGAGCTGCCGACGATCGTCGTCGGAGGGTTGACGCTCGGGGGCGACGGCAAGACGCCGCTTGTTCTTGCGCTCGCCGAAATGCTTCAAGAGATGGGCGAGCGTGCGGCGATTCTCTCGCGGGGCTTTGGGCGCGCCGACCGAGGACTTGTCATCGTGGATGCGGCGCGGCACAGCGCGCGCGAGGTCGGCGACGAGGCGCTGCTCTCCGCCCAGAAAGCGCTGACGATTGTCGGCGCCGATCGCGCCGCGGCGGCGCGGCTCGCCAAGGCGCAGGGCGCGACGGCGCTCCTGCTCGACGACGGGCTGCACAGCCGCGCTCTGGAGCCGGATTTGGCGCTGCTCGTCGTCGACGCCGATTACGGCGCGGGCTCGGGCTTCTGTCCGCCCGCGGGGCCCTTGCGCGCTCCCATAGCGGCGCAGCTCGCCGCCGCCGATGCGCTCGTCGTGATTGGGACGGGCGAGGCTTGGGGCGCGCTTCCGGCCTTCGCGCCGAAGCTCCACGCGCAGCTCGCGCCCACGCCGGGGTCGGCAGCCACGCTCGCGGGCGCCAAGCTCTTCGCTTTTGCTGGGATCGGGCGACCGGAGAAATTCCGCAGGACGCTGAGCGACGCCGGCGCGCAGCTTTGCGACTTTCGCGCTTTTCCCGATCACCATGTCTATTCCCGCGCCGACCTCGCGGCGCTCGAGCGCGCAGCGCAGGCGCAGGGCGCACGGCTCATCACGACGCGCAAGGACGCCGTTCGCATCGGCTCCGCTGTGGAGAGCCTGTCGGTCGATTTCATTTTTAAAGAGGAGGCTCGGGTTAAAGCGTTGCTGCGCGAGGCCTTGAAGCGCCGCTGAAACGGAAACGGCTCCCTCGACGCTTGCGACGGGGTGGTTTCGCTATTTATGGCGCGCGTCAGTATTTTGCGACGACCGCCGGAGGCGCTCCGCCGAAACGCCAATTGAGGCCAAAGCGCGTCACATGCGAAATCAGGCTGCCCGTCGAGAAGGAGCCCACGACAGGCGCGATCGGCGGAATCACCCCATAGGTCTGGCCGCTGACGCCGCCGAGGTCGACAAAGAGATATTCGGCTTTGAGCGACAGGTTCTGGTCGAGCGCATATTCCGCGCCGCCGCCGACGGTCCATCCGACGTTCGTCTGCGTCGTTCCGCCCCAGAACAGAGCGCCCGAGGCTTGCGCGCCGTGCCCGATCACGTCGCCATAGGCGACGCCGCCCGTCACATAGGCGAGCGTCGATCCGGAGGCCCAGCCCAGACGGGCGCGCGTCGTTCCGAGCCAATCGAAGCCGTCGGCCAGGTCCGTCATGAAGGGGCCGGGAAAAGCCGCGACCTGATGCGAGACCCTGACGCCGCTCCACTGCATGTCGGTCTCGAGGCCGACGACGACATGGTTGGAGAGCTGGCGATTGTAGCCCGCCTGTCCGCCGAAGAGGAAGCCGGAGCTGCGGTTCTGGGCTTGCGCGAAGGTTGCGAGCGGCAGCGGAGACGCGAAATACGAGCTGGAGTCGAGCCTCTCTCCGCCATAGCCGCCGTTGACGCCGACATAAAAACCCGTCCAATCGACGGTCGAGGGCGCCGTGATCATGCCCAGCAGATCGTCCGTCTGGGGGAATGCGAAGCGGTCGAATTTCCAGTTCAGTCCGGTGCGGACGATATGCGTTCCAAACGACCCGGTTGCGAGTGAGCCGAAGAGGGGAGGAAGCCCGGGCGCGAAGCCGACCGCCGGGCCTGAAGCGTTCGCGAGCTGGACGTAAATATATTCTGCGCGCGCTGAGAGATTCGCGCTGAGCGCATAGTCTAGGCCGGCGCCAACGGCCCAGCCGGCGCCCACTTGGCTGCCGCCGTCGCCGAAGCCGCCGCCGAAGAGAACCTGCTCTGCATTCGCGGCGGTCTCGCCATAGGCGACGCCGCCGCTGACATAAGGGAGCAGCCGTCCGAAGGCATAGCCGACGCGCAAGCGCGTCGTGCCGAACCAGTCGAGCCTGTTGTGAAAGTTCTGGTAGACGTAGCCGGGAAGGCCGACCGACGCATAATTGACCGTCTGGGACGAGGCTGTGATTCCGCTCCATTGCATGTCGCTCTCGAGGCCGAGCACGACATTGTTCGGGAACTGGATCTGATAGCCGACCTGGCCGCCGAAGACTCCGCCGTTGGCGCGATTCGAGGTCGTCGTGTACGTGGCCAGCGCGGCACTGACGAGAGGGACATTGGCGTCGAGCACGCCGCCGCCGAAGCCGCTGTTGTAGCCGACATAGAACCCCGTCCAACTGAATAGGGGCGGCGGGGTGACCGGGGCCTTGCGGGAAGGCAGATCGGCGGCGAAGGCGGCGTGCGCGGCGAAAACCGCAGCGAGCGCGGCGCCGAACGAAACCGTCAGTCTGGACATGAATGAAGCCCCCCTCGAGCCTGCCTGAAAAAACCTGCTCGCGTTTTCGCCTTCTCCGTCGCACGCGCAGGGCGCCGAAGCATTCTGTGCAGGTGACCCTGTTTCGGCCGTCAAGGTCAAGCGCGACTGGGAGAAAAGGAGGGCGTGCGCGTCTCTTTATCCGGCGCCTGTGGCAAATTTGCCACAATCTCGGCGCCGGTAGAGTATCAGGCCGCCCTCGCCACAGGGCGCGCGGAAGGTCAAAGCGCGTTTCCCGATCAGGCCTTGCAGAAGGCACATCCCGCGAGTGACGTCATGGCCCGCCCCCGGACTTGACTTGGCTGCGCGGCCATGGGGCCTCCTTACCTTGGACCGAGCAAGAGGGAGAGAGCGATGAAGACGACCGCGAATCTCTCGCTTTGTCGCTGCCAAAAGAATGGATATTATGCGCGTATGACGAAGCTTCTTGAACGCGCCGTCGAGGCTGCGCGCGGCCTTCCGCCAGCGATCCAGGACGAGATTGCTCGCCTAGTGCTGCAGCTCGCCGGCGACGACGAGCCGCCTTTAGCGCTGACTGACGGTGAGCGCGCGGCTATCGCGGCTTCCAAAGCCGCCGCCGCCCGCGGCGAGTTCGCGACGGACGAAGAGGTCCGCGCCGTTTGGGCGAAGCATGGGCTGTGAAAGTCTGCTTCACGGCTCCGGCCCTTGCCGATCTCAACGACATTTTGAGCTACATTGCTGCGCGCTCACCGCGAGGCGCGCAAAAAGTGAAATCGCGCGTCCGA
>Ga0187784_10005060_pt1 | contig 10667 bp, 9 predicted proteins | sample 1015_SJ02_MP15_2_FD_132964 | JGI IMG/M metagenome (GOLD analysis project Ga0187784, IMG submission 132964) | Tropical peat soil microbial communities from peatlands in Department of Meta, Colombia - 1015_SJ02_MP15_20_MG | ecosystem: Environmental > Terrestrial > Soil > Wetlands > Peat | place... | reverse complement strand
CGGCGCCATCGACACGGACCCCTCCAAAGTGGGTAAGGATCTTGGAGAGGTTGTCGGCTCCGCTGATGCCCCGTGGGGCATCCGGGTTTCAGGCGACGCCAGGGGCGTTTTGGAGCAGTCGGCGGATGTCGTCATGCACACAACTTCGTCGTCTCTCCCAAAGGTCATGGATCAGCTTCTCGCGTGTCTGGACGTCGGCTCCTGCGTCGTTTCCACCTGCGAAGAGCTTTCTTATCCCTACCGCACCTATCCGGAGTTGGCCGAAAAATTGGACAAAGCGGCGAAGGATGCGGGCGTTGCGTTGGTCGGCACTGGCGTGAATCCCGGCTTCGTCATGGATAAGCTGGTTGTGACCCTGGCGGCTGTTTCCCAGCGCGTCGAGCACGCCAAGGCACTGCGTATCGTTGACGCTTCAAAGCGCCGTTTGCCTTTGCAGAAGAAGATCGGCGCCGGCATGACCGTGGAAGAGTTTCGCGCCAAGGTGAAAGAAGGCGTCATCAAGCACGTCGGCCTGCCCGAATCCGTTGCCATGGTCGCGGACAGCCTGGGTCTGCCCATTGACGAAATCATCGAAACGATCGAGCCTAAAGTTGCAACCGAGCACATAAAGACGGAATTCCTCACCGTCGAGGCCGGGCAAGCCGCAGGCGTCCACCAAATTGCTCGCGGGCTTTCTGCAGGCAAGGAACTCATCTACATGGAGCTTCAAATGTACGTGGGCGCGAAAGATCCCGCCGACACCGTCGAACTCAAGGGTCTCCCGAATATCAGCCTGGTCATCCCAGGAGGCTCCCACGGAGACATCGCTACAGCCTCCGTGGCCGTCAACTCCATCCCGGCGATTCTCGAAGCACCCTCCGGCTTGCGCACCTCACGCGACCTCCCCATCGGCTTTTTCTCGCCGAGGCCGCTCAAGTAGCTTTACGCGTTTCTTGGGTTTAACTTTGTACTGGCCGATCCCGCCTCGCGGGGTCGGTTCTTTTTCCGAAACTCTTGCAAAGGTATGACCTTTCGCAGTTCTGATCGCCGACGATGCTACTTCTTCCAGAATCGCATCACCGCCGAATAATCCACGTCTTCCTTCATTTCCCCTTTGACGTAGCTGTACACTTCCCGCGCCGCGGCTGTGGCCGGCAACGCCACTCCAATTTGATTTGCCAAATCCAGCATCAATCCAAGGTCTTTGTGCATCAGCCGCAACGGAAAGCTCGGCTTGAAGTCGCCCTTGACCATCAATGGTGACTTCACGTCCAGCACCCCGGAACGCGCCATGCTCGCTTGCATCACTTCGATGAGTTGCTCCCCCTGCAGCCCCGCTCGTGTGACCAGCGCCAGCGCTTCGGCCATGGCTCCAACCTGAAGCGCCAGAATCCCGTTCATCGCCAGCTTAATCGTTTGGCCCGCGCCATTTGGTCCCAGGTGAAACCACTTCTTGCCCATCGCCCCAAGGATCGGCTCCATTTCCTTCAACGTCGCCGCGGCTCCGCCGATCATGAACACCAGGTTCCCTTCGCGCGCGCCCCAATCCCCGCCTGTCACTGGCGCATCTAGAAACCGCACCTGCCGCTCTGCACAAGCGGCCGCAATTTTCCGCGCCAGCGCTGGAGAAACCGTGCTTGAATCAATGTAAATGCTGCCGGCTCGCAAACCACCAAGCGCTCCGTCGTTTTTCCCTTCGTGGCCCCACAGCACCTCCTCCAGCGCCGGCGGGTCGCTCACCATCGTCAGCAGAATTTCCGCCTCGGCCGCCGCTTCCCGCGGCGTCTTTGCCAGCTTCGCGCCCGCCGCTACCAATTCCTGAGCGCGCGACGCCGTGCGGTTCCACACTGTCAACTTGTGCCCCGCTTTCAGCAAGTTCATGCCCATCGGGCGTCCCATCAGCCCAAGTCCGATCAGGCCTACTCTTCGTGGAGTCGCAGAAATACTCACAGTATCCCTCCTAGCTTCCCGTGCGCTTGTCCAAATAGCGCGCGAAGGCCAACAAATTGTAGCTGATTCTCCGATGCGGTGTGGGGGAAGCTCTGCCGTTCAGGCGGTTTTGGGGCGTCGCGGCAATCGCAGGATCGAAGGGGCGTCCGGGAGCGCTTGTGCAGCACCAGCGACCGCGGCCAGTCGTTCGGGAAGTTCGGGCGCTGGCGCCGCAACGGCAAGCGGCTGGGGTTCGCTCACCTCTTCGATGCGGTGAAGATAACCGTAAGGAATCTCCCAGCGAAAATAGCTGCGCTTCCCGCGCTGCTCGATGTGCTGTTCCAGAAAAATCGAACGTCCGGAATCCGCCACAAATGTCCCGGAAGCGGGCACAAGAATATCGCCCGCACGGTATTGCACGGTGACTTTGCGCCCCAGAAAATGCGCATAGGAGGCCATCCTAAGCAGTCTCCGAGGGGGTCACCGGAGGGTCAATAGTACGGACGGGCTGTTACGCGTGCATATGTGGAAAAGTAGTGGGAGAAATCTTAGGACGCACCGCCAAGTCGGAGAACACAAACAGGACCAAGGCGGAGCAAATTCCAAAAGACACAATTGCCGCGACAATCGGCAAACTCCATCCGGCTGTTCCACTTACCTGCCCACCCAGATGCACGGCCACGAATGCTGCCAGCATTCCCACAAACGACGCCAGCACCCGGCTGCCGCGGGAAACCTCTAGCTCTGCGTGGCACGCCGGGCAATTCGCCTCCAGAGTCTTCTTCAGGATCAGTGTTCGCGGCACCTTCGCAAAGCACAACGGACACCCATGGTTCTCCATCGCTGAAATCCCCTTTCTCTTGACTCCCACCGCTCCCCTAACGGACCGCTAACGCATCATATCCGACAGCGCCGCTTCCGCCGCCCTGCGCCCGCACGGGCGCTTGATTGCTCCTTCGGAAGCGAATTGCGGGAGCGCCAGGCACAGTTTAGCTTTCCAGCTTGAATCGTGTGGAAGCAAGGCGGTAGAGCCGCCGCCACACCAGCCGGTTGATCAGCACCACCACCGTGGCCATGATCAGCGTCGAGGCCAGCAGCACGTTGAAATGGCCCGCGTCGCTGGCGCTGCTGATGGCGCTGCCCAGCCCCGGCGCCTTTACAATCCGCCCCTGAAAATGAAAATATTCCGCCACAATGCTCGCGTTCCACGCGCCGCCGGAAGCCGTCACCATGCCCGTCACTAAATAAGGGAAAATCCCCGGCAGAATCAGGTGCCGCCACCGCTCGAATGCGGTAAACCGGAAAATCTGCGCCGCTTCCTTCAAATCCGTTGGAATGGCCATGGCCCCGGCAATCACATTGAACAGGATGTACCACTGCGTGCCCAGCAGCATCAACAGCATCGCTGCGATTTCAATGCCTCCTCGCAGTCGAATCAGGAACAGTAGAATCACCGGGAAGAGTGCCGTCGCCGGAATCGAAGCGGCCAGTTGCGCCAGCGGCTGCATCAGCCGCGCCAACCGCGGGCTGAACCCGATCGCTACCCCCACCGGTATCGTCCAGGCCGCGCCAATCAGCAACGCCAGATTTACGCGCAAAAATGTAATCCCTGCGCTCCGCAACAATTGGAAATAATCAGCGCGATGTAGTTGCGCCAGCTCACCTATTGTGCGATGTACGCCATACACGACCACCATGGCGCCCAGCCCCGCGGACACCCAGCCGACCCATCGCCGCGAATGTGTTCCGTGTTGTGCTGCAAACGTCTCCGCCGCTCGTTTTGCTCCGCTGGCAAACTTCAGCGTCATCCAGTCCACCACGGGATGCAACATTCGCCGGTACGTCCGGATCAAGAAAGATTCCTTCCGAATAAAGTTCAGGAGCGAGTGGTGCGCGCTCCCGCTGCTTTCCACCTGCTCAAACTTGAATTTGTCCGCCCAGGTGATCACCGGCCGCCAAATCAATTGATCCATCAGCACGATCACGGCAACCATCACACCTACCCCGCACAGAATTGCTCGCGTGTTTCCACTGCTCGCCGCCGTCTGCAGGTACGATCCCAATCCCGGCAACCGAAAGTCTTTATCTCCCAACACAAACATTTCGCACGCCATCAGGAAGAACCAGCCGCCCGCCACCGACATCATCGAATTCCAAACCAGCCCGATGGTCGAGAACGGCAAATCCAGCTCCAAGAACCGCTGCCAGCGGCTGAACCGGTAAACGATCGCCGCTTCCCGCAAATCGCGAGGCACGGTTTTCAACGACGAATAAAAGCTGAACGCGATGTTCCACACCTGCCCGGTGAATATCAGGATGACCGATCCCAGCTCCACTCCCAGTTGCCGGCTCGGAAAAAGCGCTACCATCGCCAGCATCACGCCGGGAAGAAAACTCAGTACCGGAATCGATTGCAGGATGTCCAGCAGCGGAATCAGCACAATCTCTGCGCGCTTCGATTTAGCGGCCACGTATCCATAGGCCAGCGCGAACACAAGGCTTATCGCGTAAGCCACAAGTATGCGCACCAACGAATACATGGCATATAGCGGCAAGCTTCTCGGATTTTGCGAAATCTCCGCTTCCACCTTCACGGGACCCAGCCACGATCGCCCGATCGAGTAGATGCCGAAGATCACCGCAAACACAGAAACGAAGACCGCGATGTCAATCAGAAATGCCCACGCCCGGCGGGAGCCTGCGGGCCGCGCCGCCGCGGGAGGAAGCAGCGTGTGGTGCTTCGGAAGAGGAGCGGGAGAGGGCACGGGAAGATCAGGACTCGGTGAGCGTCAATTTACCGCTGGCGGCGTCGTACTCAAAAATCTCGGCGTAGCGTCCCCATTGGATCGCTGTTTCCAGTTGCCGCCGCGCTTCATCCTCGCTGAAGTGCTCGTCCAGCAAGTCCTGGAAAAATTCCGCCGGCAGCGTGCGGTTGGCCTTGGCCTTCAGCGCCTGTTCCATCTGCCTCAGTATCGGCACGTTGGCCAGCACGGCCACGCGGAAGATCTTCTTGCGCTCCTGGATGTCGCCGTTGGCGAATGCCTCGCCCTCCGGCGTGATGATGGCGTCGCCTTCCACCAGTTTCAGCAAACCCAGCAGCACCAGCGTATCCACTGTGGGCAGCAGCGCATCAACTTCCAGGCTCAATTCGTCCGCCAGCGCATGGAGGTTCGCGCGTCCACCCTGGTCCACAAGAATTTCAAGCAGCCCGGTTATTCCTCCCGGGCGGGTGTGCGGCAGCATCAGCGCGCCTTTTTGTTTCGCTGCCTCAATGTCTTGTAGCTCCGCTGGCGTGGCTTCAGGATGATCCGGCCGCGTCAGCGCTCGATAGATCTGATCCACCAGCTCCATAAATCGCGGCTCTTTGTGGTCCCGCGGGTACGCCATGTCCAGCGTGAACTCCGCGTGGATATGCGCCGGATTTCGCCCCAGCACGATGATGCGGTCTGCCAGCACCACCGCTTCTTCAATATTGTGCGTAACGATGAAAATCGCCCGCGTCGGAATTTTCTTTCCCAGCCACAATTCCAGGAGTTCGCCCCGCAACGTCTCCGCCGTCAGCACGTCCAGCGCGGAAAACGGCTCATCCATGAACAGCACTTCCGGCTCAACCACCAGGGCCCGCGCCACGCCGACGCGCTGTTTCATGCCTCCGGAAAGCTCCTTCGGGTATGCCGACTCGAATCCGTCGAGCCCCACCGCGTCAATAATCCGCAGCGCCCGCTTGTGCCGTTCAAACTCCGCCACCCCGCGCGCCTCCAGCGGTGCTTCCACGTTCTCGATTACCGTCATCCACGGAAACAATGCAAAACTCTGGAACACAATCGAAACATTGGGCGTCTCCCCGCCCACCGGCTGGCCATGCCAGTACACGCTGCCGCTGGACGCCGGCGATAGCCCCGTGAGCATCCTCAGCATCGTTGATTTGCCGCAGCCCGATGGCCCCAGCAATGCGATAATCTGCCCCGGATAGATCGCCAGATCCGTCGGCGCAATCACCTGGATGCGTTGGCCATCTGGCTGTGGATAGAACTTTTCCAGCTTGCGCGCCTCGATGATGGGCTCGACACCTATGCTTACGCTGCTCATAGTCGCGTGTGTTATCCCTCACTTCCATCGTGCTGGCACACGCTTCGCGCAGGGTCGCCGCGCAGACCCGTCTCCGGTTACAATTCCATGAATCCACGATGACAGGTCCTCTTCCATCTTCGCCCCTTCACGCGAAGCCTCGGATTCCAGCTTGGGCCGTCGCCGCCGCCATTTTCTTTTCCCTTTCCGTAGCCATCGTCCTGCCTTTCTTCTGGCTGGGCAGCGCTTCTGGCCACGATTTCGAATTTCATGCTGCTTCCTGGCTGGACACCGCCTTCCAGTGGAAGCAGGGCATTGCCTACCCGCGTTGGACTGCCTGGGTGAACCACGGCTTCGGCGAACCACGCTTCATCTTTTATCCGCCGCTTTCCTGGATTCTTGGCGCTGCCCTCAGCCTGGTCCTTCCCGGGATGTGGATCCCTCTGGTGTTCATTGTTCTTGTCCAGACCTTTGCGGGTTTCTCTGCGTTCTCTCTACTCCGTCGGCTCGTCAGCGGTCGCGCGGCCATCCTCGGCGCCGCCTGCTACGTCATAAGTCCCTATGCACTCTTGCTGACTTACAACCGCAGCGACTTCGCCGAGCAACTCGCTTGCGCCATCTTCCCCCTCTTGCTTCTGGCCGCACTCCGCCTCGCAAATCTCCTCGGTCCACCTTCACCAAAATCCTCCCCGATTGCTTTCTTCGCTATTCCGTTTGCGGCTGTTTGGCTCACCAACGCCCCCGCCGGTGTCATCGCCAGTTATTCCCTGGCTATTGTATTTGCCTGGGCGGCGATCGCCCAGCGCTCGTGGAAGATCGCCTTCCGCAGTGTTTCCGGGCTCGCGCTGGGTTTTGGCCTGACCTGCTTTTATCTGGTCCCTGCAGCTTATGAACAACGTTGGGTCAACATTGGCCAAGCCCTCGCCAGCGGCCTTCTACCCTCCCAGAATTTCCTGTTCACCTACATCGCCGACCCCGAGCACACTTGGTTCAACTGGATCGCTTCCTTCTGCGCAATCCTCCTTTTTCTGCTTTGCGCTGCTTCCGCCCTAGTCTCCGGTCGCTTCGCCGCCTTCGCCAATTCTGGCGACCCTCGCGGCAAGGCTTGGCTCGCGCTTCTGGTTCTTGCTGCTGCGGCCACTTTTTTCATGCTCCGCTTCACTACCCCGCTCTGGAACTTCATGCCAAAACTTCGTTTCGTTCAGTTTCCCTGGCGCTGGATGTCCATTCTCGCCCTCGTCGGCGCCTGTTTTCTCGCCAGCGCACTCCAGAAGCACCGCGGATGGGCCTGGTTCGCTCTTCTTCTGCTTCTTTCCATCCCCCTGGCTCATTTCCTGGTGAACAACACCTGGTGGGATCCCGACGAAGTCCCTACTCTCCAAGCCGCCATCACGGATGAAACGGGCTTCGATGGCACGGACGAATATGATCCCCTAGGTGATGACCACCTGGACCTCCCACCCGATGCCCCGCCAACAAAGATTCTTCCTGCCGAGCCCGAGGAGACCCGCGCCCCGGAAGCACGCGTTCAAATTGAGAAATGGACCACGGAAGAAAAATCTTTGCGCGTCAATTCCCCGGCGCCCGCGCGCCTGGCCCTGCGTCTGCTTAATTATCCCGCTTGGCGAGTAGAGGTGAACGGTGCGCGCATCGTTCCCGGCCGCCCGGACAACATCAATCAAATGGTCATCCCCATCGCTGCGGGGAGTTCCACAATTCAGGTGCGCTTTGCACGCACTCCGGACCGCACCTGGGGAATGCTTATCTCGATTTTGAGTGTCTTGCTGACGATCGTCTTGCTGCTCGTGGCCCGGAATCGCAGCTACGCAAGCGCCTGAACTTCACGCTTTTCGCGGGCTGCTGCGTTACCGCCGGTCCACCGACGGATGCCGGATATCTTGCCCCTGCACGATGTAAATTACGTCTTCCGCAATATTTGTGGCGTGGTCGCCAATCCGCTCCAGATTTTTCGCAACCAGTATCAACTCAAATGCGGGAAAGACCACGCTGGAATCGCCCATCATATAAGTGAGCAATTCGCGGAAAATCTGGTCCCGATAATGATCCACCTGGTCGTCTGTCGCCATCACCTTCTGCGCCAGCTCCACATCGCGCCGCACCACCGCGTTCAAGGCGTTTCTCACCTGTTCTTCCACCAATTCCGTCATCCGCGGCAAATCCACGTAGGGCTTCACCCGGGGATGCCGCAGAATCCGCAACGCGCCTTGCGCGATGTTCACAGCCTGATCGCCGATGCGTTCCAGGTCGTTGTTAATCCGTGAAACCGCCAGCACAAACCGCAGATCCGCCGCCATCAATTGGTGCAGCGCCAGCAGTTGCACGACCCGGTCGTCAACTTCCAGTTGCAGCTCGTTGATGGCATCTTCTTCGTCCAGCACCCGCTTGGCCAGTTGCTCGTCGGTATCCAGCACCGCGTGCACGGACTGGTGCACGGCGCGCTCCGCCAGACTGCCCATCCACAGCAGCCGCTCTTTCAGTTCGTTCAAATCCTTTTCGAAGTGACGTTCCATGGCGCCTTTCCCGTTGGCATCTTATCTGGTTCCCAACGCGGCTAAAACCAAAATCACCCAACTCCTCATCCGAACCGCCCCGTGATGTACGCTTCCGTTCGCGGGTCGCTCGGCGTCGTGAACAGTTGTGGCGTCGGGTTGAATTCAATCATCTGCCCCGTCAGCACGAACGCCGTGAAATCGCTCACACGCGCTGCTTGTTGCATGTTATGCGTCACGATTGCAATCGTCGTCAGGTTTTTCAGATCGACCAGCAACTCCTCGATCTTCGCCGTGCTGATTGGGTCCAGCGCCGAACACGGCTCATCCAGCAACAGCACTTCCGGCTCGACCGCCAGCGCCCGCGCGATGCACAGCCGCTGCTGTTGCCCGCCGGAAAGCTCGTATGCCGACTTGTGCAGGTGGTCCTTCACCTCTTCCCACAGCGCCGCACGCCGCAAGCTTTTCTCCACCATCTCCGAGGTCGAGCCCTTCATACCGTTAATCCGCAGGCCATACGCTACGTTATCGAAGATCGACTTCGGAAATGGATTGGGCCTCTGGAACACCATGCCCACCCGCCGCCGGAGCGTGGTCACATCCTGCGCCAGAATGTTCTGCCCATCCAGTTGGATCTCTCCTTCCAGGCGCGACGTATGTACCGTCTCGTGCATGCGGTTCAGCGCTCGCAGCAGCGTCGATTTGCCGCATCCCGATGGGCCGATCAGAGCCGTCACCCTCTTGTCGGCAATGCCCATGTTGATATCGAAGAGGATCTGCTTGCTGCCGTAGTAGAAATTGACCTTGGAGATCGTCATGCGCATCGGCAGCGGCACGCTCTCGCCGTGCGCCACTGCTCCCGTGCTGGTTACGATATTCATCGAAAGCCCCGGCTTTGATGACGCCTGCATGTTCATGACCTCGGCACCGCTATCCCGCGCGACAATATCGTCCGGGCCAAAATATTGATGATCAGGATCAAGCCCAGCAACACCAGCCCGGCCGCCCACGCCTGTCTGTGCCAATCCTCGTACGGTGACACCGCGTAAGTAAAGATCATCACCGGCAACGACGCCGTCGGCTGGCCCCACCCCTGGCTCCAGAAGCGGTTCCCGAATGCCGTAAACAGCAGCGGCGCGGTTTCCCCCGCCACCCGCGCCAGCGCCAGCAGTATCGCCGTCAGGATTCCCCTGTAGGCTGCCGGCACGACCACGCTTGCTATTGTCTTCCATTTGCTTGCTCCCAACGCCATGGCGCCTTCCCGCAAATATCGGGGAACTCCGTTCAGAAACTCTTCTGTGCTGCGCAGCGTGATAGGGATCATCATCAGCCCCAGTGCAAACGCGCCCGCAAGCGTCGAAAAGTGCTTGAACGGCAAGACCACCATGCCGTAAGCAAAAATCCCGATCACAATGGATGGCACGCCATTCAGTAAGTCCGCCGCGTACCGCACCACCGAGGCCACGGTGCTCCCGCTGAACTCTGCCAGATAAATCCCTCCGAGGAATCCGATCGGTACCCCGAACAGAGACGCTGCCAGCAGCAATTTCGCGCTTCCCACGATGGCGTTCGCCATTCCTCCGCCTGCTTCGCCTACCGGCTTGGGAAGTTGCGTGAAAAAGGCCCAGTTGATGGACGTGCCGCCGTTGAAAACCAAGTACCCCAATATGAAAAAGAGCACGCTCACGGAAACAAGCGCGCACAGACCTGTCAGAGTCAGCATGAAGTTGCTGACAAAACGCCGCCACTTTACGCGTGCACTCATTAAGCCCGTACCCCACTGCCCTTTTGCGTCGTCACGACTATCAGTATGCGTGCTAGCCCGTTCAGGATAAACGTCATCAGAAACAGCACCAGCCCCAATTCCACCAGGGCCTGCAAATAGAGGTCACCCGTGGCTTCCGTGAATTGGTTTGCGATCACCGAAGCGATCGAATCTCCCGGTGAAAACAGCGAGGCGCTGATCGTTGGGGTGTTCCCTATGACCATGGTCACCGCCATTGTTTCTCCCAGCGCGCGCGCCAGCGCCAAAAAGATGGAACCCAGGATGCCCGTCTTCGCGAACGGCACCACCACTTTCCTCGTAGATTCCCAACGCGTCGAGCCCAGCGAAAGCGCCGCTTCCCGCTGGTCCCGTGGCACCGAGAGCAGCACTTCCCGTGACACCGAAATGATGTACGG
>Ga0187784_10005059_pt1 | contig 10667 bp, 9 predicted proteins | sample 1015_SJ02_MP15_2_FD_132964 | JGI IMG/M metagenome (GOLD analysis project Ga0187784, IMG submission 132964) | Tropical peat soil microbial communities from peatlands in Department of Meta, Colombia - 1015_SJ02_MP15_20_MG | ecosystem: Environmental > Terrestrial > Soil > Wetlands > Peat | place... | reverse complement strand
GTGTTTCGACCGTTTCCACCGGAGCTGGTGGCGAAATACCTGGACTCGAACGTGCCTGAGTCGGGTCAGGAGGCAGACGATATTCTGGCCACTTTTGCTCGGGAGATCGAACCGTACCCTTTCGGAAACGGCCATCCGCGGTTTTACGGGTGGGTAAATTCGCCTCCCGTCGTGTTGGGAATCTTCGCGGAGGCGTTGGCGGCAGCTATGAACCCCAGCTGCGCTGGCGGAAATCACGCGGCCATCTACGTCGAACGCGAGGTAATCAACTGGTTCAAGCAAATCGTCGGCTTTCCGCCGGAAAGCATGGGATTGCTCGTGAGTGGGGGCTCGATTGCGGCGTTGACGGCACTTGCTGTCGCCAGACAAGCGCAGTGCGGCTTCGACGTACGGACGCAAGGATTGCAGGGCGCATCCGGTCGATTGAAGTTCTACCGAGCTGGCGAAGGCCATGGCTGTCACCAGAAGGCAATCGAGTTGATGGGCATCGGTAGTGAAAACCTCCGAAGCGTGGAGCATGATCGCTCTCTGCGGATGAACCCGTCCGCCCTCGACGATGCCATCCGTGAGGACCGGCAAAACGGGAACGTCCCGATTGCCGTCATAGCCAGCGCCGGCACTGTCAATACGGGCGCCATTGACCCCTTGGACGAGATTGCCGACGTGTGCACGAAGCACAAGGTCTGGTTACATGTGGACGGGGCCTACGGCGCCCTTGCAATCCTGGATCGACAATACGAAAAACAGTTGTCAGCCCTGTCTCGAGCCGACAGCATTGCACTGGACCCGCACAAGTGGCTTTATGTTCCAGTCGAAGCTGGAGTCGTTCTCGTGCGTGACGCTCGTCAGATGCGTGCCACATTCAGTCTAGTCCCGCCATATCTCCAGACGGACGGCAAGACAGAAGGGGTCGGCGGGTTGCCGTGGTTCAGCGAGTACAGTTTCCAGCAGACCCGTGGCTTTCGTGCTCTCAAGGTCTGGATGGCGCTGCGCTATCACGGCCTCTCCGGATATCGCTCTTCCATTGAGCGTGACATTCGGCTTGCCGGGCGGCTGGCGAACTCTCTTCGAACTAGCCAGGACTTCGAGGTCTTTGAACCCCAAAGTCTCAGCATCGTGTGTTTCCGTTACGCACCACCGAAACTTCGGAACAACGTTCAGGAGATCGATGATTTGAACAAAGCGGTTTTGGGGAAAGTTCAGCTCGGCGGTCGGGCGTTCCTCTCCAGCACAGTATTGGACGGCCGATTCTGGCTGCGGGCTTGCATCATCAATCCCCGGACTTGCGAGGAAGACCTCGAAAAACTCGTCGTCAACCTTGTAAGCAGCGCCAATCCGCGAACATAACAACATGATCTGATATGAATCGGCAACGTCCAACGGCTGACCAGAACACTCCGCCCCGAGTAGACCCTGTGACGCCACCCTTCGCGCCTGACCTGCAGGCAGTGTTCGACAAGATCATGCCCCCCGGAGTGCCGCCGCTCACGCTGTTCACGACGCTCGCTCGCGTGCCGCGTATCTACGATCGCTTCCGTGCCGGGAGCCTGCTCGACGGCGGGCCGGTCTCGCTGCGGCATCGCGAGATCGTGATCGATCGTACTTGCGCACGCTGTGGCTGTGGTTATGAGTGGGGCGTGCATATAGCGTTCTTTGCCGATCGCGCGGCCCTGAATTCCGAGCAAGTCCGTGCGACAGTACGCGGCGAGGCCGATAACCCGGTTTGGAGCGAGGAGGAGAAACTTCTAATCCAGCTGGCCGACGAATTGCACGACGCGTCAGACATATCCGACCAGCTATGGAAAGACCTCGCAATAGCGTTCAGTATCGAGCAGATTTTCGAGCTGATCGCGTTGGCCGGCTTCTACCACACGGTTTCGTTCTTCGCGAACAGTCTGAGGCTTCGAGCCGAGCCTTACGCGGCACCGCTGCCTTTGGAATGATTCGGTTTGGATTTGTGGAAAAAGAAGAAAATCCAACTCTGTTGTGGTCGCAACTCCAGCCCAAGAAGCGGCAATCCAGCGAATCATCCTGCGTTGTCGGGTAGCGCTCGCGGCGCGTAGTCTGTTGGATAAGTGGATGGCGAAGTGGAGCGATATTGTTGATTTCGAGGTCCATGCGGTGATCACGTCTAAAGAGGCGGCGGGTAGGATTGCGCCGCGTCTATAGTTTTCATGTTCGGCAGCCAAGAGAGTCCGTGCAAGCCCAGCTTAGCGGATTGGCATTCGCCGGAATCATTCCGCCTATTTCTAGCGATTCGTTTTCTCGGTCCGCTGCTCGATCATGTCTCCGACAATTTTTCTCGTGGCCGAATCACAAGGCGAACTTTTGGCGAGTAATGCGACGTACGTCGCAGGGGTGTCAGTTGTGCGTATTAGCGTGTGCCCGTTTTTCCCGTGGGGATCAGCTCGTCCGGGTTGTACAGTTTCCCACCTTTCATCACCGCGTGGATCCTCCCAACATTGCGGAGATCGGCCAAGGGATCGGCATCCAGAATCACCATGTCGGCGAACTTGCCTGACTCAATAGTGCCCAGTTCTTTCTCGCGCCCCAGGATTTTCGCGGCATCGCGTGTCGCCATCAGAATCGTTTCCATGGGAGAAGATCCCAACTGCGTTTCTCCGTACATCGCCTTGTACTGCTGTCCGTGGATCACGAGCTCAGCACCACAGTCCGTTCCAAAGCCTAGCAACACGCCTGCCCGGCGCGCCTGCTGCATACTGCTAATACCGCGGGCACGAGCCTTTTCGGCGTCCCATCCCTCTTTTTTTGCCTCGGCGGTTTGCTGCTGCAATGCGATTGCGGTTTTCTCCAGGGCCGATACCACGACAGGTGGGAAGACCCGCCGCGCCGGATTATCCACCATGCTCGCCGGGTCTCCGGAGGAAAAACGCTGGACATAGATCACGCCGATTCCGGTGCCGATGTACATGTGCTTGGCGGCCATCTGCTGGAGCACAGCCTCGCCGGCGAGCAACGGCGCGTTATGCTCGATACCATCCAATCCCGCATCGATGGCTAATTGCACAGCCTCGTTGGCGGGGACATCCGTGTGCGCCGTGACGCGGCGGCCGAGTTTATGTGCTTCGTCTACGATTGCCCGCAGCTCCTCCAGGCTCGGCAGAGGCCGCATGCTTGTGAGACGAACCTTAATCAAGTCCGCGCCCAGTGACACCAAGTATCGGACCTGCTTGCGCGCATCGTCGGCCCCGTCGTACTCCAGAAAGCTGGGATGCATGTAGGCTCCCGGAGACTTCTTTACCAGCTGTTGTCCCGCAGCGAGCACACGGGGACCAGGGAATTTTCCGCTGTCAATTTCCTTTCGTACCTCGAACACCAACGGAGTGGAGCCGACATCCCGAATGGTAGTAAAGCCCCCGGCTAAATCCAGGCGAGCGTCGTCGAGTATCAGTTCACGCAACTTGTCAGGCCTTGCCCATTCCTCAGGCAGCTCTCCCAAGTCGCCCAGGCCAACGTCTTCGAGATGACAGTGGCAATCAATTAAACCGGGGAGGACGAATTTTCCAGCGGCATCGACGACATGAGCGCCCTTGGGAACGGGCACCGAGCCGCACTTGCCCACGGCACGAATGCGGTCGTTTTCGATTAGGATGACAGCGCACGGAACGGCGGGGCTCCCAGTGCCGTCAATCAGTGTCGCGCCCTCGATTGCAATCGTTTGTGGTCTCTCGTCGGCACGAGCCGAAACTGTAATGGCGTTCAGCACCCAGCAGAAGAGCGTTGCCACACACAGTAAGTAAGCAGGCGATCTCATCGGTATGAAGACTGTTGATCTATCAGGCATGGTCGTGAGCCTCTGGCTATGGTACGAATAGCCAACCGCCAAAGTTCAACCATTCGTTCCGACTGAGTCGCAGGGGTTGGTGCGACCGGAACCGAGGAGGCCAACTCTGGCCCGCGTTAAACCTGCGCCGCACGCAGCTAACGCTTCCAAGAGCTTAGCGTCTATCGGGATAGGAGAAGGAAACCACGCGGGAGAGGGACCGGGTATCGCGACCGCGTCGTTTGGTTCAACCGTCCAAGGGGCTCACCCCAGAGGCAAAGTCATTCACAGGAGGAAGATTCTAGTGAATATAACTCTCAAAGCTGCACAGTTCATGCACTATCGCTGGAGCCTCAGAGGCTGCACTCTGCTAGGTACTGTCCTGCTTTCTTTCGTTGCCGGCGCGCTGTTCACAGCACGACTAACGCACCTCCAAGAAGTAAGAGCGGACAGCGATCGTGTCTTCGAGCTCATGATCTATCACACCGTACCCGGCAAAGAGCCGGCTCTCGAATCGATCTTTCGCGACGTTGCCAAGCAGCAGGCCAAATACAATCTGAACGTGGTCGGCTATTGGGTTCCAGACGACGATCCCGCCTGGAAGGATACCTTCGTTTACCTTGTGGTTCATCCCAGCCGGAAAGCAGCGGAAGCGAATTGGCAAGCCCTTCATGCCGACCCGGAGTTCCTGCCTTATCGCAAGGCCGCAGAGCCTTTGATTCGGAAGGTCAACGGCGACTACGACGTAGACGAGGTGTATATGCGTCCGACCGATTTCTCGGCAATGAAGTAATGAACGCGAGAAACTGACTTGTATGAATATGCTGCGAAGCTGTGCGCTCATCTGTTTTCTTCTGCCTGGGATTGCCGCGGCCCAGCCGGAGAAGTGGGTCGCCACTTGGGCGGCCAGCCCAGAGCCGGCAGACACCGATCCAAATCAGCCAATCCTCAACCTGCAGAATCAAACCGTCCGCGAGCGCGTGCGCATATCCGTCGGGGGCTCCCGGGTTCGCATTTGTCTGACGAACGAATATGGCTCCTCACCCGTTCTTATCGGTTCGGTCACAGCAGCCGCGCCGACGGATCCAGCCGGAGTCAAATCAGGTTCGATCCAAGCTGTTACTTTCGGCGGAAGGAACTCGATCACAATTCCGGCGGGCGCGCCGGCCATCAGTGATCCGGTGGCCTTGCCTGTAGCTTATGGAGCAGAAATAAGCATCAGTCTGTACTTTCCTGAGCGTGTCACAACACCGACTGAGCATGCGCTTGCACTCTAGCGGGCCATTGTTTCGCCGCAAGGCGACCATACCAATGACGAAAAGATTGCGGGTGGCACGGAAGCTTCAAGCTTAGTGTTCGTCAGTGCAGTGCTCGTTCCGGCACAGCCATCGCAGCACTTGGTGGTGGCGTTCGGCGACTCCATTGTTGATGGCGACGGGTCCACTTTCGATGCGGACCGGAACTGGCCGAGCGATCTGATCGGCCGACTGGCAAAGACGCCGGACAAATCAAAGCTGGCGGTGGTCAATGAAGGGATAGCCGGCAACCGGTTGTTAGCAAACGGGCCCATAGCGACCTTGGGAGCGAGCGCGCTGGCGCGGCTCGACCGGGACGCATTGTCATTGCCGGGCGTCACTCATATCGTGCTGCTAGAAGGCATCAATGATCTTGGATTTCCCGGCGCTAAGCTGGGGCAACTTTCACTCGCCGACCCGGCCGATATCCGTAGCGCTGACGATCTTATCGGTGCTTACCGGCAATTGATCGCACGTGCCCATGCCCGCGGAATCAAGCTGATCGGTTCCACCATGACGCCCTGTGAAGGCGTCGATATCCCGGGTTATTACTCGGACGCGAAAGAAGCCGTCCGGCAAGCAGTTAATAAGTGGATTAGAAACAGTGGCGCATTTGATGGTGTAATCGATTTTGACGCAGTTGTGCGCGATCCTGACCACCCCAGCAAACTTTCGGCCCGCTTCGCTTCAGAGGATCATCTCCATCCGAACGATGCTGGCTATCAGGCAATGGCCGACGTGATCAATCTCGCTCTCTTCCAGTAAAACTGTACAGTGCACTTCGCCCTGGGAGCCTCGGGCCGGGGATCACCTGTATGGTTGGTCACTCGGAAGTTGGAAGTCTGGCCCGGACAAGGGGTCATTACAAATTAAACTTCTTCTTCTGGCCAGAAGAACATGCTCGTGATGACCGCAGCATCTCGGCGGCTGTAAGCGCGTAGATCAACGCGCATTGGGCAATGTTGCGGATGGGAACGAATTCGTTGGGTCCATGGGACACGGTCAACAATCCCGGTCCGTAAGCGAACGCGGGTATGCCGCGAGCCGCGTAGAAGCGTGTTTCGAGCAGGCCTGGACACATCTCGAAGGCGGCTTCTTTCCCCGTGACACTCGCGATGTGTTGCGACAGAATTCTGCCGAGCGGATCTTTTGCCGAAGTCGCCGCCGCGGGCTCGTGTTGAAGTGTCTCGATGTCAAATCCTTCGAGCGTATCGCGCAACCTCCGCGTTTCTTCGTCCAGGTTCTCCTCCGGGTTGATCCGGCGGTCGATGGTGAACGAGAAACGATCAGGCGTCACGTTGAAATTAGTGCCTCCCTCGCTCCGGCCGCCCAGCAGCAAGATGGATTTCCGCGCCGCTGCTGGAGAGATGTTGTATCGCGTTTCCCGAAGCTCTACCTCCTTCTTGATCTCGGCAAGGCGGCCGAGTGCCGGCAACGCACGCTCGAACGCGTTCACACCTTCGAATTGCCTGCCGACGTGCGCCGGCTTTCCGCGCATCGTGGCGCGCAGGGTAATCGCTCCACGATTGGCGTCCCAAACGATGCCGCCCGTAGGCTCGGGCGTAAGCATACCAATACCGTCTTTGCCTAGGATGCCGCGCGCAGCCAGATCGCGAGACCCACGCGGACCGGCGGTCTCTTCATCCGGTACCAGCACAATTCCGATACGCCCGGATTTAAGAAGCCCTTCATCGTGTGCGGCGACCGCAGCATGAATCATAGCCGCCAGGCCGCTCTTCATGTCCGATGAGCCCCGACCGAACAGATTTCCATTTTCAACGCGCGGCTGAAACTGATCGCGGCTTTGCGCCGGAACAACGTCGTAGTGGCCGCTGAAATAGAGGGTTCGGGAACCAGTTCCGACCGAACCGACTACGCATGCGCCGTCACGCCGCACGTCATCGAATCCGAGTCGCACTAGTTCGTTAAACAGAGTGCTGGCGCATTCCTCGTAGTGGTTTCCCGGCGGATTTTCGGATGGAATCGCGATCAGGCGCTTCGTAAAATCGAGCATTGCAGGTTCCGAGAGCCGTTCTCGCAGCCTGAACGAAACCTGCTGGGCATTTTGGGTCTCCACGTTCTGGTCACACCCCTTCTGTCGAATCCTGTGTATACAAAACCTCTCGTTAGAGAGCGGTATTAGGGCAAAGTGAATTCGGCAAAGCCACAAAACGCACGGAACCCGAGGCGGGTGTATAGACCCCTTGCAGCGCCCGAGGATTGCAGGACGGCGGTCAGAGTGCCACTGCAACGAGCGTGGTCAAGTGCCACCCGAGTCAGTGCGGAACCAATACCTCGACCCCGGCGCTCTCTTCTCGTGCAGACAGAATACAACCCTGCAATCCTTCCGCTGAGAAACACCTCGCTGCTTGCTACTGGTTCGTCATCCAAATAACCCACAAAGAGCTTCATCGGGCATCGCTCTTCCAGCAGAATGGAGGCCGCTCTCCTGTAGAACACAAATACAGCTGGATCCGGCGGTTGCCAGTTCGCGGCAAACACGCTGGCGAAGTCGGTCAATTCTTCAAAGCATGTGACACGCCGCACTGTAAGGTCTCGCGGACCGTTGAGTTTCCGGGGGAGGACGCTTAGCTTCATCGCCATGCCCAATTCGTATTCGGTGGCTTCCAGACCATGCTCACGTATTCGATTCTCTAGGTCCAAGGGCCGTGAGCCGGGTCCGACCCACCACGAAAAAGGTCGCCCAACGTTCGTGAAGTACTTTACCGCCTCCGTGGTTCGACGATTAACTTCGGACTCGTGCAATCGGGCACGAGCAATCTTGTTGAACGTATCTGAGGATAAGCCGGAATCGACCACAAGCAGATCCTCCTCGTCGAGAACGGTCATGCCCGGCGTCGATCTCTGCACAAACGCGATATGCTCATGCAGGTTCTCCTCTATGGCATTGACCAAAACGCTCTGCGACGTAGATGTGACGGAAGGCCGCGTTGTATTTGAACTTCGCACAGCAATGCTGACGCTTGGGGTCCCCTATAGCAGCGTGTTCCCCACTTTTACTTCTTCTTGGCGGTCGGTGGCAACACACCGTTCAGGCGCAGGTACATTGCGGTTTCGGCGTAGTGATCAGCCCAAGCACCTGCTAGGGTCAGGCTGATCCAGCCGAGCGATACTTGCTTTCCGCCGAATCCTTCCGTGGTATCCGCTAGTTTCGAATCGTCCATTTTCGCCAGCGCGTCGGAACAGAAATCGAAGGAGGCCTCGAGCGCGACGACCAGTTTATCTTTCGAGTCCGAACCTTTCACCTCATCGACTTTGGGAACGGGGACAGCGGCCGCCTTGCTGCACAAGAGGTAATTCGTTTCAGTCATGTGGGCGACGAGCTCGCCGAATGTCCTCTGGTCAGCGGTGGGTTTGGAGTTGAATTTATCGGCGGGCATAGCTTCGACGGCTGCGACAGTGTTCTTCTGGCGGCCGGGCAGGATGTCTCTCAAGGCTGCGCTGACCGGGTTCTTCATTGCCGCGGGGGTTGTTTGGGCGGCGGCCGATACGGCGAGTAACAGAAAGGCATGCATCAAAAGAGTTTTGTTCATTTTGTCCTCACTTTCGGTAAATCGGCGGGGAGAAAGGCCGGCCGGCGTGGGGTCTGGGCCGCAGGCTCCTGGCCAGTGACGTGGATACCGGCGCGCCACGAAGGCAGTATCGCGACGTTTTCCATTCCAAAACATTGTTGGCTCCGCATTGCCGGTCACCGTAGTTTCCCAGACCTTAAGGACTTTACAGGCGGCGGAGACTATGCAACTATAGTTCGTTAGTTCGCTAATTGTCAAAAACAATATGTTCGTGGCAGTGGAATGAATAGAGATTCACTGGTCTTGGAACGATCTGACTCTAAGGAGAAGACAATGTCCGTATACGAAAAGCTCGACGCTCTCCAGATCACGCTTCCGGAACTGACGCCGCCGGTGGCAGCGTTTGTACCCTTTCTGCGTACCGGCAATTTGCTTTTCCTGTCTGGTCATATCGCCAAGAACGGCGCCAAGCCCTGGGTCGGCCAGCTCGGCGGCAATCTCACTACCGAACAGGGGAAGAACGCCGCACGCGGCGTGGCCATCGACCTTATGGGCACACTTCATGCTGCGGTGGGCGACCTGAACCGGATCAAGCGCATCGTGAAACTGATGGTGCTCGTGAACAGCACCCCCGCATTCACCGAACAGCACCTGGTGGCCAATGGTGCGTCCGAGCTTCTCGGAGAAGTCTTTGGAAATATAGGAATGCACGTTCGCAGCGCCTTCGGGGTCGCTCAGGTGCCGTTCGGCTCATGTGTGGAGATCGAACTTGTCGTTGAGCTCTAGACATGGAGGTGTACGTTTGGCAACGGTGAAAGGATGACATTTCAATGAAGGCTATCTGTGTACGCGAATTCGGCGGTCCTGAAGTTCCTGAAACTGGAAGACCAGTCTGACCTTCGACCGCGGTTGACCCACTTGTTGCCCGATGAACGACGGCGATAAAGGTCGACGAATTCGATTGAGTCTAGCGACTCTTCCCAATGAGTGCTAACGGGGATGCTGGCCGCTGTCGACAATAACTCCTGGGGGGATTCTAATGACCACGTTATTTCAGGACATACGGTACGGGCTGCGACTGCTTTTGAAGAGTCCGGGATTTACCATCGTGGCGGTGCTTTCCCTGGCTCTGGGCGTGGGAGCCAACACGGCCATTTTCAGCATCGTGAATGCCGTGTTGCTGCGTTCTCTGCCCTACCGCGATCCCGATCGTTTGGTGCGAGTCTTCTTTAACGAGCCCGGCGTAGGATTGCGGGACGTTAGGTTTTCCAAGCCCGAACTGGATGACCTGCAGACGCGATCGGGTGTATTTGAAGATGTGACCCCGATCTTCGAGGGTAGCGAGGATTTGACCGGCGCCAAACAGCCCGAGCGTGTCGAGGGGGTCAATGGCAGTTTTAGCTACTTTTCCATGCTGGGTGTGACCCCGCAAATTGGACGGTTGTTTGGTCCGCAGGATTTCGTGCCTGGTTTCGCTTCAGTGGGCGTGATCAGCGATGGCCTGTGGCGCCGTGCCTATGGAGCCGATCCGAACGTTCTCGGCCGTACCATCCGGCTCGACAATGATCCCTTTACAATTATCGGGGTTCTGCCAAGCGGATTTCGCCATCCCGGACCAACGACTTCCGGCGACGCGGAAGTGTTTGCCGCGGGCGGATTCAGCGGAGATCCCTTTCCCCCGCCAATGCGTGGTACCCGGATTTTAGTATCTGGAATCGGACGACTTAAGCCTGGCCTGACACTGGCGCAAGCTCAGGCGCGGCTCACTGCCATGGCTGCCCAATTACGCCACGACTTTCCCACGGACTACCCGCCGCAGGCGCAATGGACAATTGAGATTCAACCATTGCAAGAAACTTTGGTGGGCAACGTTCGGCCCATGCTGCTGGTGCTACTGGGTGCGGTAATCCTGATCGTTTTCATCGTATCGTTGAACATTGCCAATCTCCTCTTGGCGCGCGCTTCGGGGCGACAACAAGAGATGGCGGTGCGGTTAGCGCTGGGGGCGAGCCGCGGCCGCATGGTGCGCCAGATGCTGACCGAGTCCATGCTGCT
>Ga0187784_10005057_pt1 | contig 10670 bp, 10 predicted proteins | sample 1015_SJ02_MP15_2_FD_132964 | JGI IMG/M metagenome (GOLD analysis project Ga0187784, IMG submission 132964) | Tropical peat soil microbial communities from peatlands in Department of Meta, Colombia - 1015_SJ02_MP15_20_MG | ecosystem: Environmental > Terrestrial > Soil > Wetlands > Peat | place... | reverse complement strand
CGGTCGGCGAGGCCGTACTCGGCCAGGACCACGGAGGTCGAGCCGAAGGTGTCGGTCTCGACGACGTCACAGCCGACCTCGTAGAAGGAGCGGTGGACCTGGGCGACCAGGTCGGGCCGGCTCTCGACGAGGACCTCGTTGCACCCCTCGAGCTCGGGCCCGCCGAAGTCCCCGGGCCCCAGGCCGAGCAGCTGCAGGTTGGTCCCCATGGCCCCGTCGAAGACGACGACGCGCCGGTGCAGCGCCTCGAGGTAGGACGACGCGGAGACGTCGAGCCGGCCCAGCAGCTCAGGTGCAGGATTCGCCACCCCACCAGGATACCGGCGTCCTGCCGGGACCCTGGAGGGTCGGGGGTAGCATCCGCCCTGGTGCAGCCCAAGATCTACACCAAGAAGGGTGACGACGGGACCACCGGCCTGCTCTTCGGTGGCCGGGTTCGCAAGGACTCGTGGCGCATCGAGCTCAACGGCGCCGTCGACGAGGCGCAGGCCGCCATGGGCGTGGCGCGGGCCGAGACACCCCGCGGGTCGGAGGCCAACGAGCGGCTGGTCGCCCTGGCGCGCGATCTCTACGTGCTGATGGCAGAGGTGGCCACCGCCCCGGAGAACCGCCACAAGCTCACGGCGGGGTCCACCCTGGTCACCGAGGACATGGTGGCCGGGCTCGAGGCCGGGATCGACGACCTGCTCAGCCGCTTCGAGATGCCGAGCGACTTCGTCGTGCCGGGGGAGAACCGCGCGGCGGCGGCCCTCGACCTGGCCCGCACCATCGTGCGGCGCGCCGAGCGCATCGCCGCCTCGGGGCAGGTCTCCGACCCGTCCGCCGAACCGGGCCGGGCGCCCGATCGCTCGCTGGTCGGCGCGTACCTCAACCGGCTCTCCGACCTGCTCTGGGCCATGGCGAGGTGGCAGGAGGGGGACCAGCAAACACTCTCGAAGGGGCCGGCCAGCGGGGCCTGATCACCGAGCTCTGCGCAGCCGGGGCGGCCCCCTCACCAGCGGCCACGGTGCAGGCGCTGCGGCCGCGGCGCGACGGGCCGGTCGAGGGACGGAGAACGACGGTCGTCGCCATCGGGATGCCCGAGTGCCACGGCGCAGAACAGCCGCCAGTCCTCGGGCACACCGAGGGCCTCCGCCAGCGAGGCCTCACCCCGGAACGTGCCGAGGATGCACGCCCCGAGGCCCTCGTCGACGGCGGCCAGGAGGGCCACCATGACGCCGAAGGCGGCGTCCCCCGTCCAGTAGGGGACCGCCCAGAGGTCGGTGCCGTCGCCGAGGCCCGAGTCCGACTTGTCGGGTTCCCGATAGCGGGCCAGGTAGGCCTCGGGGCTGGAGTAGGCGAGCAGGACCACCCACGCCCGCATGAGGCCGGCGCTCCATTCGAGGTGGGCGTTGCGCCACTCGTGGTCGGTGGTGGCGTCGAAGTAGGCCGCCGTCTGGTCGGGGCCCTCGAGCGCCACCCACGCGGTGCCCCCGGTGTTGCCCGCGGTGGGGGAGCGCAGCGCGGCGCGCAGGATGCGGTCGACGACCCCGGGGTCCACCGGGTCCGTCGAGAAGCTCCGCACCATGGCGCGGCGCCGGACGGCCTCGTAGAGCTCCACGGGGGCAGTCTTGCAGGGCGCCCAGGACCGGGGACCAGGCCCTGCACCAGGCGCGCGGACCAGGGCCGGGAATGTTGACCTCGCTGGTAATGTTTGAAGGTTCGCGGCCGGCCGGCCGTGCCCAGCGGCCCAGCCACGGGTCCCACCACGGATCCCAGCCACGGAGGTTCGAGCGTGCCCACTCCCCGAGACCTGTTGAACGAGGCCAAGGCATCCATCCGCGAGGTGGAGCTCGACGAGGCCCAAGCCCTGCTCCAAGGCGGGGGGGTGACGTTCCTCGACGTCCGGGAGCCCGACGAGTACGAGCAGGGCGCCATCCCCAACGCCGTCCACCTGCCCCGTGGCCACCTCGAGTTCCAGGTCGAGGGCAAGTTGCCCGACAAGTCGCTGCCCGTCGTCGTCTACTGCGCCGGCGGCGTGCGCTCGGCCTTCGCCACCAAGACCATGGGCGACCTCGGGTACACCGACGTCGTCTCCATGGCCGGCGGGTTCAACAAGTGGAAGGACGGCGGGCGGCCCTGGGCGGCTCCCCAGACCCTGTCCGCGACGCAGCGCAACCGCTACCAGCGCCACCTGCTCCTGCCCGAGGTGGGCGAGCCGGGGCAGCTGGAGCTGCTCGGCTCCAAGGTCCTCTTGCTGGGGGCGGGCGGCCTCGGGTCCCCCGCCGCGCTCTACCTGGCGGCGGCCGGCGTCGGCACGCTCGGCGTCATCGACATGGACGTGGTCGACGAGTCGAACCTGCAGCGCCAGATCCTCCACAACATGGACCGGGTGGGGGAGCGCAAGGTCGACTCGGCCAAGAAGACGTTGACCGCCCTCAACCCGGACGTCAACGTCGTGACCTACGACGTGCGCCTGGGGGCCGACAACATCTTGGACGTCATCGACGGGTACGACGCCATCGTGGACGGCACGGACAACTTCCCGACCCGCTACCTGGTCAACGATGCTTCGCTGCTCAAGCGGATCCCGGTAGTCCACGGCTCGATCTTTCGCTTCGAGGGGCAGGTGACCGTCTTCGACCCCTTCAACGGGCCCTGCTACCGCTGCCTCATCCCCGAGCCCCCGCCGGCCGAGCTCGCACCCTCGTGCGCCGAGGCGGGCGTGCTCGGCGTCCTGCCGGGCATCGTGGGATCGATCCAGGCCATCGAGACCATCAAGGTCCTGCTGGGCCTGGGTGACCCGCTCGTCGGCCGGCTGCTCTCCTACGACGCACTCGAGCAGTCCTTCCGCACCTTCAAGGTGCGCCGGGATCCGGCGTGCCCGGCCTGCGGGCCCGACGCGGGCGAGATCGTCATCGCCGAGTACGACGACCTCTGCATGCCGCACCCGCGCTGAGGCACGCCGGGCACGCCGGGCACAGGGGGAGGGCGCCGCCGCCTCCCTCGGGTGGGCCGTTCGCCGTGCCTAGGCTCTGCCCACGCCCCCCGCCGACCTGCTCACCCGTCCGGCGCCCCCCGCGACCTCTGCGGCGCCGTCGCCCGCACCTCACGCCTGTCTCTCTGACGCGCCCCCCGGGCTGACCTCGCGCCGCGTCCGGCAGAACCGGCGTATCTGGGGCCTCGTGCTGCTGGCGATCGCCCTGCTCGCGGTCCTGGTGGCCACGCGGCACGGGGGGCACGGCACGGCGGCGGGCGAGAGCCGCGGCGCGGATCACCACGCCCGGCCGCCCGCGCACGCCGGCAACCCCCGCCTCGACCCGGACTGGGAGGGCGACGGGCAGCCGGTGACGTTCGCCTTCGGCGGGGACGTGCACTTCCCGGCCGGGACCAACCTGGGCGACCGCCTGGCTGCTGATCCCTCCTCCGCGCTGGGGCCGACCGTTCCGCAGCTGCTCGGCGGCGTCGACCTCTCCATGGTGAACCTCGAGTCGGCGCTGACCGACGGCACCTGCCCCGACGCCCAGCCCAAGCAGTACGTCTTCTACGCACCACAGTCCGCCATCGGCGCCTTCCAGGGCGCCGGGGTGACCCTGATCACCGAGGCGAACAACCACGGCGAGGACTGCGGGCAGCCGGGGCTGCAGACGGCATTGGCGGCACGGGCCCAGACGGGGTACACCATCTTGGGGATCGGCCAGGACGCGGCACAGGCCTTCACGCCCTACACCACGACCATCCACGGGCAGCACATCGCCATCATCGCCGCCACCCAGGTCATCGACTCCGACCTGCAGACGGCGTGGACGGCGACCACCACCCAGCCCGGCCTGGCCTCCGCCTACGACGTCAACGATCTCGTGGCGGCCGTCGAGGCGGCGCGCCGGACGGCGGACACGGTGATCGTCTACCTGCACTGGGGGACCGAGCTCGACGCGTGCCCGAATCCGTTGCAGGAGCCGCTGGCCCAGGTGCTGGTGCAGGCGGGTGCCGACATCGTCGTGGGCACGCACGCCCACGTCCTCCTCGGCGGCGGGTATCTCGGTTCCGCCTACGTCGACTACGGGCTCGGCAACTTCGCCTTCTACGACAATTCCCCGCCGGAGAACGCGAGCGGCTCGCTCGTCATCACGGCGACGGGCCGGCACATCGACTCGGCCACGTGGCGGCCGGCCACGATCGTCGACGACCTGCCACAGCCGCTCTCGGGCGACGCGGCCACTGCCGCGCTGGCCGCGTGGAACCAGGCCCGCGCGTGCACCAACGTGACGCAGACGCCCGGGGGCCCTCTGGCCACGGAGGAGACGGAGACCTCGCCGGCGCCGGCGGCGGCGGTGCAGCAGCTCTCGACGGACAGCGGTTGAGCGCCGGCGGGGCCGAGGTGCGCCGCGCCCGGGCGGGCAGGCGGGCGCCGGCGCGAGCGGCTAGACAGGTCCCATGAGCGACGGGGCCGCCGCAGGGACCCTGCCCGTCAACGGCGTCGAGCTGGCGTGGTCCGAGCGCGGGAGCGACGCGGGGGACACGCCCACGCTCGTGCTGGTCCACGGCTTCACCGGCTCCTCGTACGACTTCGCGCTGGTGGCCGACGAGCTGGCCACCGACCGCCGCGTCGTGACGCTCGACCACCGGGGCCACGGGGGCTCGACCAAGACGGCCACCCTCGAGGGTTACACCGTCGGCCAGCTCGTGGACGACCTCACGGTGTTCCTGGCCGCCGTCGGCGACGGCCCCGTCGACCTGCTCGGCCACTCCATGGGCGGGCGCGTGGTCATGGAGCTGACGGTGCGGCATCCCCACCTGGTGCGCTCGCTCGTCCTCATGGACACCAGCGCCTGGTCGTTCCTGCCGCCCGGTGACGGCGTCGGCGCCTTGGTGCGCGCCTGGATCACGGGGTTCGACCCCGCCCAGGGCATGCCGACCAATCTGGCGCCAAGCTCCCCCGAGGAGGCGTTGATCGCAGCGTGCACGCCGGTGGCCTGGCAACGCGAGAAGGAGCAGCTCCAGGCCGGCACCGACCCCTGGGCGGTCAAGGGGCTCGGCCTCGAGCTGTTCGCCGAACCCGAAGGAGAGGGGGCGCTGCGCGCCCAGCTGCCGTCGATCACCTGCCCCACGACCGTCCTGGTGGGCGAGCACGACCACCCCATGGTCGACCAGGCGCCGGAGCTGGCGGCCGAGGTGGCCGACGGCCGTTGCACGGTCGTGGAGGGCGCCTACCACTCGCCGCAGCTGACGCACCGCCAGGAGTGGCTGGCCGTCGTGCGCGCCCACCTGGCCTGGACCGGCGGCCGTGCCGGAGCGGGGGACCGGTGAGCGACAGCGCGCCGCCCCAGGCGCAGGACCGCATCCCGCTGGCCGGCTCCGACGTGTCGATCCCCCCGCTGGGCGTGGGCACCTGGGCCTGGGGTGACAAGAGCACCTGGGGCATGGGCGGCTACGACGCGTCCCTGACCGAGTCGACCATCCGCGAGGCCTGGGAGGCGAGCATCGACGCCGGCGTGGTGCTCTTCGACACGGCCGAGGTCTACGGCGGCGGCGAGAGCGAGCGCATCATCGGCCGCTTGCTGGCCGCCGACCCCGCCACACGCGCGAAGGTCGTCATCGCCACCAAGTTCATGCCGAGCCCACGGAAGTTCGACGTGCGCGCCGCGCTGGTCTCGGCCGCACGCGCCTCGTGCGGGCGCATGGGTATCGAGAGCATCGACCTGTACCAGATCCACGGGCCGATCTCGCTGCGCTCCCACGACGCGCTGGCCGACGCGCTGGCCGACGCCCACGCCGAGGGGCTGGTGAAGGCGGTAGGCGTGTCCAACTACTCGGCCAAGGAGGTCCGGGCCATGGACGCCGCTCTGCGCCGGCGGGGCCTGCGGCTGGCCAGCAACCAGGTCGAGTTCTCCCTCTTGCGGTCAAAGCCGCGTCGCGTCGGCCTCCTCGCCTGCTGCCGTGAGCTCGGGGTCGTCCCGCTGGCCTACTCGCCGATCGGGCAGGGGCGCCTGACCGGGAAGTACTCGGCACAGCACCCCCCGCCGGGGAAGCGCACGTTCTCGGCGTACCCGATGGCCGAAGTCGACGAGGTGGTGGCCGAGCTGGGCCGCATCGGCGAGGCGCACGGGGGCCGCACGCCGAGCCAGGTGGCCCTGGCCTGGATCATCGCCCGGGGCGCCGTGCCGATACCGGGTGCCAAGAACCGGGCCCAGGCCGAGGAGAACGCCGGCGCGCTCGGGTGGCGCATGACCGACGAGGAGGTGGCCCGCCTCGACACCGTGGCGCGCTTCGGCCGGGGAGGCCTCGCCGCCCGCTTCTGGCAGCACGGCTGAGGGGGGCAGTACCGTCTCTTCGTGATCGCCGTGCTCGCCGATGCACCGCTCCCGCCCTTGCGCGGATCACAGCTGTTCGCCACCCAATTCGAGGTTGTGCCGACGGTCATCATCGCGGCTGCGCTGGTGCTCTACCTGTGGGGAGTGCGGCGCAACGACGCCCTGCATCCGCGCCACCCGTGGCCGGTGGCCAAGACGGCAGCGTGGATCGGCGCTCTCTTCACCACCGGGGTCTCCATCTTCAGCTTCATCGGTGTCTACCAGAGCGAGCTGTTCTGGGACCACATGGTGCAGCACCTGATGCTCATCATGGTGGCTGCACCGCTGTACGCCATCGCCTCACCGCTGCGGCTGGTCTGGAGCGCGACGTCGGGCGCGTCCCACCACGCGGTGAGCCGGGCGATGCGCAACCCGGTGGCCAAGTTCCTGGGCCACCCCGCCACGGCCTTCGTGCTCTACGCCGTCGTCATCCCGGTCAGCCACCTGACGAGCTGGTTCAACCTCACGCTCGAGCAGGAGACCGTGCTGAACCTGGAGCACCTCGTCTTCCTGCTCGTCGGCTACATGTTCTGGCGTCAGATCTTCGGCAACGACCCGAACTGCTACCGCCTCCACCCGGCGCTGCAGTTCTTCTACCTGTTCCTGGCCATACCCATCGACACCTTCACCGGGCTCTCGCTGGCCGGGACGCAGACCGAGATGTTCTCCGCCTACCTGGCCATGCACCGCACCTGGGGCCCGTCCTACGTGACCGATCTCCACATCGGTGGGTCGATCATGTGGGTGGTGGGCGACACCCTCATGCTTTGGCCCATGATCCCCGTCGCGCTGCGCTGGATGCACATGGAAGAGCGCAAGGCGGTCCGCATCGACCGCGAGCTCGACGCGCAGGCGGCGGCGAGCGCCCGGCTCAGCCGCCGAGGTCCATGAGCTCGACGCGCACACCGTCGGGATCGGTGCAGTAGACGAACTCGAGCGCGACCTCGCCGAGGTCGATCCGCGTCCGGCTCGGCTCGACCACCGCACCACCGAGCTCCACCAGCCGGGCGGCCACCGCCCCCACGTCGCGGACCCGGAAGGAGAGGTGAGTCAGCCCCAGCTGGTGCACCGGCCGGCGCTCGCGCGGCCCGAAGGGCGCCGGCTCCCGGAAGGCCAGCAGCTCGATCGCGGTCGGCCCGCGCCGGATGAACTGGGAGGTCACCGAGACGTCGGCCAGGTCCATGAGCCGGGCGAACTCCGATCCGATCTCGTGCATTTCGGCGCGCTCGAAGCCGAGGCCCTCGCAGTAGAAGCGCAGCGAGCGCTCGAGGTCGCTCACGCAGATGCCGAAGTGCGAGAACACGGGTCCTTGGTCGTCGTCCACGTCCCGTAGTCTGCCCCGATGGCCCAGGGGCCCGGAACCTCCGTAATCTCGGGGGTGTGACAGCGCAAAAGCAGGACCCCCAGGGCAGCCCCGAGCGCAGCACCGAGTCGGGCATCGTGGTCCGCCCCGTCTACCGTGCCGGAGACCTGGCGCAGTGGGACCCCGCCGTGCAGCTCGGAGAGCCCGGGGCGTTCCCCTACACGCGCGGCGTCCATGCGCAGATGTACCGGTCCAAGCTCTGGACGATGCGCCAGTACGCCGGCTTCGGGTCGGCCGAGGCCACCAACCAGCGCTTCAAGTTCCTGCTCGACGCCGGCCAAACCGGGCTCTCGTGCGCCTTCGACCTGCCCACCCAGATGGGCTACGACTCCGACCACCCGCGCGCCGAGGGGGAGGTGGGCAAGGTCGGCGTGGCCATCGACTCCCTGGCCGACATGCGCCTGCTCATGGCCGACCTCCCGATGGACAAGGTGACGACGTCCATGACCATCAACGCCACCGGCGCCATCCTCTTGTTGCTCTACGAGCTGGTGGCCGAGGAAAAGGGCGTGTCGGGCGACAAGGTCCGCGGCACCATCCAGAACGACATCTTGAAGGAGTACGTGGCCAGGGGGACCTACATCTACCCGCCGCGCCCGTCCATGCGGCTCATCGTGGACACCTTCGCCTACTGCGCGGCCGAGCTGCCCAACTGGAACACCATCTCCATCTCGGGCTACCACATCCGCGAGGCGGGGTCGACGGCGGTGCAGGAGATCGCCTTCACCCTGGCCAACGGCATCGCCTACGTCGAGGCGGCGATCGCCGCGGGCATGGACGTCGACGCCTTCGCGCCCCGCCTGTCCTTCTTCTGGAACGCGCACAACAACCTCTTCGAGGAGGTGGCGAAGTTCCGGGCGGCGCGGCGCATGTGGGCCCGCATCATGACCGACCGCTTCGGCGCCAAGGACGAGCGCTCGAAGATGCTCAGGTTCCACACCCAGACCGGAGGCTCGACCCTGACCGCGCAACAGCCGGAGAACAACATCGTCCGCGTCACCGTGCAGAGCCTGGCCGCCGCGCTCGGGGGTACCCAGAGCCTGCACACGAACGGCTTCGACGAGGCCCTCGGCCTACCCACCACCCGTGCGGCCAAGATCGCCCTGCGGACGCAGCAGATCGTCGGGTTCGAGTCAGGCGTGGCCGACACCGTCGACCCGCTGGCTGGCTCCTACTACGTCGAGTCACTGACCGACGAGGTCGAAGCAGCCGCGAACGACTACCTGGCGCGGATCGACGAGCTCGGTGGCGCCGTCGCCGCCATCGAGGCCCGTTTCATGCAAGAGGAGATCGAGGCAGCGGCCTACAGCTACGCCAAGGCGATCGACGACGGGGAGAAGGTCGTGGTCGGCGTGAACAGGTTCGTCGACGCGGAGGACGAGCACACCGAGGTGTTCCCCATCGACATCGAGCTCCAGAAGCTCCAGATCGAGCGGACGAAGAGCGTGCGCGCGTCCCGGGACCAGGCTGCCGTCGACCGGGCGCTGGCCGACATCGGCGAGACCGCTCGGGGCGAGGGGAACCTGTTGGTGCCGATGAAGGTGGCGTTGCAAAAGATGGCGACCCTGGGCGAGGTGTCCGACGTGCTGCGCGACGTGTTCGGCACCTACCAGCCCGGGGGTTGACCGGACGAGCGGCCGCCATCGGCCGCCTCGTGCTGGCGGCCGCCGCCGCCTCACTGCTCGCCACGGTCGGGAGCCAGGCGGACCGGCTCGGGGTCGCGGCGGCCAGCACCGCGGGCGCCGCGACCGCGGCCGCCGCGTCCACCGCGGAGTCTCGGGCATCGACCGTGTGGTTGTGCCGCCCCGGGCTGCGGAGCAACCCTTGCCTCGGCAACCTCACCACCTCGGTGGTGTACCCGAACGGCTCGAGCAGCACCCAGCGCGCGGCCCCGGCCGCGCACCCTCCGGTCGACTGCTTCTACGTGTACCCGACGGTCAGCACGCAGCCCACGGTCAACGCCAACCTCCACATCGACCCCCAAGAGCGGGCCGTGGCTCTCGAGCAGGCGTCCCGGTTCTCGCAGGTGTGCCGGGTGTACGCCCCCGTGTACCCGCAGCTCACCCTCGCCGCGCTCGATGACGGCGAGATCAATCCCCGGACGACGGCCATCGCCTACCGGGGCGTGCTCTCGGCGTGGAACGACTACCTGGCCCACTACAACGACGGCCGGGGCGTCGTGCTCATCGGGCACTCGCAGGGGGCCGCGCTGCTCATCGGGCTCATCAAGCGTCAGATCGATCCCGACCCCGCGGAGCGCCGCCTGCTGGTGTCCGCGCTCCTCATGGGTGGCAACGTCCTCGTCCCGGTCGGGAAGGTGGTCGGTGGCGACTTCACCCACGTCCCGGCCTGCCAGGCCAACACCCAGACGGGGTGCGTCGTGGCGTACTCGGCGTTCAGCTCGCAGCCCTCGGCGGACAGCTCCTTCGGGCGTCCCGCCACCAGCATCAACGGCGGGGACGGGATCGAGCCGACGTCGACGGCCGGGTTGCAGGTCCTGTGCACCAACCCGGCCGCACTGGCGGGCGGAACCGGGATGCTGCTCCCGTACTTCTTGCCGGGGGGCTCGGGGCGCGTCCCGTGGGTGTCGTACCCGGACCTCTACCAGGCGCAGTGCCGGACCGCCCAGGGCGCGACGTGGCTGGCGGTGACGGACGTGGCGGGGCCGAACGACACGCGGCCGGTGGTGCAGCAGACCTCGGGCGCGGGCTGGGGGCTGCACCAGGACGACGTGAACCTGGCCCTCGGCAACCTGGTCCCGTTGGTCCGGGACGAAGCGGCCGCCTACACCCGGTCCGCCACCTTGTCCGCCGGGCGGGCAGCTGGCTAGGGGCAGCTGGCTAGGGGCAGCACCCGCGGCCGGCGGGCACCTGCCCCGTCGTGGCTGCCCGGTCAGGCGCGCTCGACCGCCTCGAAGTGCTCGACCACCGGGAAGGGGTCGTAGAAGTGGTGGAGGGCGGCGCGCCACTCCTGGT
>Ga0187784_10005056_pt1 | contig 10672 bp, 9 predicted proteins | sample 1015_SJ02_MP15_2_FD_132964 | JGI IMG/M metagenome (GOLD analysis project Ga0187784, IMG submission 132964) | Tropical peat soil microbial communities from peatlands in Department of Meta, Colombia - 1015_SJ02_MP15_20_MG | ecosystem: Environmental > Terrestrial > Soil > Wetlands > Peat | place... | reverse complement strand
GGCGTGATAGAGCGGCGTCGGACGGCCGGCATAGTTGGCCAGCAGATCCTTCAGCTCGGCCTGAAAAGCCGGATCGTGACGCGCTTCGAGATAGGCCTGCTCCAATTGCTCGAGCGGCGCCATCAGCACCTCGGGTACGTAGCGTCCGCCGTAAGGTCCAAAGTGTCCGGTAGGGTCAGGCTGCGGCGTGGTCATGCGGAGAGCGCCGTCTTCACAAAATTTCTCATCTTTTCGTGATCCTTCAATCCAGGAGATTTTTCAAGCCGCGAGCACGCATCCACGCCCCAGGGCCGCGCTTCTTCGATGGCCTGGCGGACGTTGGAGGCGTCCAGGCCGCCCGCGATGATGATCTTGTCGTGATAGCGCCGGGCGTCGGACCAGTTCCAGGTTTTCCCGGTTCCGCCGCGCAGATCCTCGGACGGCGTGTCGATCAGCAGTGCTTCGGCCGTTTCCGTGGATTCGTCCGGTGGGGGCGCACCGGCGGAAAGCGCGCGCCAGATCCTCAGGCCGCGGGCTTCCGAGAACCCGTGTAACTGCGCGACGTCCAACCCCACGTCGAGGGCGATCTTCGCGATGGTCTCCGGCATTTCGTCGACGAACACGCCCACCTTCCACACCGAATCGGGAAGCTTCTCGGCGATCATGGCCGCGCCGGTGGGCGAGATGTAGCGCGGGCTGTCGCGGTAGAAATTGAAGCCGATGGCCGAAGCTCCCGCCTCAACCGCCGCCAGGGCGTCCTCGCGATTGGTGATGCCGCAGATCTTGACCATCATGACAGCAGCGCCCGCAGCGCTTGCGCGGGATCAGCCGATTTCATCAGGTGCTCGCCCACCAGCACCGCCTGATAGCCCGCATCCAGCAAGCGCTCCACATCGGCGCGCGAATGGATGCCGCTCTCGGCGACTTTCACCACGCCCGCGGGCATTTTTTCAGCGAGCCGCAGCGAAACCGTAAGATCCACGTCGAACGTATTCAGGTTGCGGTTGTTGACTCCGATGATGCGCGCTCCCGAGGCGATGGCCGCTTTCAGCTCCTCTTCCTCGTGCACTTCGGCCAGGGCTGCCATTTGATATCGCTGGGCCAGCTCGCGAAAATCCCGTAGCTCACGCTCGGTCAAGATGGCGGCAATCAGAAGAATGGCGTCCGCGCCGCGCGCCGCCGCCTCATGCACCTGGTATGTGTCGATGGTGAAGTCCTTGCGCAGGACGGGAAGCGAAACCGCGCCGCGAGCCGATTCCAAATCCGCCAGGCTCCCACGGAAATATTTCCCATCGGTCAGGACCGACAATGCGGCCGCGCCGCCTTGTTCATAGGTTCGCGCGATCACGCCAGGATGGTAGTCAGCCGAGAGCGTTCCTTTGCTCGGAGAAGCCTGTTTGATCTCAGCTATGATGGCTGGCCGGCGGCTGGCGAGCGCTCGCGCGAAATCGCGGCGGCTCGCCACACAAGCTTCGGCTCGAGCTTCCATGCCCGGTGCGCGTTCGCGCAGTTCGAGCTTCTTCTGCTCGACAATTTGGGCCAGGATGCTGGGAACTGCCTTCACCATGTGGGGAGAACTTCATTGTAGCTCGGTAAAGAGGCCGGCCACTTCCGAGTGGGGCACGGCCGCGGCTGCGGTTCGGTCCGGCGGCGTTTACTGCTGGTCCGAACGGCCTCCCACCAGCGTATCCAGCCGCTCGACCACTTCTTGCAACGCTTTGGATTCACCGCTCAGGCGCTCTCCCACCGCGGTCTCCTCCTGCGCGTTGGAGGCTGTTTTCTCCGTCAGCGATTGCATTTGGAGCAGAGCGGAGCCGATCTCCTGCATGGCTCGCGCCTGCTCCTGGCTGCCAGTCTGAACCTGATCGGCCAGCGAGGTGACGGACTCGGTTGCCTGCGACATGGAATGGATGCGCTCGGTCAGTTGATCCAGCCGGGTCTGGCCCTCTTTGGAGCGCTCCAGCGATTCGCCGATCAGTGCCGCGGTGTCCTTGGCCGCGCCGGCGCAGCGTTGGGCCAGCGTGCGCACTTCATCCGCCACCACTGCGAATCCTTTGCCGCTTTCTCCCGCGCGCGCCGCTTCTACCGCCGCATTGAGCGCTAGCAGGTTGGTTTGGAAGGCAATTTCGTCAATCACCTGGATGATCTTCGAAATCCGTTCACTGGAACGGCCGATTTCCGTCATCGCAGCCATGGTTTGATCCAGCACCTGGTTGGTGTCGGTCATTTGCTGGCGGACCTGCTGGAGCACCCCGGTTGTCTTGGCCGCGAAGCCGGCGTTCTGATGCGCGGTCGCATTCACTTCTTCGCTGGAGGCAGAGGTCTGTTCGATGGCGGCGGCTTGCGAGGAGGCTCCCTGTTCGAGCGCGTGGCTAGCGGCTCGCAGTTCCTCCGCATCGGCCGAGACGCGGTGGGCGCCTTGGTTCAAGTCGCGCACGGCACTGCGCAAGAGGCGAGTGATGTTGCGGATCGCCAGCACCAGCACCAGGCCGCATAACAGGCTGGCGCCAATCAGTACCAGCGTGGTCAGCTTCGAGCGCTGGACGCTCTTTTCAGCGCTCGCACGCGAAGAAGCTCGCAATGCCTCCTGTTGATCGGTGAGCGCCGCGGCGGCTTTGTTCACGCGATCCAGCAGCGGCTGCATGCGATCCGTCACCAAGGCGTGCCCGCCGGCGAAGTCACCGCGCCCCACGTCCTGCAGGTATTGTTCGAACACCTGGCTCCAGTCGCCGATGGCCGCTCGAATGTCTTCGGCGGCCGCGCGGCTGGCGTCCTGATTGAGCAGTGGCACCAGTTGGTTAGTGCTGGCCGTCGCGCGATCCGCGGCTTTGGCGAATTCCTGCCGATGCTCGTCGGCCGAGCCGAATGCATGGCACGACCCGCAATCGCCCAAGCCGCGCAAAGCCGTAAGCTGGCAGCTGTCTACCTTCAAAACATTTCCCACTGCGTAGGAAAATTGCGTCTTGGTGGACAGCTCTTTCATCTCCTGGAGGTTCAGCTTGATCTCACCGATCAGGTGAATGATCTTGGCGTCTTCGTTGACCGCTACGGCCAGGTTTCGGCCCAGCCTGCTTACAGTCGCCAGCGAGGAATAGCTGAGCAATAGCACTAGTCCCAAAACCACGCCAAAGCTGGCAGTTAGCTTCTGGCCGATGGTCAAGCGTTTGTACATAAGTCACCTCCGGCGAATCATCTCCGATTTGCTTATCGGCTGCGGCGGCGAATATTTCTGGGAATCGTTCCAGGCGGTCGCTCTGGCCCTCCGTCGAGCCGATGGTAATCTGGAAATAACAGGCGGCTCGCTTGCTGGAAACGGCTCTTCTTAGTTTTTTGATTGGTACCCAGATCGCGTCCCAAGGTGTACCGGCCTATCGCACCGAGCGGAAGCAAGTCGGCGATGGCGCGGAACTGATCACCATCTTTGGGCGCGCCAGACCTCAGGACCCCGGCGCAACGGGCCAGGAGATCCCTTTGGTCAGCGTGTTGCGCGATACTTTGGGCTCATCCGATCCAGATAGCGCGCGCTTAAGATATGTCTGGGTTCTCACCAGCACCAAGCCCACCCTGCTGCAGCGCACCGCCTCGGCTCTGTCTTTTGTGTGGTTCCGCACCGGCGGCAAGGAGCACGCTGACCAAGTTCCGGCGCCTGTTTTAGACCTGGCCTCGCCCGCCCGATCCGTATGGAGCAACCTGGCGGGTAACGGCCTGCAGGCATTGCAACTCGATACCCGAGGCGCTCCCCTTCGCTCCTCCACCCGCAGCTATCGCGGAAATTTCAACGACTATCGCGAGCTCCAGGTTTTTCGCGCTCTAGGAGCGCTGGACGCTCTGGAACGTGAGCCGAGCGCTCAGACCGTCTGGCCGGCAGCCGAGCTGCATAACGTCTATTCGCGCTTGAGTCTCTCCAATCGCACCTTTGGCGGTTTGGTTCGCGAGGAGAATTTACAGAAAGTCTACGGCAAGGAAACCAGCCGGCGCGCGGAGATTCGCGGCCACGACTGGGAACTGCTCCGCCAGCGCGCGGAGGCCAACGGGCTGTATTTCGAGCCTCTGGCGCTGGCCGGCCAAGCTCCCACCGAAGCCTTGTTGTGGATCGCGCGCGAGGACCTCGACGGCGCCCAACCTCGCACTTTCGACCGGCAGTTTCTGGGAATCGCCAATCCTTGGACCGACGAGCGGCTGTTGCATTGGACCGGCTATAGCGAAATGCGCTATTTCGACGCCGGCGATCGTCCGGTGCCCGCCGGCACGGCTGGAGCCCGGGCGCTCCAACTGATTCCTCTGGCGCTCTACAGCCTGGATTATCCGCGCGTACCGCTCTTACTGGTGGACTTTCGCAGCAGCCTCACCGCTAAGAAACGCGAGTTGGTCCAGCATGGCGCGAGCGCGGTTCTCACGGGTTTTCTCGGCATTACGACCTTTGGAAATTGGTCTTTTCTCGCGGCCAACTCCGCTTGGACCTTTGTGCGAGGACGGCAAGGCGCCCCCATGGTCCGTTCCGAGCGCCTTCGCTCTTATTCGGAAGCCCGCGAGTTTCTGGCCGAGTACTCCCAACTCGCTCCCGAGCTCAAGGCCGAGTTGCTGCATCGTCTGGATCACCTGGCGCTGGATCCTCTGGAGAACGGCTTGGATACCGAAGCCCGGGTAGCCAAGGAGCAGTTCGCGGCCTTGATGCAATACGCCGAGTCGCCGAATGGCTTGGCGGCCAGGTTGGAAGGTGACCGGCAAAAAGAGTTGGAAGCTTACACCCGGCCGGGCGCGATACGGCTTCTGATGGCCGGTGGCCTGTTATTGCGAATTGGATTGCCCAACAACTCCCAAGAGGCCCGCGCTGTCCGTCGGTCCCAGCTGGAAGCCCGCCGGGAGGCCGCCGCCGAGGTCCGATATCTCAAGCAACTGCTGGCCTCGAGCCCCCATCCTGAAGTGGTTGAGGATTCCGGGCAGATTCGTCACGCGATTGAGGCGCTTTCGGCGAATCGTTTCCCGGTTCCCCACGCTTCCCAGTTGATCGCTCAGGTCTTTGAACGCTCGCTCAGCTTCGACGTTCGGATGGCGTGTCTTGAAAGCCTGCGGCGCCTGGACAACACGGAGGCAAAAGCCCAGCTGTCGCGTCTGGCCCAAGATCCCCGTCAGGCCGATTTCTGGCGCGCTGCCGCGCTCGCCCCCAGGAGCGATGCCGAGCCGGCGGCCGCGGGTTCCGGTCAGTTCTAATGCGCCCGAGTAGTCTGTGCCGGGTGGTCCTGCTCTGGCTGCTGAGCAGCCCCTTAACCGCCCAGGTCGAGCGCGTCGTGATCCTCAAGGTGGATGGCCTGCCTGCCGAGGCCCTGGAGCGCGAGCTCGAGCGCGTCGATCCGGCTACCCACAAAAGCAGCCTGCCTTGGATCGATCACGTCTTTCGCCAAGGCGGAGCTCGCGTACCGAATTTCTACGTGCGCGCCATCAGCCTCTCGGCGCCCTCCTGGTCAATGCTCGACACCGGCCAGCATCTGGAAATACGGGGCAACGCCGAGTTCGACCGCTACACCGGCCACGTTTACGATTACCTCAATTTTTTCCCGTTCTATGTCGGCTACGCTCTTTCCCACAAGGTGGACATGCCGGGCGTCGAGGTATTGGACGATCTCAAGATTCCACTGCTGATCGATCGTTTCCCCTACGCGGCCGTTTATCAGGGGCCGCAGCTTTATCAGCGCGGCGTGCGCTGGAAGAGCCTGCAAAACGGTCTTACGCATCGTTTCTCGCACTCGCTCCGCGAACTCTTGGACGAATGGACCATCGGCTTTGAAATCGGCGACAGCGTGGAGCAGCAAACCGAGCGCGAGCTGATCGAGAAGCTGGCCAATCCCGGCGTGCGCTATCTGGACTACTTTACAGGTGACTATGATCACGTCGCTCACAGCACCCCGGATGCGGCGGCGCAGCGGCTGGCCTTGCAGCGGATCGACGCGCTGGTTGGCCGGGTTTGGACGGCCATCGAAGCCAGCCCTTTGGCCGCGCAAACCGCGCTGGTCATGGTCTCCGATCATGGGATGAACACGCAGCTTGGCGTTTTCAGCCAGGGCTACGATCTGGTCCGGTTCTTCAACAGCCGGGCCGGCGGCGCGCATCACGTCGTCACCAACCGGCATCCGCTCAACGAGTACAAATTGAGAGGGCTCGATCCGTTCGTCTCGGAAGTTGTCACGCCGAGCGCCGAATCGTCGTACTTGAAGGGCGTCGCCAATGAATATCCCACCGTGATGCTGGATTTGGACGGCAACGAACGGGCCGCCGTCTATCTGCGCGATTCGGACCTCAACCAACTGCACATCCTGCTCACCGAGCTGGATCGCTCCGGCATTCAGCCCGCGATTCGCCGCGCGGCGATCCACGCTTTCTTTGAAATCCTCGACCGGCATCGCTCGCAATGGGAAACAACTGTTCAACAGCTACGCGCCGAGCTGGCTGCCTTGCGTCGTGCCATGGAACAGCAGCGCCTCCGAATCCAATCCCAACCGGCGAAATGGACCGCGGCGCAGCGCGACCAAGGTCTGGATAAGACCGCTCGCCGGCTCTCGGTCCAGTTGGAATCCTGGCGCGAGCAGGAACACAGCTATTCCGAGTACGCCGATGTGCTGGCGCGTCTGGTGGCTCTCACTCCGGCGGACCTCGAAAGCCACCGCGTCTCGGCCGAGACGTTGATTCCCAAGCATGCCCTGGGAGACTTAAACAGCATTCGCGAGTTACAAAACTACGTCGTTGGCCCGGGCGCCGGCGGGCTGGTTCTTGCGCCGGATGGCTCGCTGGATCTCAAGCGCAGCTTTGAACGCATCGATTATTTCCCTTTGCTCGCGGGCCTCGCGGTACGCAACAACGTTCAGCCAGGCGTGAGGTCTCATCCGGTGGATTTTATCGCCCTGCGCGTCGGGGCGAATAACCTCCCGGCCGATCTTGCCGCGCAAGACGCGGTCTGGCTATATCGTGACCAGGATCGGCAGGCCCTGGTGCTTTCGCGTCACGATGCAGCCGGAGGTCTGGAGCTTCGCTACCTGCCGGTTCGCGGCCTATGCCAGGACGCGGACGGAGCGATTCGATTTGAGCCTGCGCGATGGGCGGCCGGTTTTCCGCTCGAAATTTGGGAGGATCGCAACTTCGCGATTTCGGACAACCAACGGGCCGAGTGGCTGGCGGGATGGCATTCGGAGCTGGATTGGTTCGATGCCATCCACAGGACCGAGTACTCTAACGGGATCGTGGCGCTGAATGAACAGTTTTCGCGTCCCGATACGCCCAGCTTGCTCACGAGGGACGACGCTTTAATGGAAAAATTCAGCGTCCGGAAGCGGCGCTTGACCGATCCTGACTTTCTGATCTTTGCCGGCGACCATTGGAACTTCAACGTCCGCGGCTTCAATCCTGGTGGGAATCATGGCTCCTTGAGGCGTATTTCCTCGCGCTCAGTTCTGCTGTTGGCTGGAGGCGCGGAATCCGGAATCCCTCGTGGTTCCCTGATCGAGGAACCTTACGACAGCCTCAGCTTTGTACCCACGCTTCTGGAACTGATGGGAAAAAACCAAGGCGCCCGGAAGTTGCCCGGGCGCCTGATTAAGGAATTACTGACTACGGCCGCTAGGTCTACTGAAACGCGTTGACTCCAGCCCGCTTTCGACCCGCCTGGCGGGTTACTTTCCCTGCAGCGATTTGACGTAGTCGGTCAGGTTGCTCATGCGTAGCTGCACCTCACCTTGGCTGTGACTGACTGAGGGGAACAACGCGCCCCAAACAGGCATGTCCCGGGTGCCGTGCGCGGAAACTTCAACGTCGCCTTTAATCGTGTTGAACACTTTCAGCTCGGGGAATACCCCGCCGTTCTTCGCAGAAAGCTCCGTCAGATTGGCGGGCTGTTTCTTCAGCGCGGCTGCGGCCGGTCCCGTGCCTTTGCCATCCAAACCATGACAGGCGGCGCAATAGGTCTTAAACATCTCTGCTCCCGATGCCGCTGAGGTGGGCGTCACCGGAACTTTCTTAATGGTGGGTTGCGCGTTCGCTGCCATGCAGGCGAACAGGACGAACGCGATCAGGAACAACGTGACAACTCTGGATGCCATGCGGGTCTCCTTTTTTGAAGCACACCAGTGAGCGCCGACGCGAACGGTGGGAGGCTGTCCAGCGCAACAGCGCCCACTGGTATGCTTATTTGTGCGATTTACCAGCGTGCAACCTGACTGCCACGCTTTCACGCAGACGAAACACAGCGAATTGATCGTTTTGGGCTGCGGTGCAGGGTGTAGTCCCTCAATTGCCGGAGGTGGTGCGCCAAATCACCCTTATGGCAAAAGATTCGCTGAATGGAGGTCATCTGCGCGGCGGGCCCTAGCCCTGCTATCGCGCTGGGAGCAGGGGCGACATGTCGCGTAGGATATCCTGCTCCTTCTTGGTGAATCGGGAGCGGAAGTCAGGACTGTTCAAATGTGCCTGGCGCTCTTCGGATGGCAAAGCGGCGACGCTGCGCAACTCATCCCGCATGGCCTGCTGGCGACCAGCAGGCGCTTGGGAGAACTTGTTGATGGCCTTCCTTACGGTGTCCTGACTCTGGGGCGGCAACTGGTGCAGACGGTTATACAGGGTCTTGAGCGCCTGCTGTTGTTGCGGTGGAAGCGCGTTGAATCGCCGGAGCCTTTCCTGCAGCTTTTGCCGTTGCGCCGGTGGCAGCCGGCTGAGTGCCTGCTGCTGTTGTTCCGGCGGCAAAGTTTCGAACTCTTCGATGGGCGTCTTCTCCTGATTTTGTCCGGCCTCGCTGCGCGCGGCATGCGGCGTTTTGGCGCCTCGCGCCCCCCGCTGCGCCAGGGCGGGCACGTCCAGCGATAAGCCCAACCACAGGGCGGCAACCGCCAAAGTGGAACTGCGGGGAAACATAGGATACGCCTAGATCTTCTGCGATGAGCGCGGCTTCACGCTCGAAACATCCACGCCGATCTGCTTGAGCATATCCATGTCGTCGAGGGCGTGCTCGACCTGCTGCTCGATACGCACTCGGGGCTGATTGGCGGGAGCCGGCGGGCTGGCGCGATCATTGTCTTTCAGAAGGAAGGCGAAGAGTAAAACGATGCAGGCCGCGGCCAGGGGGATTAGGGGACGCCAACCCCAAGTTCGGAACAGGTTCTGACCCCAACCGCTCTGCTTTGTGTGCTCGATGCGCTGCGCCAGCTTCCGGTCGAAATCCGGGGAGACCGGGAGCGGATGCCATTCTTCTAAAACCGACCAGACCGCGCGTTGTTGGGCCGCCAGCTCACGGCAGCCGGCGCAGGATTCCAAATGCCGTTCAAAAGCCGCTTCCGCATGCGCGTCCAGCATTCGCGCGGCGTAGGCGACGATCAGTTCCTCAGCGACACTTTTCTTCAGCGAACATCCCATCACTTCTTCCCTCATTCACGCCATGTGTGCAAGCCGCATTCTCAGCGACTCATAAGCCCGGAAAAGCAGCGACTTCACTGCCGATTCCGAACACCTTAGCACATTGGCGATCTCCGCGTAATCTAGCTCTTCGTACTTATGCATCATTACCGCGGCCCGCTGTTTTGACGGCAGAGTTTCAATCGCCTGCCGTACCTCCCTCAGCCTGGCCTGGTACACCATCTCCTGTTCCACCGTCCGGGACCGGTCCCGCACCTGCCTGGCGCCATCTTGCTCCTGATCCAGGCTCTCCTGCGTCTTCTCGTGCCGCCCGTCGCGAATCCAATTCAGTCCCAGATGTGTCGCAATCCGGAACAGCCAGGTCGTAAACTTCGCCGTCGGTTCATAATTGCGCCGGAACCGGTACACTCGCAAGAAAACGTCCTGCGCCAACTCTTCAGCTACCGCCTGATTCAGCACCATCCGGTACAAGAAGTGGATTACTGCGTTGCGGTGCCGCTCCAGCAAAACGGTGAAGCAAGCCTCGTCCCCCTCCCGAACCCGCAGCATCAATTCGGCATCCCCGTCCAGGAGCCGTTGCGCTGCCTTACCATTGTTAACCCGCCGTTTCCAGGAAGGTTGCGCCGTTGAGAAATCCGTGCCGTCCGAGTTCATCTCGCCTGTAGCTCACGACGGCGGACTTGGAAGCCGGTTTACAGCGCTTTACATTACTCGGTTTTAAGACTTCGCTCCATCAATTCCCGGATCGCTTCCCGGGGCGATCGAAGGCCCCTCAGGATGGAGTCCATTTGTTGCGTAATGGGCAGGTCCACGTTGAACTTGCGAGCCAGGTCGACCGCCGCCGAGGTGGTCTCGACGCCTTCGGCGATCATGGTCATGGAGCTTACGATGTCGTCCAGTTTGCGGCCCTTGGCGAGTTCGATGCCGACGCTCCGATTCCTGCTTAGTTCTCCGGTGCACGTTAGTACCAGGTCTCCTAAACCAGCCAGTCCGGATAATGTTTTGGGCTGCCCGCCCAGGGCGACCGCGAGCCGCGAGATCTCCGCCAGCCCGCGCGTGATCAGCGCCGCCAGCGAGTTGTTCCCTAGCCCCAACCCCTGGCAGACGCCGGCGGCGATGGCGATCACGTTCTTCAGCGCCGCCCCGATCTCGACACCGGCTGGATCGTCATTGGTGTATAGCCGCAGCGTCGGTCCGGAAAACTGCCGCTGAACGCACGCCGCCAGTTCCCGGTCTTGGGAGGAGATCACCACCGCGGTCGGCTCCCCGCGCGCCACTTCGCGGGCGAAGGTAGGTCCGG
>Ga0187784_10005055_pt1 | contig 10672 bp, 7 predicted proteins | sample 1015_SJ02_MP15_2_FD_132964 | JGI IMG/M metagenome (GOLD analysis project Ga0187784, IMG submission 132964) | Tropical peat soil microbial communities from peatlands in Department of Meta, Colombia - 1015_SJ02_MP15_20_MG | ecosystem: Environmental > Terrestrial > Soil > Wetlands > Peat | place... | reverse complement strand
CCGAGCCTTGCACCGGCGCGGGAGTCGAGACGCCACGGGGCGTGCTGGTCAATCCCTGCCCGACCGCCTTCGCCTGGCTTACCGACATCGGCTGGCCGTACACAGTCAGCATCGGCGAGCTTGGCGCTTCCGGCGAGAATCCGAATCGAGGGCCCGCGAACGCGCCCATTCCTGTGTCGAAAGCGGCGAACGACTGGTCCGCGGCCGTCACGGCCAAGCCACCCGACCGTGGGCTCAGATAGAGCGTTTCGGAAGAGATTCCCGCCGAACCGAACCCGAGAGAGTCGTAGTTGTGGGTCGCGCTACCGAAGAAGTCGAAGTGCCGCGGCAACAGGATGAATCCGTCGTAGGCGTTGAACGGGCCCTGCACCGTCAGAATCACGCCGATACGGGACCGGTGGTCCGAGAACGCGTGACGGGCCCAGCACCGGAAGCCGGTGACGTTCACCTGAGCCGACCCGCTCAGCGAGCCGACCTTCGAGCCGGAACCGCTCGCGCCGTTCAGCTCGGTGTACGCGAACGAGATGTTCCAGCTCGCCGCGGAGGTGGCGGTGGAGGACGAGTTCCACATGTCCACTCCCGTCAGGTTGAGGGGGACTAGGCCGAGCGAGGGACTGAAGGAGACCGAAGCCTCGGCCACGCCCGTCACATTCAGGGACGCGGTGCGAGTGGCCGTTGCGTTCGTGACCTGCAATGCCTCGTCGATCACGCTGCACGCCGCGACCGACGCGTTGAGGATCCCGAGCGCCGGGACCGGTGTGTCGTTCACGTAGACGGTCGAGTGGTTCGTGATGTTCGCGAAGGCTCCGTCGACCTCCGACGCGTGGTAGAAGTAGGTGACCGTGAGGTTCGGCTTCGTCAGATTGGACCAGACCGTGATGCCCATCGTCCGCTGCTCCTCGAGCAGCGTGACGCCGGTCGTCGCGTTGCTAATCACCGTGAACACTACGGTCCAGCCGAACGAGCTGTTGTAGGAATACGTGACGTTCCCGAACGTGAAGGTCCAGTTCGACCAGCCCTGTCCGCCGTACGCCCACTGGCTGTCGGGCAGGGGCCCGGTATGCCCTCCTGCACTCGAACAGGGGCCCTGCGTCGTGGTGGCCGCGGACACGGCCGGGGTTCCACCCGAGCTCGCCGCGCCCGAAACCGCCGGTACGATCGCGACCGCCAGCAACAGTACGACGCCCGCCGAAATCCAAGCGCGCCTCCCTCCAAGATTCATCATGGAGTCCTACCGACGGAACCGCTACCGTCGCGCCGACGAGCCGGAACCCTCACTTAAGGGGGTGGCTTGTTCGCAGGTCTACTCGTTGGACGGCGTGCTACGGTATCGCACGGCTCGTCCCTGGCGCGGGTTTTAGGCTTGGTCATGGACGGTTCCCGATCCCGACCGAGGCGGGCCGGGGGGAGCGGGGCCTCGGAACGTTCGGGAGCACCGGAAGGGAAGCTCGTTCCCGCGAGCGACGACGGTGGCGCACGTAATCGACGGCGGCCTCGAGGACCCGCTCCCGGACCATGGACGGATTGGCCCAGGAGAAGAGCGACGGCTCAAGGTAACAGGCGAGCGCGCATCGGTTGCACGAGGTGAATCGGTCCCAGTCGAACGAATTCCAAAGTGCCTTCACGTCCACGTCCCAGACCGGTAACTTACCGTTGTACTCTTGAAGGACGTAGCACGGCATCACGATCCGTCCGCTCGGGTCGATGTTGATCGTCATCCACGGCCGGCACTTCCAGGGTTGGCCACCGTACCAAGAACGGAGGATCGACTCGAAGTAATCGGTCGATTCAAGGATCGGCGCCCCGTCCCGCTTCATCTCGAGGAGCCGCTCGAGGACGGGGCGGAGAGCGGCCGACCCGGGAGACATGGAGTCGGCCGTCGAATAGTCGTAGGCGACCTGGACGGTGATTCGGACTCCGAGCTCTTCCGCGAGCCCAACCAGGAGTTCCGCGTGTCCGAGGTTGTCCTTCGTCACCGTGTGGCTGATTGCGACTGGGATGTCGTGACCGACCGTGCGAATCCCGTCCACCGCGCGTTCGAAGGAGCGGGGGATCCCTCGCAGACGGTCGTGGGTCTCGTTCATCCCGTCCAGGGAGACGAACAGATACTCGAGGTGCTTGCGAATCTCTCGGTATCGCTGCGACAGGAGCCAACCGTTCGTCACGACGGACGTGTGAAATCGGGCGTGAGCCTCCTCGAGGATCGCGGGGAGCTCGGGTCGAAGGAGAGGCTCTCCCCCCTCGAAACCCAGGAACGAGACCCCTGCCCTCTCGAGAGCACCCATCATCCGAACCTCGTCGCGGACGCTCATGAGCGGTTCGTCCTCGCGGCGCCAGAACGGACACATCAGGCACTCGAGATTGCACCGGTAGAGCAGCTTGTGTCCGGCGAGGACAGGGGTCTTTTCTCCGCGCAGCGTGCTCGCCGTTCTCGAGAGACCCCTCAAGATGACGGGACGCAGTACCGCCATACCTTACCTCCAGAACGAGCGGGTGAGATGCGCCCCCGTCGCGAACTTACAACCCTGATCAACCAGCTTCGGATAACGGCGGCGGACGGGCGGCCCCGGAGTCGCTGAAATCGTCGGAACGTAATCCAAGAACCGCTCGGTCGTGCGGGTGGCTGTCCGTTCTGCACGAAGCCGGGTCCGCTTCTCCGCGCGGTGAAGCGCGGTCGGAGGCGTCCGGTTCAGATCTCGAACCCTTCGGTGTCCGGAGTGGGGAGTGCTGGGACTGCGAACGAACTGCGAGCGGCCGGCAATACCGAGACCCGAAACGGATACTCTTTCCGCCTGCTCACAAACAATTAAGTACCAAACCGAGGCTCCCGACCGAAGGACGGTCTGCTCGGTGTCAGCAACTCCCCCACCGCCTCCTCCACCTCCCCCTCCGCCTCCACCTACTTGGACACCGACCCCGCCGGCGATGGCGCCCCGCCCGAAGGGGAAGTCGAAAGTTCTCATCATCGTCGTCGCGGTCGTCGTGGTGCTTGCCGCCGTCCTGATCGGTCTCTACGCCGCGGGCGTTGGCCCGTTCGCACCCTCGAGTTCGCCTTCGAGCTCCCCCGGGGGAGGAGGGAGCGGAGGGTCCGGTGAGACCTATAAGGCGGCTGTGGCGACCGCGACCCCCGCGGCCGCGGGGGTTGCCGGCGGACCCTGGACGGTCGTCGGCGGCTCGGGCGTTCAATTGACCGCTTCGGTGCCGGTGAATTCCACGCTGCTCAACGAGTCGTTCGATTTCGGCTGCAAGACGCACGCCCTGACCGGCGCGTCCAGCATCACTTCGTTCCCGGCGACGACCTCCGCCACCACGGCCGGTGACAGTAACCTCTGGGTGATCATCTTCGCAAACGCTACGGGGTACGCGCTCGAGGTGGCGGTCATCAGCGGGAACGCAATCCCGGTCCTCACCCTCGCGTCGTTCAGCTCTTGCGGAACGGGCTCGCCGTTGCCCAGCCTCCCATCGACGATCGTCGACAGCCCCGTGGTGGCCGCCGCCGCTTGGAAGGACGGAGGCAGCCTCTACGCCGGCACGCAGAGCTCCTACGACGTCGAGCTCATCGTCCTCAACGTCACCGATTTCGGCGGCCCCACATGGGTGGTCACCTACACGAACTGCAACCCGAACGAGCAGGGTGCCACGCTGGACGGCAACTCACCGTCCCAATTCACCGCGATTTTCTATGCGGACAACGGCACGCTCTGGCACACAGAGAATTCCACCACGGCGTGTCCGGTTCTTAGCCACTCGGGCGGTGGAGGAGGCGGCGGGAGCAAGACACCCAACATCTCCGGGTGCGAGATGATCTCGATCCCCCAGAACGTCACGAGCACCTACTGGTACAACGCCTCGGTGGTCTGTCCCTTCAACATTACCAAGATGACCACGGGGGACGTGACCGTGTCCGCGGTCAACAACACGACCGGGGACCCGGTGGCCACTTCGGTGACCGATACTTGGAGCTTGGTGGTGCAAAATGTCACCCCGTTCCCGTACGTGAACGTGAGCCACTACAACTTCGCTACGAACACGTGGAACGACACCACCTACCCGATCCTGGCTCTCGCCGGCGATAGCGACTATTGGGTGCTGACGACTCCCACGAACGTTTCGGGAGATCGGCTCGTGATCACGGCGACCGCCTCCGCGCCGTGTACCGGGTCGTTCGACTGGTTCCTTAACGAAGTCCTGTAGTTCTGGAGGCCCCACCCGCTTCGAGTTGAGGGCATCGGTTTTCGAGCCCGTTCCGAGCGCGGGTTTCGCACGCTCGGAGTACGACCGGGACGTCCGCCAAAGGAGGCCGGGCGTTTCGCTAGTCGGCTTTCTTGCGAGTGCCGATGACCGTGCGCGAGGGGCGTCGGACCGGTACCTTCACTCCGACCTCGAGGTGGCGCTCCGTCGGACCGATATAGATCTGGCGCGGGCGGGCGATCTTCTGCTCGGGATCTTGCACCGACTCGATCCACTGGGCGAGCCAGCCGGACATCCTCGGGATGGCGAAGAGAACCGGGAACATGTCCATGGGGAAGCCCATCGCTTGGTAGATGATCCCTGAATAGAAGTCGACGTTCGGGTAGAGCCGCCGCTGGATGAAATAATCGTCCGACAGGGCCACCTTCTCGAGGGCCAGGGCGACGTCGATGAGGGGGTTGCGGCCCGTGACTGCGAAGACCTCCTCGGCGAGTTGCTGGATGAGCCGTGCCCGGGGGTCGTAGGTCTTGTAGATGCGGTGGCCGAACCCCATTAGGAGGCGCTTCCCCTCCTTCACCTGGCGGATCAGCTGCGGAACGTGCTCCTTCGTCCCGATCTCGAGAAGCATCCGGACCACTTGCTCGCTCGCTCCGCCGTGGAGGGGGCCGTAGAGCGCGGCTGCGGCCGCGGCGGCACAACTGTACGGGTCCGCGTGCGAGCTTCCGACCGCGCGCATCGCGTTGCTGCTGCAGTTCTGCTCGTGGTCCGCGTGCAGGACGAAGAGCATGTCGAGCGCCTTCGAGAGGACCGGGTCCGGAGTGTACTGCGTCGTCCACGACGGCCGGTACATCATGGCGAGAAAGTTCTCGGTGTAGGTGAGGTCGTTGCTGGGGTGGATGTACGGCATCCCCACCGAATGCCGGTGGGCGAACGCCGCCACGGTCGGAACCTTGGCGATCAGCCGGAACGCCTGCTGGTAGCGGCTGTGCCCGTCGGTGATGTTCTTCGCGTCCGGGTAGAACGTCGAGAGCGCCGCGAGCGTGCTCACCATCATCCCCATCGGGTGGGCATCGTGATGGAAGCCGTCCATGAACTTCTGGACGTTCTCGTGGAGCATCGTATGGTAGGTGATGTTGTGGACCCACTCGTCGAGCTGATTCTTGCTGGGCAGGTTGCCGTGGATGAGAAGGTAGGCGACCTCGAGGTAGCTCTTCGATGCCGCGAGCTCCTCGATCGGGTAGCCGCGGTAGCGTAGGATCCCTCGGTCCCCGTCGATGAAGGTGATCGCGCTGCGGCACGACGCGGTGTTGGCGAAGGACGGGTCGTAGCTCAGGAGCCCGTAGTCGTCCGGGGAGGTTCGGATCTGGTGGAGCTCGGTCGCGCGGATCGACCCCTCCTGCACCGAGATACGGTAGTTCGACCCCGTCCGTTCGTCCGTGATCGACAGGAAATTGTTCGGTTTCGGCGCGCTGGATTCGTCCTTGGAAGGTTCGGACTTGGGTGCCGGCAAGGAACTTCCCTCGCGGCCTCCCAACGCGCGGGGGTAATTGAACCCGCTCGGGAGGCCGGACGCGCTGCCCTCAGGGTTTCGGCGAGGTCCGCGTGGTCGGGAACACGACCACCCGGCCCTGCTCTACGGACCCGATCTCGTCGACCTCTTGGAGGACCCGGACCGCCTCCTTACCGGCGGTCGTTAGGTGGTACGATTCGGAGGAGTGGGTGATGAGCCCTTCCTCCTGCAGCGTCCGGAGGTGGAAGGAGAGCTTGGGGGAGTCGTCGATCCCGGCGGCCCGCATCACCTCGGTAAACGACGTCGGGCCTTCGGAGAGCCGCCGGAGGATGTGCCGGCGCAACGGGTTCGCGATCGCCCCCAGCGTGCCTTGGACCCGGACGGCCGAGATCGCCGCCCTCAGCTGGAGGACCGCGGCATCCGGAAGGACTCCGGGGTCGAACCCCACCGCGATCGGACCCTTGCCCGACGTGCGTTGGACGATCTCGCTGAGCGCGTGGGCGAGCTCCTCCGCGCGGTGCGTCGCGAACAACCGTTCGATGCCGGCGAGGACCACCGCGGGCCGAGCGTGTCCCTCGACAAAGCGGAGGACGGCGTCCTGAAGTCCCGCGGGCGAATCCTCGAGGGGAAGGTCGCCGGCCGTCACGTGCGGGGGGACCTTCTTCGGGAGGGCGCCCAGCAGGAGGACGTCGTACCCTTCCTTGGCCCACTTGTCCGCCAGTCTCGCCGGGTCGCGCTCGTCGCCGGTGGGCGCGGAGTAGGCCCGCTGCTCCTGGATGAGGCCGATGATCCGCTCCACGGCCTCCGACCGGAACGGCTTGCGGACGTAGTCGAACGCGCCGAGCTTCATCGCCTCGACCGCCGCCTCGACCGTCCCGAACCCGGTGATCATCACCACGTAGAGCCGCGGCCAGCGCTCGCGCACTTGGCGCAGCAGCTCGATCCCGTTCATCCGCGGCATCCGGACGTCCGAGAACATCACGTCGAACTCCGCGGCGTCGAGCGCTTCGAGTGCTTTGGTACCGGAGGAGACGACCTCCACCCGATGACCGAGGTCGGAGAGGAGGGTCGCGAGCTCCTCCCGGAAGACGGCGTCGTCATCGACGACCAGGAGCCGCATGGAGGGGGGACCGCCGGAGCCGAATTAACGCTGCCTCTCTGCGCCGACCGAGTCCGGCGCTCCGGTCCTTAGCTCGAGGGGGCCACGGACGGCTCCCGAGTCGCCGTTTCGGGCCTGACCGACACCAGGCGGGGGAGATGAACGGAGAAGGTCGAACCCTTGCCCGGTTCGGAATCGACCTCGATCGTACCCCCGTGGGATTGGACGATCCCGTGGCAGATCGCAAGGCCGAGACCGGTCCCCTTTCCCTCGGACTTCGTCGTGAAGAACGGCTCGAATAGGTGCGGCCGGACGTCGGGGGGAATCCCCTCACCGGAGTCGGAAACCGTAAGGTGAACCCAGCCGGCATCCGAGGAAAGTCGGACGGCGACGCGCCCCGAGCCGTCGACGGCGTCGTACGCGTTGTTCACGAGGTTCGTGATGACCTGCACCAAGAGGTTCCGGTCCCCCCGCACTCGCACGGGGTCCTCCGGAACCGTGACCTCGAACTCGACTTCGGCCGCCTGCTTTCCGCGGAGGAACGCGGCCGCCGATCGCACGGTCTCCGCGAGGTCCACCTCGCCGACCATCGCCTCGGGCCGACGAGCGAAGTCGAGCAGTCCGCGAACGATCCGGGCGGCGGACTCCGTCTGATGGAGGAGCGTATCGATCCGGCCCCGCGTCCAGGGGTCGGGAGTCCGGCGACGTACCGACTCGGCGATGAGCATGATGTTCGCGAGGGGCGTGTTGATCTCGTGCGCCACCCCTGCGGCGAGCTGTCCGAGCGACGCGAGGCGGTCCGAGTGCCTCGCCTGGAGCTCCCAGCGACGCTGGTCGGTCAGGTCGACCGCGACCCCGAGGAAATGGGTGATGACACCGTCCTCGCCTCGGATCGCGGTGATCGTAAGAAAGACCGGGTGCTCGACTCCGGCTCGGTCCCGATTGACGATCTCGCCAGACCAGGAGCCGGTACGGGGGTCGAGCAGGTCGGTCCACATCCGCGCGTAGGTCGCCCGGTCCGTCTTTCCGCTCGCGACCACGTTCGGCCGGCGACCGACCAGTTCGTCCCGGCGAAAGCCGTAGATCCTCTCGAACGCCGGGTTCACGTCGATCAGGAAGCCGTCCCGGTCGGTGAGCTCCATCGCGTTGGTGGAGTGCAGGAACGCCTGGTAGAACAGACGGGCCGACGCGGCCGAGTCATGCTGGAGGCCGGTGCGGTCATGGACGACCAGCAGAACGCCGGTCACTTCGCCGGCCGCGTTCGATTGGGGGTAGAACTCGACATCGACCGTGTGTCGACGACTCCTCCCCTCGGTTTCCAGCACGAAGCCGTGAAGGGAGGTCGACCGCTCGTGTCTCTGGGCCCGCTTCCGAGCGTCGTCCAGGCGTTCGTGGCCGGACGCGAGGAGGTCGGAAAGGCGTCGGCCGGCGAGGTCGCCGTCCAAGCCGAGCAGTTCCCGGAACGCCGGGTTCGCCCGCTCGATCGATCCGTCCGGAGCGAGCAGGAGGGCACCCATCGGGCCGCGTTCGAACGTCGCCTCGAACCACCCACGTTCGACCATAGTTCCGTAGCACGAGTACCCGGGGGGGCATGGGGCTTTCCCTCCGTCCGGCGTGAGTGTCAAGTCGACTTCACGGCGAGACGAATACGTACGCCCCCGTGGATTCTCCAATGGTCCGGCCCCTGGTCCTTGTGCTTCGCGAAACTCCGAGCCTCGCGGACTCGGTCCAGATCCTTCTCGAAACGGTCGGGTTCCGCGTCGTCTCGTTCGGTTCCCTCGCCTCGGCGTTGGAACGCATGGAAGACCGGACCGCCGAGCCGATCCGAGCGATCGTCGTGGCGAGTAACCAGGCGTACAGCGAGGCCCTGAAGGCGTACCCGGAATCCGTCCCCGATACAGTTCGCAGCGTCCCGCTCCTCGTGGTCGGTCAGCGTGCCTTTCACGAGCGGCAGTACTGGCCTCCGAACGTCCGGTGGCTCGGGCTCCCGCTGGATGCCGGGGCGCTCGTTTCCGCGCTCACCCAGCTCACGGGGATCGAGCCGAACGGGCCGGCGAAGGTCGCGAACTGAGCGCCGTCCGCTCCTTCACCGTGCCTCCTCGAAGGAACTCAGCGAGGATTTCGGCGACCCGGCCATCGAGGTCGTCGTACTCGTACCGGACGGAGACGATCGGCTGGGGCACGTGAACGAGGCGGGCGAGGTCCACCGGGCTCCCGTCGACGACGAACTCCGCGTCCGAACGGCGGATAGTCTCTTCGAGGTCCTTCACCTGGTTCTCACTGTAACCCATCGCGGGCAGGATCCGGTCGAGATGCGCGTACTGCTGGTAGACACCGGCGATCGAACCGGCCGCGAACGGCCTCGGGTCGATGATGACCGCGCCGTGCCGCTGGGCGACCAAGGTACCGGCCCCCGAGTCCAACCCGCCGTGGGTCACGGTCGGTCCGTCCTCCACGACCACCGTCCGGCGGCCGCGGACACGCTCGCCGTCCGGCGCGATGAGGCGCAATCCGGCGTGAACGACCTTTGCGGAAGGGTTCACCGTTGCGGCGTTCCGCTCGATCGTCCGGACCCCTTCAGGGGGGGCCGAATCGGTCTTGCTGATCACGATGACGTCGGCCATCCGGAAGTTGGCTTCTCCCGGATAGTAGCTCAGTTCGTGGCCTGCGCGGTGCGGGTCGGCGACCACGAACTGCAGGTTCGGTACGAAGAAGGGCATGTCGTTGTTCCCTCCGTCCCAGAGGACGATGTCCGCTTCGGCCTCGGCCTTTCGGAGGATCGGTTCGTAATCGACGCCGGCGAAGACGACCGCACCGTCCCGGATGTGCGGTTCGTACTCTTCCCGCTCCTCGATCGTGCAGCGCGCCCGGTCGAGGTCTTCCATCCGCGCGAAGCGCTGGACGGCCTGAGCCTCGAGGTCCCCGTACGGCATCGGGTGTCGAACGATCGCGACGCGCTTCCCGTGCTCGCGCAGGTACCGTGAGATGAACTTCGTGAGAGGGCTCTTTCCCGCGCCGGTGCGCACCGCACAGATGCTGATCACCGGTTTCGAGGATCGGAGCTCGGTCGACTTGGGCCCCGCGAGCATGAAGCTCGCCCCGGCCGCGAGCGCGATCGCGCCCTTGTGCATGACCTCCTCGTTCGGGAGGTCCGAGTAGGAGAGCAGGGCGAGGTCCACCGACTCCCGGCGGATGAGGTCCGGGAGGTCGCTTTCGGGCACGATCGGGATTCCCTTCGGGTACCCCGGCCCCGCGAGCCCGGCCGGATAGACACGTCCCGCGATGTTGGGGATCTGGGCGGCGGTGAACGCCACCACGTGGACATCCGTTCGCCTCCGGTAAAGCATGTTGAAGTTGTGGAAGTCCCGGCCGGCGGCGCCGATGATGACCACTCGCTGAGAAGACATAGCCCAACGACCGGGCGGAGTTAGATAAGTCGTTGGTCGAGCCCGACTTACGGGAACTTAGTCGCCGGCCTCCGGGCTCGGCGGTGCCGGCGGCGGAACGGTCGAGCCACGGAGCACCGAGGGAACGAGCGCCACGATGAGCAGCAGAGCGGAGATGATGAAGATCCAGTGGATCGCGGCGAGGAAGTTTGCGGCGTCGGCGAACGGCACCGACGGGTTCGCCGCGCCGATGAAGATCGCCTGGATCCCCGCGAGCGACACGACCGAACTCATGACGAGGAGCGTGATCCCGAGAGAGATCGTCGAACCGGTGTTGAGCAGCGTCGCCCCGAGCGCGGACGCGATTCCCCGCCGCTCGGGACGAACGGCCGTCATCATGGCGGCTCGATTCGGGGAGGCGAAGAGCCCCATGCCCGCGCCGACGAGCACGAGGGGCGGAGCGAGGGCGAAGAAGGAGTCGTCGGG
>Ga0187784_10005054_pt1 | contig 10676 bp, 10 predicted proteins | sample 1015_SJ02_MP15_2_FD_132964 | JGI IMG/M metagenome (GOLD analysis project Ga0187784, IMG submission 132964) | Tropical peat soil microbial communities from peatlands in Department of Meta, Colombia - 1015_SJ02_MP15_20_MG | ecosystem: Environmental > Terrestrial > Soil > Wetlands > Peat | place... | reverse complement strand
TTTACGACTGCGGCAGAGGAGTAATCAACAGAGTTGCCGGTTGCGTAGCTCCAGAGTAGAGTGTTTGACGTGGGCGCCGCTGAAGTAGAGTAGCCTATGTGCGCTGCGTCATGACGAAATGTAGGCCACCAGTCCACGGTCGCCTGCTGCGCCTTCACGTCTGACGCGAAAACCAAAAACGTCGATAAACACAGAATCGCCAGAAGGAAAATGCCTAGGATCTTATTCATTTGGGTTCATCTTCATTAAATTTGCAACAGCCTAATAAAACATGATTTACTTTTAAAATTTTCCATTCAGAAAACAAACGGGGAATTCCAAGACAAATCCAGCTGCGGAAATGGCTGGTTTGCCGAATGCTGATTTCCAAGGAAAAGCCTCGCGATGCTTGGGAAAACAGTAATTTTTTCGAAGCAAAGATTATAAGCGAAAGAGTGCAAGCTGATTAAAAGCATGTCAAAGCATGTTAATGGTTGAATAATCATGGGTTTGTGGGAACTTCGACTTTCAATGTTGGCTACCCTAGCCGTAATCATCGGTTTGTCAACGTTAGTCTTAACGGGCATTCTGCTGTACCTTGGAGTATTCAACATAATCGCCGTACTCTTAATCGTCATAGTCATAAACGTTGCCGAATGGCTTTTTGCGCCACACTTACTAGGCGCCATATACAAGATCAGGAAAATCTCAGAAACCGAGAACCCTCAGCTGCACCAAATCGTGAACACCTTGAGCAAAAAATGCGGCATCAGCACGCCACAGCTTATGTTAGCCCAGATTCCTGTCCCGAACGCTTTTGCGTACGGTTCACCTCTCACGGGCAGCCGTGTCGCTGTGACCCCAGGATTGCTAACTTCATTGAACATCAGTGAGGTTGAAGCAGTTTTGGGGCACGAATTGGGGCACCTTAGACATCGTGACGTCCAAATCATGATGGCTGTATCCGTCCTGCCTTCCGTCTTCATGTTTCTCGCATATTCGATGATGTTCTCGGGAGGTACTTCTTCGGGAGGAAGAGGAAGAAGCGGCGGCAACGGCAGCGGGCTACTCATTGGTTTGGCTCTGATAGCTTTCGGCTACTTGTTATCGTTCTTCACATTATGGCTCAGTAGATTACGCGAATACTACGCTGACAGAAACAGCGTCGAAGTTGTAGATAACGGCGCATGGAAGCTTTCGACGGCACTCGCGAAAATCGTCAGCGCCTCAAAAAGACCTGGCAGACAAGGGCAAAAACAACCACAAGGCGCGAGCGCTTTCAGATGCCTCTTCATTTCCGACCCAGGCAACTCTGACCAAGCAGCAAGAAACATCGATGCGTCGCTGATGGTTCAAGAAATCCTGTCCAGGAAAATAACATCCGCAGACAATTTGGCGGAGGCCCTGTCGACACACCCCAACATAACTAAACGCCTCCGAGCACTGCAGCAGTTAAGCCAAAACCCCAACGCTTAACCTGAACCTTTTTTAAACGCCATTTTTTTGTCAAGCTCGAATTCAAGCCGAGATTACCCGTTTGCTTCCTTGATTCTTAACCTCTCGATTCAGATTTTGGCTAAATCTTCACTGCGAATTCACTGAGAGTCTATTCGGACAAATTAAACCTGAATCTGACGGTCTATTAACCCCTTGGAATTTCAACGTATATCTTTCCGTTTTCAATTTTGCAGCGGTAGCAGTCCAGTTTCACCTGCGGGATTTCCTGGTATTGCCCGTTACGCACGTCGAATTTCCAACCGTGACAAGGACACATAACAATGCAGCCAGTGAGGATTCCTCCTTGAAAAGTGCAGCCCGCGTGAGGGCAATAGTTTGAAACGCCGTAAACTTCGCCGCCGAACTTTACCAGAAGGATGGGCTTGCCTTTAAGTCGAACAGCTTTCATGCTGCCTTCCGCAAGCTCGCTGTCCTTTATTGTGGGCACAAAATTGGTTTTGCTCAATCAATCGTACCTTGAGAGTAGGAGTCAACGAAACTCAAAAACGTTGCCCAAAACTGACTAAACCCTTCAAAAAAATTGAGCGTTTGCAACTGGCGCATAACCCAGCAAGACAATCCCGCAACGATGGCACATGTAAACAATCAATTGCAATCATCGTGGCTTCTTCGCAAACTTGAGACTGAGAAAAATGACGCTTGCTAAATCTGTTAGCTTCTATGAATTATCCAAATACGCCTGATTTGGTTCTAAAACGTGAAAACGTCTAAGATAAGGCTATCCTTTAGCACCTACAAGTGTTTTCAGCTGTTTTTTGCTCTAAGCAACACGTAGAAAACGCTATTGGTTCTATATACGAAAGGAATAAATGTCATAGTCCATTAACAAGGAATGTTTAAACCATATGATATTGCAGGGTTTAGATGAATTTTAACTATAGTAAAGCCAGCATTTTTCTAGTCACCGTATTTTTGATAGCTTCCATAGTTCCTGTGATAGCCGAGGCCAGAGTTGAAAAGGCCTACGTTGTTGAACCCGCATCAAGACTCGTCAGCCACCAGTACAGCATCATAAACGTGCAATCCAAACTCAGCAGCCTGCTTCATCCAAACCAAAAACTCTACGTTTCCATACTGCCCTCAATCATCAACTACTACGGCAACCTAACCCACACAGTAAACGACAACAGCGACTACGCACAGTTCATCACGCCCCAGGCGGTCGCGCCCATCGCGGAATGCCTTCGAAAAGGCGTTGCCAACCTGCCCTATAGCAACGAGCTGTTTGCCGACGCCGTGTTAGCGTTCGTCCATCAGATCACTTACAACGTTACAAGCCCCAAATACCCCGTTGAAACTCTCGTCGACAATTACGGAGACTGCGTTGGACTGTCAACCCTTGCCGCATCCATCATGGAGGCAGGAGGCCTACAGGTCGTTTTAATTCTTTACACAAACATTAACCCCCAGCACATGAACGTTGGAGTATACTTGCCCTACACCCCGGTCTACCACACCCCCCTAATCGGACCCACCAGCTTCACCTACGACAACGAAACCTACTGGACAGCAGAATGCACTCCCGCCGCCAACTGGAAAGTCGGAGATCAATCCCCAAGCCTGAACAGTGCAAACGCAATCATTATACCGATTAATAACGCCACACAGCCGTTGCCCCCGGCGCAAGTTTCAGCTGACCTAAATACCAATCTGCTTCCATCCGTCATTACCGTTAATCCCGGTCAACAATCGTCGATGAACGAGGCAAATGGTGAGCGAGCCCTAACAATCTCAGGTTCAATCACTCCAGCAATCCCAGACCAAACAGTCAACCTATACATATTCGGCAAAAACGATGAGGCATCTGACTTCTACAGCTACTACAACTATCCTAGCAGCAAAATAGAATATTTGACAACAGTGACCAACAGCAACGGCAGCTACAGCTTGACTTGGAACTTCACCTCGTCAGGCACTTACTACATTACGGCAAGCTGGAACGGCGCTTCAAGGTATTCTGGAGCGGACAGTCAGACATTACCAGTCTTTGTTGGACCTCAATCATACTACCAGTTTCAGGCAATAGATTATAACTATATCTTTGGGCAACCGGACATAGCATCTTTAGCCACTGCCCCCATGCAAGGCGTGAACGGTTTTCTCACGATGCCCTTGGGCACAAACGTTTCGTTAAGCTACAATTTTATCGTGCTGCAGGCAGGACAGACCATATCCAACGTGCCCACAACAAACATTACAGTGCCAGCCAGCGAAGAAATGGTATTAACGCCTAACGGCAAAGTAAAGATAATACAGGTACCCGCATATAACGAGACAGTTCCTTTGAACGTGCCGAACGGGTTGGCCCCACTAAGGTTGCCAGACAATTTCGACGAAACGATCGATAACCAGTTCAGCTTTGTCCTCCAAAACAACTCTGGCAATTACAGCTTAAGCATCAAAGGCCTAAACGACAACCAAATAGCTACGATGCAAGATACCGCGGCTATCACCAACGCAACGGCGGAAATAAAAGAGGGCACGTGGTATCAGGTAACCACAAACATAACCGGCGGCACGGCAGACACCAACTTAAGCGACGCCAACAGCACACTCACAGAAATCACAAGCAACCCAGCCTGCTACAACCAAACAGTGCTGCTGATAACAAACAATCAAGACACCGCCATAGTCCTGAAAAACCTAACAATTCAAACTCAAAACGAAATCACGCAGCCGCAGAGCACACAAAAACCAACCAGCAGCAGCGGAAACCTAGTGTTCGCATTATACGCGGCCCTCCCGATCTTAGCAGCAATCGTATTGGTTGTGCTCTACGTTAAGAAGCGGAGAAAAAGCCAAAAGACAAACACTTTAAGAGAAGCAAAATTGGAAGATTCCAAGGCTTCCGTTGAGGTTTGTATCTAAATCAGACGTTTACTCAGGAAGCAATTCCGATTAAAGTGTATTCATGTCCTACAACTGTACAGGTTAATGTGCAATTCAGAAAGCTTATATTATTTTTCGCTTAGTTGCAGGGTAATGAAGGCAAATGAGGGCAAGTCGAAGGAAATATTCAAGAAGCTTCCCAGTTATGGCTATTCTGAAGTTGCCTCTCAGGCGATATGGCGCTGGTACAATTCTTCATCCGACAAAAATTTCAAATCAGAAACTAAGAATTCATCTGAGTAAACTCACATCAATCTTGCACGTTAGCAGCAATTCATTGAGTTGGGTTCTTGTTGTTATGAAGCTCCGACAGCCTCAGCAACGTCTCTTTGTAGACCTGAATTGCACTTAGGTACTCGCCAACATCGATGTGCTCGTCCAAGGTGTGGTCAAGATGCGAGTCTCCTGGCCCATAAGTGACGATGGGCAGGTTCATGGCTTTTCCAAGGATATTCATGTCGCCAGTTCCTGTTTTACGCAAAAGCGTAGCAGGCTTGTTAAGCACTTTTCTAATGGAGGATGAAAGAACATGCACAAGGGGCGAAGCCTTGTTCACTTCGAAAGGTTCGACAGTGTCCAGCACAGTTGCTTTAACTGAAACCTTCTGGTTAGCGGCTTGGTACTTCGCAATTATCTTTTCTATCTGCTCGAAAACCTGAGTCGTGGTAAACTGAATCGGTACTCGAACGTCAAGGTTCATTTCAGCTTCAAACGGAACGACGGAGGTTGCTCTACCACCCGCAACTTTGACTAAACACGCAGTGACGGCGTTGAAAGGGCTTTCCGAAGGATCCAGCGACGGATACGAGGAAGCATTTTTGATTTGTCCCCAAATTTCATAAGCCTTCTCCAAGGCATTATCGTAAAGCCACGGCGTGGAAGAATGTCCTGTAACGGTTCTACAAACGATTTTAAGCTGGATTTGTCCTTTGTAACCGACGGTTATGTTCTCAACGCCGCTTGGTTCACCGAAAATAGCGTAATCAGCCTTAATTCCCTGAGTGATAAGATGCTTGACGCCACGACTAGTGGCTTCCTCTTCTACAACGGCGGCGAGCAAGATTTTGCCCTTAAACCCGGGCTCCTTACTAGCAGCGACTGCAGCCATAATCAATGCTGCAAGTGGGCCCTTCGCGTCAACGGCGCCTCTCGCGTAGATTTTGCCTTCCTCTATACGCAGTGGTAAGACGCCTGCGACCGTGTCCATGTGACCACACAATAAGATAACGGGTTCACCTTCGCCGATGACGCCTATCACGTTGCCTATGGCGTCTTTGCCAACTTCAAAACCTATACGCTGCATTTCACTGGATAGGTAGTTTGCTGCGTTTTCTTCTTTTCCTGAAGGACTGTAGATCCCCAGAAGATTAGTTAGGAACCGTACTGCTGACTGCTCGCTCACTTTCTTCGTCTCCCAAAACTTCATCTAAAATCTCTACTGCCCGGTCGACTTGCTCCTTTTGAATCACCAAGGGCGGCAACAAGCGGACCACAGTTTTTCCAGCATCCAAAATCAAGACGCCTTTTTCAGCCGACTTCAGAATCACGTTTAGAACATCGTAGCGTAGTTCCATGCCGAGCATTAAGCCTAAACCGCGAACCTCCCTGACGATTCTATGCTTAGCCTGCAACTTTTCCAGTTCAGTCTTGACGTACTTGCCCATTTCCGCCGCCCTCTCAGCGAGGTTTTCCTCCACAAGCGCATCTATCGCCGCGCATCCGGCAGCACAAACCAGCGGGCTACCGCCAAAAGTGGTTGAGTGCTCGCCAACTTTGAGTGCTGACATAACATTTTCCTTGGCGACAGTTATACCGATCGGCAAGCCACCTGCAAACGGCTTAGCCAAACACATCACGTCAGGCGTAACGCCCCAGTTTTGGCAGCCGAACAACTTCCCAGTGCGCCCGAAGCTGGTTTGCACTTCGTCAAGAATCAGCAGAACATTCTTCTCGTCGCAAATCTCCCGCACTTCCTGCAGATAGCCATCTGGTGGAACCCGAACACCGCCCTCACCGCGAATAGGCTCCATGAGAACCGCGGCTGTCTTGTCGCTTACGGCTTCACGGATTTTATCAGCGTTGTCAGGGGCTACATGCTTGATTTCTGGAACCAGCGGTATGAAAGGCTCACGGTACTTTTTGTCCCACGTCGTAGAAAGCGCGCCCATCGTTTTGCCGTGAAATCCGCCCATCAAAGCGATAATTTCCGGTTTACCTGTGTATTTGCGAGCGAGTTTTATGGCGCATTCAACGGATTCTGCGCCGCTGTTAGAGAGAAACACTTTGTCTAAGCCTTTCGGCGTTATCTGGACAAGTTTCTCAACGAACTCTGCACGTTTATCGTTATAGTAGCAACCGTGGCAGGTAATAAGCCGCTCCGCTTGAGCTTGGATTGCCGCTACAACTTTTGGGTGACAATGTCCGAGCAATGCGACGCCGTAGCTGGTTGAACAGTCCACGTATTCCTTACCTTTCATATCCCAGACAAGCGCGCCCTTGCCCCTTGTCAGGATTATGGGTCTTTTGGAGAAAACGTTCGCTGTGAACCGATTTTCAACGTCCATTATCTCTTCTTTATTCATCCGTTATCACCGTGCCAACCTTATGATTCAACGCTGAACTTATAGGCTCAGCTCCCGTGCCCGCCGTGATCAAGACTTCTTTGACGCCTTGGTTTAACGCTTCTAGCGCCGCGTGCACTTTAGTGCTCATGCCTTGCCCTATGCTCGACAAGACCTCTTTAACCTCTGTTGCACCAATTTTGGTAACGTATTCGCCTTTGAGCATCAAGCCTTGCACGTCCGTGAGAAGGATTAGGCGGTCTGCCTTCAACGCTCCAGCGATTATTGCTGCTGTTCGGTCTCCATCCACGTTGAGCGGTTCGCAGTCTTGGCTAACTGCTATGGGTGTGACAATTGGCACGTACCCTTTTTCAAGCAAAAGATTAAGCAGTTCGAGGTTTACTTCAGTTATCTTCCCAGTGTAGCCGCCGTCGATAACCTTCTTGCGTCCCCTTTCATCAACCGCGATAAGCTTGGTTTTCCTTTCAGCCTTCAACGTGGCTGCATCCAACCCAGTGATGCCGACGGCTGGAATGCCTACGCTTTGCAGGGCCAAAACGATTTGCTTGTTGATTTTGCCAGCCATAACCATCGTGTAAATCTCAATGGTTTCTTTGTCGGTGTAGCGGCTTCTGAAGCCTTCGGGTGAAACAATGAACTTCTGTTCTTTTCCAAGTTTTGAGGCTATTTCAGTCACCTCAACGCCGCCCCCGTGCACGAGAATGACTCTGTTGGTTTTAACTACTTCTTTTAGGTCGGCGACTAAATCTTCAGACGCGCCCTCCTTGAGTATGCTTCCGCCCACCTTGATAACAAGCAGCATAGCTATCACATCGGATGAAACCCAGTGCTTTTCAAACCGGCGGTCTCGTCTATTCCCAATTGTATGTTCATGCATTGCACGGCTTGACCCGCAGCGCCCTTAGTCATGTTGTCTAGCGCTGAAAACAGCAAGAGCCGATTCGCATGCTCATCAACCTCGAATCCCACATCGCAGAAGTTTGTGCCCAAAGTCACTTTCGGGTCAGGCAACTGATAAGGCCCCTTCTGGTACTTCACCAAGCGTATGAAAGGTTCATTGCCGTACATTCCACGGAAAACCCGCCAGAGCTCTTTATTTTCCAGTTTTTGCTTAGGAAAAGTGTGGATTGTCGCTAATATTCCACGAATCATGTTTACAGCGTGCGGAGTGAAAGAAACCCGCAACGGTTCATTTGCCAACGCATCCAACTCCTGCTCTATTTCAGCAATGTGACGGTGCCCGACAACCTTGTACGGCCGAACTCCGCTAGCCCGTTCAGGATGATGTGAAGCCAGTGAGGGCTTGCTGCCAGCTCCGGAAGACCCAACTTTTAAGTCTATAACAATTTTGTCTTTGTCCACTAGTCCGGCCCGAGCTATGGGCGCTAAACCCAAGATGGCTGCTGTCGCTTCGCAGCCTGGATTAGCAACCAGTTTGGCGTTCCTTATTTCTTCCCGATGAAGCTCAGGCAACCCATACACCGCGTCTTTAAGCATTTCGGGGTGAGCATGCTTCCAGCCATAATAGGTTTCATAGTCGGCAGGGTTTTTGAGGCGAAAATCAGCGCTCATGTCTATTACTCTTAAGCCTGCTTCTAAGAGTTTGGGAACAAGGTTAACTGAGCCTCCGTGTGGTGTTGCTGTGAAGATTAAATCGCAGTTTTTCTGCAGCGTAGCCATGTCTTGAGGCACAAACTTTAGCTGCGTTAAGCCCCTGAGGTTCGGGTGGACGTTAAACACGTATTCCCCTGCGCTTTGGCGTGAAGTAACCGTGGTCACTTCTGCTTCCGGATGAAGAAGCAACAGCCGGAGGAGTTCACTGCCCACATATCCTGAACCGCCGATTATTCCGACTCTCAACATTCCGTCTTGACTCCGTACTTTGATTAATGGTCTAGTAAGCTTTGAGCGCCTTTCAAAAGAGGAACCGCAACGTTAAGACCGGTTGCAAGCCGAGTGTTCTCCCAGAACTCGGGACATGAATTTGATTCATGAAACACTAAGGCGCTTTCATTTTTTTCTACGCTTTCTTCAATAATGTTCTTAACATTTTCGTAATACTCACTGTTCGCGTAGACTTGAAATGCCTTTTCAAGTTTAGTAGTCCAAACTGCGAAATCAGTTAAGCGTCCCTCATCCTTCTTAACCTTCTGAAAAGGCAAAAAAGCCTGCTCAGCCCTATCCAACTGACCCTTAAGGTAAACGTCATCCACAGTCTTGTTTTCCCCAACGTCCACCATCCCATCCAAAGCGAGAATCCATGCTTCACTACCCTTGCCGAGGACTTTGCCGCATTTCGTCGCTAGCGTCCGAACAGTACTGGGCAGTTTGACGCCAAAAACCAAGTTGCCCAAGAAAGTGTTTGTTCTAAAATCTTTAAAGCCCGCCCGCGCCATTGCCGTGCGATAACAAACGGGCTGTTTACCTTTTTCTTTCGAGACTATAATCCGAAGATCATAAAACCATTTTTCAACCACTTCCTGCGCGACCACGCCTACAGGGTTGATGATTGACGGTTTCATCTCTTTGATGTTAACGATAAGCTCTTCATTATTTCTTGCAAGCATGACCATTCTGCCATGTGTTCCGGCGTCAGCCTTAATCACAATCCCGTCTGACAGGGGAATTTGCTGCTGAAACAGCTCCGCTATGTCCTTCTCGTTATGGATTTCTTGCCCATTCTTGAGGGAGTCGGTTGGGTCGCAGGGAATGTAAACCGTTTTGGGAATTGGTACGCCTTCCTTCCAGAGGTTAAGCAGCGTGCGCAGCTTGCTCTGGCAGACAAATTCCACTTGAGATGTGTTTAAAGTTTTTTTGCCAAGCTGCTCCATGATGTATGAAGCTTGAAGGCGGCGATTCTTGCTCTGCGCACGGTTAAGTACAACCGCAACGTCTTTGACGGTGCCGGTATAGTCCTTGCCTTTGGTTTTAGCGTCAAACCCATCTTTAGAAATCGACAAAGCGATTTTTCTGAACGGCAGAAAAGTCAAATCAACGCCTAATTGCTGCGCGGTTAGTTTGATTCCGTTTTCGTCGTTTTCAGACCGCTCATACAAAAGAGCAATGCTCATCGCTTGTCTGCTTCCACCGAACGATTATTCAAAAAACCGAGGTTAAACGAGGGCTTAGCGTTGGATACTGCTTATTCTCCCCAGTCTTCCCCTTCAATCGTTAACTCTTGAAGGTCAACGCATCCGCCTTTAACTTGCTTAACTTCAAGTTCAAGCCCGCAACCCGGGCAACTGAGAATTTCTCCTTTCTCTGTGTCTGCTGGAACATCAAGCTCTGCGTCGCAATCTGGGCATCTTGCCTTCACGTTTTGGGGATTTGAATTTACAGGTTTAATCATTTTTATTCGTCACTTTATTTTTAATAGGAAATGACCGTCTGATTAATTCAATTCTAAATTTAAACGTTGTGACCAATTTGTTACAACTTAAACAGAGAATGTTCCATTTGGTGCATTAAAGCAAGCACCCGAAACCAAGCATACAATAGGAAATAAGTAAACCCTTGATTCGACCCATTACATAGCCACCCAGCTGATTTTTCAATTCCCAATTTTTTTGGCTTTTCCCTTCCTCTTTTTGGTATCCCAGATTGCCATTCAGGTTGAGGAAACCCAGAAACTTGACCAATTCCAGCTTCAAAAAGGTTTAAGGGAAAGCCGTTTCGGCTAGTTTTGGGTCTCGGGATTAAATTTTAATC
>Ga0187784_10005053_pt1 | contig 10677 bp, 8 predicted proteins | sample 1015_SJ02_MP15_2_FD_132964 | JGI IMG/M metagenome (GOLD analysis project Ga0187784, IMG submission 132964) | Tropical peat soil microbial communities from peatlands in Department of Meta, Colombia - 1015_SJ02_MP15_20_MG | ecosystem: Environmental > Terrestrial > Soil > Wetlands > Peat | place... | reverse complement strand
TCTTACGCGTAGCGGCGCTACTGTTTCGTCGCGGCGTCGCGAGGCGGGCCTTCGCCTTTGGTGACGCGCTTCTTGAAGCGCCATCCGTCGGGCGTTTTCACCAGCTCGTCTTCATATTTCGCGGCGCTGGCGATCACCGGCGGACGAACGCCGACGTTGACCAGCATCAGGTACACCGATCCGCTGGCTCCCTGCGGAGTGCCGTTGATGGCGAGGTTCGTGTTCCAGTGGCGCATATTGGCGCCGTTCATGCTCTCGCGCCAGCGGTGGATGAAACCGACCAGCGCGTCGTGGCCGTTAAAGGTGTTGAAGACGCCGTCGGGTGTAAACGTCGCGGCGTATCCCTCGGCATCGCCGGAATCGATCGCATTGTTGTACCGCGCGTAGAGTTGCTGGATTTCGATATAGTCGTCGGCCGTCAAGGAGCTCTTGCTATGCTGCGCGTAGCTTGACGCGACGCCGCCGATCAGGAGCGCGATCGCGGCAAGTCCTGTCAGATTCCTGGTTCTCATGGTTGTTCCTTTCGTGTTTTGGTAGCCCTCTTCATTGCGCGGATACGCGTCTTTCCATTAGCTCACAAGTTCGGCTGGAAATCTTGACCCGCGGCTGGCCGGAACGATTTCCGCGACTATAATTGCTCTATGCAGATTCACCGCTTTTTTGCCCTCGCGGGGCTGGTTTTCTGCCTTTCCGCGAACGCGCAGCCTGCGCCGCAGCGCGCGCCTGCCGCGATCATCGTCCTGAAGGCGGCCCGCACTTTCGACGGCGAAAGCGTGCACGAAGGCTGGGCCGTCCGCATCAAGGGCGACCGCATCGAAGCGGCCGGGCCCGCCGCGGGCATCGATGTTTCCGGCGCGAAGGTGGTGGATCTGGGCGGAGCCACGCTGATGCCCGGCCTGGTCGAGGGTCATTCGCACGTTCTGCTTCACGCCTACAGCGAAACCTCGTGGAACGATCAGGTGGAGCATGAGGGGTTGGCTCTGCGCGTCGCGCGCGCGACCAATCACCTCCGCGACACGCTGATGGCCGGCTTCACCACCATCCGCGATCTGGGAACGGAAGGCGCGGGCTATGCCGACGTCGAGCTCAAGCAGGCCGTCAATCAGGGAATTATTCCCGGCCCGCGGATGCTGGTTTCGACACGCGCCATTGTCGCCACCGGCACCTACGGTCCGAAGGGATTCGTGCCCGAATGGACCGTGCCGCAGGGCGCGGAGGAAGCCGACGGGATCGACAGCCTGACCAGGGTAGTGCGCGACCAGATCGGCCGCGGCGCGGACTGGATCAAGCTGTACGGCGATTACCGCTGGGGACCGCATCCCGGCTCGCATCCGACCTTTTCGCTCGAAGAGATGAAGCTCGCGGTGGAGACGGCCAAGAGCGCGGGCGTCCCGGTCGCGGTGCACACCAGCACGCCGGAAGGGATGCGCCGGGCGATTCTTGCCGGAGCCGAGACGATCGAGCATGGCAACGAAGGCACTCCGGAAATCTTCAAGCTGATGGCGGAGCATCACGTGGCGCTATGCCCGACGCTTGCCGCCGGCGGAGGCGGGCGCGGAGGCGGCCGGCAGACCGAATCCCCGGCGAGAATCGCCAAGCGTGCCAGTTTCAAGGCGGCGCTCGATGCCGGCGTGACCATTCTGAGCGGCAGCGACGTCGGCACCTTCCCGCATGGCGACAACGCGCGGGAACTCGAAGCGATGGTCGATTTCGGAATGCCGCCGGTCGACGCGTTGAAGGCGGCGACGTCGGTGGCCGGCCAGGTCTTGCACATGGATATCGGCGTGGTGAGGTCCGGAATGCTCGCCGATCTGATCGCGGTCGACGGCGATCCGGCGCGAGAGATCTCCGCGATCCGGCGCGTCCGGTTCGTCATGAAGGGCGGCGCGATCTACAAGCAATAAGGATGCCCGCTATTCGGCCTGATTCTCCGGGCTTGCCATGATCCGCATGGTCGCTCGAACCGTATTGATCACGGTTTTTCGAGCGGCTTGGGCGATCAAAGGATCGGCGATCCATCGGGCCATAGCCGGCGGCCTTCGCGACAGCGTCAGAGCCTCGCACTCGAGGTAAACGCCGCCATCGGCTTCGGCCATGCGCCAGTAATGGTTCAGCGCCCAAAGCAGCCCGCGATCCCGGCTCGACGAGCCAACCGGAGCGTCTGCACCGGCGACTTCGACGATCTTCTCGGACCTGGAATCGATGGCGAGATCATGGTTATGCATCCGGTAAGTGATTTGCAGATTCATATCGAGCACGCCCGAGATGATGGACTTCTCCGAAACCCGAAGATACACCTCGAAATCATTTCCTTGCCGGCTCAACGTGCGGGAGTCGATGATCTCAGGCCACATGAACCGCTTCCGATTGGCGTAGTCCTGGAGCTGCGGCATCGCGGCGGCGATCGTCGCGTGAGGCAGAAACGCGGCGCTTACCCAATGCTCCACCAGCCCCGACGGTATGGCGACGGAGGGCTCGATACCGAGAGATTTAGCGGATTTCGCCGGAATCTCGCCGGCGCGGAGCCTGGCACGTGTCGCAGGGTCTGACGCGACGCGAAGAAAGTTCGGCGTAAAACGGTCCCGCTCGATGCGCGCCTCCACGGATGCTGCGTATTTCTTGAAGGCTCGCTGTGCTTCAGGCCTGGATTCCGCCGCCGCGCCGTACCAACCTAGCGTCGCGAAAAGGATTACGAGGCGGCTGGCCGAATTCATGACTGATCAACCACCATTGGAACATTTCTATTGAAAGAGGGACCGCACGTACCGTGTCCCCTTGTTTGAACAAGCTCCTAGGATTCCAGTCCGAAGAAACTCTCGAGGCTGGGGACCGGGCGCGGCGGCGACGATTTGGTGACCTGAACACGCCCCGACGGCGCGCGCATGGCTGCGGCGAACTGAATGGCCGCATCCATGTTTCGCTGGCGAACTTCCTCGTTTGGTTCGAGCGACGAATTGCCGCGTTCCTGCATGTTGCCCACGATCAGACCGTCGTTTCGCGGATTGATGCTCGCGCTGGCCGCGCTCGCGGGCAAACGGCCGTTTACCCGATAGTTCAGTTCCGGCTGCGGGACGCAGACCGTGAGCTGGCCCTTCACCGGCACCAGTTCATCATCGTTGAACAGCGTCTTCGATCCCAGGCCCGTGCAGTTGACGATGACCGGCTCGCTGAGCGGCATCAGGTCGCGCGGGGTATCGAATTTACGGATCACGATCTTGCCGCCGAACATCAGAAAGTCGCGCACCAATTGATCGAGATACTGGTTCGGCTGGATCGCGAGCGACGAGGTGCGAATCGCGTACTTCGTGGGAAACGGATGTTCGCCGGGTCCCAGCACCTCCCGCTCGCGTTCGGGCCGCAGGTGGTCGGGAAGCAGATCCGCACCGGCATTTTCGCCGCCACCGCGTCCCCCGCCGCCTCCCCCGCCGGCCTGAGGATTCGGGTTATCCGTGGCGTTGTAGCTGTCAATCCAATACACTCCGTAGCCGGGATCGCCGGCGAGAAGCTGAAGCTCGCGGTACGAGATCTCCGCCGCTTGCCGAAACTGCGCGTCCCAGGCGGGCGTGCGCCGGTCCGCCGACACCAACCCCGAGGTCGGCGTAAACCCGGCCCAGGACATGTTCGAGGTGGTATACGGAGGCACGGTCATCCTGTAGATGGTCACTTCGAAGCCGCGGCGCTGAAGCTGCCGCGCGGCGGTCAGACCCGGCGAGCCGCAACCGAGCACGGCAACCCGGCGCTCGCTCTGCTGGAGCGCGATATCCGCCACCATCGCTCCACAACCCCAGGCGAGCGACATTCCTGTTCCGCCAAATCCGTAATCGTGGATCACCGTCTTGTCATCGAACTTCTCGGCCTTCAGCACAAAGCCGGAATCGCGATGCGGCCGCAGGCCAACGGTAGTGCGAATGACGCGATCCCAAGAGATGCGAGGCACCGCCAAGGTGACAGGAGCGTGCCCGGGCACAGGCGGTGCCGGGACTGTTGCGCTGGCCTTGACTCGCGCGCAGCTTGCGGCAAAGCCGCTCAGAGCCGTGAGTCCTGCCGCTTCGAGGAATTGGCGCCGATCCATAAAGATGGTCCTAGTTTCCCACAGTATTCACGCTCCATTGCAAGACCGCTCTCGTTGCAAGACCAATGGAGGTATCGTGGAGAGATCGCTGGCAAGCCAACCGGGCGTGATCTAACCCCGCCGTCATGCGGCGGACGGAAGCGAAAATCCGTTCCCATGCCTGCAGTAGCGCCGAACAACCAAGTGAGCGAAAAACCGTTTGCCAAAACCTCCCATCCTGCGCCGTCCCTTAATGTCCTGTTCGCGCTGGCACGCGCCGGCGGCCTTTCTTCCGGCCAGCGCGCTATCTGCCTCAGACTGGGAACCATGGATGCCACCCAGACCTACAGATTTTAAGTCGGACAGACGAAGTAGAATTCAGATGCTCTCCCGCCCTGGCTTTCTGCCTTTCTGCTCCTTCAGAACGCCAATCGGTCCTGCGACCCTGGCGCGCCCGGGCTCACATTGTCTCAAACCGATCGGAATCCCCCTTAACGGGGAGCTGCGGCTGGATCATCGCCAATGATCCTTGATCCCCGCACGATCGCGGCTGTGGGTGCGTGTATGGTCTTTGCGGTTGCCTGGTGGAGCGCCGTAGCGCAGCCTGCACGCCGTTATCGCGGCGTCGCGGACTGGACAGTTGGGAATGTCTTCATTGGGATCAGTTTGCTGGCTGTGGCCTTGCGGGGCCTCATCCCTGACTCTCTAAGCGTTGTCGGCACGAATGGCGGCGCCTTTCTGGCAGGCGTCATTTTGCTGAATGGTACGCCAGTTTGTGGGAGATCGCAAGACGGGCTGGCTAACATGGGCGTTCGCCTTATGTAGCCTCTCGGCGATTTTAGTCCTCACCCTGAGCGGTGGGCATCTCGCCGCGCGGATCACCGTGGCTTCCGTCTGCATGGGCTCACTCGAAGTTGCGATCGTGCTGGCCCTTCTTCACCCGCGAATGAAACACATGACCGCCAGTTGGTACACGGTCATATTGTTCGCGGCAAATGCGGCGCTGAACTTTGGACGAGGGGCGATCACTCTGGCGCACGGAGCGGCATCTGACTTAATGGCCCCGACCACGCTGAATGAACTGTATTTTCTCGCCATCGTGATCACCGTCGTGGGCTGGGTTATCGGGTTCCTGATGCTCGCGTATGGGCGCCTCACCGAGGATTTGATGAAGGCCGAAAACACCGCAACCCGTGCGAGCTTAGCGAAAAGTGAGTTTCTGGCAAAAATCAGTCATGAGGTGCGCACCCCGTTGAACGGTGTCATCGGCCTGACTAGCGTCGCTCTCGATGGGGACCTGAATGAGACGAAACGGCAGGACTTAGAAGTAGCGCTACAATCAGCGCACAATTTAGTCGAGATCCTGAACGATCTTCTCGATCTTGCCAAAATCGAGGCGGGGCGTCTCGAACTTACCTCGCAAGAGTTCGACTTGTACACAACCTTGAGCAACGTCAGGGATCTGTTCGAGCCTTTGGCCGCTCGAAACAATGTTGCATTTCGTCTGGACGTTTCCTTACGGGTGCCGCGATACGTATGCGGTGACGAGATGCGCGTTCGACAGATTGTCTCGAACTTCGTTTCCAATGCAGTCAAATTCACCCACGAAGGAGAGATTGAGCTCGGGGCAATTTCGACTGAAGAAACCGTGCGAGTGTGGGTGCGGGATACAGGCGAAGGGATCCAGCCGGACGCGTTAACGAGATTGTTTTCGAAGTACACTCAAGCCACCGCAAGCACAGCCCGGAAACATGGCGGCACAGGACTTGGACTTGCGATCACGAAGGAACTCGCTACGCTGATGGGCGGATCAGTCGGCGCGACGAGTGAACCGGGAAAAGGTTCGATCTTTTGGTTGGAGATTCCATTGCGATCGATCACGGACGTAGCGAAGGTGAATAGCAGAGCCGAATTTAGCATCGCTTAGCCGTCTGCTGATTGCCTTATTCCCGCGATTCCGCGTGTAAGAAACTTCTAAAAGTTCGGACCTGTGGACCTGTGGACCTTACCTCAACGCATGTTTCAGGCTGGGATGTTCGAAATCCGGATGCACCGCAAAGCCCGCATAGGTCAGGTATACGCCCAGCAGCACAGAGATGGCCGTATAAGCGCCATAAAGTTGCTCGTAACGGAGCGATACCAGAAGGTCAACCACACCCTCGGGCGACAGGAAAAGAAACAGCAGACCTTTGAGAAGCGTGATCCAGCCGACGATGGTCACGACCACTGGCAGTGCGCCGCCGGACCAGATGTTGTGACCGAGAACCATCGCGAGGCCGGCGCCGGCCGTGATCACCGCCAACAGGAACAGCATCGGCGCATTGCGTATGAGTTCATTCACCATCGCGAGGGCCGCCTGTTGGTGGATGAGCAAGGCCAAGCTGCCCAGAATCGAATACAGGCCAATCAGCCTGCTTAAGAAGATCGTGCGTGATAGCATGATGCCCTCCAAATGAGTTCCATCCGCGCCCGTCATTTCGGCGGGCCGTAGCGGTTCCGGAGTTGAAGATTCACCTCCAGAACGTTGACCAGCCTCTCTCCCGCTAAGCCGCCAAACGGAGCGCTTGCGTTGTTCCGGAGCATTTGCTCAATTTCGCTCCGAATCGCGGCGGGATCGCGGTTGAGATCGGAAGCCCATTTCGACGCGACGCGATCAAGCTGGTATTCGGCGTTTTCCAGCGTGATGTTTGGATCGAGCCCGGACGCGGACGTGGTCACCAGGTCGCCCGGTATGTCTTCGAGGTCGGCATCGGGGTGGTCCTGCCGCCACAGGTCGAAAAAGATCGATGCAATATCGCAACCGCGATCCACGGCCTGAACTGTAATCTGCGGCTTGCTCCCGGCTCCGGTGATGGTCACCGCGCAAGGAAACTGCCCGGGATTTTCCTTCGAGAATGTTTCGAAGAACACAACTGCCAGATCAGCAGACTTCGGCTGAGGCGTGCCGGGGTTGTTCTGGATCCAATTTGACAGAACTTCGGCATGATTTCTCGCCCAGGCATCCACGAAGCCGGCATGCGCGGGGTCGGCTGTAACCCAAGCGACGGCCAGTTCGTTGTGCAGATCGGCCCACTGCGCGACGATCCCGGTTTTTCCCTGATAATGATCCTGCTGGAACCAGGCCTCGATATCGGGAGCAACCAACTGTCCTGCTTTGGGACCGCTCCGGTATCTCACGATCGGACCGAGCGTCCGCGCGACTCGATCGCGCAAGGCGTAGTTCGATGGCGCAAACGTCGAAGAAGCCGAGGCCGATGCATCGTAGGATGCGGCCGATGGACGCGGCTGAAAATATTCGTCCTTGGTGAAAGGCTGCGCGATCAATTTCGAGCCGGCCACTTGCCCATCGGGTCCGGTCAACAGACTGCCGTTTGCCTGAAAAGGGAAAAGGACGCGGCCGACCACCCACACTGCGCCGGTGAAAATTCCGCAGAGAATCACGACGCTGATCGCAATCAGCAGAAGGCTTTTCGTGATCAGTCGTGACATGGGAAACTTCTCCTTACGAGGTCAAACGCAGGCTAACCATGATCATGTCGATCAGTTTGATCCCGACAAACGGAGCGATCACGCCGCCCACACCCCAGATCATCAGATTGCGCCGCAACAGGGCATCCGCGCCGAGTGGCCGATATTTCACTCCTCTAAGCGCTACCGGGATTAAGGAAGGAATGATCAAAGCGTTGAAGATGATGGCTGATAGAATCGCCGACGTTGGCGAATGCAGATGCATGATGTCCATGGTTTTGAGCCACGGCAGCGTTCCCGCGAACAGAGCCGGGATAATGGCGAAATATTTCGCAACATCGTTGACAATCGAGAATGTGGTCAGAGCGCCCCGCGTCATCAGCAACTGCTTGCCGACTTCCACAACCTCGATCAATTTGGTCGGATCGCTGTCCAAATCGACCATGTTTCCCGCTTCTTTTGCCGCCTGCGTACCGGCATTCATCGCGACCGCAACGTCGGCTTGGGCCAATGCGGGAGCATCGTTGGTTCCGTCGCCCATCATGGCAACCAGCTTGCCTTCGGCTTGCTCCTTGCGGATATAATCGAGTTTTTTCTCCGGTGTTTCCTCCGCGAGAAATGCATCCACACCTGCTTGCAGCGCGATGGTGGCCGCAGTCAGCGGGTTATCTCCGGTGATCATGATCGTCCGCAAACCCATTTTTCTCAGGCGCTCGAACCGAACTTTGATGCCGGGCTTCAGAATGTCCTCCAGTGCCACTACGCCGGCGATCCTGGCTCCATCCGCGACCACCAGCGGTGTCGCGCCACGGAGAGCAACTCCGTCCACCAACGGCGTGATCTCGGCGGGAAGCCTTCCGCCTCGCTCCCTGACGAATTGCATCACCGCTTCGGGAGCGCCTTTACGAACGCGATGCTCGCCAAAGTCGATTCCGCTCATGCGCGTCGATGCAGAGAACGTAATGAATCGCGCTCCGGACGGCACCGCAACGGGAGGATATTGCGAGTCGTGCAGGGCGACGATGCTTTTGCCTTCAGGAGTCTCGTCGGCGGCCGAGGCAATCGCAGCCAGGTAGGCCACTTCCGCGCTCGAGTAGCCTTCGACGGGCAGAAACTCTGTAGCGCGGCGGTTGCCCTCGGTGATGGTGCCAGTCTTGTCCAGTAGAATCACATCGATGTCGCCCGCGGTTTCTACTGCCTTGCCGCTTTTTGCAATGATGTTCGCCTGAAGCGCGCGATCCATGCCGGCGATTCCGATTGCGGCGAGCAGAGCGCCGATGGTCGTCGGAATCAGGCAGACCAGTAGTGCGACCAGGGTGGGAACATCGGTTCCCAAGCTGTGCAATGCCTGTTTCAGTCCCAGATAACTGGTCATGTACTGCTCGGCGTTCCACGCCATCGGCCAAAGAGGATAAACCACAATCAGGAAAATCAGCGTGAACGCGGTCAGCACCAGTGTGAGTGCAATTTCATTCGGCGACCGCTGCCGTATCGCGCCTTCAACCAGCGCGATCATGCGGTCCAGGAACGATTCCCCCGGATGGGCCGTGATTCGTACGATGATTCGATCCGAGAGAACTCTGGTGCCGCCAGTGACTCCCGATCGGTCGCCGCCGCTCTCGCGAACGACGGGCGCCGACTCGCCTGTAATCGCGGCTTCGTCGACCATGGCCATGCCGTCCACGATTTCTCCATCGCCGGGAATGATTTCTCCGGCTTCGACGATGACTCGATCGTCTGTCTTTAAATCCGTCGACAGAATATCTTCCGTCGTGTCCTCGCCGGTAAAACGATGCGCAATGGTTTCGCCGCGCGTGCGCCGTAATGAATCCGCCTGGGCCTTCCCGCGCGCCTCTGCAAGCGCGGTCGCGAAATCTGCAAATAACACGGTCGCCCACAGCCATGCGTCCAGAGCGATGAAGTAGGTTATGGGCGCCTGGCTGACCGATCGGCCGAGCGCCGCCTGGATGACGAACAGCAGCGTGAGAAACGCTCCGATTTCGACCACAAACATCACTGGATTTCTCCACTGCACGTCGGGACGGAGCATTGCGAACGCGTCCTTCAGCGCCGGCTGGATCGTTCCCCGAGCGAACAACCCCTGCGGCTTCACTCGCCTGCGGCGTTCGCCGGGAGCCGTTGCTGGTTCCACGGGCGCCTCTTTGACTGACGTTTGCATGGCCCCTTAACCGCCGAATGGAAACGGCCCCCAATGCTCGGCCAGAGGGCCCAGTGCAGCCACCGGCAGGAACAGCAGCGCTCCGATGATCACCACCGTCCCGAACAGAAGGCAACCGAATGTCCCGCCGTCGTCGCGCAGCGTTCCTGCGCCGAACGGTGAGGTTTTCTTCGCGCCCAGCCCGGCCGCCATCGCGATCGGTGCCACGATCGGAAGAAATCTCGCAAACAGCATCACGAGGCCGGTCGCTATATCCCACGGTATTGCTTCCGGCGCGGGACTGGGGTTTTTGTAAAACCCGTAGGTGACGCCCAAACCATCGAACGCAGAACCGTTGTTCGCCGAGGCGGAAGAAAACTGATACACGATCTGCGTCAGGCTATGCGGACCAGGATTGCTCGTCGCCTTCATACCCCATTCCGTTCCCGCGAATAGGCCCGACGGCATCAGGATCATGATCGGATGCACCAGCAACGCGAGCATCGCCAGCTTCATTTCGCGGCCGCCGAGTTTCCTGCCCAGGTATTCCGGCGTCCGGCCGACCATCTGGCCGGCGATGAAAACACCGATGATCAGGAACAACAGCATGTTGATCATTCCGACGCCTTTACCCCCAAAGATGCAGTTCAGCCACATCCCCACCATCGGAGCGAGCGAGGCCATCGGCGTGAGACTGTCTGCTTCGGCATTGACCGCTCCGCAGGTGACGTCGACGGTGACGGTGGCGAACGTCGCTCCGGCCGACGTACCGAAGCGCAATTCCTTGCCTTCCAGATTTCCCAGATGCTGATCCACCGGCAGGCCGGCAACCGCGGGCAAGGTCACGGGAATTTTTCCGCCCGGCGCTGCGATTTCATAGCTTCGCGCCACAGGATGCGCGGTGAGTCCTGGATTCGCCTTCATCGTGTCAAAATAAATCGCCCAAACAACACCTCCAATGAACATGACCAGCATGACCGAGAAAATCACGAGCGAGTGG
>Ga0187784_10005051_pt1 | contig 10682 bp, 9 predicted proteins | sample 1015_SJ02_MP15_2_FD_132964 | JGI IMG/M metagenome (GOLD analysis project Ga0187784, IMG submission 132964) | Tropical peat soil microbial communities from peatlands in Department of Meta, Colombia - 1015_SJ02_MP15_20_MG | ecosystem: Environmental > Terrestrial > Soil > Wetlands > Peat | place... | reverse complement strand
GAGGTCTATCAAGGAATTCTTGTGGGCCTCCTCGATGCTCTCGGCGATGACGCACGCGCACCTGCACACGGCACCCGCTCGTGCGTCGTGCTAGCGTCCTTACCAACCGGGCCGAGCCTGCCTACCAGGGTGGTCCAGGGTCGCATTGGTCAAGCGCAACAGTTGACACCTCTCAGACCACACTCTATAATTATCGTTCGTAATAATACCAAGTAATCCGCCCGACGTTCTGCCTGTTTATGCATTCGACTGTTGCCACGATCATCCTCCGGGTAGGAATTATGTCACGACTGGGTGCCGCACCAGACGACTTACAAATGGCGGCTAGGCGCGATGGGGCAAGACTGCAGAGTACTACGCAGCGATGGCGCAGACCTTTCTGCGGATGGCATTACCTCTGCCAGGAGAAGAACGCTTTTCGGCGCAAGGGACGTTAAGAGGGAATTCTTGCGGCGTCAGGCGTGGTTCGAACGTGGCTCGGAGGCTTTGCCGGTGGGCGAGCCGCGACGAATTTCGTCCATGGGCGCGAGTTGCCGGGTACGCTGACCACCCTCGCAGCGAAGCCGGTACCTACTGCTAAATGCCGCACCAGGATGGCCTGCCAAGCGCATTGCAGCGACATGAACGCACGATCTCGCGGGTTTCGCCCAGGAGGAGCGAGGCGACAAGTACCAAAGTCCTCTTGCGCCGGTGCCGTTGATTTCCGAAACTACGCTGGCATAGCAAGTTGTTACATTTCAAGAGACATTACCGCTTCACTGTCGCGGTAGGAGAGAATGACGTGAAGGTGAAACAGGAAAAATCTCGCTCGGACCGTGCGTTAATCATCATCGTGGTTGTGCTCACCATCGCCGGTGTGGTCTTGTCGATTCTTACAACCCCGATAGCGCTTGCGTTCCTAGGTCCATTCATGATTGGCTTGGGCATGGTCGCTGTAATTCGCAGGCTGAGGGCCAAAAACGAGATCCCCGCGCCCCCTCGGGAAGAGCGCGTACCGGACGAATCAGTAGAACTCCTTACAAGTCGTTAAAACCTCGCTGCCGAAAGGCCCCCCGGCCCATCACTAGCGGCTCGTGGCAGATGCGTGTGCGACCAGTGAATCAAGCATTGAAGCCATATTTCTGCTGCTTCTCGCCACCACCGCGCCGACATTGAAATCGTAAATCAGATGCACCAAACCGGTTCCCTCAGAGAGTTCCCGCATTTTCGTTGTGGCCTCGACCCAGTCTTCTGTATCGCATACAAGTACTGGCGGCCCATTACGGGGCCTTCTGAGCAGACCGTAGCGCTTCACCAAATCCTCCCGAGGCTGGTCGCGTGCACACCCTGGGTTACTTCAGCCCTCAGCGTGATCTCGCCCATATGTGAGAATGAGCTACTGCCGCGCTTTAGTTGGCAAACTTCGATGCTAAGTAAGCTCGAAAACGCAGTCAAGGCTTATCTGATTCGTTTGTCTAATTCATTACGGGTGCACGGATAAATAACTGCTGCCTCATGAGCACGCTCATCCCCGCGTCACCGCGCCACAGTCCGCGCCATGCGGAACAGACATCGCCAGGGAGACGTGATTACTCTGCCTACGCCGATCCCCTGTGTAGCTGGTGCGTGGCGGCTGCGCTACTTCGGAGGTGCAGATTCATACCAAGCATTACACTGCCCTGCCGATACCCGGCGATGTTGAGGAACACGGGCGAGCCGCTATTCCCCGGCCAACTTGTTAGTTCGGCAATGAATGCATGTTGGCGGCCAGTAGGCGTGTCAATTTCCTCGTCCGTCATGAGGCGATGAGCAGGATGTAATCACCGGCGGTGTCTTGGGCCGCTGCAGGGATAGCAGCCTGCAGACGGGCCAAGCTCACTGATGCCACCTGCACAAATACGCCGCTCAGACGTTCCAGTTGGCTTGGCATACGCACCTCCCTCAGCTCGCGCTCCTACTGTCAAAAACTTTCCTTTCTTAACTTGATAATCTATTGAACCGGCTGGGGAAGGCACAAAAGCCTTCGTCATTCGCAACCGTAGTCTTGGCTTGACCCACGGCCTGGCAGAATTCGGTGACCGAAAACGCGGCGCTGTTCGGTTCTCCGAGTCCGGGTGTGCCGATATCTACTGGCGTGGTCTGTCCCTTTGCGCAGAGGACAGCCTGCATTGGGCCGTCAGATTCTGCCGCCCCGCCGATTAAACCATCATCGGCGATGATGAGCCGGCGTCGCAAGAAACGCGTGAACCTCCGTGCAGGCGCTCTGGTTGGCCAGCCACGCTGGCGGTATCGTTACTGGGCAGGAGCTTTTCACTATAGCCGCGCCCGTGATCTGTCCGGAATCGTTGAGCGATTCGCTGCCCGTCAGATACAACGGCGAGTCCGCCGGGATGAGCGTGTTGAGGTCCACGGGCGTTTTGCCTTGCCAGACCAGGGCTCGCATGTTAAAGCTCGCGTCTATGGAAAAGCCAACGATCTCGCCCTTGTTGTTAATGGTGTTACAACAGGGGGCCCCGGTCCCATTTACGGCCCCGGGAAACCCGCCGATGTCCTGCATACCTGTATCCTTGGTCCACAGGAAGCCGTGTAGGGTGCCGTCTGACGCTTGCGCAAATCCGACTACTTCCCCTCGGTTATTGATACTGGTCGCAACGTTATACACGCCCGGTGGCACTCCCTCCAGGTGGCCGAGGTCAGTGGGCGAGCCATCGCTATCCCAGCGGACAGCGTGCGGCGCAGTCGGGCCCACTGGCCCCACAATCGAGGTGTTCGAGCACAAACCCGACGAGCCGACGGCTTGGCCATTGTCGTTGATCCCCCAGGCCCACCCGACGGTGTCGCCCTCGAGCAGAGGGATTTCCTGGATCTCGCGGTCCGGTCCCCAGATCACGGCTTCAAAGCGGAGAACCTGATAAGGCGTTCCGGTTGCGCAGGTTGGATCGCGAGTGCCATTCTCCGAAAACCCGACCACCTGGCCTGGATTGTTGAGCCAATACGTTTGAGAGTTGTTGCCGCCTGGCAGGGTGGGAAGAGCCGTCAGACGCCCGTCTTCCCAAACAGCCGCAAGGCATTGAAGGCCAGCGCCGGTTCCAATGCAAAAGTCTTCACCATTCGGATCTGTCTCGGAAGTGCCGGAAATAACCGCCGCCTCGCCAAACGCGTTAGGGCCGTCGGCGCAACTGCCTGGCCCGCCCAGTGTGCCGAGGTCGATCAACGGGCCAGAGCCATACCAAATGAAGGCGACGGTGGGGCCGCTGGATTCCAGGTTCGAGCACCCGGTCACCCAGCCCGCATTGTTAATTCCATACCCTGCGCTGGAATTCCCGCCGGGGAACGTGCCAAGGTCGGTGACTGTATAGCGCGGCTGTGAATTCTGTGCTTGGGCGACCGGCCCGATTAGCATTGCCAGAAGGACAAGAGCGCCCAGCGAGATAGACAGTGATGTGAATTTCATATTTCCTCCTGTTCAAGTAGGCGGAGAATCCCGCGGAATTTGCTAACGGGGAGCGCGGAAAAATTTTGGGGAGTGGCCCGGTGGTATAATCAACCCATACAAATGCGAAGGGCCGCCATGCCGGGTGACATGGGAACAAAGGACATAAGCAAGCTCCTCCGCGCCTGGAGCGATGGAGACCAGAGCGCGCTCAACGGGCTGACGCCCATCGTTTACGAAGAACTCCGCCGTCTGGCTCACCGCTATATGGAGCGCGAGCGCCCAGGCCACACGCTCCAGACGACCGCTCTGGTGAATGAGGCCTACATGCGCCTGGTCGACTACAAGCGCATGCAGTGGCAGGATCGCGCTCATTTCTTCGCGGTTGCCGGCCAAGTGATGCGGCGCATCCTGGTCGACCATGCCCGAAGCCATAACCCAAAACGCGGCGCGGGTGTTCAGCACGTATCCCTGGAAGAAATCGCCGTCCTTGGCGGTGAGCGAACCGCGGATCTAGTTGCACTCGATGATGCCATGAACGCGCTTGCCCGCCTCGATCGACGCAAGGTGCAAATCATTGAGATGCGGTTTTTTGGCGGACTCAGCGTGGAGGAGGCGGCCGAAGTACTCAAAGTGTCGCCTGCCACCGTGAGACGTGACTGGAGCATCGCCAAGTTCTGGCTGTATCGCGAACTCGGCGGCGGGACAGGCGATGGACGCGGAACAGTGGAAGGAACTCGATAAGCTGCTGCACGCGGCTTTACAGCGTCCGCCCGAGGAACGAGGCGCCTTTTTGCGCGACGCGTGCGCGGGCGACGAACAACTGGAGCGCGAAGCACGCTCCCTGCTGACATTGGAACAGAAAGCAGAAAGCTTTCTCGAGAACCCCGCCATCGAAGTGGCCGCGAAGGTCATGGCTCACCGGCAGACAGCAGACGCGCAGGTCCGCGCGGATCCCTTGATTGGCCGGACCGTATCCCATTACCGCATTGTGGGAAAGCTGGGTGGTGGCGGGATGGGCGTGGTCTACAAGGCCGAGGATCCTCGGCTCCGCCGTTTCGTGGCGCTCAAGTTTCTTCCCGATGAAGTGGCTCGAGATCCCCAGGCGCTCAGCCGCTTCCAGCGCGAGGCGCAGGCCGCTTCGGCTCTGAACCACCCCAACATTTGCACGATCTACGACATCGGCGAGCACGAGGGGCGCGCCTTCATTGTGATGGAGTATCTGGAGGGCGCGACCCTGAAACACCGCATCGGCGGGCGGCCCTTGAAGGTTGACTTGCTGTTAGGGCTGGGCATCGAGATTGCGGATGGGCTCGATGCCGCCCACGGCAAAGGTATCGTCCACCGGGACATTAAGCCGGCCAACATTTTTGTCACTGAGCGAGGCCACGCCAAAATCCTCGACTTCGGCTTGGCGAAGCTGGCTGGGAGCGCGGGAGTCCCGCCCGCAGGCATTGACCAACGCGGTCCTGGTGAAGCGGGCGAGACGCCCGCGCCCCCGGGCCACGACGAGCCGACGGCCTCAATTGACCCCGACCAACTCACCAGCCCAGGAAGCGCCCTGGGTACCGTCGCCTACATGTCGCCGGAGCAGGTGCTGGGAAAGCCGTTGGATGCACGAACTGATCTGTTCTCCTTCTCGGTCGTGCTTTATGAGATGGCTACCGGGACTCCGCCTTTCAGTGGTGCGACATCCGGAGCCATCTTCGACGCCATCCTGCACAAGAACCCGGTTGCTTGCCTCCGCCTCAACGCCGAAGTCCCAGGAGAGTTGGAGCGCATTATCGATAAGGGCCTGGAGAAAGACCGAAACCTCCGCTACCAGCGCGCTTCGGATATTGGCGTCGATCTTCAACGGCTGAAGCTGGACTTGAGTTCCACAAGGAAGATAGCGCGGCGCTGGAAAGGGGGCGCAATAGTTGCTGCGATAGCAACCGCGACGATCGCCGCAGTTTATCTCTATTCTCACCGCGCGCCAAAACTGACGGACAAGGATACGATTGTCCTCGCCGATTTCACAAACAAGACAAGCGATCCGGTATTTGATGACACGCTTCGCCAAGGCTTGGCGGTTCAGTTGGAACAGTCGCCGTTCCTGAGTCTTGTCTCCGAGGAGCGCATCCGGCGGACGCTCCGTCTGATGGGCCGGCGCGAGGATGCTCCGCTCACTCCGGAGATTGCGCGGGAAGTGTGCGAGCGCACTGGAAGCGCCGCGGTTCTGGAAGGCTCGATTGCCGCACTCGGAAGTCAGTACGTATTGGGGCTGCGCGCCAGGAACTGCGGCTCTGGAGACATCCTTGACGAACAACAGGTGCAGGCAGCTAGAAGAGAAGAAGTCCTGAATGCGCTAACTCAAATTGCCAGCCGGTTCCGAACGCGAGTGGGCGAATCGCTCGCCACCGTTCAGCAGCACGCCACTCCCCTCGAACAAGCCACCACGCCGTCGCTCGAAGCCTTAAAGGCATACAGCATGGGACAAAAGGCTCTCAACTCTGGCGCGGCCGCGGGGGTGCCCTACTTCCTGCGGGCCACCGAGATCGACCCGCAATTCGCGGTGGCATACGCCTGGCTGGGCCGCGTTTATAACGATTCCGAGCAGCGGGGTCCCGCCCGGGAGGCCACCACCAAAGCCTGGCAGTTGAGGGACCGCGCCAGCGACCAGGAAAGATTTTTCATCACCTTTTCCTACCAACGCCTGGTGCTGAAGAACCGCGAGAAAGCGCGACAAACGCTGGAGCTGTGGGCCCGGACCTATCCCCGGGATATCCCAGCCCACTCTTTCCTGGGGGCAAGCACCTCCACGTCTTTGGGCAAATTCCAAGAGGCGGGCGAGGAATCTCAAAAAGCCTTGGAACTTGATCCGGATTCCAGTTACGACTACATGAACCTCGCACTCAGCTACCGTTTTCGCAACCGCCTGCCCGAGGCCGAAATGACGCTTCAGAGAGCCGCCGATCGAAAATTGGATATTCCCGAAATTTTGGCGGAGCGGTTTTCGCTGGCCTTTCTGAAGGATGATAAAACGGAGATGCAGCGCTTGGCGGCTCTGGCTCAGGAAAAATACGGTGCTGGAGAATGGATTCAGGACTGGATGAGCGACCAGGAGGGTTCGGTGCAGGCGTATTCCGGCCGCTTGCAAGAGGCGAGGGCGAAGTCACGCCGCGCGGTGGACATAGCACGGCAGGCGGGCCGGCAGGAGAGCGCATCACAGCACGAGGCCGGCGTGGCGGTACGGGAAGCCCTTTTCGGAAATGCGCCCGAGGCTCGGCGCAGCGCGGCCGCGGTGCTGGAGTTTTCCGGCAACCAGGACGCGGAATTTGGCGCCGCCTTGGCCGTGGCTCTCGTCGGAGATTCCGCCCGGTCCCAGAAGTTAGCGGACGACATGGACAGGCGCTCTCCCGAAGATACGATCGTTCAACTCAATTACCTGCCCGTGCTTCGCGCCATCATTGCTCTGAACCTCGGCGAGCCTTCGAAGGCCATCGAGCTATTGCAGGCGGCCGCTCCGTACGAGCTTGGGTACATGGGTGCCGACACGATTGGATTCGTGGGGTCGCTGTATCCAATCTACGCGCGCGGCGAGGCGTACCTAGCCGCCAAACGGGGAGCAGAAGCCGCGGCGGAATTCCAGAAAATCCTCGATCACCGTGGTATTGTCGCCACTGACCCCATGGGCGCGCTGGCGCACTTGCAATCAGGCAGAGCGTTCGTCTTGTCGGGTGATCCGGCCAAAGCCAAGGCGGCCTACCAGGATTTCCTGACTCTCTGGAAAGACGCCGACACGGACATCCCCGTTCTCAAACAAGCCAAGGCCGAATTCGCCAGGCTGCATTAACCCCGTTAACCCTCGAGAAATCTAAACCTCTGATTGGAATGCGCCGATTACCCTCGCTTAACGCCGTCGTATTTAACTACCACAGTTCACGTTGACGGTTTGTCGGAATTAACCGTACATGTGGCCGCTATGAATACTTGACGAAAACAGGAGTAGGGGACAAAGCGCAGGTCGGCGCCGACTCGGTGGTAACCTCGGGTCCCCCGGCCGTCGGCAGGTCGGATCATGCTGTCGTTCCGTCAAAACGACGGCTTGGACGGACACGTCGTATCCCCAGGGCATTCTGCCCTATGGAGGCATCCAACATCCTGGGTACGGTTAAAGTCTTGGAGGGACCGCAGTAGGCAGTCACGGCAGCCGGATTCCGCACCCGGAACCGCCAGCGGTTGCAAGCCTTCATCCCAAAGTCCCACGAGGAGATCGCCGAAACCGGCGAGCCGGCGCACTGCTTCTACGACCAGGCGCAGTGATGGGGGAGCATAGCGGCCCGCCAGGAAATCCGCAGCGAGGCGGGTACCCGGGACGACGAAAGTGGGCTGAAGAGCGAGCCGCGCGCGCACGCCGTAAGTGCTTGCCACTTCGTGAACATACTTGGCTGTGGCCACTACATCTTGTAATGCATCCTTTTCAGTCATTGGCATGGCCTTGAGCATAACGTAAGTTAGCAGTTCGGCACCTGCTTCACTCAGCAGCTTTGCTGCGCGCTCGAACGCTTTCCGACTCATGCCTTTTCGCAGGTATCGTTCTCGGATCTTGTCGTTGGAAGACTCCAGCCCGATTCCAATCTCTAATGCGAGTGGCCGCGAGCGACCCGCTGACCTGGTAAGACGATCGAGGCCGGCTGCGGTAATGTACTCAGGGCGGGACTCTAACAGCAACACGCGGACCGCTGTTTCTTGTCTCACTCGGGCAACAATCCTCGACTGCGCGTCGAGAGGAATTTCCGCCTCATTGAGGAAATTGCCTGAGTTGTATATGTCCACTTCGAAGAGGCGTTCCTTTTCGCAGTCCAAGCGAGAGAGCACGCTATTAACCTGGGCGAGTAGATCAGCCGGCGACACCGCCACTCCGCCCGACGTAAGACGCCGGAAGCCGCAATGCGCGCACCCACCCCGTGGCAGCCGGTCCCAGCCACAGCCCGGGGCGCGTAAAATCACCATGACGCGATGGGCACTTACGCCGCGTACCCAAGCTGGGACGACCTCCCAGCCCACGGGAACCCGCTGGAGCGCGGAAGCATTAACAAGCAGGGCCAGTGTTAGCTCCCCCCCGCGGAGAATAGACCGAGGATCATATCATCATGTGTCAGTAGCAGGGAAAAAACGAGATGTTCTCAAGGACGCACTCCTGGTGCAGCAGCCTATTTCGGGTTACTGGCCTCCACGCCGGATTCCATCCGGCGCCAGATCCAATAAGCCAGCACGCCGGTGGCGATAATGGCGCAGGCCGCGAAAGAAGGCCCGGGTTGGGTGACGAAGGCATTCACCACGAACCAGACTGACACTGCCACGAATAACAGCGGGGTAGTGGGATAGCCCCACATCCGGTAAGGCCGGTCGGCATCGGGCAGCTTGCGGCGCAGGATGAAGACCGCCCCGACGCTCAGCGTGTAGAAAATCCACGCCGCGACGATCGAATATGAATAGAGCGTCTCGTACGAGCCGGTGAGGATGAGGACACCCGTCCAGATTCCGCCCCACAGAATTGCGGAGGCGGGCGTCTTGAAGCTCGGGTGGACCTCTCCGAAGCGGGCGAAGAACAGTCCGTCACGCGCTTGGGCGAAGGGCAGGCGAGCGGCGGTCAGAACGCAGCCGTTCACCGCGCCCACAATCGAAAGCAGCACCGTGGCGGATACGAACCTGCCTCCGATCGAGCCCATGGTTAGCATCGCCACATCCGCGCCGACGCGTTCCGTCATTGCGATCTGCGGGATAGACAACACTCTCAGGTAGCCCACATTGACAAGCAGATACAAAGCTGCGACGATCCCCATGCCAATGGCCAGCGAACGCAGCAGGTTACGTTGCGGATTCCTCACTTCGCCGGCCACAAAGCTCACATAGGCCCAGCCGTTGTAAGCCATGAGGCAGGCTGCCATCGCCACGCCGAAATGCGCCAGAGAAACTGAAGCGGCGCCGGAAGGAGAGGCAGCGGGAGCGCGTTGCGGACCTAAGAAGGCGGCCGCGATCAGAACCAACAGCGCCCCAATCTTGAGGTAAGTGAAAGTGCGCTGCACCCAGGCGCCCTCTCTGACGCCCACGTAATTGACCGCCGAAAGGGCCGCAATCAGCGCCAATGATACTACCTTGCTCAGAGCGGGAGTCAGGGGAATGAAATACCGGGCATAGATTGAAAACGTGACCGCCAGCCAGGCGCTGCCGCCCGACAAGACCGCCAGCATGAATGTCCATCCGCATACGAATGCCCACATTGGTCCGTAAGCTTCGCGCAAGTACACGTATTGGCCGCCCGTGGCGGGCATCATCGCCCCAAGCTCGGCATACGCCAGCGCCCCAAAAAAGGAGAGCACTCCGGCAATCACCCAAGCTGAAAGGATGGCGAAGACCGACGGCAGGTTCCTGGCGATCAGATTGGGCAGCACGAATATACCCGATCCAATCACAATACCGATGACGATCGCGGTAGCATCCAACACCCCAAGGCTGCGGGGCAAATCGAGCTTGTGTCCAGTCTTTTGCTCCAGCATCAACACCTCGTGCTGACCCGAGCTGCTTGTTGCGCCGGCCTTCATAGGCGGCTGAAGAACGTCTTTACACTGTCATTCCGAGCGAAGCGAGGAATGTTGCTCTGCTTCGGGCAAATCGACCAACAAAGACCAGGGCGAGTTTTCTCGCTTCGCTCGGAATGACAGCATGTTGCAGAGCAGCAAGGAATCCGGGCAATTGTGATCTCAATGTTGTGTGGGGATGATTCCTTCCTCTCACCTCAGACCGTCTGCCAGTCCTCGGAACGGGTTCCCCACCGCTTCTTCGGAACCCCGTGATGTTACCGCCGGCTGTCCTGTCGAGTCGGGCCGCCACGAATCGGAGTATAATTGCACTTATGTTACGGCGCAATCTTCTGAGCGGTTTTGTGGCTGCCGGGACCCTGTCAGGCCTGCCTGGGTCTCAACCGCAGCTGGCGACGACAGGCGGAGTTTTTCTCGAACGCCCCCTTGCAGGTCAACCCCACAAAGGCAAGGTGCTGCTGGCGCTCGAAGCTCATTCTGATGACATCGCGCTCGAGGCCTCCGGCACGGTGGCCAAACTCATCGAAGAGGGTTACACCGGCTACCTGGTGCGTGCAACCAACGATGATATGGGTGACGCGCCCGGGCTGGGCACGGTAGGAACGATCGGCGAGAATGTGCTCGGCAACGAGCGGGACACCGCCCGGATCTCCGAACTCCTGGGTTGCCGTCGCCACTTCGACCTC
>Ga0187784_10005050_pt1 | contig 10683 bp, 6 predicted proteins | sample 1015_SJ02_MP15_2_FD_132964 | JGI IMG/M metagenome (GOLD analysis project Ga0187784, IMG submission 132964) | Tropical peat soil microbial communities from peatlands in Department of Meta, Colombia - 1015_SJ02_MP15_20_MG | ecosystem: Environmental > Terrestrial > Soil > Wetlands > Peat | place... | reverse complement strand
AGCAGCAGGCCCCGCTCGAGCGCCCAGTGGCCGGCGTCGATGAGCTGGTTCAGCTCCCGCTCCCGGTCCGCGGGATTCGTTGCATCGGCGTAGCGGCCCGTGTGCAGCTCGACGGCATGCGCTCCCAGCTTTTCCGACGCGTCGATTTGCGCCCGATCGGCATCGATAAACAGGCTCACTTCGATGCCGGCCTGCAGCAGCCGGTTGACACATTTGGCGACCCGATCCCGGTTGCCGACGACGTCGAGACCCCCTTCGGTTGTGACCTCCTCGCGCCGTTCAGGGACGAGCGTCGCCTGGTCGGGATGGACGTCGACGGCGATCTCGGTGATGCTCGGCTCGGCCGCCATTTCCAGGTTCAACTTCACCTGCACGGTTTGCTTGAGCACGCGCAAGTCGCGGTCCTGGATGTGGCGTCGATCTTCGCGCAGGTGCAGCGTGATTCCGTCGGCCCCCGCAAGCTCCGCGAGCGCGGCCGCCCACACAGGGTCCGGCTCGATCGTCCGCCGGGCCTGCCGGATTGTCGCGACATGATCGATGTTCACACCCAAGCGCGGCATGATCTGGTCTCCTTCTGAACGTGAGCTTGCCCCGATAGTTTATCCGCTTCGACACGCTTGAGCGCTTTCAGGATCAGTGTTCGGCACCGACCCGACTGGATCGGCTGGTTAACAGGGCAGCACGCACAGCCTGCCCTACCAGAATCGCGCCTGCTATCCTCAAGAAATGGTCTCTTCGCAGACGGTGATGGGTGTGATGGTCGCGCTGCTGTGTGTGTACGGGCTGTGGAAGCGTCGCTGGTTTTTTGAGAACACTCGCAAAGGTCGACGGCTGGCCCGGTGGTTTGGCGAAACGGGTGGGCTGCGCGTGCTGGTCGGGCTCTTGTTTGCCGGCGTGATCTTCGGGGTGCTGCTGGCAACCGACGTGATTCGACCGATGCACTGGAAGCCGTAACGCCCAAGGTCCGTTCAATCATGAAGCTCGGACTCATCAATTCGGCCTGGGCCCAGACGGGGCGCGAGACGAGCTGGGGCATCCGCAAGACGAAGGAAATCGGCTTCGACACGATCGACATCTTCACCGACCCGCTGGAAATCGACGTTCGCGAGCGACGGCTGATCCGCGACGAGTGCCGGCGGCAACAGCTGCCGATCATCTCGGTCTGCTGCGTAGCGGTCGGACTCGTCGATTTCAATCCGAGCGTCCAGCGGTTCCACGTCGACCGCGCGAAGGCCTATCTCGATCTGGTCTACGAGCTCGAAGCGAAAAATCTGCTGCTCGTGCTGGGCGAGTACATCTGGAATCGTGAAGTCATCCCGCCCGCCGAGCAGTGGCAGACGGCGATCGACAATTGTCGCCGGCTCGCGGATCACGCAGCCGCGCTGGGAGTCGAGATCGCGCTCGAGCTGGAACCCTTCCCGCTGTCGCTGCTCAATAGCGTCGAACGAATGGCGGCTTTCCTCGGCGAGGCAAATCACCCCGCGCTCAAGGCGAACATCGATGTCTCGCATCTGCACTTGGCGCACGTCCAACCGCAAGAGATCCGCAAGCTGCGCGGCAAGGCCATCCACGTGCATCTTTCGGATTGCGACGGCAAGGTGCACGGCGACTTGCCCCCGGGGCGAGGCGTCGTCGATTTTCCGCCCTACTTGAGGGAGATCAAAGCCCTCGAGATCGAGGGGGCGATCTCGATCGAGCTGGAATACTCGCCCGACCCTGACAAGATCGAGGACTGGGTCCGCGAAGCCTACCGAGAGACTGATCGGCTGCTGCGAGAGGCCGGACTGAGAGGCTGATCGCGTTGGGTGACCGGGCCGCCGCGCGGCTCAAACGCGCTGAGAGTCGCCGACGAACGCCTGCAACTCGTCCGCCACTCGAGCCACGGTTTCGATGAGCTCCGCGACGGACAACGAGGTCAGTTCCTGGGTCCGCTCGGTTGCTTCCAAACCCTCGGCCAGCTCTTCGGCTTGCCGAGCACCGAGAGTTCGGAACGCGTTCTTCAGCGTGTGAATCACGCGACGGACGGTCACCTCGTCGCGTTGCCCAAGAGCGTCCTGAAGCTGGGCGACGAGCACCGGCCATTCCTCGAGCGCGGCGGCTACGACCGACAGCAACAGCTCACGATCGTCGCCGACGCTGCGGAGGCCCACGGCCCAGTCGACGCGGTTTGCGGTTTCGCTGTTCTGACCCGGGCGCGACGCGGCCTTCCCGGCCGGGGCCTTCAAATTGGCGACCGACGCGTCCAAGTCGGTTAAATCCGTATCGCGATCCAGCGAGTCGCATCCGCAACTTGTAGACTCCCCGGAGGTAAACTCCGCGATCGTCCGCGAAAGTTCGGGAGCGCGCACGGGTTTTGAAATGTAGCCGTCCATCCCCGCTTCGAGGCAGCGTTCGCGGTCGCCTTTCATGGCGTGAGCGGTCATGGCGATGATCGGCGTGCGTCGGCGGCCCTCGGCTTGTTCGAACTGGCGGATGCGTCGCGTCGCGTCGAAACCGTCGAGTTCGGGCATTTGCACGTCCATCAGAATCAAGTCGAAATTGCGCTCCGAGAGGGCGCGATCGACCGCCTGCTGGCCGTCGGCCGCAACGACCGTCGTGTATCCCCATCTGGAAAGCAGCCCGATCGCCAGTTTCTGGTTGGGAACGCTGTCCTCGGCCAGCAGGATTCGCAAGGGGCCCGCCGGGGCGGACGCGGCCTGCTTGTCGGCATCGAGAATGGGAGCGGCAATCCCCAAGCTCTCCATGATGGCGTCATAAAGTTCCGACTGTTTCACCGGCTTGACGAGTTGAGCCGCGATCCCCAGCTTCTTGCCCAGAGCTGCGTCGCCCGTGCGGGTGGCCGACGTCAGCATGATGAAGACGGTCGACTGCAGGCTCTCATCACGGCGGCAACGGTCGACAAACTCGAAACCGTCAACCTCCGGCATGTTGACGTCGGAGAGAACGATCGGGAACGGTGTGCCGAGCCGAACGGCCTCGTTGAGTTGCGCGATCGCCTCCTCGGCGCCGGCAGCGGCGACCGGGAACATCCCCCAGCTCCGCAGGATTTCGTCGAGGATCCGGCGATTCGTCGCATTATCGTCGACGATCAGCACTCGGGTTCCCAGGATTTGCGCGGGCTGAACGCGCGCCGCCGTTGGGGCCGACGCCTCGGGGAGATCGAAGGCGGCCATGAAGTGGAAAGTGCTGCCGTAGCCGGGCCGACTTTCGACCCAGATTTTTCCGTCCATCAGTTCGATGAGGCGCGACGAGATTGCCAGCCCGAGCCCTGTGCCGCCGTAGCGGCGGGTCATCGACGTATCCGCCTGTTCGAAGGCCTTGAAGATCGAGTCGAGCTTCTCCTGCGGAATTCCGATGCCCGTGTCGACCACGCTGAATTGCAGCTTCGCGCGGCCGTTGCCGTCGCCAGCAGAATGGACGTCCATCACAACCTCGCCCCGCGGCGTGAACTTGACCGCGTTGCCGACGAGGTTGGTCAGCACCTGCCTCAAGCGCACGCGGTCGCCGACGACCGTTTCGGGCGTATCGGGGGCGATGCGACAGGCCAGCTCGATCCCCTGCCCGTGGGCTCGCACGGCGAGCGAGCGGACGGTGTCTTCGACCATCTCGCGGAGGTTGAATGGGGCCGACTCCAGCTCCAGTTTTCCGGCCTCGATCTTGGAGAAATCGAGGATGTCGTTGATGATCGCCAGGAGCGATTCTGCCGAATCGCGGGCCGTCTCGAGGTGCTGCCTTTGGTCCCGCGTCAACTCCGTGTCGAGCACCAGGTCGGTCATGCCGAGCACGGCGTTCATCGGCGTGCGGATCTCGTGGCTCATGTTGGCGAGGAACGTGCTCTTTGCGCGGCTGGCCGCTTCGGCCTCTTCCATGGCCCTGCGGAGCGCCTGCTCCATCTCCTTGCGCTGGGTGATGTCGATGGCGATGCCGAGAATCGCCGGCTTGCCGTCGTACTCGATCGGCGTGGCTGAAAAATCGACCCACAGATTGCGGCCGTCCTTCGCGACGATTTTGATCTCGTAGCGCGATTCAACCTTTTCCCCCTTCTGCCGCGCCACACTGCGCTCGAACACCTTTTGGCGAAAATCGGGGTGGACATAATCGATAAAGCTGAGGCTCATCAGCTCTTCGCGGGAATAGCCCATGATGGCCAGCGACGTCGGATTGACGTAGGCGTGACCGGTACCCTGGAAGATGGCAACCATGGCCGGCATGGTGTCGGCCATCGTGCGGAAGCGGTGCTCGCTGACGCGCAGCGTCTCCTCGGCCTTCTTGCGCTCAGCGATCTCTTTGGCGAGTTCTTCCGGCTTGCGCAGGGCCAGGATCCGCGGGATCACCGGAATCAGCGAGACGACTGCCGCCCAGCATAGAACGGCGGTTAAGAGCTGCAACAGTCCGAGGAACCGGTAGACGGGCCACCAGAACATCAGGGCGTTCATCAGGTGCAGCGTGCCGCCTGCGAACAGGAACCCCTCGAAGATCCAAAAGGCGCGGGAGACGCGGGCATTCTCGCGGCGGAGAATGTAGTAGTTAAGCGCGATCAAAGTCGCGGTGAAGGCGGCCCAGATCGCCAGCGAGGCCCCGACGTGCAGCCCGATCAGCGGGCCGGTCCACGCGGCAGAGTTCCCGTGGTAGAAACCGGCAGTGCGGAACAGCTGAGAGAAGAAATCCACCACGTCGCGTCACCTTAAAGGCAACAGCCCTACAGCATAACCCGAACGTCGGCCGTGCGAAGTGATAATCGGTACGAAACGTCCGTTGCTGAGACTTGTCGGGGGGACGGAATCGACGCTGCGAATTTAAGGCCCCAATCCATTCTCTCCAGGTGGAGCGAAACCGGCAATCTCGGGGCCGATTTTTGAGCTCGCCCCCCAACTTCTGGATGGCGCGCTCCCTGGGCGAGCCGGCCAAAGACGCCTGGCGGCCGCTGACCAATGCGGCGTCAAACGCTATGATCGACGGTGAAAACGAGGGAACAAAGCCAATGACCCATTACCGCGTCGAGCGCGACTCCATGGGAGACGTCAACGTGCCAGCCCGCGCCTATTACGGCGCGCAGACCCAGCGCGCGGTCGAAAACTTTCCAATCTCCGGCGCGTGCTTGCCGCCCGAATTGATTCACGCTCTCGGGCTTGTCAAATGGGCAGCCGCCGTCGCCAATCGAGACCTCGGGAAGCTCGCGAATACCGGCAAAAATCGGCTTAACGACAAGCAAATCGAGGCCCTGCTGGCCGCGGCGCGCGACGTCGCCGACGGCAAATTCGACGACCAGTTCCCCATCGACGTCTACCAGACGGGTTCTGGAACTTCGAGCAACATGAACGCCAACGAGGTAATCGGCAGTCGGGCCGCCGAGATCCTGGGGGGCGATCCGTTCGGACCCGAAAAACCAATCCATCCGAACGATCACGTCAATATGGGGCAAAGCACCAATGACATGTTTCCCACCGCGATCCATGTCGCGGTGGGCGTGGCCATCCGCAACCAGCTTGTTCCCGGCCTGAAACGACTGGCCGACGCCCTGGCCGACAAGGCCAGGCAGTGGGACAAGATCATCAAAATCGGCCGCACGCATCTGGCCGACGCCACGCCGCTACGGCTCGGTCAGGAGGTCGGCGGACTCGCCCGGCAGATCACCCTCTCGATCGAGCGAGCGGAGCGGGCGCTGGCGGCTGTTTTGGAGCTGGCCGTCGGAGGGACCGCGGTCGGCACGGGCATCAACACACATCCGGAATTCGGCCGGCGAGTGGCGGCCGCTTTGGCCGAGAAGACGGGCATTCCCTTCGTCGAGGCCGTGAACCACTTCGAATCCATGGCCCAACGCGACGGCCTCGTCGAATGCCATGGCGAGTTGAAGACGGTCGCGGTCACCTTGTTCAATGTGGCCAACAATATTCGTTGGTTAGGATCGGGCCCTCGTTGCGGTTTCTATGAAATCAAGCTGCCGGACCGGCAGCCGGGCAGCTCGATCATGCCGGGCAAGGTCAACCCAGTGATGTGCGAAAGCATGATGCAGGTCGCCGCCCGCGTGATCGGCAACGATCAGACGATCACGATTAGCGGGACGGCGGGGGGGCAGTTCCAACTGAACATCATGATGCCCGTGATGGGGGCCGTGACGCTTGAAAGCATCCGGTTGCTCGCCAATTCGAGTCAGGCGTTCGTCGACTTTTGCGTCCTCGAGATGGAGGCCAACCCCGAAGCGTGTGAAGCCTCGGTCGAGAAGAGCCTCTCGATGGTGACCAGTTTGAACCCGCACATCGGCTACGAGAAAGCCGCCCAGCTTGCCAAGGAAGCGTTCAAGACGGGCAGGACGATCCGCGAGTTGTGCCTCGAGAAGAAAATCCTGCCGGAGAGCACGCTGAATCAGGCGCTCGATCCGTGGAGCATGACGGAACCGCACGCGTAGGGCCGAATTGATGGATAAGTCTGAACGTGAACTCACACTCGATCGCCGCCGCTTCTTGCAAAGCGCGCTGGCTGCCGGCACGGCCGTCCCGGCGGCTGGTCTCATGTCTCGATCGGCCCGGGCCGCAACTCGGGCCAAGAGCCCCAACGAGCGGCTCGATCTTGCCGTGATCGGCCTGGGGCCGCGGGGCTTGGACAACCTTCGCGAAGTCTCGTCTCAAAACATCGTGGCGCTCTGCGACGTCGATGCGACGCGGCTCGGTGCGACGACGGCGAGGCATCCCGATGCCCGGCGATTTGACGACTTCCGCCGCGTGCTCGACCTCAAAGGACTCGACGGCGTGGTCGTCGCGACACCCGATCACAATCACGCGGTGGTCGTCGTGAGCGCGCTCAAACGCGGGCTCCCCGTTTACAGCGAGAAGCCCCTCACGAAGACAGTTCACGAGTTGCGGATCCTGCTGGCAGCGGCACAGGCCGCCAAGGTGCCCACACAAACGGGCAACCAGATTCATGCTGCCTCGAACTATCGTCGGGCGGTCGACATCGTACGCTCGGGCGTGTTGGGGCCGGTCAGCCGCGTGTACATCTGGCAAAAGACCAGCGTCAAGGCGATGAAATCGACGAAGAACGCGCCGGTTCCGCCGGGACTGAACTACGAGTTGTGGCTGGGGCCCGTGGCGTATCGCCCCTTCGACCCGGCTTTTTATCATTTCGACTGGCGCTACTGGTGGGATTTTGGCGGCGGGCATCTGGCCGACTTCTGCTGCCATTACATGGACGTTCCCTTCTGGTCGCTCGATCTCAAATACCCCGAGACGGTGCAGGCCTGGGGCAAGAAGACACATGACGGCGACAATCCGATGCCCGACGCCCTGCGCGTCGAGTACAAGTTTCCCGCCCGCGGCAATCAGCCGCCTGTCCACCTGACCTGGTATCAGGGGGCGTACGAGCCCGAATGGGTCGGCCTCTACGGCAAGAAGTCGGCTGTTCTCTTCGAAGGAGAGAACGGCCGGCTGTTGGTCGACTACAAAACGCGAAAGTTGTTCCTGGAGCCGGGGCTGGACGAGCCGGCGGTGCCGCAGACGGTCCCCGACTCGCCCGGACATCACCAGGAATGGTTCCAAGCCATCCGGGGAGAGGGGAAAACGTCTTCACCTTTCGAATACGGCGGATTGCTGACCGAGGCCGGTCTGTTGGGGAACATCTCGTACCGCGTCGGACAGAAGAGGCTCGTTTGGGATTCAGCGGCAGCTCGCGCCACGAACTGCCCCGAAGCGGACCAATTCCTCGAAATTCCGTACCGGAGTGGTTGGAGCCTGTAAATTCGTCCGCGCTCGCCCCTCTTGCTCCCTCTCCCATTCCGATGAGAGAGGGCCGGGGTGAGGGCTGAGCCACGAGTCAATTTTCAACTTCGACGCTGAGTTCATTTTCGGCAGCAGTAGACAGACCATTCAAAGTCAGGGCGGGTAAAAGCAGAACTAAAGCCGCCCTCACCCTGCCCTCTCCCATCGGAATGGGAGAGGGTGTAGACGCTCTCTTGCTTCTCCAAACTGGTGACCTGTGATCGGACAGTCTGCGTCCAATGATCCCTGGATCGACACGAAAGGCCCCAACGGCGACAGCCGGCATCTGCCCGTCTTTGCGGCCCGCAATATTCGCAAAGTCTACAAGATGGGCGAAGTCGAGGTCGAAGCGCTGCGCGGTATCGACGTCGAGCTTTATCAGGGGGAATTCGTCGTGCTGTTGGGCCCGTCGGGGAGCGGAAAGTCGACGTTGCTCAATATTCTGGGCGGCCTCGACGTGCCGACCTCCGGAGTCGTGAGCTATCGCGATCGGACGCTCACCACCTACGACGAGGGCGAACGGACTCGTTACCGTCGCGAGCATGTCGGCTTCGTCTTCCAGTTCTATAACCTCATCCCGAGCCTGACGGCCTACGAAAACGTTGCACTCGTCACCGAAATTTCGCGCGACCCGATGGATCCCGACGAGGCGCTGGCTCTCGTCGACCTGGCGAAGCGGCGCGACCACTTTCCCTCGCAGCTCTCGGGCGGCGAGCAGCAGCGCGTGGCGATCGCCCGCGCCATCGCCAAGCGTCCGCAAGTGCTCTTATGCGACGAGCCGACCGGCGCGCTCGACTTGCAAACCGGGATCGTGGTGCTGGCAGTCATCGATCGCGTGAATCGCGAGCTGGGGACCACGACGGCGGTCATCACGCATAACGCGACCATCGCCCACATGGCCGACCGGGTGATCAGCCTCTCCGACGGGCGGATCGCCTCGGTGCAGCTCAACCAGCACAAACTCTCGGCAGGCGAGCTGCAATGGTGACGCGATGAGGCAGCTCGACCGCAAACTGCTCCGCGACCTCTGGCAGATGAAGAGCCAGTCGATCGCGATCAGCCTGGTGATGGCCAGCGGCATCGGCACGTTCGTGATGTCGCTTTCGACGCTCGAATCCCTCGAACTCTCCAAATCGACCTATTACGACCGTTACGGATTCGCCCACGTCTTCGCCCAGCTCAAACGGGCTCCCAAAACTCTGGAGGCGCGGATCGCCCAGATCCCGGGCATTGCCGTCGTCGAAACTCGGACGGTCGTCGACGTGACGGCCGACGTGCGCGGCCTGCCCGAGCCTGCCGTCGCGCGCCTGATCTCGATCCCCGAGCAAGGGGAATCCCGGCTCAACCGCGTCTACCTGCGCTCGGGGCGGACGATCGCCCCGCACTCGCACGGGGAGGCGATCGCCAACGAGGCCTTTGCGCGCGCCCACAATCTCGACGTGGGTGACTCGGTCACGGTGATCATCAACGGGCGGCGCCAGCAGCTCACCATCGTGGGGATCGGGCTGTCACCCGAGTACATCCTGCAAGTCCGCGGGGCCGATGCCCTGCCTGACCAGAAGCAGTTCGGCGTTTTCTGGATGCGGGAGAAGGAGCTGGCCGCCGCCTTCGATCTCGACGGCGCTTTCAACGACGTGACGATCCAGTTGATGCGCGGCGCGTCGGAAAAAGAAGTCTGTCGACGGCTCGACGGGTTGATCGAACGCTACGGCGGCGCCGGCTCATTCGGACGCGACGAGCAACTCTCAGACTTTTTTATCAGCCAGGAGATCCGGAGCCTCCGCAGCATGGGAGTCATCGCGCCTTCGATCTTTCTCGGCGTGGCCGCCTTCCTGCTGCACGTCGTGCTGGCCCGGCAAATCGGCACGCAGCGCGACCAGATCGCCGCGCTTAAGGCGTTCGGCTACAGCAATCTCGAAGTCGGCTGGCACTATCTCAAGTTCATGCTGGCAATCGTGCTGACGGGTTTTGCGATTGGCGTCGTGCTGGGAATGTGGCTCGGCCGTGGGCTGACGACCCTCTACACCGAGTTCTATCACTTCCCGGTGCTTTACTATCACCTGCGCTCGACGGTCGTTGCCTGGTCGTCGGCGATCAGCATTGGGGCGGGACTGTTTGGCACCCTGGGCTCCGTGCGCTCGGCCGTCCGCCTGCCGCCGGCCGAGGCGATGCGACCCGAGCCTCCGGCCTCGTTCCGCCCCACCATCGTCGAACGGATCGGGCTCAAGCGGTTTCTGTCGCAGGGGACGCGGATGATCCTGCGGCAACTCGAGCGGCGGCCGGTGAAGTCGCTCTTCTCAAGTCTGGGAATCGCCTTGGCGGTTGCCGTCCTCATCTTGGGAAACTTCATGGAGGACTCGCTCGATTATCTGCTCGATTTCCAGTTTTTTGTCGCCCAACGCCAGGACATGAGTATCGCCTGTGTGGATCCTCGCTCCTCCGACGTTGTGCACGACATCGAGCATCTTCCCGGCGTCTTGAAGACCGAACCTTTTCGTTCGGTCGCTGTCCGATTGCGGCACGGTCACTACACGAAGCGCGTCGCGATCATGGGTCTAGCGCCGCACCGCGAGCTGTTTCGCCTCATCACCCGCAACGAGCAGGAGGCCAACATTCCGGCCGACGGCATCGTGATGTCGATGCAGTTGGCGAATATCCTGCACGTGCGCTTGGGCGAGCTGGTCCGCGTGGAAGTGCAGGAGGGGGAGCGCACGGTCACCGACGTCTACCTCCGCGGGCTGATCGACGATTATTCGGGGACCAACGCCTATATGGACGCCAAGGCCCTGCACCGGCTGATGAAGGAGGGGGATACGGTCAGCGGCTGCTTCGTCACGGTCGACCCCAACCAGCGGGACGCGATTTACCGCCAACTGAAAAACACGCCGCGGGTCGCCTCGGTCACCGTCAAGCGGGCCATGCTCAAGAGCTT
>Ga0187784_10005048_pt1 | contig 10683 bp, 9 predicted proteins | sample 1015_SJ02_MP15_2_FD_132964 | JGI IMG/M metagenome (GOLD analysis project Ga0187784, IMG submission 132964) | Tropical peat soil microbial communities from peatlands in Department of Meta, Colombia - 1015_SJ02_MP15_20_MG | ecosystem: Environmental > Terrestrial > Soil > Wetlands > Peat | place... | reverse complement strand
GAGATGGCCAATTGCCTCGAGTGCGGCAGCCAATGGGATGACAAGACAGCACCTGTCGGTTCGTTTTCCCCCAATGCGTTCGGCCTCTACGACATGGTGGGGAATGTTTGGGAGTGGACAGAGGATTGTTATCGCGGCACCTATGATGGAGCCCCTGACGATGGTTCGGCTTGGACGGGCGGCCTATGTATTCGCCGTGTAGTGCGCGGTGGTTCGTTCCTCTTTTTACCAGACAACCTCCGCTCTGCACGCCGTGAAGCGTATACTCCCGGCCAGTTGGGTAGGGATATAGGCTTCCGGGTTGCGCGAACGCTTATTGCGCCTTGACTCTGAAACTCTTCAACTGATCAAGTTATCGGTGCAGCGGCAAGGCCGCTGGTCGAAACCCGTGCTGGGCAAGCGAAATTAGATTGCCGTTCCGTCCGCGAGTGTTTCGACCTGCATTTATCTTGCCTCGAGCCTTACGGAAACAATTAGGGTGCCTTCGACCATTTCGACCAGACAGTTCCGTTGCTCCACTTGATAGTCTTTCCATCGAAAGTCGCCGTGCAGCAGCCTCTATCATCAATGAAATCCACAGTCACTTTACCTGCGACGCACGTGCCATAAGCATTCGGGCGCTTGCCATTTGCAATGAGAATGTTGATCGTCTTTCCGTCTTTTCCGAGAACGACGACAGCATGAGTGTCGATGTAAATGGCGCTGATGTCTTTGCAATTGTCTTCGCCGTCTTGACCGTATGCGGGCGAGATGGCGAGCAGAGCAACCGCACAAAAGCTGGCAACGCGCTTCATTGGAAGGAACTCCTCTTCAAGCAAGTGAGTCGCAACCGAATTCATCAAAGCCACATGTCCGACGCGCCTCAAAGTGATTAAATCGCGAAATTCTTACTGAAAGAATGTGCGTCGAGGGCCTCTTTGCACTGCAACATTCGCTCAAGCCGCAAGGTAGCGATGGGTCAGTTGCGAGATATTGCCGCATCTTGTCCATGTCCGGTCTTCCGCCAATCACGTCACGAATAGCGACCGGCGAAAATTTCGCGCTAGGAACGAATCCCCAGCGATGTCGGCTATTAGTTCAGGTTCGACCGATCCGCTTGTGCGCGATTTTTTCGCTCAGTGCCAAAAGCTGCCGTGAGCAGGTGCAGCAAAACGCGCATGGCTTTCCGCTCTACTCAAGCTGCCGAACGCTGCTTGATCTTGCGATCGGCTACAGCGCACGCTGCAGGTCATTAAAGTGGGCTGGTTGACGAAGCTGCTCGCCGATTTCGATAAGCGAAGAGACGACATGCGTCGTGCGCTGGTTTCGCTCAAGCGTGCCTACGTTATCATGCTTATCGACCATTACGCTACGCAAAACCTGTTCGACTCGTATCCCAAGGATTTGCAGCGCCCGGTGGGAGTGGCATTCGGATTCTGCCACGAAAGGACTCCCTGCCACCTCTCCGGCGTGGAGGGTTACGTGTTTAGCCGGTAGCGCCACTCAACGCTTGCGCCGAGCTTATGGGAGGGGTGCGGCTTGCAATACTAACATGACACGTGCTCTCTGATGACGCGGGCAACGACAAGGTCACTTGCTACTCGCAGAGAAGACACACTTGGGACCAGCCTGAGAATCCAACCTTAGAGGAGCATCCTCAGACGCCCCACCAACGTCAAAGTAATCTGGGTTCGGCTGAACGAAGCTCAAGCCGTATTGCTTCATCAAATCTGTGAGCTTGGGCACCATCTGCGTCCATTTAGCATCTGACTCTCCGAAGAATCTGTCAATCAAAAAATATTTGGAAGCTTCCAAGTTGCCGGCGTGCGCTGCCGCTTCCCCACAGATCAAGGACGTCAGCAACCCCAAACTGAACGCACCGCCCCCTTTGCCGCCAAGATCCGCCGGCCAGAGATCGAAATTGGGAACGAAGTCGCCCAGACCATAGTCCGGCAGTTCATAGGAATACTGCCCAACTTTACTGGCGAGCAGGAAAAACAATTCCGACCCGCCTATAAGGTTGACGCTTTGATAGGCTTTAAGCTTAGCACGTTCGGCGCTCACGCCCTCGACGCCGATCTCCGACCTGCAGGCATCGATGATGATAAGGCTCAATTTGCCATTGGTCGCTAGCTTGTTTATCAAGTCTTCATCAAGCCACACCACTCCTTGGGTCAGGTTCGGATCCGCGTCCGGAGTGATGAGACCCATCTTTTCGTAGGGCACCGGACCAGTATCGTCGTATTGGGAAAAGCCATGTCCGGAAAAGTACACGAGAATGACATCTTCCCAATCGGACCCGTCATCGCTGGAGTTTGGCCTGCTTCTAATTCCGGACGCTATTTCCTTAAGGCTCGCTCTCACTAGATCGTCATATTTGCTGTCATGCCGATAGATGACATGAAGGCGTGCTTTGCCAAGTTCCTGCTGCAACAACTTGACCTTCGGATCGTTGCTGGGGAAGTCCTTATCTGGTTCCGGAGGAGCCACCAGCAACCGAATCTCTATGTCATCATAATAACTCTTGCCTCCTGGCACCTCACCGGCCAGATCCTTTTGTAGGAAGCGGGCGAAATTAATGGCGTCCTCATGCGCGTACTTGAGCGGAGGTATTCCTGCAGAAGACGAAGATTCCGAAAACCCGATCAGAAGCGCCCATAACTTTCGCTTGACCACCCTGCCGCTTTCTCGGCCCTTCCACGTTATTTGCGGACAGACGCCCCTTGTCTGTAAGCTAGCTGGATCCGCTGCACCGGCGGGCAGAAGGCTCGCATATACTGAGGGGCAAATCGCAATCTGTTTGTTCGGATGCTGAACACTTTCAGGAAAATTCACCACGATGTCTAATGTACCAGACGCGCTTAACTCCAGTGGCCTTTTCGCTGAATAAGTCTGCCCGCCGCGGTTGAATGGCAAATCCACGCCCGCCCCAGCGGTAAGCGTTAGATACTTGGCTGCTTCCGTCCACCCAGTTATCGCGATCGTGGCAGGCAATGCTGCGCTCGACGCTTGCGCATGATCGCTGCGAATAACGACCGAAGCGCGCCTTTGTTGTTGCCGCTCGGCGACAATGCCGCTCGGCGGCGACTTCTCCGTGCTTTCTGCGGAACTCAAGGCTCCGATGACATCCGGTGGCGAAAACAACGCGTCTGTTTGCTGAAAATCGACGCATTGCACGAAATTCTCTTGAGTTGCTGTCGGATAGCACGCAATGTTCGCGGTGGCGGCGCCTCCGTCCGTCATAAACTTGCCGTTCGGAAGCCAAGCAAGAAATCCCCATCGACCTTCTGCGCTTTTTGTCAGATACAGTGATGCAACCAGCGGCAAACAGCTGGCACCGTCGTCTAGCCGATACCAGCGGATAGCCCCGTCGCCGTGCGCAACTACCACCAGATTCCCGTCGGCGGTTATATTTATCCGCCATGCGGTGCTGTTGATCGGCCGCGTGCATGCGATCTTGCCCGGTCCGTTGATAACGCGAAGCGCTCTATCGGTTCCCCAAACGACCACATCCCTCCCGGGCGCTTTAGCTCCCGAATACGAAGTCTCGGTGCGGTCCAAGTTGTCGAGGCTGATGCTCTTTCCAAAAAACGAAGGGACAGGTTCTTTGCCAATCGGTTGTCTGAACCGCCACAATTCCGGCGTCGCGTCTGCGTCATAATAACCTTGAGCCGCTCCGTGGCCGTCGATATCGTCTCTCAAGTCCTGCAAACTGTGATGGGTCCGCAAAGCCGCAATTTGCATCGCTGCGACGTCGAATTCGAGCGCAACGTAACTCTGGTCCCCGGAATCAGACGTCAAATACATCCGCTTATTGGCGCTGTTTAGCATCAGGCGCCAATACTCCTGATCATTTCCCCTAAAGTCGAGCGCTGCACGCTCGGCAATGATCCGCGGTGACGATTGCGGCGGCTCCGCGTTGGCATCGAGTAGGCTAAGACTATGCGTGCTGACAAAAAATATGCTGCGGCCTTGGTTCCCAGGCAATTGGAAGGCATACAGCGATGTATCGGTGTCGTTACCGAGCGTCACAAAACTAACTGCTTCGCTCTGCGGGTCGAAAATGGCAATTCGATTTGACAGACTTTGCTGCCCGTCAACGAAATTGATACTAGGAATATATCCGAACACATAAAGCAGGAGCCGATCTCCCCTTTGCACCCACACAGGATTGGGAAGCAGCATGTTGCCGTTATCGGCGTTCTTTTGTCCGACGTCGTTGAGCGCTGTCTCAGGGATCTTTGAGATGTGGCTAAGTGTGTAGCCACTCCCCTTGCTTTCGAGTATGGCAACTCTCGGTGTCCCCCTATCGCCAACGGCGATCTTTCGGCCGTCGGGTGAAGCGGCCATTCTGAATGGACGGCTTAGGTCAAGCGGAGTATATCCGGTAAGTCTGAAGCCTTGCCCCGCTTTGGCGTAGGTTCGCAATCCGTTTTCCGACAGTGTAAGCAACGCTACAGCGCCGTTGTTTGAACGCCCAGTAATGATTACGTCCCTGCCGCTGGGCAATTGCTCACATCCGCTGGAGTCCGGCCCCGTGCAGCACTTTGAGACGCCGTCGCCGGCGTAGCCTGTGTCGTCGCCCCATGCTGGCTGCTGACTCTGATCGGGCTTCGTCCACTGCTCGCGCGTCCAAATGCGGACTCCGCATCCATCAGCCAGCATCGCACTCAGTTGCTTGCCGTCATCAGAAAATTTCAGTCGGGTAATCCAGGTGGGAATTCCGGCCCTAAACAGCGTGGTCATATGTTGGCTCGGTTGCTCGAGCATATAAATCTGCGCCGTTCCGGTCTTGTAACCGCCCCTGCCATCGGACAATGGGGGTACCGCGAACGCAATGTAGCTTGCGTCGGGACTGATGGCGCCAAGATATCTCGCTGCGACAAACTCATCGCGCTGGGGTGCGTAGATCACCTTAGGTTGCCACTGCGTCTCGGACTGCCGGGACCAAACGGTCAAGGTCCGGGACGATCCGGACGTGACAAGGAAGCGGCCGGAGGAATCTCCGTCGATCGCCTCCGGAGTGCCCGCGAACGGCGATTTCAACTCTAACTGCTGTCGTTGCAGCGATTGGGCGCTGATTGTCTCGCTAAACGCGACGCCCCAGGCCGCGATCATGAGGAAGACAAGAGCAATTCTGTGAGCTAGATTGGCATCGATCGTCGACATGGCGAGGCGCCTTGTTGTTACCCGAAAGGGCCGTTGGCCCCGAAGCGCTGCTCAGCGGGCCAGGAGTGCTCAGCGACTAAGGTTGTCCGGGACTGCCCCCGGCGGAATTGTTCCCGGTAGCTCCGGCGCCCCCCACGCAAAGCCTCCTCGCCCCCCGCTCCCCGTCGGTTGAGTTCCGGGAAGATCCCCGATGACAAGGTCTCCGATGTCGATGTCAACGTTTGGCTCCGGAACTGCTCCCGGAACTGTTGGCGGAAGGTCCCCTCCGCTGTCACCGTGTGTCCGCACGGCGAGTGGCACCGCCTTGACAGCGTTGAGAATGCAAAGAACCTGGTTCTTATTTGCGGAGCGACGGTAACACGCCTCGCAGGTGGCGCCGGGGTCCACCTTGTATCGACGGGGACATGCTGTGCAGTCCTGACAATCGCCATTACAGATGCACTGCGCAGGGGCGACAGTCATCGCGCTGCCCAGAACGATCCAGCAGAACGCTATCAGCTTCAGAATTCTCGAAGTTCTCGTATTCCAGGTGACTGAGCGTGCCATGGTTTCCCTCTTTTGCCGGCCGCGGTGCCGCGCTCAAAAAACGCTGACCACCAGCTGGAAGTCGGACGTACCGCTCGCGCTTTGGCGTTCCAGCACTATTGTGTAAAATCCATCCGTTGGATTCACGCGGTTACAAAGGGCTGCTATCGCATTAGGTTTGGCGCAAAGCGCATTCGCGGTATCGCGGTTCTTGCCGTTAATAAGGGAAAGCTGCGGCAGGGCAATCGATTCTTGCGCTTTCATGTTGATAGGCCTCGCCATGTTGACGCCTACGCGCAACTCCTGAGCATCTTTCACCTCGACCTCGAACACATGCACGGGGCGATCGTCGTTTATCTGTCCGCTGAAACTAGTATGGCGATAAGTACGATCCTCCAAAGCGATCTGCTGGCCGCATGAGGTCTGACCGAGGTCAGAACCTGCCGCTGATTTGATCGACTTGCGGTAATAGAATACGCTGGTGTCGAAGGACTTATCGCCGGGAAGGCATTTCTTCTCAGGCACTCCCCCTGACGTCACGCCCGATATGGTTTCGTGAGGGGTTTCCGACAGAGGAAGGAAGAGAGGTCCACCCGAATCGCCGACGCAGGTGTTCGAACTCGAACTAGGGTAGGTCCAGCAAACCAGCTTTGATTGGGGAAACCCATGAGGGCAGGAGACGGCAGTAACGCTGCCAAATCGTTTCAATCCGTAATCGGTCGGGTCTCCCTCTCCCGGTCTTTCCTCTTTTGGATTCGAACCAAAACCGAGTATCATGCCATGCACTGTCGGTGGGTGCCCATTATCGCCTCCGCCATCGGTCGTATCGGGGGCGAGTTCGCCATTTATCTCGTCCGGCGCAATGCCGGTGACCGGCGCGGTCAGCTTCAGCACGGCAATGTCAGCCTCCGCGCCCGTCTGTGGATTTGGCTTTACATATTGCTCGGGAGGCGTCGCGTAAGTTGCGATGTCGAAAGTTCCGCCATGCTGGAAGAAGACTTTATAGTCTTTAATGTCGTCCACTGGATACGACGGGGGCCAATCAACCCGAATGCAATGCGCCGCCGTCAGAATGGTGCTGCAGCCAATCAAGGTCGCGGTACACGTGCCGACGAAAAGATTGGTGTTCGGATCCCGATGTAGCAGCGCGCCGACGGTGGGGTACCAGGTCGTTGCCTCCCCATTGATAATTTTGACTGATGGACCGTCGCCGCCCACGACGTAGCTGGCTCCGAGGATTTGCGGCATCCGTCCTTCGGCAGACGCGAGGCTCGGCTCCGCGAAGGCGCTGACGCACGCGAGCGACTGCAGTAGCGATCTTTGCCAACTCTTGCGCATGGTTATGCAGAGTTGTTGATACTGCCAGTATGAGCCGCCAAGGTGTTGTTTTTCCCGCCCGAATCGTCCCGCGCGGTTTATCAATCGCAATTGAACTTGACAAACTATACAACCAAATTACGCAAACACAAGTCCATTAGACAACACGAGAATTCTCTTACTAGGAGGAACGCTCTCGGGCTTAGTGACGTAGCGGGACGCAGCCGGAACAGTCAGCGTGACACGACGTTCGTTCCCGCAGCATTTCGGGTGCACAGATCGAGCTTAAGTTCTCTCGGGCACAGGTCACCCTCATAGTTATCCCCAGACCTCGCGTTTCTGTTGCAAGAAGTCAGAAAAGCTAAAATGATCACCCTGGGGCGAGTTTTGGTCATTGGGCCAAGAATCCTGACATGTAATACCTAACAATCACAAGCTAGTCGCGTTTTTGTTCTGTTTAATGGGGGACAGGGACGTGATAGTTGGACGTGTTATAAGGTTTGATCGTAGTTTGCTGTTGATGCTTGTGGTTGGCGCAGGTCTTTTGTTTAGCGCCGCGTGCACTACTACTCCGCCCCTTTCGCACGCGACGAATAATGTTCCCTTCGCAACAACGATCCCGGTTCGAGATATCGTTCAACGCGTGAAATGCGATCTGTCTGCGGCACTCTATGAAAAGGTATATAAGGGTAAGAACAAGAAATTTAGTTGGATGCAGAATTGGACGGCAAAGGCGGATCTCACGCTGGAAGTCAATGAGACGGGAGGGGTTTCGCCGTCTTTTTTATTCACTCAACCACTTCCCAACGCCTTTGCATTCGGGCTAGGGCCGAGTTCCATCAATACCGCGACGGGTGCCGTCACCAATACCGTTTCCGCGACAGCCCAAAATTTTTCTGTCGGCTTCGGCGCCAACTATAGCGGCCAAGTAACCCGTAGCGAAACGATTAGTTTCACCGTCTCGCTGCTGGAGTTGAAAGACTGGAAAGAAAATAGGCCGATGGCGATAGAGGGACAGGAGCCATCGGAACTATACGTGTGCGAGCCACACGGTGCCACGGACCTTCAGGGTGGTCTTGACCTCAAAGCGTGGCTTGATGAGGCCCTTGATCCTGTCGAAAGAGGCTATCTTGCTCCCGGTCTTCACCCTGATCCAGCCGCGAAGGGGGCAGCTGCAACCGCGGGAGCGCAGTCAAAGCCCGGCAGTTCGGCAGCAAAAGCCACACCGGATCGGTTCTTCCCAGGGCCGTCGCCCGACGATCTTCTAACCCCTGAGGAAAAGGCGCGCTACGACCTCAAGTTGACCGTGGCGTTAACACAGATGGGCATCCCTTATCTTCGTCCAAATCAAGACCCGGTGGACAAACAAACTGTCAATTGTAAAGACAACAATATCCCGGGTGCTCAACTACCACCATGTACTCCGAAATACGTGCCGAGACCTATTGATCCGATCCGAAACTGCGTCACTGTGAACGGTACCAACATCCAGCTGGTACCTCCTCCGTACGCAGCCAGTTCATCCAGCAACACGCCTTCGCCGTCCTCCAAGGGCTCAGGCTCTTCTAGCTCGCCTTCCTCCAAAGGTTCCGCTTCTTCTAGCAGCCTTAAAGACCAAGCCATCGCGGCCGCTCAAAGCGCAATCTCTGCAAATGACCAGGCCGTCGTGTCAAACGTGCTGAACGCCAGCATTAAGAGGCGTATAGCCCACGCCGCACTAGAGGCTCGAAGAGCAGCAATTTTGGTGGAAAGGTCGTCGTACTTTGCACAGCAAAACATACTTCAAGCGTGTAAATCTGTAGTACCAACAGTCATCGCCGACCCTGAACTCACCTGCCAGATCCCCCCTCCCGCCACCCAAAAAGGCGACTCCGCCACGAACGACAATACCACTCCGTCGTCCCCTCCGAGCGATGACAAGGCCCTGTCGCTCCCTACGAGCGACGATAAGACCTCTAGCTACGTGGCAATACAACTGGATGCATCGTACTGCTACCGGACCGAATACAACAATTTTATCAACCAGTTCCTTAGTGATTATGTCACTCCTGCAGGATACAACGAAACAGTCGCGACCCAAAATTCAAACATAGCGACCAAACTGTTGACTCCGGACCCTCCGATGGAGGCGATTGGTCAATCAATCAATTTCATTGTCACAGCGGGCGCGAATGCTTCGCCAAGTTGGTCCCTACTTCACTGGAAAGGACCTGGTGCCGCAAGTGGTGGCAACTTAGTATCGCTTAGCGGGATACGAACACATACCCTAAATATCGCGTTAGGACAGCCGACCGATGCCGGGGCGCAAGAAGCGGAGCGCGTGTTAAATAATCAAGCCATTAGGCAGGCCATCGAGACCCTTCAGTAGTGGCGCAGCCGATGCCGCAGCATAACGTGCGCAAAAAGTTCGCGACAAGATTCTGGCACTTCCTGCATCGGACCCCGCTCCTCGAGCCCGGTCGCGTGTTTATCGCGCTAGCGCACGCATCGTCGACGGCAGCCCGCAGCGCGGTTGGCCGTGGGGCCTTGAGCAGACGTGGTGAGCAAGGCGCCGAGCCAATGACTTTAGTCTCTGACGTCACAACACCATCAATTTACGTCGAAGCAACCCCTCGTCGTTCCAGCTTTGTCAAGGCTTGTAATGGCCAGCTCGCAGATTTTCAGCTGCTTCTCTTTTTGTAATAGAAAGTACAGGTACTTCGCGTCCGCGCCCTCTGGTACTAGGGCCTTCACTTCCCAACCGGCGTTCACAAGGCCAGATATCGTTATCGTATCAGCTTTGGTTTCTCTACCGATGCTCAACGTCGCCGTTGTGATCAAGGCGAAAACCGCAAGAATTCGGCCCATGGCCTTTCCTCCTTGGAATTTGCAAAGCACCACGCAAGGGGCAAAGACCCCCTCATCAGCCTCGTCGATCTATAGCAGCAGCGCGACAGCTCGTACTCCACATAGGTCAGCCTGCGGCCCTTCGTAATGTTACCCGCTTTATTGGTTTGCGGCGACGGCCGCTTGTCCGATTTGCCTTGATCGGCAAAGACGAGAGGACATTTAAGGACGCCACAGGCGACGCTTATGGTGAACGGCTCTACGCAGCCGCACGTGAGGGTCAAGTCAATGAAGTCAGTTATAAATTTGCGAAACCTGACCCTGACAAGACGCCGGTCGATAAGGTGAGCTTCGTCACCGCAGTCGCTAGCCTGAGATGCGGAGTAGCCTACCAGCAAATAGGTCTGCCCCAGAACCGACATTGAGTATCGATCGCCTCGATCCGAGCCAGGCGGTACCGTAGGACAATCCGTCAGGGCACGAATGAAGCCCCGCCGAAGAGTAGCGACCGGGGCTTGATCATTAGGCGCCAATAATGATTTCGCGTAGCAGCAATTCTCATGCCCGGATGTCTCAAACGGGTCATGTATGGACGGTGAGGAATCTGACAGTTGAGCGAAGCGTTCGGGTGCGGTCATGTATTCGGCCTATTTTTCGCCTGGAGGCTTGCCTCTGTGGCGATGCAACCACTATGGCCGCTGGCCATGATGTAATCCGCTGATTGGGTCCCAAACATTCGCGCGCGCTCAAGTATCGCGTGACCCGTCACGGGTTCTCCCAATCGACGGTCTCGACCGTTCGCATCAATGCCGTCATCACCCCTGCAGTTCGTGAACGCACAAACGCAACGGACCCCTTTAGGCCGCT
>Ga0187784_10005047_pt1 | contig 10684 bp, 9 predicted proteins | sample 1015_SJ02_MP15_2_FD_132964 | JGI IMG/M metagenome (GOLD analysis project Ga0187784, IMG submission 132964) | Tropical peat soil microbial communities from peatlands in Department of Meta, Colombia - 1015_SJ02_MP15_20_MG | ecosystem: Environmental > Terrestrial > Soil > Wetlands > Peat | place... | reverse complement strand
GTCGGATCGAGGCGTTGTAACCACTGCGCCTGGCGGCAAGGCTGTCACTATTCTCGATATCATGACGCGGTCGGCATTTTCCGTTGTCGATTCAAGAACGAGAAAGGATTTCCCGCCTGGGGACATTCTTGCCCCGCGAACAAAGTTCACCTGCCCGCCCGTGCAACTGTACTGCGAGAATCCGATGGACTCAGCGCACACTTGCCCCGATAGATCGCACATGAGGGCGTTGTTAATGGCGATGAACCGGTTGTTCCGGGCGATGACATTTTCGTCGGCTACATAGGAAATAGGGTATATCTTAAGTGATTTGTTCTTATGCATGAAATCATAGAGCTTGCGAGCGCCGATACCGAAACTGCAGGTAATCTCACCCGGGTGGAGAGTCTTTTTGTTGCCCGTCACTACGCCCTTCTCCACAAGGCTCACCATCGAGTCGACCAGCATTTCTGTGTGGATTCCCAAGTCTTTGTGGTGTTCCAGGAAGAAACCGACGGCATTGCTCAGGCCGCCCACGCCGATCTGAATCGTCGCGCCGTCCTCGATGAAAGGAACGATCTTATTCGCGATGGTCTTCTCTACTTCTGTAGTCGGGATTTGCGGGAGTTCGGCGATCTTATGGTCTTTCTCGCAGACATAATCAACGTTTTCAATGTTTATGAAAGCTTCCCTCGATCCGTAAACGAAAGGCGCTTCGTTGTTCACCTGCAGGATGGTCCTGTCGGCGCACTGGGAGGCGGTATGACCATTGAAGGCCCCGAGCGCTCCTAGGCTGAAATTTCCGTTTTCGTCTGGAGGGGCTACGTCTGACATGAACACAGTGGGCTTGATGATATTTTCGGTGAGCCAATCTGAATGTGCAAACTGGTAGGAGAGGATCTCCATGTTGCCCTGATCGAACATTTTTCTCTCTAACGGCCCCAGGAATATCGTGGTGTGGCTGATGTGCCCTTTGTATTCGGCCTTGAAATACTCGAATGGATATAGGATGAGACCAGAAAACATACCCACATTCTGCAATTCATCCTTTCTCTTACAAACGGCATTGATCAAATCAACTGGCGCGCTGCCCACCGGACTATACCAAATTCGATCGTTCGATTTTATTGCAGCGGCCGCTTCCTCGACAGAGACCAACTTTTTCTTGTATGCTTCTCTCCAGCTCATTTCAGGCCTCCACGGTTCATTTCTGACAATAGGGTTTAATTGGGTCTTACTGCCCAAAGATGAGTAACGTAATTCCCATATGGTTGTTCTTTCAAATTAAAATGAACATCCTGAACATTTTTTCGCGAATCCAGTTCTATTTTTAAACGATAGATCACAGGTATACTGAATTCTGTCTGAAATCTTTCTTTAAGCTGGCCCATACGGGGCTGAATGACTCCCGGCCTGCCCTCGAGACCGGCCAGGCCGGGATTTTGAAGGATTTCAGATGATCCCTTTGGCTTCCAGGTCTTTTAGAGCCTCAGGCCCGTAGCCAAGGTATTTGAGATATATGTATCCGTTGTCATAGCCCACGGGACGACAGACCCATTTTGTTCTCGGCGGAGTTTCGGTGGCTTTCCATTGTGCCTGCGCACATATGGTGGAGCCATAGACCGGATCATCCACGGGAGTGAAAACGCCTCGCTCCTTCCAGTTCTCATCATGCATCGTTTTCCAGGGTGAGACAATCTCCGCCACCACAGGAGTAATCGGGGCCAGGCGCCCGCTTTTGGAGTATTCGATCGACTTATTGGTCAACTCTTCGCTTGTGTACTGCGATGTGAACGGATTGATCATCGACTGATACTTAAGCTGCCAGTCCCTCTGGGTGAATGGAGCAAGCGAGGTCCATGAGCCGGCCCCCCACTCATCCCATTTCCCGAGAATATCCACCAGAGCCTGCCACATTTCCAGGCGGAGTCCTCCCAGAAAAACGCCTCCATCTTTGGTCGGATAAAACCCATAGAGCCACAGCGAGGCGTCGAGGTTCCCGAATCGTTCGTTTACCACCTGCCGGTCTGCGTACCAGAGTAGGGCGTAGTCGTTCAATCTTTCGTAGGCTTCCGGCGTCGCAACATCGATTGCCTGTCCCTCTCCTGTCATATCCCGGTGATGGAGGGCGGCAAGGATCCCCACCGCGGCAAACGTGCCGGACGTAGCCCACGCCATCCACGGACCCGCTTTGGTCGGAACCGCATGAGGCACTTCCCGGCAACTGGAGCCTTCGGGCAGAACCTCGCCGGTCTGATACTGGATCCCGGACCTGGCCTGACCCACGTTATCATAATCGTACTGCCCGTTGACACTCTCCGGGCCAAATTGACCGGTCGCCGTAATGGAAGCAAGGATCAGGCGGGGATTGTCGGCGCTTAACTGCTTATAACCGATCCCCCACGCGTCCATGGTTCCTGCAGGATAGGTCTCGATCACTATGTCGGCCTGACCTGCCAGTGCTTCAAGGATTTCCCTGCCTTCTTGGGTTTCGAGGTTAAGAGTGATGTGATACTTGTTTCTCCCCTCCTGAAGGTAGGCGAGGCCTGTTCCCTGATGTTTAATTCCTCCCGGCGAGTAGGTCCTCACCAGATCGCCGCCGGGTGGCTCGATTCTAATGGTCTTGGCTCCCAACTCCGCCAGCAGTGAGGAACAAAAACAGCCCGCCATGCTGCGGGAGCTCAGGTCCAGAACGACGAGATCGTCGAGCGCCTCCGGTTTTTCGAAGGCTTCGGCGGGATCGTCCAGGGACCTTATGTGGTCGGCCCAATCGGCCCAGCTCGGTCTTTTTCGCTCTTTCATCGTTATCACCTCCTCAGAATGACGCCTGATTTTTGGTCCCAATCCGCAGGCGGCCTGCGGCCCTGCTGATCTTTCCATCTGCCAAGGGCTCCGCACCCGTAGAGGGCGTCGATCTCCGACTGGCTTTTCCCGAGAATTTTCGTCATGATAAAATCATTGTCAAAACCAACGGGCCTTACTGACCATTTGGTCTTGGGAGGCGTTTTGGACATCATAACCGGAAATTCATGATCCACGTATTGGCCGTAGATGGGATCGTCAATCTTCTTAACAAAATCCCTTGCCTTCCGATGCGGGTCCTCATTCATATCTCGGGCGTTGTGTAGACGAACGGCCGCAAATCCGTGCTGCTTTCCCAAAGACTCAATCTCGTCACTGGTCTTTGTTATTGCCCAATCTGCAATAATCTTGAGGATGGCCAGGGCGTGGTCGTCTTTGAGCCGGTCGGAGTGGTCCCTGAACCTCGGATCCTCCGCCAGTTCCGGCTTTTTCATCGCTTCGCACAGGCCCTTGAACTCATCGGGCGCCGGGGCGGCAACGGCAACGAATTTCTCATCACTGCACAAAAAGGTATCGGCAGGACAGATGCACTGGTCCCTGTTTCCCGAGGGTTCAACGCCTTTGCCGGCGAACTGCTGGTAAGGCCATACCCATCCCATCGCCCTCATTATGTTCTCGCTTTGAGACATTTCTATGTACTGCCCACGGCCGGTCCTCTTTCTGTGATGGAGAGCCCCCAGGACAGCAACTTCACCCATCAGTGCTCCGAACACGTCGCACACCCAGATGGATTGCTTCAACGGGGGACGGCCGGGAAAACTTGAAATCCAGGCAAAGCCCGCCAATGCCTGAGCGGCGCCGTCGTTTGAGGGCCTGTTTTCTTCTGCGTAGGCGCCCCACTGTCCAAAACCGTTTTTCTCGATGTAGATAATGCCGGGGTTGATTTCCTTGATCTGCTCGTAGCCCACATTCCAACGATTGGGGACCCCCGGGCGCATATTGAATTCTATTATGTCCGCCTTCGCCGCAAGCTCTCTGAAGATTTGCTGGCCCTTCTCCAGGTGCAGGTCAAGGGCAAGATAAAGTTTATTGGGATTGATGTGAAGAAAAGCGGGACTCTGCTCTTTATAAAACCAGCCGAAAGGAGTGAGCGATCGCGTGACGTCGCCCAGAGGAGGAAGCTCGACCTTTATAACCTCGGCTCCCATTTGACCCAGAAAGGACGGACCCGCCGGCCCGAACAAAAGCGTACAGACCTCGAGGACGCGGATTCCTTTCAGCGGGCCGGGTTTCTTGATCTTATCCTTCACGTAATTCTCGAATGACCCGGACATAAAACGCCTCCTTTAATCAACTAGGCATTTAGAAACAGTTAAACCGCCTTCAGACACGAGGGATTGCAAAGAAGAACTTTGGGTTAAGAATCCACTTGCTTACGAATTGTGAACTTGCGATGAACAACTTCTTGACCATTCCCGCGAGCCGATGAGACCCGGGAAATCTGTCAATGGGCAATGTTTGGTAAATCACTCCACCACAGAGGCACACGGAATTCAGCAGCGAAGGCCGAAAATTGAAAAGGTGCGCGAGGACATTGAAATTGAGTGCAGGGAAATAATAAAGGAGTACTGCTTACATGTCAATGAATGTGAATCAAAGCGGAAAGGCAGGCCGATTGCTGAGTGGCGCCGCACTCAGCGGCGCCGGGAGTGATTTGGTGCTCAAGTCTCCGGTTATTACGGCGGCTTATCTGTCTATTGAACTGTAAGACTCAAGTTTGCGCGGAGCCCGTCACGATAACTGGCAGAGTCAAGAGCGAATGAGGACCAGACAGGCTGAGCTGAAATTATCCCTGCGATGAAATTCCATCCAGCAGTAAGAGCTTTTCGATTAACCTCCACCAAGTGCTGTTTCGTCGGCCCCAGGTACTTCTCGACAGCTTCCAGAGCTGCGTCCACAGATACGAGGCTTCCCGCCGCCAGACAGGCCCCCAGCATGACGATATTGCCCGCACGCCTCATCCCCTCTTCCCCGGCGATCTCGTCGGCCGGCACCCGGTGTATCATGAGATCACAACGCGCGGGATCGGTTTTTACCATGGAAGAATTGAGGATCAGAATGCCGCCTTTGCTCAACTGCGGCTCGAATTTGACCAGCGAGGGATTATTGAAAATCAGCGCCGTGGAGATATTCTCCGCCAGAGGAGACCCTATCCGGCGGTCCGATATGGTGACCACGCAACATGCGGTGCCACCGCGTTGCTCAGGCCCATAAGAAGGCATCCAGGTCACATGCCTGCCTTCCAAAGCGGCTGCCAGGGCAAGGACCTGTCCGCACGTCAATACTCCCTGCCCGCCGAATCCAGCGATCAATACCTGGCTATACATATGCTCCTCTCTCCTATACGACAGCGCCGACCGATGCCTGCATAGTCCTGTCCCTGAAAACCCCCAACGGATAATAGGAAATCATTTGCTTTTCGAGCCACTGCAAGGCAGCCAGTGGTTCCATTCCCCAGTTGGTGGGGCACGGAGACAATACCTCTACCAGGGAAAACCCCAAACCAAGTTCCTGACACTGGAAAGCCTTCCGGATACTTTTCCTGGCTTTGAGAATCGCACCGGGATTATGAACCGCTACGCGGCTTATGTAGGACGGCCCGTCCAGGGCAGCCAGCAACTCGGCAATTTTCAAAGGATTACCGGCCTCTCTGACGTCGCGTCCCAGGGGAGAAGTGGTGGTTTTCTGCCTGGGCAGTGTGGTGGGGGCCATTTGCCCTCCGGTCATTCCGTAGTTTGCGTTGTTTATAAAGACTACGGTAATGTTCTCGGATCGGGCCGCCGCGTGAACGATCTCCGCCAATCCGATGGACGCCAGGTCTCCGTCGCCCTGGTAGGTGAACACAATGCGGTCCGGAAGGACCCGCTTTATGCCTGTAGCCACGGCCGGCGCTCGACCGTGGGCCGCTTCCTGCATGTCCAAGTCCAGGTAATTGTAAATCAGGACTGAACAGCCAACTGAAGCCACGCCAACTGTTCTTTCACGAATTCCCAGCTCGTCTATGATTTCGGCTACCAGACGATGCGCCACCCCGTGACCGCAACCGGGGCAATAATGAAATCTGGCCGTTGTCAATGTCTTCGGGGGAACATACGAATTTTTGATCATTTTACTTTGCCCTTCATGATTCGCTTAACCTCGGCCTGGATTTCCAGCGCGGAGACCATGACTCCGCCCATCCGTCCGTAAAAGTGAATGTGTTTGGAGGGCAAGCTGAGCCGGACGTCCTGCAGCATCTGGCCCGCGTTCATTTCTACGGTCAATACGCGGCCCGCCCTTTTGACGGCGTCCTTAAGGGACCGTTCTGGAAAGGGCCACAACGTGACGGGCCGAAATAACCCCACCCGCAGGCCTTCCTCCCTTAAATTGTCCACCGCGGTTCGCGCAATCCGAGCACAAATCCCGAATGCAGCAATCACCACCTCGGCATCGTGGAGAAGGTAGCCTTCCCACAGAGCTTCGTTTCGGCTGATTTGAGCATACTTGGCCTGGAGGCGCAGATTATGGGCTTCCAGTTGGGCCGAATCCAGGTACAAGGTTTTTATTATCCGCCTCTGACGTCCCCGGCAGCCATCCGTAATCCACGGTTTGAAGTAGTCATCGCTCTTGTCTTCAGGCAGCCGAACCGGTTCCATCATCTGTCCAGTCACCCCGTCGCTGAGCAGCATGACTGGAGTCCGGTAGCGCCGGGCAATATCGAACGCCTTGTATACCAGGTCCGCCGTCTCCTGCACCGAAGCCGGAGAAAGGACGGGCACCCGGTAATCTCCGTGTCCGCCCCCTCTGGTGGCCTGGAAGTAGTCGCCCTGGGAGGGTTGAATAGTGCCCAGGGCCGGTCCCCCTCGCATTACGTTGACAATCACGCATGGCAGCTCGGCCGATGCCAGGAAAGAAATCCCTTCCTGTTTCAGACTGATTCCGGGACCGGAAGAAGAGGTCATCACCCGGCCGCCGGCCCCTGCCGCTCCGTAAACCATGTTCACGGCCGCCAATTCACTCTCCGCCTGCAGAAAAGTGCCGCCCACCTCGGGCAGTCGGCGGGCCAGGTATTCCATCAGTTCGGTCTGCGGGGTGATGGGATAGCCGAAATAAAAACGGCACCCGGCCCGCACCGCCGCCTCGGCCAACGCCTCGTTGCCCTTCATCAGTGCTTCCAGCACGGCCCGTTCTCCTCCGGTACGAAAGTAAAGACAACATCGGGACACACCAGCGAACACCGCAGGCAATGCGTGCACCCTTTCGGATCGATCATCCGGACCGCGGGATATCCGTAAGAGTTCAAATCATCGCCGAGGACAAGAATCTTCTCCGGGCAAAAGTTGGCGCAAATCCCACAACCCTTGCATTTTTCCGGTTGAATCGTCACCTTAACCGAAAGCGGCTTCTTTTGCTCCACCGGGGCTGCATTGAAATCGGGCATTATCGTCCTCCCAGGTTTTTCACCTTGAGCACATCCCATGCCACCGTCCTCCAACGTAGGACAGTCATATCAATGCGGTAGATTTTGCGAGCTATCTTGACGGGAGGGACAAGGAAAGTAATTTCCGGGGTGAACTAAATTGCCGGAACTTTTATTCCATATCAGCCCAAGCCATGCTTTTTCAGCTTGTTGTATAACTGGCGGACCGAGATTCTTAGCAGCCGCGCAGCATGGGTTCTGTTATGTCTAACCTGGTCCATTATCTGGCGCAGCAAAGTTTTTTCCCATGCGGCATGAGCTTCGGCCAGACCGGCATTGCCTTCATACAATGCAGTCATGATCTGGCCGTCCGCGGCACCCGGCCGTGCGCAAACAGAGGTCAACAGCGGCAAATGGCGTGCGCTTACCATTTTCTCTCCGGGCTGCATGTTTATCAATGCCCGACCCAAAATGTTCTCCAACTCCCGCACGTTGCCCGGCCAATCATAACAGCAAAACAGGCTCATCGCATCCGGTGTGATTCCTTCGACGTGCCTGCTGTACTCACGGTTGAGTTTGTTGAGAAGGGAGCTCAACAGTGGAGGAATATCTTCCCGCCGCTCGCGCAAGGGAGGAATGTGGATTGGCAGAACATGCAGCCGGTAGAAAAGATCCGAGCGAAAGCGTCGCGTTTCGACCGCTGAAACCAGATCGATATTGGTTGCAGTAATTACTCTCACGTCTACCGCAACCGGGCGCGAAGCGCCAACCGGGACAATTTCCTTTTCCTGCAGTACCCTCAGCAGCTTGGTTTGCACCGCCATGTTGCTCTCGGCGATTTCATCGAGGAAAATGGTGCCGCCATGGGCTTCCAGGAAGTATCCTTTGTGTCCCCTGCGCCTGGCCCCGGTGAACGCCCCTTCCACGTATCCGAAGAGTTGGCTTTCCTGGAGGGTATCAGGAATTGCACCGCAGTTCACACAGATAAAAGGCCCCTTAGCGCGATCACTGGCGTGGTGGATGGCATGAGCGAAGAGTTCCTTGCCCGTGCCGCTTTCGCCGGACAACAGCACCGTCGCCGGAGTGGCGGCCGCCCTTCTGGCCTGTTCCGTCAGCTCCCGCATCACGGCACTTACGGCAACTATATCGTCGAAAGTGTATTTGGTGTCGAGACGCCGGATCAGTTGATGCGCTCTGTCCAGCTGTTCGCTGAGGGAACGCAGTTCCGAGACATCGTGGATTACGGCAACGCTTCCTTTGAGGACCCCGCCGACGATGATGGGCGCGCAGTCCACCAGAACCTGCCGGCGGCTCGGGCCCACCTTCATGGGTACATGCTTAACCGCTTGTCGTGTTCTCAACACCTGCATGTGCATGCTTTCCCCTTCGGCGATGTCGACCGTGGCAGGCCGTTGCAGCACTTCACTTTCGGTCATGCCGATCAGCCGCGTATAAGCCGGATTGATAAGTATGCCCAGCCCATTTTCGTCAACCACCGAAATTGCGTCCTGGGTTGAGTTCACGATTGCTTCCAGAAGAGTGCGCGTCTCCTTCAACGCGGCAATTTCTTTGCCCAGCCGTCTTATTTCGCCCACATCACGAAAAGTCGCCATCGCACCGACGATTTCTCCCCGTGCGTTGTGCACCGGCACCCGGTTGGTTAAAACAGTTGTCGTTCCCGAATCCTGGATCTGGTCCAATTCGGCTTCTCCGGTCTGGAGCACGATATGCAGGCGGGTATTGGGAATTACCTCCAGGACATGCTGGCCCAGCACGGAGCCGGCCGATATTCCCATCAGCCGTTCGGCGGCAGGGTTGAAAAGAGTGACTCGTCCCCGTGCGTCAACCGCCAGCACGCCTTCGTGGGCAGCATCCAGAAAGGCCCTGATCTGATTTTCTTCCATGCCGGCGCTCCGTTTCGACAGAAAAGATATCCGGGGATTGGCGGAAACGATCGATCCGGGTGAAAGCACTCATCGCCTTGACGGCCCGATTTCAGCGGACAACGCCCTCCACTTCTCTTCCCCCCATGTCAGGTGATCGTCCATGCGCGCCCTGGCCCCTTCCGGGTCTCCGCATTCAATGGCCTGAAATACCTTCCAATGCTGCTCGATAACCGTCGAGAGCCATATCGCCGTGATCTTCTCCGCCGATATCCGGAAAAACTCTCCCGCCAGGTTGAATATGTGCTTTAGAATATGCGGTCTGAGGGGATTGCCCGAGGCCTGAGCGATTGCAAGATGATAGTCCATGTCATCGCGCATCGACCACTCAGAGCTTTCTTGAACCCCCGTTTCCATTCTCCCCAAAAATTCCTTTAACCTGGCCAGGTCCCTTTTGTTCCTTAGCTTTGCGGCCAGATAGGCTGAGCCCAACTCGATGTCCTTTCTGACTCCGTACAGATCCCCAAGGCCTGCCTTGCCTTCCCGAAGTATCTGGACAAGAGGATCGTACAATAGCGGTGAACTCACCGAACGAACGAAAATGCCTTTGCGGTCCTTCACGTCCAGAAAGCCCAGCGCATCCAGGATGTTGACCGCCTCCCGAAGCGAGGACCTGCCTACGCCGAGCAAACCACAAAGCATCCTCTCCGAGGGAAGTTTTTCACCCGGTTGCAGGGTCCCATCACCGATCAGGGACTTAATCTGAACCACGATTTGTTCGGTAACTTTGTGCTGTCGGATTGGCCGGTAAACATTTTTCACTTCATATTCCCCATGGGGAGAGCGACGCAAAAGTCTGTTTCAGTTCCGTTGCATCGAGACAGGAAAGAGTATTGATAAGTACCTGGTCTGGCCAGCAATGATGAAACTACACCATATTACCGGGTCCGGTCAAGCGCTCTACTGTTCAGTCCAGCCCGAAGGACGGGTCTTTTCATCACGCAAAGTCTAGCGCGGGCAAAACCCGAAAAGACTGTTCCCGAAACACCATTGATATGTTTTACCGGATAATAAGGACAAAAACAAAAGTCCCTTAACAGTATTGGACGACCCTGGGCATACGGAGGCCGTCAGGCGGGCAAATGCATACTGCTTTTTCGCCGCCGCGTAAACAACACCTGCTTGTCCAACGGTGTACGTGATGAAACCGTACCGGGCCTCCTCGCCGACACGCGAAGGAAACTCCTGTGACGGGAAACCGCTTGACTATCGCACATGCGTGAGGTAGTCTTTGGTCTGACCAGAGAGTTGAGAGTCACTTTCCAGTCAGTCCCAAGACCTCAAACATTTTCGGTTATTTTAAACCTAAAATTGGGCTTTCGCGCCTTTCATTCACCGTGAACGCCCGGCATGAGATTTATCATTGCACACATCAAAGGAGGACTTGGTTATGCAAGTCGAATCGCATGCGCAGAGTGTCGAAGTTGCTCTTAGCGCTACCCGCCAGAGGGTCATACTGGTCATTATACTTCTGATAACCCTGTTGATAGCCTATCTGGAC
>Ga0187784_10005046_pt1 | contig 10685 bp, 10 predicted proteins | sample 1015_SJ02_MP15_2_FD_132964 | JGI IMG/M metagenome (GOLD analysis project Ga0187784, IMG submission 132964) | Tropical peat soil microbial communities from peatlands in Department of Meta, Colombia - 1015_SJ02_MP15_20_MG | ecosystem: Environmental > Terrestrial > Soil > Wetlands > Peat | place... | reverse complement strand
GGCCGCGCTGATCGGCGCGGTCGGCGTGATCGGTTTTCTGCTCGTCGCGGCCGTGCTAGTTCTTGGTTTCTGGGAGCCCGGGTTTTTCGTTACGACGAAACTGGACATAAACAAGGCGCAGGCCGGTGTGCAGCAGGTGCTAACCGACGAGACCAACGGTTACGGCGCCAAGAACGTCAAGGACGTCAAGTGCAACCACGGTCAAAATCCCACCGTCAAGAAGGGTGCCAGCTTCGACTGCGACGTCAGCATCGACGGCGCGCAGAAGCATGTGACGGTGACCTTCCAGGACAACAAGGGCACCTACGAGGTCGGCCGTCCGCAGTAGTTTGGGCCGTCACGTGGGTATCGCGTCGAGCGCTTTCTGCAGCCGGGCAATCGATGACCCGACGCCTAGTTCGGTCGCCAACTTGGCGGTGCGTTGCGGATCGGCGGCCACCAGCGATAACGCATCGGTGCGCGTCGACAACCTGACCGGCGCGTCGGTGGCGACGCGCACCACCTGCCGGGCGGCGTCGATATAGCCGGTCGCGGCCAGTAGTTTCGCCCGCAGGCCCTTGGCCAACTTCGAGTGGGGGTCGTGCGCGGCAGCCAGGATCTGATCCAGCGAACCGTGCTGAGCCAACAGGGTGGCCGCCGTCTTCTCACCAATGCCCGGCACACCGGGCAGGCCGTCGGACGGATCGCCGCGCAACAGCGCGAGTTCGGCGTAGGCCGGGCCGGCCCGATGCTCGGGCACGCCAAAGTGTTCGGCCACTTCGGCAGGCCCGAACACGGTGGCTTTGGCCAGCCCGCGGCCCAGGTAGAGCACGCGAACCGGGACGGGATCGTCGGACACCACCTGCATCAGGTCGCGATCTCCGCTGACCACGACCACCGGGTCATTGCGTTCCCGCGCCGCCAGCGTGCCCAGCACATCATCAGCCTCGAAACCCACGGCGCCGGCTGTCCGAATCCCGAACGCGTCCAGCAGCTCCATGATCTTGTCGATCTGCGGGGTCAGCTCGTCGGGCACGTCCTCGACGTCGGGCTGGCCAGCGGGCCCCGGCCCGCTAATTTCCTGAGCGACGCGATGCGCCTTGTACGACGGGATGAGGTCCACCCGGAACTGCGGTCGCCAATCCAGATCGAGGCACACCACCAGCCGGCTGGGCCGTTGCTGAGTGATCACCACGGCCAGCGAGTCGATGAATCCACGCACGGCATTGACGGGCCGGCCGTCTGGGGCGGTGATGGACGACGGCACCCCGAAATACGAACGGAACCACATACTGGGGCCGTCGATCAGCAGTAGGGGTGCGGGCATGACGGCTATCCTGCCAGCGCGGTTAGCCTGGCTGCCATGGATTCTCACCGATTCGACGCGAGCGTGTATGCCCGCCGGCTCGCCGCGGCGGCCGCCGCGACAGTCGACGCCGGCCTGACCGGCCTAGTGATCACCCCCGGCTACGACCTGCGTTACCTCGTAGGGTCGCGCGCCCAGACGTTCGAGCGGCTCACCGCGCTGGTGTTGCCGGCATCCGGGGAGCCGACGATTGTGGTGCCGCGGCTGGAGCTGGCCTCGCTGGCGGGGTCGGCGATCACGGAACTGGGCGTGACAGTACGTGATTGGGTCGATGGCGATGATCCTTACCAACTGGTGAGCGCCGCGTTGGGCGGCGCCCCGGCCGCCACTGCCGTCACCGATGCCATGCCGGCACTGCACCTGTTGCCGCTGGCGGGTGTGCTCGGTGTGCTGCCGATCCTGGCCACCGGCATACTGCGCACGCTGCGCATGGTCAAGGAGGAATGCGAAATAGATGCGCTGCGCAAGGCCGGTGCGGCCATCGACCGGGTGCATGCCCGGGTGCCGGAGTTTCTGCTCCCGGGCCGAACCGAGGCCGACGTGGCCGCCGATATTGCCAAAGCCATTGTTGCCGAGGGTCATTCGGATGTTGCGTTCGTCATCGTCGGCTCGGGCCCGCATGGCGCCGATCCGCACCATGGCTATTCGGACCGAGAACTGCGGGTTGGTGACATCGTTGTCGTCGACATCGGCGGCGCGTATGAGCCCGGATACCATTCCGACTCGACGCGTACCTACAGCATCGGTGAGCCCAGCCCCGATGTGGCGCAACAGTATTCGGTGCTGCAACGGGCCCAGCGTGCGGCGTTTGAGGCGGTTCGCCCGGGCGTGACCGCCGAGGAGGTCGACGCCGCTGCGCGCGATGTGCTGGCCGAGGCCGGTCTCGCGGAGTTTTTCGTGCACCGCACCGGGCACGGTATCGGGCTGTCGGTTCACGAAGAGCCCTATATCGTCGCCGGAAACGACCTGCCGCTGGCTGCGGGCATGGCCTTTTCCATCGAGCCTGGCATCTACTTTCCGGGTCGGTGGGGTGCCCGGGTCGAGGACATTGTAGTCGTGACCGAGGACGGTGCGGTTGCCGTCAACAACCGGCCGCGTGAGCTGATCGTGGTGCCCGGGTCCTTGCACGCATGACACCTTCGCCGCGTAGGTTAGCGTGATGTTGATCCTGGACCTTGCGCTGCTTCCGATCCGCATTGCACGTCATATCGCCGACGCGGTGGTGCACCCCGTCCCGCCCTCACCGGCGCCGCCGGCCGAGCTCGTCGTGGTCGACGGGATGCCAGAGGGGGTGCCGCCAGCGGCGCGACAGCCCGAGCCCCAGCTTCCGGTGCCGTCGGGATGGCCGTTCGGCGAGCAGTTTCCGCGCACCTGCGGCGCGGGCCGGGTGGCCGGCGGTGCCTTCTTCTGGACCGACTTCCTCTACGACGACCACGGTGCGACGGGCCTCCCGGTCGGGGATCTGAAGCTCCAGGCGCCGCCTCGCGGCACCTACGTCTATCCCGACGGGCCCGCGGCCGGCAATGGTGCCGATATCTTCCGCGTCGCTATCGGGCTGACCGAGACCCACACGTGGTGGCGGATCGACTGGAACACACTGCTGGACGCCTCGGTGCCCATCGCGCTGTTCACCTTCGACACCCACCGCGGCCGGGCTGGTTCGGAGGAATGGCCGGCCGGGGCCGGCGTGCGCTCGGCCGGCATCGACATGGCGCTGCTGGTCTCGGGCAGCCGGGCAGCGCTGATCGACTTGACCACGCAAATCACGACGCCGGTCAAGCACAGCGTCGACCTGGCATCACGGTCGTTTCTGGCGCACGTTCCGCGGTCATTGCTGGAACCTGCCGGCAGCTGGACCGTCCGGCTGGCCGCGGGGCTGGCCAACGCCGCGGGGGACGGGTTCGCCGACGTGCCCGCCGAGCATGGCGCACTGCCCGGCCAGCCCAATGTCTACAACATCGCGTTTCGCACACACGAGCAGGAGCCGCCGCACCTGAACTTCTGGTCCGACGCCGCCCAGGCCGCGGCCCTGACCAACGGCGACGTGTCAGAGTTCGCGGTGGCCGTTGCGTGGGACCAACTCGCGGCGGGCATTACCGTTCCTGACCCGGTTATCACCGGCGCGTCGACACGGTGGTACGTGTCTTCGGTCGAGGTGGGGCAAGGCGTCGCCGCAGATTTTGGGCTGAGCATCAAGCCGCAGTTCCTCGGTCGGGTCCAGCCCTATTCGATATGCCTGCCGTCGACCTACGTGCCCGGTCGCCCGTTGCCGCTGACCCTGCTGCTGCATTCGCTTGCGCTGGGGCAAACCCAGTTCGCCGCAATCGACCCGCGGCTGTTGCACGAAGTATGCGAGGGCCGCGGCTCGGTGGTGATCACGCCGCTGGGCCGGGGTCCGTCGACCTGGTACTTCGACACCGGCGAGCTCGACGTCTGGGAAGTGTGGGCGCGGGTGGCCGAACAGCTGGGCACCGACCCCAACCGGACGGTGATCTCGGGCTATTCGATGGGCGGCTACGGGGCCTACAAGCTGGGCTTGAGCTACCCGGAGGTGTTCGCGCAGGCGGTGGTGCTGGCCGGCCCGCCGGCGTGCGGCGTGCGGCTGCTTCCTGACGTCGACATTCCGCCCGACCTTGACTTGGACTCGCCGTGCGCCCGCGAGGGCGACAGTTGGAAGCTGCTGGTGAACGCCCGCTGGCTTCCGTACGTCATCGCCCACGGGCTGGTTGACGAACTGGTGCCAGTTGTCTCGGCCGCCGAGCAGGTGCTTGAACTCGACCGGCTCGGCTACCGCCACCGGTTCACCGTTTACCCGCTCGAGGATCACATCGCCTGGGTGTTTCAGGACAAGTTCGACGATCCGATCGCGCACATGGGAACCGGTCTGCGCCAAGCTGATCCGGGACACATCACGTTCGCGTGGTATCCCCAACTGGTGCGGGCCGAGCTGGGTATCGGGCCGCACCAGGTGTGGTGGCTGTCGAAGCTGACTGCCGATCCTGAGGTGACGGCGCGGCGCGGGGCCATCGCGGAAGTCGACGCACGTTCCTATGCCCGGCCGGACCCGACCCACACCGTTCGGCATCATCGTGGTTTCATCCCGCACTTCGACCCGACCCCCGGGGTGTACAGCGAGCTGGACTGGCGGGTGGGGCCTCCGGTGGCTCCGTTGCCGTATTTGACGCTGCGCCTCACTGGGGTCGCCAGCCTTACGGTGGATATCAAGCGTGCCGGGCTGGCGTCGTTGCCGGCGTCGACGATCGCGGTGGCCACGGATACTGTCGCGCAGATCACGTTGAGTGGGCTACCCGACGGGGTTGAGGTGCGGCTTGATGGTCAGCCGGCCAAGCCGACCGTGGCGGTGTCGCCGGGTCGGCACCGCATCACGCTGACCAGGGGGTCGGGCGCTGTTGATTAACGAGTTGTGGTCCTCAAGTCTTGCGGCTAGCTTGGCGGAGCAATCCGTGGGTGAATAGCGGCGCCAGCTGGCCTCGGCCAGAATTCTGCGCGTGGTTCGGCTGGCGGTTGATCCTGAGGCGCTGTTCGCCGCGGGCAGCGCAGTGGTTGCCGCCGGCGATGGTCTCTCGGCCAATCTGACGGTGTTGACGGCCGGTTTCGCGGCCCACACCGGCCTGGATGCTGCGGGTACCGTGTTCGGGCTGCAGCATCAGTCTGCAGCCGAGTCCCTGCTGAAAGCGGCCGCGGCCGTGATCAACGCGTGCCGGTACAACGGGACCAAAATACAACTTTGCGCATCAAACTATTCGAGAGCCGAAGCGGCCTCGACGTTGGGCGGCGGTGCCAGCGTGTTGCCGCTGCCGGGTGATCCGGTCAAGATCGCGGCACCCGGGCCGCCGGGCATGTTAGGTCCAGGCGAGCCGCCACCGCCACTTTGGGCGGTGGTCCAGTCATTCGTCGACGATTTGTGGCCCGACGGCGACGTGGCGGCCCTGCACGTGGCCGCTGCCCGTTGGCGCAGCTTCGGTGCGGCGGTAAGCGGGATGCAGGGTGCTCTGACCGCGTCGAAGTCGCTGGTCGGCGAACAGCAGATCGCCGAAGGTGAGCGGGTCAACGAGGTTTTGTCGCAGATAGGTGACCACGTAACCAGCATCGGCGCGCAATGCGGGAAGCTGGCCGCCGCCCTCGATGATTTCGCGAACGAGGTGAGCCACGCCCAGAACGCAATCCGGGATCTCCTGCACCGGCTGGGGTCACTGGCTGACCTGGCGCATGACGTGGTGTTGATCTTCGAGGGCAAGGCACTTGACGAGATCGAAAAGATCGCCGAGGACATCAACGCCGTGTTGCACAACTTGGGGCGCGAAGCCCGTGCTTTCGAGCAGGGAATGCAGCTGGGAATGCAGGTCATCGACGGCTTGGTCGTGGACATGGAGAAGCACATGCGCGGCGAGTTCACCCATTTCCTGGGTGAGGCGGTCGGCAACCAGGTCGCGACGGTGTTCGACACGTGGGTCAACGCGAACGAAGGCGCTCTCAAGGGCCTGGTCGGGATGGTCCAAGGCATCGAGGAACTGGATCCGAAGTGGTTCCTCATCGATCCCAAAGGGGCGGCGGCTACTTGGATGGGCATGACCAAGACGGGTTTGATCAACCACTTTCTCAACCCACAAGAGGCCGTGGAAGCAGACAAACAGTTGTTCAAATCCCTGCTGCACCTTGATGATTGGCGTTCTGATCGGCCGGGATTGGGGTTCGGGGAGAACGCTTTCGACGTTGCGACACTATTTCTGCCCGGAGCTGGGGAAGTCGGTGCAGGGGCGAAAGGCGCTGAGGCAGCCGATGCTGCCAGCGCAGCAGGGCGCGCCGGGGAAGCCGCCGGTGAGCTCGGGGAAGTCGCCGGTGTCAGCGGCGAATTGGGTGACATCGGCACCACAGCTACTGGTATGACCAAAGACCTCGACCGCCTCACCGGGGATCTGCCCGAGACCAAACCACCGCTCAGCGGCCAGCCCGTCGCGTTGCCACCGGAGAAATCGCCAGAGGTACCGGTTGAGCCCACACCGCGTCCGGTGGAGTCTGCGGCACCGGGCGGATAGCATGATCTGGTGTCGCCGGCGGCTGCTCCCCATGCACCGGCGTCGTCAACTACGCCCGCCGAACGCCTACCGTCGATTAATTCGCGAATGGCTGAACCGGTGCCGACCAAAGCGCCTGCATCGCCAGGCGGATCCACGGTCGAGCCGGCATCTGCTGTTGCTGCGCACTCATCGCAGCCGGGCCCGGCTGCCGCGTCCCGCGCGTCGGCTCCCAACTTCACGGCCCCAGGCGGTCGCCCGGCTGAATTACCGGCGCCACATGCTGGTCCGCACGGTCCTGGCCATGGCGGCCCTCCGGGGGCTCACCCGCATGGACGGCCGCCGCACAGTAGCGGTCCGCACCGGCCCGGCGACCCTGGTCCGGCTGACCACTCACCCGGATCACCACGCGATGGGGCGCCCCACGGGCCTGGCCACGACGGTGTTCCCCAGGGAGATGACGGGTCGACAGGACTGAGCGCGGAAAAGCGCGACGAGATCATCGCCATGCCGAAAGGCGGTCGCCCAGACCCTTCGGAATACCTGTCCTCGCAATATATTGAACGCCATCTTGCGAGATTCACTGACGGCGCGACTCGGTTCATGCCGGAAAGCAATCTCGAGAAGTATGGGATCGCTCAACGGGACCGTACGTCATTCGTAATGCCCAGGCACGAAGCTGATGCGATGATCGATGCAACTAGGGGCGACTTTCGTGCAATGGAGCATGAGCTCGGTCTGCCTGAGGGCTTTCTCGACTCAAATACTATTGTGCGGATTGATATCTCTGATCCGGAGGAATATAACCTGCGGATTCCATCCGGTAACGAGGCAGGTGCCAATGAACAATGGATCCCGGGCGGGCGCCTGCCCAACGGGGCATCTGAGGCCGTCATAGACGGTGGAAATATAGCGCCGGACGACTACACTGTGACAGACGTTTTCAAGTAGAGAGACATGTAATGAAGTTCGAGGACACCTACTTCTCACGGGAGGACAGGTATTCGATTGGCGTCGAATCGACTTCGGGCCGTTATTATGCGTCGATACCAGTTAGCAATGGCCTCGTAGACTACGAGGAGTATTACGAGCTCAGCGAAGGTCAATATCAGGAGTTCTTGCGCGACAGGTCGGCGGCAATTGAATTCATCGAAGCGTGTCGCAGGCGAGAGCACGATACTCTGCTCTTGCAAAGGCCAGGCAGTAACCGCGGAACGCCCGTGTAGAAACCTGTTACGACTTGGTGCGAATATCTGAAGCTTATTGAAGGCCCTTTTCGGTCGCCACTAGTCGACGGTATTCCCCAAAGTGCTAAGCCGCCGCTAGCTGCCAGATCAGAAACTGACCGCCGCGCTAATCCTCGCCTCGGTTCAGCAGATCCGACGACCCCAGCACCCGTTCCACTTGCACCTCGATGACCACCCGGCGCGGGTTGGGTCGTGGGGTGCGATAGCGCTGGGCGTAACGTAACTCGGCGTCGCGCACGGCGTCGGCGTCGTTGTTCACCTTGGATCGGCCTTCCAGCGAGAGCCACCGCGCACCATCGACCTGGCTGAGCACGGCCACCCCGGCACGGTCCGCGTTGACCGCCTTCTGGGAGCCGCCGGTAGTGATGACCCGCGCGATATGGGTTTTGGGATCGAAGGTGAAACCCACTGCCACCACATGCGGTGAATTGTCAGCGCGCAGCGTGGTCAGCATGGCCAGATGCCGTTCGGATAGGAATGCCAGCGCGTCGTCGGTGAGCCGGGTAGTGGTATTCACCATCACCGCCCACGCTAGCGCAGGTAATAATCGCAGCCGTGGACGACACGGGCGCAGGTCCGGTACTAGTTCTGGGCGGCCGCAGTGAGATCGGCATCGAGCTGGCGCGCCGCCTGGCGCCCGGAGCGACGGTGGTGCTGGCGGCGCGAAAAGCCGATCAGCTCGACGAGCAGGTCAACACGCTCGAGGCCGCCGGCGCCGTGGCGGTGCATACGAAGGAATTCGACGCCGACGACCTGGCCTCGCACGGCCCACTGGTCGCTTCGATCGTCGCCGACCACGGACCCATCGGCACCGCGGTGCTGGCCTTCGGGATCCTCGGCGACCAGGCCCGCGCCGAGATCGACGCCGCGCACGCGGTGGCCATCGTGCACACCGACTATCTCGCTCAGGTCAGCGTGCTCACCCATCTGGCCGCGGCCATGCGCACGGCCGGCCGGGGCTCACTGGTGGTGTTCTCCTCGGTGGCCGGGGTGCGGGTGCGCCGCGCCAACTACGTCTACGGCTCTGCCAAGGCCGGCCTGGACGGCTTCGCCAGCGGGCTGGCCGACTCGCTGCACGGCACCGGGGTGCGGCTGCTGATCGCGCGGCCGGGCTTCGTCATCGGGCGCATGACGGAGGGCATGACGCCCGCACCACTCCCCAGCACCCCGGAGCAGGTGGCCGCGGCGACCGCGCGTGCGCTGGCCAAGGGTCGACGCACCGTGTGGATCCCGTGGGCACTGCGGCCGATGTTCTTCGTGATGCGGCTGTTGCCGCAGTTCGTCTGGCGCAGGATGCCGCGATGATCGTCGTGGTTGGCATCGGCGCCGACGGCATGGCGGGGCTCGCCGAAACGTCGCGCGCCGAATTACGCAGGGCCACAGTCATTTACGGCTCAAAACGCCAGCTCGGCCTGCTCGACGACACCGTTGCCGCGCCCCGACGGGAGTGGCCGTCACCGATGCTGCCCGCGCTGCAAACACTACCCGTCGAGGCCGCCAACGACATCCACGTGGTGGCCAGCGGCGACCCGCTACTGCACGGCATCGGTGGCACGCTGATCCGCTTGTTCGGTGCCGAAAAGGTAAGAGTGGTGCCGCACGTGTCGTCGGTGACGTTGGCGTGCGCGCGGATGGGCTGGAACGTCCACGACACCGAGGTGATCAGCCTGGTCACCGCGCAGCCGCACACCGCAGTGCGCCGCGGCGGCCAGGCGATTGTGCTGTCGAGCGACCGGTCTACCCCCGAGGCGCTGGCGGTACTGCTCAACGCGTACGACCGCGGCGACTCCGAATTGAGCGTGCTCGAACAGCTCGGTGGCCCAAGCGAACGTCGTCGCGACGGCACCGCGCGGGAATGGATCGCCGACGCGCCCGTTGACGTCGACGATCTCAACGTGATCGCCGTCCGCTACTTGCCCGACGAGCGCATGTCGCCATTGCCCGACGACGCGTTCGTCCACGACGGGCAGATCACCAAACACACGATCCGGGCGGTGACCTTGGCGGCGCTCGCACCACGGCCGGGGGAGCGGTTGTGGGACGTCGGCGCGGGCTCAGGCAGCATCAGTGTCGAGTGGTGTATGCGCTGGCGAGGCTGCCGTGCGGTGGCGTTCGAACGCGACGAGCAACGCCGCCTGAACATCGGGTTCAACGCCGCCGCCTCCGGCCTAGAAATCGATGTGCGCGGCGAAGCGCCCGACGCGTTCGACGGCGCCGAAGCGCCGTCGGTGATCTTCATCGGCGGCGGCCTGACCCAGCCCGGTTTACTCGAAGCCTGCCTCGACAACCTACCCTCCGGCGGACTCCTAATCGCCAACGCGGTCACCATCGAGTCTGAAGCTGTTCTGGGGCAAGCATATTCGCGCCTCGGCGGCCACCTGCAGCGCTTCCAGCACTATCAGGGCCTGCCGCTGGGCGGCTTCACCAGTTGGCGCCCGCAGATGCCGGTCACCCAGTGGGCGGTGACCAAGCGATGACCGTGCATTTCATCGGCGCGGGCCCGGGCGCCGCCGACCTGATTACCGTCCGCGGCCAACGGCTGCTCAGTCGATGCCCGGTGTGCCTCTACGCTGGTTCGATCATGCCCGACGACCTGCTGGCGCACTGCCCGCCCGACACGAAAATCATTGACACCGGCCCGTTAACGCTGGAGCAGATCGTCACCGAACTCGCCGACGCCGACGCCGCCGGCCACGACGTCGCGAGGCTGCACTCCGGTGACCCGTCGCTGTACAGCGCGCTGGCCGAGCAGTGCCGCCGACTCGACACGCTGGGCATCCAATACGAAATCGTGCCGGGCGTACCGGCTTTCGCCGCGGCCGCGGCCGCCCTTAAGCGCGAGCTCACCGTCCCCGGGGTGGCACAGACGGTGACCCTGACTCGGATCGCGACCCTGTCGACACCCATGCCGTCCGGTGAAGATCTCGCCACGCTAGCGCGATCCGGCGCCACCCTGGTCCTGCACCTGGCGGCAGCCCAGATCGACGCCGTCATCCCGCAACTGCTAGACGGCGGCTATCGCCCCGAAACACCCGTTGCGGTAGTGGCTTTCGCGAG
>Ga0187784_10005045_pt1 | contig 10687 bp, 9 predicted proteins | sample 1015_SJ02_MP15_2_FD_132964 | JGI IMG/M metagenome (GOLD analysis project Ga0187784, IMG submission 132964) | Tropical peat soil microbial communities from peatlands in Department of Meta, Colombia - 1015_SJ02_MP15_20_MG | ecosystem: Environmental > Terrestrial > Soil > Wetlands > Peat | place... | reverse complement strand
GTGATGATGAGCGCGAGATTGCCGAGCGTGAAGCCGATGCCCGCCGCGGCCCACCCCGAATAGGAGTTGAGCATCGACACGACCACCGGCATGTCCGCGCCGCCGATCGGAATGATCAGCGTCACGCCGAGCACAAGCGACAGCACGATCAGCGAGAACAGCCAGAAGCCGCTCTCCGTGCCGACGAAGAGCGCGATGCAGACGAGCATGCCGACGCCGAGCAGAATGTTGATCGTGTGGCGCTCCGGCAGCAGGATCGGCTTGCCGGACATGCGCTCGGAGAGCTTCAGGAAGGCGATGACCGAGCCCGTGAAGGTGATGGCGCCGATCGCCGCGCCGAGCGACATCTCGAACAGGCTGCCGCCCTCGATATCTCCAGGACGCCCGATGCCGAAGGCTTGCGGCGCGTTGAAGGCGCTGCCGGCGACGAGCACGGCGGCGAGGCCGACGAGCGAGTGGAAGAAGGCGACGAGCTCGGGCATCGCCGTCATCGGAATGCGGCGGGCGACCACCGCGCCGACGCCGCCGCCGATCCCGACGCCGACGACGATGAGCAGCAGGCTCCCGAGGCTCGGAATATGCAGCAGCAGCGTCGTCGCCACCGCGAGCGCCATGCCGATCATGCCGTACTGGTTGCCCTGCCGCGAGCTCGCCGGCGACGACAGGCCGCGCAACGCCAGAATGAACAATATGCCCGAAGCGAGATAAAGGAGGGCTGTGAGATTGACGCTCATTGCCGTCAGCCCTTCTTCTTATACATGCCGAGCATGCGTTCGGTGACGAGGAAGCCGCCGAAGATGTTGACGCTCGCGAGCGTCAGCGCGACGAAGCCGAAGACGACCGCGAGCCCCGATCCCCCCGAGGAGTCGACCGCGACCGAGAGCAGCGCGCCGACGACGATGACGGACGAGATGGCGTTCGTGACCGACATCAGCGGCGTGTGCAGCGCCGGCGTCACCGACCAGACGACATAATAGCCGACGAAGACGGCCATCACGAAGATCGCGAGACGAAACACAACGGGGTCGATCGCGCCCCCGCCAATTCCGTGCGCGGTCGCGGCGGCAGCGGCGGCCGCGAGCTGGTCGGAATAGGCCTGCGCCTGTTCGGCGAGGTGGCGCGCGGCCTCCGCCGCGGCTCGCGCCTGTTCCAGCACTTGCTGTGTCGAGTCGGCCATCGCGTGAGCCCCTTCTCGTTATCTTGCGCTAAGCGGGATGCGTCAGGCCTTGGCCTGGAAGCGCGGGTCGATCACCGCGCCGTCGCGGGTGAGGCAGGTCGCCTTGACGAGTTCGTCGTCCCATTGAATTGCGAGCTGCTTCGTCTCCTTGGAGATAAGCGTCTCGACGAAGGCGAGCAGGTTCCTGGCGTAAAGGCTCGAGGACGTCGACGCCAAGCGTCCCGCGAGGTTCAGCGCGCCGACGATCTTCACGCCGCTGTCGACGACGGTCCCGCCCGGCTTCGTCAATTCGCAATTGCCGCCGCGCTCGGCCGCCAAGTCGATGATCACCGAGCCCGGACGCAACGTCCGCAGCTGGGCCGCGGAAATGAGCTTGGGCGCCGGGCGTCCGGGAATCAGGGCCGTCGTGATCACGATGTCCTGCTTGGCGATATGCGAGCTGACGAGCTCGGCCTGCGCCGCCTGGTATTCTGCCGACATCTCTTTGGCGTAGCCGCCCGAAGTCTCGGCCTGCTTGAATTCCTCGTTCTCGACGGCGATGAATTTCGCGCCGAGCGATTCGACCTGCTCCTTGGTCGCAGGGCGCACGTCGGTCGCTGAGACGATCGCGCCGAGACGTCGCGCCGTGGCGATGGCCTGCAGGCCGGCGACGCCGACGCCCATGATGAACACGCGCGCCGCCGGCACGGTGCCCGCGGGCGTCATCATCATCGGCAAAGCGCGGCCATATTCGGCGGCGGCGTCGATGACGGCGCGATAGCCGGCGATATTCGCCTGCGACGAGAGCACGTCCATGACCTGCGCGCGCGTGATGCGCGGCAGCAGCTCCATGGCGAAGGCCGCGACATTGGCTTTCGCGAGGTCGGCGATCGCCGCCTCATTGCCGAAAGGATCGAGGATCGAGATGACGGCGGCGTTGTGCTTCGCGCCGGCGACCTCGGCGCCAGAAGGTCTGCGCACGCGCAGAATAATGTCGGCGCCGGCCGCCGTCGCGCGCCCGTCGGGCTCGATCTTGGCTCCGGCGCCGGCGTAGTCCGCGTCGGAGATCCCGGCGCCAGCGCCGGCGCCCGCCTGCACGGCGACTTCCGCGCCGAGCCCCGAGAACTTCTTGACGGTCTCCGGCGTCGCGGCGACGCGCGGCTCGGATTTATCGCTTTCCGCGAGAACGGCAATGCGCATTCGCTCAGTCTCCGCAAGCGCCAACACGCCGTCGGCGCCGCGGTCGACCGCGGCGGCCCCCGGCCAGGATCGAACGGCGCTTAGCGCGCCAGAAGGAAGTAGAGGAGAAGCAGGGTTGCGGCGGTGCCCGCGCCGATGATGATCAGGAACCGGATGAACGCGTGATAGGTCTTCAGGTGCTCTTCATAGTCTGCGTTCATGGTCTCGCCGCCTTGGTGCGCTCCGCCGGACATCTCAATCCCCCCAACACTTGCGCCGCATTCCAATCGTCGGGCGGCATCGTAGACGAGCTTGCCCATTCCTGCAACAGGCTGAAGCCGGGCGTTTGGCCGCAAGCAGCGCCTCGGCGCCGCTCCCGTTGAAACGCCGCTGCGCAGCGCCATGTGAGCTGAAAAGCGTCGATTCGATCCCCGAGTCGCACGCGGAGGCGGGAGGAAGCCCATGGCCGCGGACAACGCAACAGCGCCGCAGTCTCGCGCGGAAGTGCGCGAGGTGGTCGGCGTTTTCGACGATCTCTCCTCTTTGCAGTCGGCGATTGACGATCTGATGACGGACGGCTTCGACCGTTCCGAGATCAGCCTGCTCGCCGAGGACGACGCGGTGCGCCAGAAGAAGGGCGCCGCCGGCGCGACGGAGCTCGAGGACGACGACCGTGCGCCGCGCGTCGCTTATGTCGAGGGCGAGTCGCTCAGCGAAGGCAAGGCGCTGCTCGTCGGCGGGCTCTTCTATGTGGGCGCTTTCGTCGGGGCGGGGGCTTTGGCGGGCCGCATGTTCGACAGCCCGATCCTCGCGGGCGCCCTGACGGGCGGCTTCGCTGCGCTCGTCGGGCTGGCGTTGAGCAAGCTCATCGGCGACCGCCAAGCGCGCTGGGCGCGCGCGCAGCTGGAGCGCGGCGGCCTGCTGCTCTGGGCCAGGGCCTGGACCGAGGAGCGCGAGCGGGAAGCCATGGAGGTCATGAAGCGCAACGGCGGCCGCCACGTGCATGTGCATGCGGTGACCGCGTAGGCTTCAGGGGACCAGCGCATCGAGCTCGGGCAGGAGCAGCACGCTCTCCTGCTCGCGCGGATCTGTGCGCGCGACCACGGCGACCGCGGGCTCGCTTCCGGTGTTGACGGGCAGGTGCGGGACATTTGCGCCGATGTAGACGAAGTCGCCGGCATGTGAGACGATTTTGTGCTCCAGCCGCTCTCCATAGTGCGTCGTAGCCTGCCCGCTGATCATATAGATGGCGGTCTCGTGCGAGACGTGCTTGTGCGCCTTGGCGCGCCCGCCGGGCGGGATCGTCAGCAGCTCTAGATAGATGCCTTTGGCGCCGACGCTCTCAGCCGAAATCCCCGGCTTGAAGGTCAGGCCCTGCTTGCCGGTGACTGAATCGCAGGCGCGGATGTGACCGCAGGCCGGACGCTCAGCGAGTTCGATGGTGGAAGACATGGTTCGTTCCTTTCAAGGCCGTTTAGCTAGCAGGGCCTCCGCCCGCCGCCAGGCCTTCTCCTTGCGACCATGACGGAATCGCGTTTTGCGACGCGACCTCAGGCGCGGCCTCGGCCTTGCCTTTCGCGCCGGCGCTCGCCATGAATGTTGCGTGAGAATTGGAGTTGCTGGTCACGGACGGGCCAATGAGCCGCCGCCAAAACCATGTTATTGTCGAGAAAGAGGGAAAAGACGATGGCTTCGGTCGCTTTCGACACTTTGAAATTCGCCAAGCGGCTTGAGCCCGCGGGCGTGTCGGCCAGCCAAGCCGAGGCGACAGCCGAAGCCTTCGCGGAGGCGACGAGCCAGGAGCTTGCGACGAAAGCCGACCTGGCGCTTCTGGAAGCGCGGCTTTCCGCAAAGATCGAGGCGGTTGACGCGAAGTTTGGGGCGATGGAGACGAAGTTCGGCGCGCTGGAGACGAAGCTCGGCGCGCTGGAAACGGGTGTCGAGCTCAAGCTCGGCGCGCTGGAGACCGGTGTCGAGCTCAAGCTCGGCGCGCTTGAGACGGGTCTGGACCTCAAGCTCGGCGCGCTGGAGACGCGCATCGTGCTCAAGCTCGGCTTCCTCGTCGTGGCGATCCTCGTCGGGATCGAGGCGTTCAACCGGTATTTCCCGCCCGCACATTGACGGCATCGGACGGAAAACCAGCAACTTCTGTTTGGACGTCTGCTCTCCTGTCGCCTACTTCAATTTGAAGCGCGTCAAGAGATGGTAACCGGCCAGCCCGCCGACCACCGCGCCAAGGACCGCCGTCAGCACGCCGGCGACGCCGGCGCCGACCAGGCCGCCGAGCACAGCCCCGGCGCCTGCAAGAATGTATTGGTTCTGCTTCTGTTTCGGCAATTCGGGCGTGTTGGTCATGGCGGTTGCCCTTCCTTTGGCTCGGCTTTGTGGGAAACGCCCGAGCGCGCCAATTGGTTCGAGCCCTCTTGCGAACTTTGTTCGAGGCTCGGGAACCGCTGCTGGTCCAAACTTGAATCTTCGACCGCCCTCCTGTAGCTCGGCCACGACAAGCGGAGCGCCCATGAAACTCCCCAATCAATTCTATCGTCCTCTGGCCATCGGCGCGCCGGCGCCGCTCAGAGAGCTTCCCGTCAAGGTCGAGCGCATGATCCACTTCGTGCCGCCGCACCTGGAAAAAATGCGCGCCAAGGTTCCCGAGATCGCTCGCCAAGTCGACGTCGTGCTCGGCAATCTCGAGGACGCCATTCCGTCGGACGCCAAGGAGGCGGCGCGCAAGGGCTTCATCGAGCTGGCGCGCGCGACCGATTTCGGAGCTACGGGCCTGTGGACGCGCATGAATGCGCTGAACTCGCCCTGGGCGCTCGACGACATGATCGAGATCGTCGGCGCCGTGGGCGACAAGCTCGACGTCGTGATGCTCCCCAAGGTCGAAGGCCCCTGGGACATCGCCTATCTCGACCAGCTTCTCGCCCAGCTGGAGGCGCGGAACAAGGTCAGGAAGCCGATCCTCATTCACGCGATCCTGGAGACGGCGGAGGGCGTCAAGAATGTCGACGCCATCGCGAGCGCTTCGCCGCGCATGCATGGCGTCAGCCTCGGCCCCGCCGATCTTGCGGCCTCGCGCGCGATGAAGACGACGCGCGTCGGCGGCGGCCACCCCGACTATCGCGTCATTGCCGACGCCGCGGGCGACGCGCCGCGCCCGAGCTATCAGCAGGATCTCTGGCACTATACGATCGCCAAGATGGTCGACGCCTGCGCCTCCGCCGGCATCAAGGCCTTTTACGGCCCCTTTGGCGACTTCTCGGACGCGGCGGCCTGCGAGTCCCAGTTCCGCAACGCCTTTCTGCTCGGTTGCGCCGGCGCCTGGTCGCTGCACCCGTCGCAGATCGCCATCGCAAAGAAGGTTTTTTCGCCCGATCCGGCCGAGGTCGCCTTCGCGAAGCGCGTGCTGGAGGCCATGCCCGACGGCGCCGGCGCGGTCATGATCGACGGGCGCATGCAGGACGATGCGACCTGGAAGCAGGCCAAGGTCATCGTCGACCTCGCGCGCCAGGTGGCCGCGAGCGACCCGGAATTTGGGAAGGCCTACGGGCTCTGATGGCGCGCGCGTCCACGGGTCCGAAATCCGCATCGCCGTGCGCGCCCGATTCGTCAGAGCGGAGTGCGGACTACGGAAAAGTGGAGTCGGGAGGTTTGATAACCGGCGCTTATCGAAGATGCCACTGAGGCTGGCCCTTATCAAATCCCGCTATACTTACTTGAAAAGCATTATCGAAACGGTCGGCAGCGTGTGGGCGATCGATGGGGCGCCCGAGCGCGTTCAACCTGAAGGTTCAGCTGAAGATGGCGGCGATGAGGGGCCTCGGCGCCTTTTTAACGTAATCTTTTTCAAGAGCGGACGAGGACGCCGGGCGGATCGTGATCACTCTTTCAGCTTCGACGTAATTTTCGGATAAGTCCACGCTTCGCTTTAGAGAGACGCAAAGGCTTTGCCCGTCACCATATCACAGCCCCAAAGTCCATGTTTTTCCTGGTAGAAACGGCATTGCGGCCTCTCTTGCCTACGCCCGCCGCCATGGCGGAGGGCCGGGTCCTGTGCTAGAGCGATTCCGCCCCTCAACAAGGACGCGAACCGCTCGATGAACGATTACATTCGCGAGGCGCAAGGCGACCTCCTTCTCGACCGCAAAGACGCCGAGGCCTCGCGGCCGGCGCCTGCGATCCTGCGCGGCAAGGCGCGACCCGACCTGCTGCGCGACGAACTGCTCAGCGAAATATTCGCGGCGACGGTCGAGCGGTCGCCCTCCGCCTTGTGCCTCACCACTCTCGAGCGCCGCTACAGCTATCGCGAGGTGGACGCGCTGGCGATGACGATCGCGCAAGGACTCGTCGAGCGGGGCGTCGGGCCGGGCGACGTCGTGGGTCTGTGGATGGCGCGGGGGCCAGAACTGCTCGTCGCGCAGATCGCCATCGCCAAGACCGGGGCGGCCTGGCTTCCCTTCGACGCCGACGCGCCGGTGGACCGGATCGCGGTCTGTCTTGCCGACGCCGGCGCCAAGGGCCTCGTCACCTCCGAGGCCTTCGCGGCCAAGGCGCAGGGCGACATTCCGTTCCCGCTCTGGGTCGACGAGCAGATCGCCTCGCTCGGCGACGCGCCTCTGCCCAACCCGCGCGAACGCGGCGCGTCGCCGGACGCGCCCGCTTATGTCATCTACACCTCGGGCTCGACGGGCACGCCCAAGGGCATCGTGATCTCGAATCGCAACATCTGCCATTATCTGCGGTCCTCGAACGAGGTCTATCAGCTGACCTCCTCGGACGTCATGTTCCAGGGCGGCTCGGTCGCCTTCGACCTGTCCATGGAGGAGATCTGGATCCCCTATCTCGTCGGCGCGACGCTGTTCGTCGCGACGCCCGAGATTCTCGGCGAGACCGAGGAGCTTCCAGACATCATGGAGGAGGCGAAGGTCACCGTGCTCGACACGGTGCCGACGCTGCTCTCCGTGCTGCCGCGCGACATCGAGACGTTGCGCACGATCATTCTCGGCGGCGAGGCCTGCCCTCCTTCCGTGGCGGAGCGCTGGACGCGCATCGGCCGCACGATCTTCAACGGCTATGGGCCAACCGAGTCGACGGTCGTCGCGACGATCGCCGAGGTCTGGCCGAAAGAGCAGGTCACGATCGGCAAGCCGATCCCGAACTACACCTGCTATGTCGTCGACGAATCGCTTGGGCTCGTCGGCCCCAATGTCGAGGGCGAGCTCCTGATCGGCGGACCGGGCGTCGCGCGCGGCTATCTCAAGCGCGAGGCGCTGACGGCGGAAAAATTCATCGCCAATCCCTTCGATCCGAACGGCGCGGACCCGATCCTCTACCGCTCGGGCGACGCGGTGGCGCTCAACGACGCCGGCAATCTCCTGTTTCGCGGTCGCATCGACGACCAGATCAAGATCCGCGGCTTTCGCGTCGAGCTCGGCGAGATCGAGGCGGCGCTGACCAACCTGCCGGGCGTGCGCGCAGCGGCGGTGGCCCTGCGCAACGAGCGCGGCCTCGACGAGCTCGTCGCCTTCATCACGCATCAGAGCGATGCGCTCGAGCCACAAGAGCTGCGGGCGCGGCTGCGCGAGACGCTGCCGCCCTACATGGTTCCGGCGCGCTATGAGTTCGTCGAGTCGCTGCCGACGCTCTCTTCGGGCAAGGTCGATCGCAAGGCGCTGAAGCGCATCGAGCTCAAGGCCCCTGCGGGCGTCGACGAAGAGCAGGAGACGCCGCGCGATGCGATCGAAGCGAAGCTGCTCGAGGCGGCGAAGCGCGTGCTGCCGCCGGGCGCGATCCCTTTCGACGCGGACTTCTTCACCGACCTCGGCGGCCACTCGCTGCTCGCCGCGCGTTTCGTCGGGGCGGTGCGCGAGACGCCGGCGCTCGCCTCCGTCACGCTGCATGATCTTTACAAGCATCGCACGCTGCGCGCTCTCGCCGCGCATCTCGCCGGCAAGGCCGAGCTCAACGCGCCAGCGCGTGATCTGTCGTTCACGCCGCCGCCGCTCTTGCGCCGCTTTCTCTGCGGATTGGCGCAGGCCGCCGTGCTGCCCTTCATCCTGGCGATCGTAACGGCGCAATGGCTCGGCGTCTTCGTCTCCTACCTGCTGCTCACCGCGGAGGACGCGACGCTTCTCGAAGAGTCGGCGACTTTGTTCGCCGTCTACACGGGCGTCAATCTTGCGACCTTCGCCGTGTCGATCCTGGGCAAGTGGCTCGTCATCGGGCGCATCAAGCCCGGGCGCTATCCACTATGGGGCGTCTATTATTTCCGCTGGTGGCTGGCGGTGCGTCTGATGGCGCTCACGCACGTCAAGTGGTTCCAAGTCTCGCCGCTGATGAATTTCTATCTGACGCTGCTCGGCGCAAAGATCGGCAAGGATGCGCAGATCAGCGAGCTCGACATCGGCGCGATCGATCTCGTCACCATCGGCGCGGGCGCGTCGGTCGGCGGCAAGGTAAACCTCGCCAATGCCCGCGTCATCGGCAACGAGCTCATCATCGGGCGCATCGACATCGGGGCCGACGCCTATATCGGCTCCTCCTGCGTCATCGAGGAGGACGTCGTGATCGGCGAGGGCGCCGCGCTGGAAGACCTGACATCGGCGCCCGCCGGGCTGCGCATCGGCGCGCATGAGGTCTGGAACGGCTCTCCGGCGCGCAAGACCGGCATGGTGGACGACTCGCAGCTCGATCCGCAGGCCGAGGCCGGCCCTGCGCGCCGCTTCGTCATGACCGCGCTCTTTGCGGCTCTCGTGCTCACGATCCCGCCGCTCGGCCTGCTGCCGATTTTCCCCGCGTTCGCCTTGTTCGACAAGCTCGACCAGTGGCTCGGGATCGCCGAGTCCGCCCACTTCTATTACTTGGTCGCGATCCCGCTGTTCGCCTGGCCGACGGCCTTCGTGCTGGTGCTCGTCACCGTGGCGTTCATCGTCGCCTTCCGCTGGGTCATCATGCCGACGCGCGTGCGCGCGGGCGCCTATTCGATCTGGTCTTCCTTCTATCTGCGCAAATGGGCGGTCGCCCTTGCGACCGAGATCACGCTCGAGACCCTGTCGTCGCTGTTCGCGACCGTCTACATGCGCAGCTGGTATCGGCTCATGGGCGCGCGCATCGGCAAGGACTCGGAAATTTCGACCAACCTCGCCGGGCGCTATGACATCGTCGAGATTGGCGAGAAATGCTTCATCGCCGACGAGGTCGTGCTCGGCGACGAGGACGTGAGGCGCGGCTGGATGTATCTGAAGCCCGTCAAGACGGGGGACCGGGTCTTCATCGGCAATGACGGCGTGGTTCCGCCGGGCGCGGAGATTCCCGACGGCGCGCTGATCGGCATCAAGTCGAAGCCGCCCGCCAATGACGCGCTGTCGCCCGGCGACACCTGGTTCGGCTCGCCGCCGATCAAGCTGCCGGTGCGCCAGAAATTCGACGGCGGCGGCGCCGCCTGGACCTACGAACCTCCGTCCTGGAAGAAATTCGCCCGCGCCGTCTACGAGGCGGTCAACGTGTCCTTTCCGATCATGCTGTTCATGACCTTCGGAACCTGGGCGGTCGAGAGCTTCGGGCAGCTGCTCGTCGATGGCGAATATACGGCGGTCGCCGAGCTCTTCCTCCTGGAGTCGGTGCTGATTTCGGTCGTGATGACGCTCGTTGTCGTCGCGTTCAAATGGGTGACCATGGGCCGCTACGAGCCGCAGGTGAAGCCGATGTGGTCGTTCTGGGCCATGCGCACCGAGGCCTGCGCCGTGCTTTATTGGGGCCTCGCCGGAAAGGTGCTGCTCGAGCATCTGCGCGGCACGCCTTTCCTTCCCTGGGTGCTGCGCCTGTTCGGCTCAAAATTCGGCCAGGGCGTGTTCATGGACATGACCGACATCACCGAATTCGACTGCGTCCGTGTCGGCGATTTCTGCGCGCTCAATGCGCTCTGCGCGCTCCAGACCCATCTTTATGAAGATCGCGTCATGAAGGTCGGGCGCGTGCGCCTTGGCGATGGCGTGAGCGTCGGCGCCGGCTCGACCGTGCTCTACGATACGCATGTCGGCGACTTCGTGAGGCTCGGGCCGCTGACCGTGGTCATGAAAGGCGAGAGCCTGCCGCCGAATTCCGAGTGGGTCGGCGCGCCGGCGGTGCCAGGCGGCTCGTGAAGCTCCGGCCGGCCTTATGCGAGGGCTGGCTTCCGCCCAACGTCGCGAAACGCCCTTCACCCTGCGCGGGCGGGCGTGCGATCGCCCAGGTCGCGCGCATGGATCTGCGCTTCGACCCGCGCCAGATTGAGGAAATAGGCGAGCATCGGGAGACCGGCTTCGCTGGCGAGGGACGCGAGCGCGGCCGTCATCTCGGCGATATAGGACG
>Ga0187784_10005044_pt1 | contig 10687 bp, 9 predicted proteins | sample 1015_SJ02_MP15_2_FD_132964 | JGI IMG/M metagenome (GOLD analysis project Ga0187784, IMG submission 132964) | Tropical peat soil microbial communities from peatlands in Department of Meta, Colombia - 1015_SJ02_MP15_20_MG | ecosystem: Environmental > Terrestrial > Soil > Wetlands > Peat | place... | reverse complement strand
TCCCCCCGAGGGGGCACGTCTTCCCTCCTGAAGGTCATTGTGCCGACTCCCGGTGCCACGTCGAGCGGACTACGATTCCCCCGGAAGTACAGTCTGCGCCCGCGCGGCGGCGGAGTCCGAGCTCGTACGGTCGCATCGCGATACCGCCCGGCGGCCGGGCTCCGCCAAGGTACATCTCTCGGACGTAACCCTCGAAACCGATGCCGCGACGCGTCAGCCGGCCGTGCCGGGGGCGGCGATCACGCCCTTCGGATTGGAGAGTCCCAGGACGACCAGCACGGCGAGGCCGGCAAAAATGATCCCGACGATGACGCTGAGGAGATAGGCCTCCGCCGACGGCAATTTGGTCCCGGGCGCGAGGAAGCTCGCGAGGAAGGCCCCCGAGACGGTCACACCGACGGCCTGACCGAGCGTACGGAACGCCGTATTGATGCCCGTATTCCCCGCGACCTGGGCCGGGGTGGAGAGAAGGAGCACCCAGACCGAGAGCGCCGACAGTTCGAACGCGACGCCGGCCAGGACGATGATCGTGGCCGCCGCGATCCCGTACCCGCTCGCGTGGAAGGGCAGGATCACGATCAGTCCGACGATCAAGAGGATCCCGCCGATCAGCGAGACGGGCTTGGGTCCGGTGCGATGCATCAGCCGGCCCGCGAGCGGAGCGAAGACGAGCATCAGGATCGCGGCCGGAGCGAGGATGAGGCCGGCCTGCTCGACGTTCCGGCCGAGGCCGATCCCCGGCTCCTGGGCGAAATAGATCGCGACGTAGAACGCGATGAACATCACCGCGCCAGTGCAGAGCGTCACGAAATTCACCAGGAACAGCGGCTTGGCCGTCGCGGAGCGTAGTGGGATCACCGGCTGCTCGTTGCGCCGCTCCACGAAGTAGATCGCGACGCCGAGGACGGCCCCGGCGGCGAGCAGTCCGACGGTGGCCGCGCTCGTCCAACCCAGCGTCCCGCCCTCGGTCAATCCCACGAGCAGAAGCGTGAAGCACGCCCCGATCGTGGTGAGCCCCGCATAGTCGATTCGCTCCTGGGCGGTGACCGTGGACTCCCGGGCGAGGACGAAGATCATCGCGGTCAGCAGGATCGCGAACGGAGCGAGCAAGTGGTAGTTAGCCTGCCAGCCGTACGACTCCGTGATCGAGGCCCCGACGATGAGTCCGATCGCCGACCCGACACCGTTCATCGAGACGACCAGGCCGACCGCGACGGGCACGTGCGCGGCGTCGAGCTCATCGTGGACGAGGGAGATCGCGAGCGGGAACATCGCGAGGCCGAGTCCCTGGATCGCCCGGAATACGAGCAAGCTCGTGAGGTCCCAGGAAAATCCGTCGAGGACGACCGCCGCCGAATAGGCGGTCATCACGAGGATCAGCATCCGCTTCTTCCCGTGAACGTCGCCCAGCCGACCGAAGAGTGGGACGGACACGGCGCCGACGAGCAGGTAAATCGCCGGAACCCAGGAGACCGCGGCCGCCGATGCGTTGTATTGCGACTGAATGTCCGGGAGGGCAGGAATGATCATCGACTCGCTGTACGAGACGAGAAGCGCGGTGCAGGCGAGCAGGACCAGGACGAGCCGTGACATCCGAGGGCTGGACGCTCCCGGAACTACCCTCGCCGGCTCCGCCATTCCGGACGGCGAGGGGAAGTTCCTAGTTAATCCCTCGGTCGCGAACGCGTCGCGGACGAGCTACGAGCATCTCGGCTTCCGGGGAACCGATTGTCTTCACGTCGAGTCCGGGATGAGCGCGGGTTCACCTCGGAGGGACCCGGATCCCGCTCGCGGCCCGGGCCCCTGCGCGGAAGGGATTCGCTAGCGTCGGACCCTGGCACGTGATCAGGTGGCTAGACCCCTCAGGGTACCCGTCCCCCCGGCGTCGGTCACGTACAGCCAATTGTTCGCGTCATCGTAGGCGAACCCGGTCGGGACGCTGATGCTCGGCATCTCGAGGGTGTTCACGAGGGTCCCACCCGACAAGACCGAGATGTTGTGGGAGGCCGAGTTCGCGACGTAAAGATCCAGGGAAGCCTGGGCAAAGGTGATCGCGTCGGGGTAACTCCCCACGGACACGTTCCCGATGACCGCCGTGAGCCCGGGGATGAGCACCACGATGGCCACGTTGCCGGGGTCGCCGTTGTTGACCACGTAATCGTCGTCGGTCACTGGATCGAATGCGGAGGCGTAGGCTCCGGCGGGGACTTCGAAGCTGCCCATGTTGACCGGGGGCCCAAACAGGTCACAGCCCGGGCAGGTCGCGTTCACGAGCGTGACGTTGGAGCTACCGTAGTTGTCGACCACGATCGCGGGGAAGGTCGGATCGTAGTCAAGGCCAGTGGGGTCGGTCCCGACCGGGATCCCCGGGGTTCCCACGAACGAACCCACGACGATCGTGACGTTGTTGGAATCCCCGTTCGCCACGAGCATCGAGCCTTCGGCGGGGTCGTAGAGGATGGCATCAGGATAGGAGAAGCCGGTGTCGGTCTGGGTGACTTTGGTCCCGCTGATGAGATAGACCACGTTGCGTCCCACATCCGTGACATAGACGTGATTGTCACTCGGGTCGAAGGCGGCCGCGTACGGGCTCGCGCCGGACGGCAGCTTGATCGTGGCGACCACCTTGCACGGCGCCTTGACGACACTCACGTTCCTGCTGAACTCGTTGGCCACGTAGATCTCGTGGTCCACGGGGTCGTAGGCGTCGGCGTTCGGGGACGCCCCGACGCCGCATTTCGAGACGAACTTGTTGACCGACGACTTCGCCATCAGTCGAGCCGGGGATGAATGGATCGGGGCCGCCGCCGCGCTCGACAAGGACAGCACCGCCACCGTCAACACGACGCCCACCATTCCGCTCAGAAACACTCCGGTCCATCGGCGATTTTTCGACTCCATGCGAAACTCCCCCGGGGGGTTGTGCGAAACGGGTTCGGGGTCCAAATATGTTGTGTCGCTGACAATTCCGGCAGCTCATTCGCCGTCCCTGGAAGCGGGCGTTTCGCGTAACTCCGACCCGTTCCCGCTCCATTTCCACGCCGGGAGTTCGAACCGGCCCCGAGGGCGCACCGGCGTCCCAGCGCCCGCATGGACGCCCGTGCTGGGATTCGAACCCAGGTCTGAGGCTCCGCAGGCCTCTAGGATAATCCATTGCAGCAGGACGGGGAGTCGGCCCCGACCCTGTAGCTACCCCACACGGGCATCCCGACGCGGACCGGCGCGCCGAGGAAGGCTCTCTATAAAAGGTCGGGGACGCGCACGGCCGTCCGCGCTCGACACTTTATACCGGGCTCCGCTCCCCGGGCCCGGACATATTCCCCGAAACCGATGGTAGCGTCGTCGCACACCGACCCCTGGGAGGCGTTGCGGATCCTTCCGATGGGCCGGCGCGTCGAGGTGCGCGACCCGCACGGCCACATCTGGACCGGCACGATCGTGCCTCGCTCCGATCTCTCCGGCGACCGGATCCTGCCGCTCAAGCTTGAGAGCGGGTACAACATCGGCCTTCGGATCGGTCACAATTTCACGTTTCGAGTGCTCGAATCATCTCGGGTCCCGTTCGGGGACGAAGGACCGCCCCCCGCCGCCGAGATCCCCTCGGGAACCCCCTTCGTCACCTTGCTCACGACCGGTGGCACGATCGCGTCGCGCGTCGATTATGAGACCGGAGGAGTGAAGCCGGTCAAGGCGGGCTCCGAGATCCTCGATTTCTACCCGGAACTCGAGTCGTCCGGTCGGGTCCGCGTCGTTCCCGTCTTCGATCGACTGAGCGAGGATCTGACCCCGGAGGACTGGCAGGTCCTCGCCCAAAAGGTGGTCGAATCGTTCGCGAGCGGCGCCCAAGGAGTCGTGATCTCGCACGGGACCGACATCCTCGGTCCGAGCGCCGCCGCGCTCTCGTTCCTCGTCGCGGACCTCCCGGGGCCGGTCGTGCTCGTCGGCGCCCAGCGATCCCCGGACCGCCCCTCCTCGGACGGTTCGTCGAATCTGCGCGCCGCCGTGGAGGTCGCACGGGACCATCGGCTGGGGGAGGTCGTGGTGGTGATGCACGCCGGGCTCTCCGACACCCGATTCGCGATCCACCGGGGCACGTGGGTCCGCAAGATGCACTCGAGCCGTCGCGACGCGTTCGAGAGCCGGAACGGTCCGACCCTCGGGCACGTCGACCAGGGGACAATCCATCTTGACGGCCCGGTACGACCGCGCTCGGCCGGACCGGCCCGGCTGGACGGGCACATCGATTCCCGGGCCGGCCTCCTCTGGTTCTACCCCGGCCTCACGCCCGAACGCGCGGCCGAGTTCGCGAAGGGCCTTCGGGGCATCGTGCTGGCCGGCACCGGACTCGGCCACGTGGCGTCGGTCCATCTCCCCTGGATCCGCGCGGCGGTCGAGCGCGGGGGGGTCGTCGCGATGACGACCCAATGCCTCGCGGGCAATGCCGATCCGTTCGTCTATTCCACGGGCCGAGAGCTCCGGCGCGCCGGCGTGGTGTACCTCGCCGATCTCCTGCCCGAGACTGCGTATGCGAAGATGGTCTGGGCCCTGGGGCGGTCCGACGATCCATCGCAGGTCGCGGCGCTGCTGCTCGAGGATCGGGCCGGGGAGTTCGTCCATCGTCACCTCGTGGAGGGGGAGCGGTGAAGGCTGGCCTCGAGGTGCACCAGCAGCTCGCCACGGGCAAGCTGTTCTGCGACTGCCCCGTCGAGCTTTCGGAGGAGGTTCGCGGGTCGTTCCGCCGCCGGCTACGCCCTTCGGGAGGAGAGGACCGGGGGGTCGACCCCGCGGCCGCGTTCCAGGCGTCGCGCGGGCTCGTGTATCTCTACGAGATCTCGCCGGCATCGTGCCTGGTCGACATGGACGAGGAGCCGCCGCACGCGTTGAGCGACACCGCGCTCGACGCGGCGCTCACCTTCGCGCTCCTCGTCGGTGCCGAGTGGGTCGACGAAGTACAGGTGATGCGCAAGATCGTGGTCGACGGTTCGAACACCTCGGGCTTCCAGCGCACGGCGCTCGTCGCCCGTGACGGCGTCCTCGAGGTGGACGGCAAGCGGATCTCCATCGCGACGATCTGCCTCGAGGAGGACGCCGCCCGCAAGGTACGGGAGGCGGACGGAGAGGTCGTCTACCGCCTCGACCGCCTCGGGATCCCGCTGGTCGAGGTGGCCACGGGCCCGGAGATCACCTCCGGCACGGAGGCGCGAACGGTCGCCGAGGAGATCGGGGCGCTGTTGCGGGCCACGCGTCGGGTCCGCCGCGGGCTCGGCACGATCCGCGAGGACGTCAATGTCTCGGCCGAGGGCGGCCACCGGATCGAGATCAAGGGAGTCCAGGAGCTGGGAATGATCCAGGAGTACGTCGAGGGCGAGGTCGCCCGTCAGCGGGTCCTGCTGGGGGTCCGCGAGGAACTTCAGCGGCGCGGCGCCCGCGCGCCGGAACGTCCTCCGATCGTCCTGACCGAGCTCTTTGTGGGGACGGCTTCCGGTCCGATGGCCGACGTCGACCGCTCGAGCGCGATCGTGCTGGGCCTCGCCTTGCCCGGGTTCGCCGGGATGCTGAGATCCCCGGAGGGAACCGACGAGCGCCTGGGTCGCGAGTTGGCGGACCACGCCCGCAGCGCCGGCCTGCGGGGGTTGTTGCACTCGGACGAGTTGCCCGGATACGGCATCTCGGCCGCTCTCGTCGCCGACGTGCGGCGCCGCCTGGATCTTTCCGAGGGCGACGCGTTCGTCCTGGTGATCGACCGATCGCGCGAGCGCGCGGAGCGCGCCCTGCGCGGAGTGGCAACGCGCGCGCGCTCCGCCCTCGAGGGGATCCCGGGGGAGACCCGCGACCCGCTCGTCGACGGCCGAACGCGCTACTCCCGACCGCTCCCCGGGCGGGACCGGATGTACCCCGAGACCGACATCCCGCCGATCCCCCTGACTGCGGAGCGGAGAACCCGGCTCACCCGAAGCCTCCCCGAACGCCCCGCCGTCCTTCGCGCCCGACTGGAGCGGGAACATGGCCTGGATCCTGAGGTCGTTCGCCAGATCGTCTACAGCGAGGAGGAGCCGGCCTTCGAGGAACTCGTCCGCCGGGGCCACGGGGCGGCGCTCGTGGTCCGCCTGCTCTTCCACGACCTTCCGGCCGTGGCCGCCGCCGGCACGTCCGACCTTCCGTTCGAACCGCCGATCGCGACCCTCGACGCCGTCCTCGGCGCGGTCGAATCGGGTCGCTTCGCCAAAGAAGGGATCCCGACCGTACTGGTCGCGCTCGCCCGCGGGGCTCCCGACCTCGACGCGGCGATCGAATCGTCCGGGCTCGCGGGATTCACCGGGGAGGATCTCGATCGGCTGGTCGAGCGCGTGGTGCGGGAGAACGGCGAGATGGTGCGCGCGAAAGGTCCGGCCGCGTTCTCGCCGCTGATGGGCGACGTCATGCGCGAGGTGCGCGGCCGTCGGGACGGGCAGGAAGTGGCGAGCGCCCTGCGGCGGTCGATCGAACGATACCAACGCGAGGCGCCCTCGTAGCGCCCACGCGAGATTCGGGGAGAGGATGCCCGCGACACGGGGGCGGAGATCGGTCGTGCGTCCCCCTCGCCTGCGCGCCGTGGTGACCGACGTCGATGGTACGCTGACCGACGCGAGCCGCCGGCTGGATCCTCAAGCGATCGCGTGGGTACGTCAGCTCGAGGCCGGAGGATTTCCCGTGTTCCTGGCGACCGGCAACGTCCTGCCGGTGGCGCTCGCGCTCCACCGATCGCTCGGCCTGACGGGTGCGATCGTCGCGGAGAACGGCGGGATGCTCTACCGGCGCACTCCCGAGGGGCGCGATCGGGTCGAGCGGCTGGCGGACCCGCGACCGGCGCTATCGGCGTTCCGCGCGCTCGAGAGGGCAGGACTTCCCGTCCGCCGACTCTTCACCGATCGGTGGCGCGAGAGCGAGGTGGCGATCGAAACCAATGTCCCGATCGGATCCTTGCGCCGCGTCCTGCGGGGGCGACCGATCGATGTCGAGACCACCGGGTACGCGATCCACCTGATGGAGAAGGGGGCGGGAAAGCTGCCCGCGCTCCGGCGCGTCCTCCCCGAGTTTGGACTCGGTCCGGAGAACTGCGTGATCCTGGGCGATGGGGACAACGACGTCGCGATGTTGCGGGCGGCCGGCTTCGGCGTCAGTTTCGCCTCGGCGAGCCGGCGGGCCCAGCGCGCCGCCCGCTACGTGACTTCCACGAGCTACGCCGACGGTTTTGTCGAAGGGCTTAAGGCCAGTGGAATTCTCGCCGGGTGAGGTTCCTACCGGGAGGGACCCGACGTTGCTGGTCGGTCAGTGCGCGCGCTGCGGGGCGCCGGCATCTCTTGGCTGCACGATGTGCGGTCGCACGTTCTGCCGTAACTGCCTCGACCAGGACGAGCGGATCTGCGCGGACTGCCTCGACGTGCAGAAGCGAGCCCGCGACCCGGTCGCCGGTCGATCGCCGCCGTCGCGGCGCGTCCACCGTCCGGCGGGCACGACGACGAGTCGGGTTCAGTAGTCGTAGCCGGGCAGCACGATCGGTCCCTTGGGGGACGTCCTTCCGAGTGCCAGCAGGCCGACGCCCAGCGCCCCCGTGAACAGTCCCAGACCGAACGCCGCCCAGGCGTAGGGTCCCAGTGTCGAGGTGATCCGGATCCACCCGATCGTCATCCCGCCGGTCCCGGCGAGCGCGTGCAGGGCGAGGTTCGCGCCGACGGCCCCGGCCCAGCCGAGGAGGATCAAGAGGGTCCCCGCGATGAAGTAGCCGACGCGGACGTCCCCGCCCGGGTCGAACGGAGGGACGGCGGGGGTCTCGTGGACGTCCACCATCCCGCCGGTCACCGACGCCTCGCATAAGGCGTTGGTCCTCCGCGCGGCACGGGCCGCGCCCTTTGTGAAGTATGTCAACGAATCGACTGATAAACGACGAGGGCCCTCGGGGGTCCTTGTCGGCCGAACCGGGGCCTCCCGCCCCTCCGATCGTCCCGGAGACCGGCGAGCCCTTGGTCCTCCCCCTCCCGGACCCCGAACATCGGCGCGGGGGCTGGCGGGAGGTGCTGCGGATCCCGCGCTATCGGCTGCTCCTCGCGACCCAGCTGTTCGCGGGGACCGGCTATGCGGTCTACTCGGTCTCGGTCCTCTTCCTCGCCTACGGTCTGACCGGTAACCTCCTGATCGCCGGCGCGGTCCTCTTCGTCGAGTACGGCGTCTACGCCGGCAGTTTTCTTATCGCGCCGGTCGTCGACCGCGTCCGCGACAAGCGCCGGATCCTTCTGGCCTGCTTTCCCGTTCAGGCCGTGGCGGCCGGGACGCTCGCCTACGAGCTCCACGCGGGGACACTCACGATCCCGGTCCTCCTCGGGATCGTCTTCGTGCTGGCCGTGCTCTGGGACTTCGACTGGGTCGTCTTCAACATCGCGCCCCGGATCGTCCTGCCCCCGCGCTTGCTCTTCATCGGCGACGGGATCACCAGTGCGATCGCCGTGGGCACTCAGATCGGCGGATATGCCGGCGGCGGGGCCCTCGTCTACCTCGTCGGCCCCTTCGGTGGCGCGAGCGCCTACGCGATCCTCCTGCTCGGCGCGACCGCGGTCTGCCTTCCCCTGTCCCTCGCGGTCGAGGAATCCCCCCGAACGAGGTTCTGGGAGACGTTCCGTCGGGGTTGGGAGGCGTTTCGCGGCACCGCCGGACGGACATTGCGCCAGCTCGCGGCCCTCGACATCGTCGCCGGCTTCTTCGCGTCGATCCCGACGCTCCTCATTCCGGCGATCGCCTATCAGCGCTTCAGTGACCCTGCCGCGGTCTACGGGCCGCTCGTCACCGCGTATGCCGTCGGGGGTTCGGTGGCCGGCATCGTGATCGGCCACCTCAATCCCCGCGCCCGGGTCGGACGGATCCTCATCCTCACCCTCCTCAGCGCCGGGGCGTTCGTCCTGCTCCTGGCGCCGAGCTGGGCGTCGCTCGCCGGCCTCGCGCTCCTCCTCGCCGGTGTCGGGGCGGCCCTCACCATCCGCTACACCTCGAAGTACACCTGGCTCCAGGGCTCGTACGCGCCGGAGTTCCTGGGTCGGCTCAGCGCGAACCTCTACCTGTTCACCGGGATCTCGAGCACGGTCGCGGTGCTCCTCTTTGGGTATCTCTCGCTCCGCCTTCCCCTCGGCACGCTCACCGTGCTCGACGGGGTCGGACTGATCGCGAGCGGGGTATTCGCGCTGACGCTGGTGTCGGTCCGCCGCATGGCGTTCTGAGCCCCAACCGGGACACGGGACCCGAAGTCACGGGCCGTCTCGAGAGAGAAAATGGAAGTCTTATTATAGTATCGCAAACTTACTATTCCCGTATTGGGGTATCCCATGAGCACCGAACTGAAGCAGCGAGAGACCGCGAGCGATCCCTGGACCGACCTCGACCGCCTGTGCGCGTCGATCGACGGCCGCCTCGTAGGCGGCTGGGAACTCGGGCCGTTCGGCCCGATGTTCGTCGCGCGCGTATCGGGCGCCGAGCCGGCCCTGCGGCCCGCTCGGACCGACGTGACCGACACCGGCGCGGCCTACAAGGTCATCGCCGAGGTCCCCGGCATCCCGAAGGAGCGCCTCGACATCCGCGTGCGCGGCACGAGCGTCGAGATCCGCGGCGAGCACTCCTCGAGCGAGGAGACGAAGGAATCCGAGTTCGTCCACCGCGAGCGGACGTACGCCGGCTACTACCGGCACCTCGAGTTCCCCGAGGCCGTGGTCGCGGCCGAGGCGAAGGCCAAGGTCGAGAACGGAGTCCTCGAGCTCGAGCTCCCCAAGGAGCACCCGACCCCGGCGGACACCGAGGTCAAGGTCGCCGTCGCCTAGACGGCGTCGGGCGCCCCCGGCGGGGCCGACGGCCGCTAACCCCTTCCGAAGTTTCCCCGGGAGCCCCGGTGCGGCTCAGCCGAACCCGGGGATCGCCTTGTTGTCCGTCTTGCCGCCGGGACGGAGCGGGGCCTTCCTCAGCTCCTTCGGGCACTCGACGAGCCGCACGAGCGGCGCGGACTGGACGATGTAGGCGGGAAGCCCCGTGCTGGGATCGTTCCCGGCCCGCAGGATGTTCATGATCTCGAGCCGGATCTCGACGACCGAGCCGTCCTTCAGCTTGAGGCGGACCTTGCCGTCGCCCTCGATGATGTTGTAGTCGACGATCTCGGCGTTCGAGATGTCGGGGGGGGTCGCCCCCGGTGGTCCCATCATCGATGACCTCGCGCGGCGAGCCGTTCCTTCAGGACGGCGCGGGGGTCCTTCCCGTCGACCGTGAGGCCGAGGGAGACGCACGTGCCGATGACCTGGTTCATCTTCTCCTCGATCGACCGCCCCTCGAGGTCGTCGCCCTTCGACTCCGCGATCCGCTGCACGGCGGCGAGCGAGACGTCCCCGACGGTCTCGGTCTTCGGCTTGCCCGAGCCCTTCTCCTTCTTCGCCTCCTTGAGGAGGAGCGCGGCGACCGGCGGCCGCCCGACGACGAGCGTGAACGCCCGCGTGTTCGGGTCGACGCGGATGATGACGGGGACCCGCATCCCCGAGAACTGCTTCGTCTCCTCGTTGATCTTCGTCACGACCTGGCCGACGTTCACGCCGAGCGGACCGAGCGCCGAGCCGAGCGTCGCGCCGGCCGCGGCCTTGCCGCCCTCCACGAGGATGCTCACCTCAACTGCCACTCTTCCCGC
>Ga0187784_10005042_pt1 | contig 10693 bp, 6 predicted proteins | sample 1015_SJ02_MP15_2_FD_132964 | JGI IMG/M metagenome (GOLD analysis project Ga0187784, IMG submission 132964) | Tropical peat soil microbial communities from peatlands in Department of Meta, Colombia - 1015_SJ02_MP15_20_MG | ecosystem: Environmental > Terrestrial > Soil > Wetlands > Peat | place... | reverse complement strand
GGGACAGGTAAGGTCCTGCACGCAGAGGAACATCTTGTTCTTTTCCATATAGGGGACAAGGGTCATCATGTTGCTCTGGCCCTTGCAGGCTTTGAGCGCGGCGCCGGTGTATCCCATCTCTCGGGAGAGTTTTAGCGCGTGCAGGTCGGTCAAGGATTCATCGATGACTACCGGTTTCAGTTTGGCAGCCTCAAACATCACGTTCTGCCGGTGCGTGTCGAGATCGCGCGCGGTGGGCTGCTCGACGTACTGAATCCGCGCAAAGCCTTCCGGCGACTTGTCCATAACCCGATGCAGAAAATCGACGAGATACTGCACGTTGGGGCAGCGCTCGTTGAAGTCCAACGAGTAGACCCAATCTGTGACTCCACGTTGCCGCTCGGTCTCCGTCACCACCCGGTCGACGCTGAGCACGCGCTCGGAATCCCATTTCAAATCGTCGCCGTCCAATTTGATTTTGAAATGGGTCAGCCCGTTGTAGTTGATCCACTCGGGAAGCGTTTCCGGCAAGCCATCGTTGACGCGCTGCTTGATATCCGAGCCCACCAGTGGATCGATCGCGGAAACCAGGTGGTACATTGGCATCCGGGGTTTGGGTTCTTGCCAAATGTACTTCTCCGGATACTCTCCTATGTAATCCTCACCTAGATAATACGAAAGATCACGATTCATGAACTCCGGGCCATACGTATGGTAACAGTTCAGCCCGTGCAATTTGCCGTAAGCATCATGGACCGCCGCGTCGAACGCGCTCGCCGTCACCAGGGTGCATAGTTTGGGAATGGGTTCAGCCAGTCTTTGCTCCTCCGTGACTGCCTCGGCAGCTTTCAGGTATTGGGGCTCGAGCGACCAATTGAGTTCGATGGGATGGCCGTACTCCTTAAAGTCACCGGTAAGCCTGGAGATGCGTCCCGCCAGGGTATTCATGGCGTTCTGCGTGGCGCTAAAGGAAAGAACGCGCGAAGGGAACGCCCAGGCATTTGCGAGCGGCATCGAACCGAAGCCTTGGGAACTCTTGCCGCCCCGCGACCGGACTGCACAGTTCACATTCAATAGAACGACCTGCGACGAAACGACGCCCCCGAACTTGATCGGAACGCGATATTGGTACTCCTTGAATTCAATATCGACGGTTTCAATTTGGATGTCGGTGCTCCGAGGCGCGCTCGCCTTCAGGATCGCGGGAGCGCACGCCAACCCAGCGGCGGCGGTTTTCAGAAATGCGCGGCGTCTAATGTGCTGCATGTCGGACTTGTATTCCTACAGTCGTCTTCGACAAAGATAGATGATAGCGGATTTTACGATTATGCGTGCAACAAGTAGCGAAATGGCATTGCGGGAGCTTGACACCGTACCGCAGACGGTCAGCTAAGCGCGCCGAACAATCACCTGTTTCCTGCTACAATACTCCTCTTCGGTTTCCTTGGTCGCAATTTGCGCCTGATGCTTGCTCGGGGCGCGGTTGGAGGCTGGCAACCCGCAGAGATAGAATCCCGGGCCTAATCGGCGAACCCTGGTTCCAGCTTTTCACGCCGGCCAGTACAAGGAGATAAGGATGCCTGATCATTCAACGACCAATGCTGGTAGGTCAAAGCGTAGAATCGTGCCGGTACTCTCGGTCCTCGTGTTGCCTGCCATCGCGTGGCTATGGCTGCCGGCGCACAGCGACAATGACCTGACGGCCGCCCCCGCCCCGGCATCGTTGCACGGCGCCTACAGCACCACGTTCCGTCATGCGGAGAATCCACTTTCCCAAGGCGGTAAGTGGTTGAACGGCCATGCGGACGGCCTTGATTGGGCAGATGTACAAACCATTCCGGGCTTGGCGTTCGGCGCCGAAATCGGCGGCAGCAGGCCGGAGCCGCAAAAATACGACGACTCGACGGCCCTGCTGAAAGGTACTTGGGGGCCCAATCAAACCGTTCAGGCGACGGTTTACTCGGTGCGCCCCAACCTAGACGATAAAGTGTGGGAGGAAGTCGAATTGCGCCTGCGAAGTTCCATCACTCCCCACAGTTGCACGGGCTACGAAGTCATGTTCCGCTGCTCCAAAATTCCTCAGGCCTATTGCAACGTGGCGCGCTGGGAAGGGCCGCTGGGAAAGTTCACTTACCTCAAACAAGTGGTAGGGTCGAAGTACGGAGTCAAAACCGGCGACGTCGTGAAGGCCAGCATGATCGGGAACACCCTCACCGTCTACATCAACGGGGAGCAGATCTTCCAGCTCACCGACGACAAATTCACCAGCGGCAATCCGGGCATGGGATTCTTTCTCGACGGCGCCACGGGCGTGAATCGCGACTTCGGCTTTTCAAGTTTCATGGCGACAGACAAATGAACGCAGCGCGGCGGAGCAGCGATTCAAGAAGGGTCGCCCCCACGACACGCCGCCACGAGCCCATCGTTCCAAAGACTGAGAGGGCTGACATGCCATTTATCATGAAAACTGCGCTGGCATTAATGCTTTTCGCCTCGAGCGTTGCTTTCGCACAACACTCTCCCCCTTCCGCGGATGCCGAGTGGCGAAATTACGGCCACGATCCCGGCGCTATGCGCTTCTCTCCCCTGAACCAAATCGACACCTCGAACGTTCAGCTCCTGCAAAGGGCCTGGACCTACGTGATCCCGCCAACCCCCAACAGCGGAATTGCGGCGTTCGAGGCCACACCGTTAATGGTGCGCGGCATCCTTTACTTTACGACTTCCACCAGCCAGGCCGTGGCGCTGGACGCCGAAACCGGAAAACAGATTTGGGTGTTCGATCCTGATCCCAAGGAGAGCGGGACCAGGCGGCCAAACCCCAGCCGCGGCGCGGCCTATTGGGAGGGGCAGTCGGACGTTTCCTGCGGGCCGGAGAAATCAAAACTTGATAAGCGCCTTTTCTACATCACCGAGGACGCGCGCCTGTTTGCTCTCGATCCCCAATCCGGCAGGCCCTGCCGCGGTTTCGGCGATGCCGGGTCGATCAACCTGCGCGTGGGTGTGGCGGACAAATTCCCAGGCGCTCAGTACAACTCGACTTCGCCGCCCCCGATTTACAAGGATCTGGTGATCACCGGTTCACAGGTCCAGGAATATCCCTCGAAAGGACCGAGCGGTGACGTTCGGGCCTTTGATGTGCGCACTGGAAAACTGGTGTGGCGGTTCCACACAGTTCCTCAAGTAAACGAGCTGGGGCACGAGACGTGGCCAGACGAATCCTGGCAAGACCGCTCCGGCACGAATGCCTGGTCTGTCATGAGCGTGGACACCGAGCGCGGCATGATTTTCTTGCCTCTCGGCTCGCCTTCTTACGATTTCTATGGCGCCGATCGCAAGGGGGCGGGACTGTTTGGCAATTCCCTGGTCGCGCTCGACGCCGCGACCGGAAGGCTTCGTTGGTACTTCCAAATGGTGCACCACGACATCTGGGATTACGATGCCTGCGCGCCGCCCAGCTTGATCACTGTGCGTCGCGAGGGCAAAGAGATTCCGGCCGTGGCGGAAGTCACCAAGATGGGGTTTGTCTTTGTGCTCGATCGGCTGACCGGCAAGCCGCTGTTCCCTGTCGAGGAGCGCCCTGTTGCGCCATCCCAAGTGCCGGGGGAAGCGACGTGGCCGACTCAGCCATTTCCGATTCAGTCCATGCAACTGGCCCGCACCTCCGTTACGCTGGACGATATTACCAACGTCACGCCGGAGTCTCGAAAGTACTGCCTCGATAATTTTGCCGACTCGCTGCCCGGCGGGATATTTAATCCTTGGGGACCCGCGAAATTGACAATCGAGATGCCGGGGACGCTCGGAGGCGGGAACTGGTCCGGCGTGTCCTTCGACCCCGGGCTCGATTACCTGTTCGCGAACGTCAGCGAAGTGGGAGCCGTGGGGTTCATGCAGCCTCAGCCGCCGGATTCTCCGGAGGCCTACATCCGCAGCAGCAAGTGGGGAAATTACGCGCGCTTTTGGGACGATCATCACTATCCGTGCCAGAAGCCTCCTTGGGGCGAGCTGAATGCCATCGATCTCAAGACCGGCGAATTGGCCTGGAAAGTGCCGCTGGGCGTGATGGACGATCTCGAGGCGCGCGGTGTCCCCAAAACGGGAACCTACAACCTCGGCGGCTCCATTGCCACGGCGGGCGGACTAATCTTCATTGGCGCGACGGCGGATCATCGTTTCCGGGCGTTTGAAGCGAAGACCGGCAAGGAACTCTGGGTGGATCAGCTTGAATCGAACGCGCACGCCACGCCCATGACATATATGGGCGAGCAATCCGGGAAACAATTCGTAGTCGTCGCGGTGGGGCCGGGTGGTTATTTCAATCCCGACAATTCTGCGCCAACCGTGCTGGCTGCCTACGCTCTTTACCCAAAAGGCCAAGGGCCGGCGCGGCTGCGGGTAGACGCCTACCCGCGAACGCTCGCTGCAAGTCCTGCGCGTGAGCCGCAGGAGCTTCCTGCACCGGCGAGTCCGATTGTTCAACCGATTCCGTTCAGTCACCGTCGGCACGTTCAGGCAGGGTTCCAGTGCGACACGTGCCATCAGGCCCTGGGGATCAGCGGCAAGATGCAGGTTCCCGGGGCGGCCGAGTGCATGACCTGCCACGAGACAATCAAGCGGGACAGTCCGGCCATCCAAAAACTCATCGAGCTCCGCGCCGACGATCGGCTGATCGCCTGGAAGCCGATTTACAAGCTTCCCGACTTTGTTTATTTCAGCCACCAGAAACACCTCGAGGCGCGTATCCAATGCGCGGTGTGCCACGGCGACGTCAAGGAGCGCGATCAACTTTGGCAGGAGAAGGAAGTATCCATGGTGGCTTGCGTGAATTGCCACAAGCTGCGCAACGCGCCGGTGAATTGCGATTTGTGCCACAATATCGGACACTGACCTCGCACCCGAGTTCAGGAGGGAGGCAGTGGAGAAGGCAGAAGGCAGGGGGGCGCTACATTGAGAACTGCCTGTCATTCCGAGCAAAGCGCCTTGGAGTGCGGCAGCGAAGCCGCCGCCTTGGAATTCGACCGAAACGGAGGGAGTTGGCGCTACCGCACTCCAAGGCGCCTTCGGCGAAATCCGAATATGCTGAACCGCCGGACATTTATGAAGACTCTTGGCGCCGGCGGAGCGTTGGCGCTTGCCAACGCCGGCGCGCGGGATAATCGCGGTCTCGGTGGAGACATGCGAATCTGGGACCAACACGCTCACCTCGGCTCGGTTCCGGGCGATACCCCCGAGGAACGCATGGGATTCCTGGTGAAGTGCATGGACCGTGTGGGGGTGGAGCGCCTGATTCTCTCGCAAGGTTATTCCGATGATCGGCACCCGAACCCACCCGAACAGTTCCGCCTGGAGAACGACCGGGTGATGCGCGCCGTCAAAGCCTTTCCGGATCGGGCTTACGGCTCGGTGTACATCACGCCGGCGCTGCCCGAGTTCAGCCTTCAGGAACTCAATCGCTGCGTGCGCGACGGCCCCATGGTGATGATTGGCGAGATCGAGGCCGAGGCGCGCTGCAATGTACCGGGGATGGATCCGATTGCCGAATGGGCCGTCGCCAATGACGTCCTCGTTCTGCAGCACGAATGGTTGAAGGCCGGCGGCAACGAGCCAACCGAATCCACTCCCTTTGATGTTGTCGAACTTGCCCGGCGCCACCCCAGGCTTCACATCGTCTGCGCTCACACGGGAGGAAACTGGGAGCTGGGAATCCGCACCATCCGTGCCACTAAGAACGTCTACTGCGGGCTGGCCGGCTCGGACCCCACAAACGGATATGTCGAAATGGCCGTGCGCGAGTTGGGCGCGGAGCGGGTGATCTTTGGCAGCGACGTAGGCGGCCGAAGCTTTGCTTCGCAGCTTGCCAAGGTGGAAGGCGCCGCCATTTCGAATTCCGACAAGCAGCTTATTCTCGGCGGCAACCTCCGCCGATTGTTAACGCCGGTACTCCGCAAGAAAGGTTACAAGATTTGATGATCGATACCAACGTGTATCTTTCCCGGTGGCCGTTCCGCCGCCTGGAGGGCGATGAGCCGGCGCAACTCGTCGCGAAACTGCGTGAGGGGAAAGTTGTACAAGCCTGGGCAGGCAGCTTCGAGGGCATTCTCGAGCGGGATGTTGCGGGAGTGAATAACCGCCTGGCAGAAACGTGCCACAGTTTCGGCGAGGGCATGCTGATTCCGTTTGGAACTGTGAATCCCAAGCTTCCCGACTGGCAGGAAGACGTACGGCGCTGCCACGAAGAGCATAAAATGCCGGGAATCCGTCTTCACCCCAATTATCACGGGTACAAGCTGGATGATTCGGTTTTCGCGGAGCTTCTGAAATTGGCGACTGCGCTCGGGTTGATTGTGCAGTTGGCGCTCTCGATGGAAGATCCGCGCACCCAGTCGCCGCTCATGCGGGTTCCTGCCGTGGAACTTGTTGCCCTGACTAGTGCAGTGAAAGGGACGCCAGGACTACGGCTCGAACTTCTGAATTGCACTGCGCAAATCGGACGAGAGGAATATGCGGCAGCGCTTGCCACCGGCGACGTGTCGATGGATATCAGCATGGTGGAAGGAGTGGCCGGAGTGGCGCGGTTGGTGCGCCAAGTCCCGCTTTCGCGCCTGCTCTTCGGCTCCTATTACCCGTTCTTTTATTTCGAGTCGGCGGTCCTGAAGATAGAGGAATCCGGCCTGGATGAGGTTTCGCAAAAGGCCATCTGCGTGGAGAACGCGCGCCGGCTGATGCCGCGTACGTAGCCGCGAGTCTATCGCAGCTTCGTGCAAATTACATTCGAGCCGATGCGCGCCGTCCCGCGGCTCGGCCGCCTGCTTTGCGGAAAGGCTCCGCCTTTCCGGCGGAACGGCGCACTACACCCCCTCCTCGCACGCTGGAAGGCTCAGCCATCCAGCGTGCGAGGAAGAGAATAATGAGTATTGAATCGCCCGGAAAGGCGAAGCCTTTCCGCAAGGCGGCGCGGCGGAGCCGCTGTCACGCCGAGTCCGTTTTGGGTATTTGGGAAGTCGAGAGTCTACCGCGAGATGCGCGCCAAGGTATCGATTCATGAGACCAATCAAGATCGCACTCTTCTCTACATTTCTTCTGACTCCCTGCTTTCTCTTCGCGCAGGAAGCCATTCACGATCCCTTGCTGCGCTGGATGAATCACATCGCGCAGCAGCAACTTCAGCAGCGGCAGCGGGAGATCGACAAGATCCACACCGTGGCCGAAGCAGAGCAGCGAAAACGTGTGGTACACGAGAAGCTGCTGAAACTCTTGGGTGGCCTGCCGGAGTACAGCGGCCCGCTGAACGCCAAGGTCACGGGTGAGATCCAGGCTGATGGTTACACGATCGAGAAGGTCCTCTTCCAAAGTCTGCCCAATTTCTATGTGACGGGCGACCTCTACCGGCCCAACCACCCGGGCCGCTACCCTGCCATTCTCTACCAATCCGGCCACACCCAAGAAGGAAAGCCCGAGCCGCAGCGCGCGGCCGCCAACCTGGCCTTGAAAGGCTTCGTGGTATTCGCCACCGATCCCATCGGCCAGGGCGAGCGGGAACAAACTTACGATCCGCACCTTTCGGGAGCGCTCGCGGGCTGGTCGGTTCCGGAGCACATTCAGTCCGGGGCGCAGTGCATCCTAATTGGAGAAAGCGCCGCACGCTTTTTCATCTGGGATGCGAAGCGCGCGATCGATTATCTCGTCAGCCGCCCGGATGTCGACGCCGCGCGTCTGGGCGCGGCAGGCTGTTCGGGAGGCGGCGCGCTGACCACCATGATCGGCGCGCTCGATCCGAGGCTCAAAGCGGTAGTGCCTGCCTGTTATCCCAATTCATACCAAGTGCTCTTTGCCGGCCCGGATCCCGACACGGAGATGTCGTTTCCCGAGTTCCTGGTGAACGGTCTGGATGTGGCGGATTTTGTGGAACTGTCCGCGCCCACCCCCTGGCTGATTCAGGAGACACAAGACGACTATTTCACGCCCGCGGGCGCGCGCATGGTCTACGAGGAAGCGCGGCATTGGTACAGTATTTACGGGGCTGAAGACAAGATTGGTTTTTTCGTCGGGCCAGGCCCTCATGGCACTCCCCTGGTGAGCAGAGAAGCGGTTTATCAATGGATGATCCGCTGGCTCAAAGACGGCAAGGGAGATTTTCACGAGCAGCCCGTCAGGATGTATAACAACTTCGAACTGCTGGTCACGCCGACAGGCCACGTGGACGATATTCCGGGCAGCCGCAAAGTCTATCAACTGATCCTCGACGATTTTCATGCCAAACTGCAGCCGCAAGGCGTTCCCCAACTCGAGGCTGAACTGCGGCGGTTGGGAGTCCCTACCGGCGGCGCCTCCCCGCCATCGACCGTACTCGATGAATCGAATGCCGGGGAAACCCGCCGGCAGCACATCCGGTTCGAAACCGAGCCTGGAATCGAGATTCAAGGCCACCTCTACGTTCCTCCTACCCCGGCTGGCCGGAAGCCGGCGGTGCTGATGCTCGAGGATAGCGGGCCTTATTTCCAGGCCGCCTCCATTGACTCCTGGGCAAACCGCATGGCGGCGAAGGGGCGCGTGGTTTTGACGCTCGAGCCGCGCGACTCTCCCGGAGAGAACAGACACGAGCCCTTTATTGGAAACTTCATCACCAATTCGCGCGCCAACCAGATTGGACTGAATCTGCCGGCCATGCGGGCGCACGATATCCTGGCCGGCGTTGATCTTCTGGCGGCACGCAGCGACGTGGACCCGGCCTCGATTCGCGCCGTCGCGCGCGGCGTCAAGGGAATCTGGCTCTTGCTGGCTACGGCGGCGGACCCCAGAATCAAGAAGCTCTGGCTCGATCGCACGCCCACGAGCCTGCGTGCCGCGCTCGAAAACACTGTGAATATAGATTTGTTCGATGCGGTCATTCCAGGCTTCGCGCTGCATTGGGACATCGACGATCTGGTGAAGGCCATGGGAAATCGTCAAGTGATGTGGACCGACCCCGCGAATTGGATGAACCGGATTGCCAACCTTCGCGGACCGTACCTCTACCGGTACATTCTCGGCGATACCACTGAGCTCGCCGAAGCGCAGGACGATGCTTACATCGAGCAGTTTCTCAAGTAGACGTTGACCCAGGAGCGAAAGCGGGCTGGTGATTGTGCCTCGGAGTGCGGCAGCGTAAGCTGCCGCCTTTTTCCTGACATTCCAAGGCGGCAGCTTGCGCTGCCGCACTCCAACGAAGGAGGATGCATGGAGAAGAGAGTCACCCGCCGGAAATTCTTCGCAGAAAGCGTCGTATAAATCGAAATTGACATAATGGTAGCTTGCATGCTTATCTATTCGCGGATTATTGTCAGGTGGTAAGGAATACGCAGGAGTAACCATGGCCGAAGAAACACGCAGGGAGTTTGTGAAGAAAATTGGCGGGGCGTCAGCGCTGGCGGCGGGCGGGTTTCTAAACTGGAACCCGCGCGCCCTGGGCGCCAACGAAAAGGTAATACTGGGTCTCATTGGGGGCCGAAACCAGGGGCGAGGAGACGCTCTGCGGGCCATCGGCGCCGGAGCCGAGCTAAAGACTTTCTGTGACATCGACCAGGCAATCCTCGATAAGGTCAACCCGGACTTCGAGAAGGCGCAAGGCAAGGCGCCCGGCACTACCCGGGAGTTCCAACGCGTTCTGGATGACAAAGAAATTGACGGAGTGATTATTGCGGTGCCGGACCATTGGCACGCGCGGATCGGCAATCTGGCCTGCCAGGCGGGAAAAGACATTTACATCGAAAAGCCGTTGACCCAGACGATCCATGATGGTCACGAGGTTCGCAACGCGGTGCGAAAATACAAGCGCGTCGGGCAGGTAGGCACCCAAAATCGAAGCGCACCGCACTTCCAAAGCGCCATCGAATACCTCAAGACGGGCAAACTGGGCAAGCTCTGCGAAATCAACACCTGGGAGTGCCAGGTGCGATCCAGCATCGGTAATCCGCCCGACAGCGATCCGCCCTCGACCGTAGACTACGATGTCTGGCTAGGTCCCGCGCCCAAGCGGCCCTTCAACATTAATCGCTTCCATTACAACTGGCGGTTCTTCTGGGATTACGGGAACAGCGAGCTGGGCAATCAGGGCGTGCACATGCTCGATGTGGCGCTGTGGGGAATCGAGGCGTTGCGTGGCGGCCTGGACAACGCCCTGCCCACCCGCGTGAGCGGCAATTCCGGGATCTACTGGCTCAAAGATGCGAAGGAAGTCCCCGACACCCAAATGCTGACCTACGAATACGGCGACTTCATGCTGACCTGGGAACTTCGCAGTTTTGCCAAGCAGCACCCCGTCTGTGGACATCGTGAAGGGATTGCGTTTATTGGCAGCGACGCAACGCTGGTAGTGGCCCACGACGGCTGGGAGGTGTTCTTCCAGGATGGCAGCCCCGGGCCTAGCGAGACGGCCAACGACGAACGGGAGAGCGGGCTGCACGAAAAGAACTTTCTGGAATGTGTGCGCAGCCGGCAGACGCCGAATGCCGATATCGAGATCGGGCGCATCTCCACTACCGTTTGCCATCTGGGAAACGTGGTGACGCACCTCCGGCGGGATGTCACGTTCGATCCCAAGACCGAGACCTTTGGCCGCGATAAAGAAGCCAACGCGTATTTGAGCCGCGAGCACCGCAAGCCGTTCGAGACGCCAAAAGTATGATTCTGCACTTTGACATCGCCTTGTCATTCCGAGCGAAGCGAGGAATCT
>Ga0187784_10005041_pt1 | contig 10693 bp, 10 predicted proteins | sample 1015_SJ02_MP15_2_FD_132964 | JGI IMG/M metagenome (GOLD analysis project Ga0187784, IMG submission 132964) | Tropical peat soil microbial communities from peatlands in Department of Meta, Colombia - 1015_SJ02_MP15_20_MG | ecosystem: Environmental > Terrestrial > Soil > Wetlands > Peat | place... | reverse complement strand
GTGAAAGACGGCCTGGCGCCCTTGCTTGCGCGGGCCGCGAAGGCGGACGCCCTCATCATCGGCTCCCCCATCTATTTCGGAGCCGTCACTGGGGTAACAAGGTCCCTCATAGAGCGCCTCTGCTTCCCCTTCATGACCTATACCGATCCGCCGGGATCGCTCTTCCCCCGCAAGGTAAAGACGGCCCTCGTCGCCACTATGGGAGCCCCGGAGCAGCATGCCAGGGAGGCCGGCTTTGTCCAGCATGTCGCTTCAGCGGAGAGCCTCCTGAGGATGATCTTCGGGGCATGCGAATCTTTGATGAGCTTCGATACCTATCAGTTCGAGGATTACTCGAAGATGGTGGCGGAGCGCTTCGACCCGGAGCACAAGGCGCGCAGACGGGCTGAGGTCTTCCCGAAGGACTGCGAGGCAGCCTTTCAACTGGGCGCGCGCCTGGCCAAGCGATAGTCCATCCCTCTGAGTCGAGAGTATTTCTTGGTTCGGCCGACCCATGTTCGGAATCGCCCCTCTAGTGCAGGGTATCCGCCGCCTACAGGCTCTTTCGCACGCCATTCCGAACGTACGGTTGCCCGTCCGGGAAGGCTGTTCTTGCAGATTCGCATCGCGAAGCGTCAAGGGAACTAGTGCTTCAGCTGTTTCTTCGCCGGCCTGATGGTGAGCACCGGGCAGGGCGACCTGCGCACCACCTTCTCTGCGACGCTCCCTATGATGATGTGTTCGAGCCCGCCTCTCCCGTGAGTTGCCATTACCACGAGGTCCATGCCCTCCGTGCGCACGTAGTCCACAATCTCCACGAACGACACGCCCGTGCGCACTGCCTTTACCACGGGAATGCCGGATATGCCCTTCGCCATCTCGTCGAGGTCCTTTCGCACCTCCGCCTCTATGCCCTTCTGCACAGCCACCATGTTCTCGGCTGCCATGAAGGACTCGTAAGGCGTAAAGTAGTCCATGTTCGGGATTACATGAATCAGGTGGATCGTCGAGTCGAATCGCCGCGCGATCTCCATCGCGTGTTTGAGGATATCGGCGGTGTATTCGGAAAAATCGACAGGAACGAGGATCTTGGAGAACATCTCTAGCCCTCCTCTGCCCGGTATTTAGCTTCTTATATACCCGGTTCGTCCCCGAGTCAACAGATTCCCCGGCCTCTGCGAGGGGCGTCACCATGGGTGCGCCTCCACGTTTTCCCGAAAGCTCGCCACGCACCCGTTTGCCGCGTTCGGCTTTAGACAACGCTGTTCATGGGGCCGGTTTTTGTGCTATATTTTTTGGGCAAAAGAGGCAAGTGGACCTTTTCAGTCCGGGTGAGGTGGGGTTTTCCCTGGTGGCGAAAGAGAAACTGATTGTTCTGACCTCAACCCTGGCCGAAATCTACATGGGTCAGGGCCTTTTCGAAAAGGCCAGGGAAGTTTACGAGCGGCTTCTCTCGAAGGACCCCGGGAACGATCTTTACCGGAGCAGGGTCTTGCTCCTTTCGAAAGACTCGCCCAGGAAACGAAAGCTGAAGATCTTGTCAGGCCTCTTCAAGGCCATAGAAGAGCGACGCGATGAAAGAGCAGCGATTAAATAGAGTGCTTGAGATCATCGGGCAGAAGGACCTCCATGCCTGCGTCCTCAAGGGGATGGACAACATATTCTATCTTACGGGGTTCCGCGGGTCCGAAGGCACGCTGCTCGTCACGAGGGGAGACGTGGTGGTGCTGACCGACAGCAGGTACATCACCCATGCCCGGGAGGTGGCTGAAGGCTGCACGGTCATCGAGACGAGGCCGAAAGACCGTATCCTGGCGACCCTCTTCGAGCGATACGGCATCACGAGAACGGGCTTCGACAGCTACCACACCATGTATCAGACGTTCCAGACCCTAAAGGAGGAGACCCCGGGCGTGGAGTTCGTGCCCCTTTCCAACGATATCGAGGCCATAAGGCGGTGCAAGGACCAGGACGAGATCATGGCGGTGAAAAGGGCGGTATCCATCGCTACCGAGGCCTTCGCGAGGGTCATCGAAAAGATAAAGCCCGGGAGGACGGAAAAAGAGATAGCGAACGAGCTCGACTACGCGATGCGCTGCCTCGGGGCTGACGCCCCCTCCTTCGAGACCATCGTTGCCTCGGGCCCGAGGGCTGCCCTGCCCCACGCCCGTCCCACGGACAAGGCACTCGTTGCGCACGAAGAGGTGATTGTGGATTTCGGCTGCCAGGTGAACGGCTATTGCACCGACGAAACCTGTACTATCCCGCTGGGGGAGCCTGCCGGCAAGATAAGGGAGATCTACGAGATCGTCAGGGACGCCAAGCAGAAAGGCATCGAGGCGGTGAGACCGGGCCTGCCCGTCAGGGACCTGGACATGATCGTGAGAGGGTTCATCGAGGAAAAGGGTTACGGGGAATTCTTCCGCCACGGGACCGGCCACGGAGTGGGCATCGCAGTGCACGAGGCGCCGGCCATCACGATTAACGGGGAAGGGCTCCTCGAAGAGGAAATGATCATCACCGTCGAGCCCGGCATCTACCTTCCCCACGTGGGCGGCGTGCGCCTGGAAGACATGGTCCTCGTCACAAAGACCGGCGGAGAGGTGCTTACCAAGTTGAGAAAAGACTTACTGGAGACGTAAAGGGGGGTAGCAATGGCAATGGTCGTCGCCACAAGTGAGTTCAGGAAGGGCTTGAAGATCCTTCTCGACAACGAGCCGTTCACGATAGTCGAATTCCAGCACGTGAAGCCGGGCAAAGGGGGTGCTTTCGTGCGGACGAGGGTGAAAAGCCTCGTCACCGGGAATGTGCTGGACAGGACCTTCAGATCCGGGGACAAGGTCGAGATCCCGGAGATGGAAGAGAAAGAGATGCAGTACATGTACAAGGAAGGGGTCAACTACTACTTCATGGACGTGAATACGTACGACCAGCTTTTCGTCGAGGAAGAGAACCTGGGCGATGCCAAGAATTACCTGAAAGAAGGCCTGACCATCAATGTCTCCTTCTACAAGGGAAAAGCCATCGGCGTCGACCTTCCCAATTTCGTGGACATGGTCGTGACGAAGACGGAGCCGGGGATGAAGGGCGATACAGCCCAGAACGCAACGAAGCCCGCGGAGCTGGAAACAGGCTATGTGATACAGGTGCCCCTCTTTCTCGAAGAAGGGGACATGGTGAAGATAGATACGAGGACCGGGGCTTACATCACCAGGGTATCGAAGTAGGGAAGGCATGTTCATCACGTTCGAGGGCATCGAGGGGTGCGGCAAGACCACGCAGATCGATCTCCTCCACGGATACCTGAGGGGCAAGGGATACCGCGTGGAAAGGACGCGGGAGCCAGGGGGCACGGCCTTCGGCGAGGCTTTGCGCCAGGTGCTGCTCAAGAGAGAATTCCGCGTCCTTCCCCTGTGCGAGCTGCTCTTGTTCATGGCCATCCGGGTCCAGCACATAGAAGAGGTGATCATGCCCGCCCTCTCCGGGGGCGGCATCATCCTCTGCGACAGGTTCATCGATGCAAGCTATGCCTACCAGGGGTACGGACGAGGCATAGATCTCGGCATCATCGGCACCCTCAACCGCCTTGTCACCAAGGGGGTCATGCCCAACCTGACGATCCTCCTCGACTGCGAGGTTGCCACAGGGCTCGCGCGCAAGCTCGTCAAGGAACCGCACGCCGACAGGTTCGAGAACGAGGATGTGTCGTTCCATGAGAAGATCAGGTCCGCTTACCTGAAGCTCGCCGAAGAAGACGCACGAAGGTTCTTCGTTGTAGACGGAGGCCGGGATATCGAGACCGTCCACAGGGCCATAAGGGAAAAGGTGGAGAAGCTGCTGGAGAGCCATGGAGTTTAGAGGGATACTCGGCCACGAGCAGCAGAAGCTCATGCTCTCCTCGCTCGTCGAGAGGGGGAAGCTCCCCCATGCCCTTCTTTTTGCAGGGCCGAAGGGGGTGGGGAAGAGGACCCTCGGCCATGCGCTGGCGCGCCTTCTCTTCTGCGAGGAAGGGAGCGCGTGCGGCGCGTGCCGCGGCTGCCGCCACTTGGCCTCCGCCACCCATCCCGACTTCACGTTCCTCCCCGGGGAGGCATCCATCAAGATCGACGAGCTGCGCGCCATCAGAAAAGAGGTGTACGAGCAGCCTTTCGAGGCGCCCCTGCGCATGGTTCTCATGGACAACGCCGAGGCCATGACGCGGGAAGCGGCGAATGCACTGCTGAAGACGCTGGAGGAGCCGCCGCCCTCGAACCTGTTCCTCCTCGTCTCGTCGGGGGAGCAGGAGATCCCCCTCACCGTGCGCTCCCGCTGCATGCGCATCGGCTTCGGCCCCCTTCCCAGGGAGACAGTACGCCTCTATCTCGAGACCTCAGCGGGATGCGACTCTAGCCAGGCTGACATCCTCGCAGGCCTGGCAGGGGGCAGCATCGCCTCGGCCCTCTTCTGGATGGAAGAGGAGCACTTCGCCATGCGTTCGAGGATCGCATCCCTCATTACCGGCAAGCGCCAGGGTTTTACCAGGGTGGCCCTCCTCTCGGAAGCCATTGCCGCTGGTGGGCACGAGGCAGAGTACCTCTTTTTTCTCCTCTCATTCCTCCGGGATGTGTGGTGGCTCCACGAGACGGGCGATGTTGCGGGCCTCACGAACAAGGACCTCAAGGGCTCCATGGAGCCCGTGGATGCGGCACGGTCCCTTTGGGCGCACACCTGTCTCGGGAGGGTACAGGAGACAATGAGGACCCTGCGCTACAATGTGAACAAGTGGCTCGCCATAGAGCACCTAATGATAGACGTGATGAGGCCCGCATGAAATCGTGCCGCGTGAAATTCGACCACGTGACCGGCACCATCGAGCTGGAGACAGGCGAGGACCTCGTCCCGGGAGACCAAGTGGTCTGCGAGCTGGACAAGGGGGAATGCCTGGGCATGATCGCCACGGAGCCCAAGGAGACCTCCCGGGAGGGCTTAAGGCGCATACTCCGGAAGGCCTCCCCTGAAGAGATCGCCTCCCATAGGGCTTTGAGGCAGAAAGAAGGCCACGCATTCAGCGTCTGCAAGCGGAAGATCGAGGAGATGAAGCTTCCCATGAAGCTCCTCAGGGCAGAGTACCTCCTCAACGGATCGAAGCTGCTCTTCTACTTTTTCTCAGAGGACAGGGTGGACTTCAGGGAGCTCGTGAAAGAGCTGGCCAAGGAGTTCAAGGTGCGCATCGAGATGCGCCAGGTCGGCGTGAGGGACGAGGCCAAGATGATAGGGGGCCTGGGCAACTGCGGAAACGTGGTCTGCTGCAAGCGCTTCCTCAATTCTTTCTCCATCGTCTCCATCAAGATGATGAAGGAGCAGAACCTGCTCCTCAACCCCTCGAAGATCTCCGGCGTGTGCGGCAGGCTCATGTGCTGCCTGGCCTACGAGTACGGCATGTACGTGGACCTGAAGAAGGACTTCCCCAAGGTGGGCAAGAGGGTCATGACGCCCCAGGGGGAGTGCAAGGTGGTGAAGCTCAACGTGCTCACCCGGACCGTTACGGTGGAGACTGCCGAGGGCAGGGAGGTGACCTTTCCCGTAGGGGACGTGAAGCTTCCCAAAAGCGGAGAGACTTAAAACAAGGTGAGAATTCCCTACTACATTACCACCCCCATCTACTACATCAACGACGTGCCCCATATCGGCCATGCTTACACTACGGCTGCTGCGGACGTCATGGCCCGGTATAGGAGGATATGCGGGTACGACGTCTTCTTCCTCACCGGCGTCGACGAGTACGGCCAGAAGGCTGAAAAGGCAGCCCAGGCCCAGGGCATCAGGCCCCAGGAGCTTGCGGACAGGATGGTGCCCACCTTCACCAGCCTCTGGACGATGCTGAACATCAGCAACACGGGCTTTGTCAGGACCACAGGGCCGGACCACAAGAAGGTGGTCCAGTACCTGTTCGAGAAGATCAGGGCCAAGGGCGATATCTACCTCGGCCAGTACGAGGGCTGGTACTGCATACCCTGCGAGACGTACTTCACCGAGCTTCAGGCCAAAGACAACACGTGCCCCGATTGCGGGCGGGCGCTCGAGAGGCTCAAGGAGGAGAGCTACTTCTTCAAGATGTCCTCGTACAGCGGGGCACTCCTCAGACACCTGGAGGAGCATAAGGCGTTTGTCCTGCCCGACATGAGGTACAACGAGGTGGCAAGCTTCGTGAAGGGGGGCCTGCGCGACCTCTCCATAAGCAGGACCACCTTCACGTGGGGCGTGCCTGTGCCCGGAGACCCAAGGCACGTGATCTACGTCTGGTTCGATGCTCTGGCAAACTACCTGACCGGCATCGGGTTCCAGACGGACATGGACCTCTTCGAGCGGTTCTGGCCCTGCGACGCGCACCTCATCGGAAAGGACATCCTCAGGTTTCACGCGGTCTACTGGCCCTCCTTCCTATTGTCAGCGGGCCTGGATCTGCCGAAATCCGTCTTCGCCCACGGGTGGTGGACGCAAGAAGGCCAGAAGATGTCGAAATCTTTAGGGAACGTCGTCGATCCCGTGGGCGTGGTCAGGGAGTACGGCGCAGACGAATTCAGGTTCTTCATGTTCCGGGAGGTCCCCTTCGGCTTGGACGGCGATTTCTCCAGGGAAGGCATCAAGGCCCGCATTAACGGGGACTTGGCGAACGACTTCGGCAACCTCGTGTCGCGGAGCGCCAACATGATAGGGAAGTTCCTCGCAGGCAGGCTCGATTCGCCCAAAGAGACGGGCGGTACGGACGCGCACCTCGTGGGCAGCATCGAGACCCTTGTCAGTGAGTACGAGAAAGAGATGGCAATCTTCTCGTACTACAAGGCCCTAGGCGCCGTATTCGAGATTACGGCCCTCCTCAACAAGTACATCGACAGTGAGGCGCCGTGGAAGCTCGCCAAGGAGAACCCCGCGAGGGTGCCAACTGTGCTCTACAACGTGTGGAACGGCGTGCGGATTGCCACTGTGCTCCTCTATCCCTTCATGCCCGCGAAGACGCAAGAGGTATGGAAGGCGCTGGGAATGGGAAGCCGGATCGATAAGGTGACCTTCGACAAGGAGAAGGGGTTTTATCTGCCGGGGGAGGTGGGGGTGATAGGGAAGGTGGCGCCGATCTTCCCTCGCCTGGAGTAAGCCGGGATAGATCCCTCGCGCTTCAAGCGCTTCTCTAGAAAGATCCCTCAACCCCCCGGAGGCGGGCTCCCTGGTCTGCGTCCTCTTCAGGGTGAGGTGGACCGGGCGCCACGGAAGGCAGATCGTCGCGGCCAGTCAACGCGTATCCCTTCTCCTTGAAGAGTCTTAGGCACGCATCGACAACCACGGGGTCATAAAGGGTCCCTCTGTTCTTGCTGACCTCATCCATGGCAGCTTCGATCCCCTGGGCCGGCCTGAAAGGCCGATGGGAGGCTATTGCTTCTACGACGTCCGCGAGGGCAATGATCCTCGCCTCGAGAAGCACTTCATCCCCTTCGAGACCTCTGGGATATCCCGAGCCGTCGAGCCTCTCATGGTGTTGGTATATGATCTCGGCGATGGGCCAGGGGAACTCTACGTCCTTCAAGATGTCGTACCCCGCCAGCGCGTGGTCCTTGATGAGCTCGAACTCGTTTTGAGTGAGCTTTCCGGGTCTGCTCAAGATTTCCGCCGGCACGGATACTTTTCCGATGTCGTGAATGATCGCTGCCATCCTGATGCCTTCGATCACGTCAGGGGGAAGGCCCATTTCAGTCGCTATGGAGCGGGCAAGGTCTGCTACCCGCTTTTGATGGCCCGCCGTGTAAGGATCCCTCATCTCGACGACCTGGACTATCGCCTGGATGGTGCCCCCGATGGCCTTCCGGAGATTCCTGAGCGTGGACCCGAGCTTCGCTTCCGCCTGCTTGCGCTCGGTAATGTCCTGGTTTGCGCCGTAGTATCGAGTCATGCGGCCCGTGGCATCCTTGTGACAGTGTATGCGCACCAGAATGTGGCGCAGCGCGCCGTCGCCGCGGATGATCCGGTGCTCGAAATCCATGAGGAATTCAGGCTCCCTGCTGGCCAGGCGCTTCTCCGCTGCCTGCTGAAAAATCCACAAGTCGTCTCGATGCACGAACCGCCTGCGGTACTCGTCCCTGGACATCCGGTAGCCCCCTTCCTGTTCTGCGGTAGTGCCGTAAAGAGCATAGAAGGGATCATTGAACACGAACTCGTTCGTTGTCAGATCGACCTCCCAGTAGACGATGACGGCGAGGTCCATGGCCTCAGATAGCCTGAGCTGGCTTGCGACCAGGGCCTCCTCGGCTGTCTTCCGCTTGGTGATGTCTTGCAGCAAGGTGACGATGTAATCGATCGAGCCGTCATCGCCGCGTATGCATTTCACCGAAATGGTTGCGTAGATGAGCTTCCCGTCTTTGCGAATGAACCGTTTGTCCATCGAGTAGCCGTCGATCTCCCCGGCGAGGAGGCGATTGGCTAAGGCGACGTTTTCGCGCAGATCGTCGGGATGCGTTACCTGCGCCCACGTCATGTGGAGCAGCTCGTCCCGCTCGTACCCTAACATTTTGCAGGCCTCGTCGTTGACGTCGAGGGTGCCTTTCGTGGGCGACGAGAGCACCATACCGATCAGCCCAAGCTCGAAGTAGCGCTTGAACCGCGCCTCGCTTTGCCGCAGCTTTTCTTCCGCCCTCTTGCGCTCCGTGATGTCGAGCGCCATGCCCAGTACGTGGCCCTCCCCCGCAATGCAGACCAACTCTGCAGAGCCCAACATGGTGCCCAGCTCACCAGATTTCTTCAGGAACTGGAGTTCGACATTCTCCACCCTGCCCTGCCTTCGCACGACCTCAGCCATCCTATCCCGCACTTCGGGAGAAGCCCATACCCCCATTTCCCGTGACGTACGGCCTATGGCCTCCTCACGACTATAAGCCACCATGCGCAGGAAAGCGGGGTTGGCATCCACGAGCCCTCCGTCTTCGAGCCTCGAGAGGGTAATCCCCATAGGGCTGGATTGAAAGATCGTGGCGAATCGCTCTTGGCTCTCGCGCATCTCCAGCTCGACCTGCTCGCGCGCGTCCATCTCCCTCTTCAGCCTTCGCATTTGCCTTCGCAGGGCGCCGTAAAGCAAGAAGGCGGTGACGGCCACAAAAGCCCACCCTTTGTACATCACGAACTTCTCGACCGTGTCGGCGTCATGGACAAAAGCGGCTAATACGAGGCCCGACAGCACGATCCAGAGGGCACCGAAGAATGCGTACAGCAAGCTCGTGCGCAAGGCTACCCGCGTAAGCACATCACGGTCCTGCATAGGACTTAAGTCCCCCCTACCGGGATGACCCGCTTCCGACTAGACCGATCATCCCTCCCTATATGAGGTTATCGGCCGATATAGCGAGAAACTAAGGATGGGCTTCTTGGGAACCTAACTTCCGCTTTTCACGGATGGGAAGGTTTCCTCTGCTTCCGCACATCTATTGCCTTGATCACCTTTTAGCGAGTTTCAATGGATAAGCCTGCGGCGTAGCTTTTAGGGGAACCATTTCTGATTCTTGGCGTCCCTTAGCCTCTTTCGCTTGAGATGCTAGTGTCACGCCACACGTGTCATGTCGCTCTAGCGCTATGCTTTAAGGGCGTGTCACCCGTTACCTCCTCTTAGCAGCCTCGTCCTAAGAAAAGCATATCGCTCCTTATTCCGTCGAGAGCGTCCCCGCCCCCATCCCCCCACCGCTCGCTTTCGCTCGCCCACTTGAGGAGAGCTGAAAAAGCCAAGAACCCGCGACCAATGATATTCTGCGTCTCGCGGGTTCAGTCCGCAATCGGTGCGTGAGCGAGTCTGGACTGAAAACGGGTCAGCTTAAGGAGGCGGGAAGCGTAATCGGAAGGAATAGCCTTCGCAAGCGGACGGTGGGGTTGTCTTTGAGTCAGTGGCGTCTTTCAGGCGGACAAGTCTTTCGCTCATGCGACGATGGCCGCTTGACACAACACTAGACGGTCGTAAGCTCCTGTCAACACCATGACAGCGTCGTTCATCACCCCAACACTGACCGCTTGCCTTTAGCCCCTCTTTGAGCGCCTTTACGCGCCTAACCTATTGGCACGTCCATTGCTACAGGGGCTATATGGTAGGCCGGGACTGAGAGAAACGTGGAGGTAAGGAAGAAATGAGGCTGCGAGGGTTCGCCAAAGAGGTGACATTGACGGGAGATTCCGGTGACCGTGTTCTCGATTGCGGTGTGTTTACCCGGATATTCTATGAAAAGCGCTCCGCTCAGAGAGAAGTGAATGGGCCGTTCCCCAAAATTACTCCCCAGAAGCGTGTCAAAAGGGAACGCACCGGGACGCTCCAGCTCACACGATGCGTCTCAGGGACTCTTACCTCTGATACGATCGCCGACTATACTGGCTGTGTCTGCGGGCCCTTGCTTATGCAATACCTTCTCTCGCTGGTCGGCGGCTTCAGCCGGCTCATGCACCGTCATCGCCCGCCGACCCAAGACAATCCAACGCTTAGACTTCCCATGTCACGCTCCTGAAGGGCACCTTCCTCGGATGGCGCTCGCGCGCTCTATCACCTTTCACGCCCGTGGGCCGAACCTGTGCTATAATGGTCGCTAAGGAGGCGATCATGTCCTTTATCCCCATCAAGAAGGTGCTCGAGTCCGTCATGAGGGAGAAGGACTTTGCCGAGCATATCGAGGCGTACGCTATTTTTGCGAAGTGGGGCGATATCGTGGGCGAGAAG
>Ga0187784_10005039_pt1 | contig 10694 bp, 7 predicted proteins | sample 1015_SJ02_MP15_2_FD_132964 | JGI IMG/M metagenome (GOLD analysis project Ga0187784, IMG submission 132964) | Tropical peat soil microbial communities from peatlands in Department of Meta, Colombia - 1015_SJ02_MP15_20_MG | ecosystem: Environmental > Terrestrial > Soil > Wetlands > Peat | place... | reverse complement strand
CAGGGGTGGTGTAGAGTGTGAGCACCTGACTCACGAGAAGGCCTCCGACCATAGCGATGCCCAGCGGGCGGCGCAACTCCGAGCCATAGCCGCGCCCCAGGGCGAGCGGAATGCCACCGAGGAGCGCGGCCATGGTGGTCATCATGATGGGGCGGAAGCGCAACAGGCTGGCTTCGTAGATGGCCTCGGTCGGGCTCTTTCCACGCTCGCGTTCGGCTTCGAGTGCGAAATCGACGATCATAATGCCGTTCTTTTTCACAATCCCGATCAGCAGGATGATGCCGATGATCGCGACCACGCTGAGGTCCTGATGGAAAAGCATGAGTGCCAGGAGCGCTCCCACTCCAGCGGACGGCAAGGTAGAAAGAATCGTGACCGGGTGGATGAAACTCTCATAGAGCACACCGAGCACAATATAGACGGTTACCAGAGCAGCCAAAATCAACAGAGCCTCATTGGAGAGGGAGTTTTCGAAGGCGGCAGCGGTTCCTTGAAACTCGGCTTGCAAACTTGCCGGAAAGTGGATGTTGTTGGCAACTTGGTGGATATCGCTGATGGCCGTTCCCAGGGCAGCATTCGGGGCCAGATTGAAGGAGACGGTGACGGAGGGAAATTGTCCCTGGTGATTAATGGACAGAGGTTGGGTTGTGTTGGCTACGCGGACGAATGTGCTGAGCGGGACGGCGTTGGCCGCGGTCGCGGAAACTGTTGTATTGGGTGTAGTCCCGGCAAAGGTGCCGCCATTCAGGGAAGGGCTCGCGCTCGAGCTGTTCGCCGACGAAATCACCGTTCCCGAAGGCTCGAGGGTCTGGGCGGATGGCGTGTACAGCACGGAAGTTGTGATCGCGTTCGAGCCGGCTGAGCTAGATCCCGAGGCGGAGAACGAGTTCGAAGCGGGCGCGCCGCTGGTGCCCGTAGATGCACTGGATTGCAGATAGAGGGAGCTGAGCTTGGCGGGGTCCTGCCGCCACTCGGATTGCGTCTCCATGATGACGTGATACTGATTCAATTGCGTGTACAGGGTATTGATTTGCCGTTGTCCGTAGGCGTCGTACAGCGTGTTGTCGAGGGTAGCCGGAGCTATGCCCAGGCGCGAGGCGGTGACGCGATCGATGTTCAGCGAAATCGCTTGTGCTCCGGTCTGCTGATCGGTGGCGACGTCTTCCAAGCTGGATAGCTTTTTAAGCTCAGCGACGAACTTTGCTGTCCAGCTGTTGAGCTCGTTAATGTCCGGATCTTCCAGGGTGTACTGATATTGGGTGCGGGTCACCCGGTCATCCACCGTGATGTCCTGCACGGGCTGCATGAAAAGGCGAATCCCCTGTACGTCAGCCAAGTTTTGTTCCAGCCGCCGAATGACGTCGGATGCGCTCAAGTCGCGCTGGCTGATGGGTTTCAGATTGATCGCCATACGCCCGCTGTTGAGCGTCGTGTTGGTCCCATCGGCGCCTATGAAAGAGGAGAGGCTCTCGACAGCGGGGTCTGCGAGAATGACGGAAGCGAGCTGCTGCTGTTTCTCGGCCATGGCAGAAAACGAAATGGATTGCGCAGCCTGCGAGATGCCTTGAATTACGCCGGTGTCCTGCACGGGAAAGAAGCCTTTGGGGATCGCGATGTACAGAACGACGGTCAGCACCAGGGTGGCCGCCGCCACCAAAAGCGTCGCCGTCTGATGGCGCAGCACCACCGTCAGGGTGCGGCCGTAGAACTCGATCATGCCTTTGAAAGCACGCTCCGATGCCTGGTGCCACCGGCTCTGCTCGGACTTGGGGTCGTGGCGCAAAATGCGCGAGCACATCATCGGCGTCAAGGTAAGCGAAACCACGGCCGAAATGATGATCGTCACTGCCAGGGTTACGGCAAATTCGCGGAAAAGTCGTCCTACCACGTCGCGCATGAAGAGCAGAGGAATCAGCACGGCGATCAGGGAAACGGTCAGAGAGAGAATCGTAAAGCCGATCTGTGCGGAGCCCTTGAGAGCTGCTTCCAAGGGCGATTCGCCCTCTTCGATAAAGCGCGAGATGTTCTCAATCATGACGATGGCATCGTCCACGACAAAACCCGTCGAAATCGTCAATGCCATCAGCGAAAGGTTGTCCAGGCTGTAGCCGTGAATATACATGGCACCAAAGGTGCCCACGAGCGAGAGCGGCACGGCAACGCTGGGAATGATGGTCGCACGCACACTGCGCAGAAACAGAAAGATGACCATGACCACCAATGCGATGGTCAGCATCATCTCGAACTCAACATCGTCCACGGAAGCTTGGATGCTGGTGGTGAGATCGGTCAGCTGCGTAATCTGAATGGCGGCCGGCAAATTGGCTTCGAGCTGGGGAAGGAGCTTCTTGATGCTTTTGACGACGCTGATCGTATTGGCACCGGGCTGGCGCTGGATGTTCAAGACCACGGCAGGTGTCGCATTCATCCAGGCGGCCAGCTGCACGTTCTCTACACCGTTCAGCACGCTGGCGATATCTTTCACCAGAACGGGAGCCCCGTTGCGATATGCGATGACAACATTGCGGTAGTCTTTCGCGTCGGTGATCTGATCGTTGGCGTCAATCTGATAATCCTGCCGCAGACCATCGAAGTTTCCTTTGGCCGCGTTCACACTGCTCTGGGTGAGTGCCGTGCGCACGTCCTCGAGGTCGATGCCATAGGAGGACAGCTTGGTGGGGTTGACCTGAATCCGCACCGCTGGCTTCTGTCCGCCGCTGATACTGACAAGCCCAACCCCGTTGAGTTGAGACAGCTTCGGAGCCAGCCGCGTGTCAATCAGATCTTCGACCTGAGACAGAGGCATGCTGCTCGAAGTGATCCCCAGGGTCAGGATCGGCGCATCCGCGGGATTGGTCTTGTTGTAGACCGGAGGAGTCGGCAGATTGGCCGGGAGATAACTTTGCGCCGCGTTGATCGCCGACTGCACCTCTTCCTCTGCCACATCGATATTGAGTGAGAGGTTGAATTGCAGAACGATGACCGAAACATTGCCAGCGCTCGTCGATGTCATCTGGCTGAGGCCCTGCATTTGACCAAACTGGCGTTCGAGTGGCGCCGTTACCGTAGTGGCCATAACGTCCGGACTTGCCCCCGGGTAAAAGGTGAGAACCTGAATGGTGGGATAGTCGACCTGGGGTAGTGCCGAGACCGGCAATTGCGTGTAGGCCACCACCCCTACCAGCAGAATCGCTGTCATCAGCAGAATCGTCGCCACCGGTCTCAGGATGAATGGGCGCGACGGGCTCACGGCGATTTGCCCTCGCTCGGCGAGTTGGGCAGCGGAGTCTCGGAAATCGTCACTTTAGAGCCGTTTTGCAGCTTCTCGAAGCTGCTGTCGGCAACCACTTCGCCCGGGTTCAGGCCTTGGACGGCGGTTTTTCCGGCGTCGGAAACGCCGGTTTTGAGGCTGCGGGTATTGGCTTGGGAATTCTGAACGACATAGACAAAAGCAGCGGCGCCGTTGTGCTGGATGGCGGAGCTCGGCAGCAGCGTCTGATCATGAAGGGTTGTGACCAACAGCCGTGTATTCACGAACTCGTTGGGATAGAGCGTGCCTTGCGCGTTATCAAACAGGGCACGCACCTTCACCGTGCCTGTGCTCGTGTCAATTTGATTGTCGAAGGAAATAACTTTACCGGTGGCAATCTTCTTTGCGCTGGTGCGGTCCCAGGCTTCGAGAGGAAGATTGAGGCCTCGCTGAGGCTGCGCCATCACTTGTGCCAGGTAGTCCTCGGAGATGGTCGCGACCACCGTGATAGGCTGCGTTTCGGCAAGCACGACCAAGGTGGTGGTGGCATTGGCGGTGACGAGATTCCCTGGATCTACCAAACGCAAGCCGACCCGTCCGTTGATGGGTGCGGTGATATGACAGTACTGCAGTTGAACCTGGTTGTAGCGCAGCGTGCCTTCGTCATTTTTAACCGTCCCCCGATCTTGGAGCACGATTTTTTCCTGATCCTCCAGGGTCTGACGCGGGATGGCGTTTTTGGCCCAGGCTTCCTTGTAGCGATCGAGATCCATTTGCGCCTGCGCCAGCAAATTCTGATCCCGCTCCAGGATTCCTTGCGCCTGGGTCACCAGCGCCTGGTATGGCCTCGGGTCGATATCGATCAGAGGATCACCTTTGTGCACCAACTGACCTTCCTTGTAGTGCACGGCGGTAATTACTCCGGTGACCTGGGCGGTGATCGAATCGGTGTAGAGCGCTGTGACCGTACCGATGGCGTCGAGATAAACGCCGATGTCACCTTGTGTGGCGGTTGCCGTGGTGATGGTCACAGGCCCGCTGAAGCCCGAACGCCCTCCCCCACCCGCGGCTGCCCCCTGACCTGCTGGTTGCTGAACCGGGTGGCGAAAGCCCCAGTAGAAGATGGCGCAAATGAGAAGGAAACCAACAGCCCAGATCCAATGCTTTTTTTTCGCGGAAGTCGGAGCTCCTTTCGGCGGAGGAAGATCATGATCTACCGAAATTTGGGCAGTAGGCTTTTGCTGATCCATGTGATCTGGTCGCTGATAGCCCCCGACGAACAGATTTACACTGATGTTCCTGGCGGACAACCCGTTTGACCGAACTCGCCGGTCGAGGTTCCCGGTTAGTCAACCCAAGCGGCTGCCTCACCCAGCGTTTTCGCCGTGGCGAGGATTCACTCGACTGACGTACGCTCCGCATCCGTACTCGCCGGCCGGCCAAATGAACCGGTACTTTTCAAGCGACAACTGTTAGCCATATACTCATCCACGGTAACAGCCTGCGGAGCCCCGTGGACCGGACTTTACATAGATTTTCAAAAAGCCAGCGTTTCTTTACTCACACGGAGCCTCTGCGAAAACGATGGCCCAGAAATCGAGCGAATTAAAATGTTCTCGAGGGATCATTTGTGAGCCGAGTCTCGAAGGTTCTCCTGGCCATGACCATCGCGGCTTTGTGGCCTGCGCTGGGATGCGGTAGTAGCGGGAGCACCGCTCCGGTACGCATGTTGAATGCGTCGCCGGGAGAGGCAACCCTGAATGGCTACATGAACAGCAGCCTTTTCGCCAACAGCGTTTCCTACGCGACCGCGTCAAGCTATGTCAATGTAGTGGCAGGGTCGCCTACACTTCGAGTCGCACCACCGGCAGCTACCATGGCGTCGATCACTCAAACCCTGAGCCTCGTGTCAGGAACGTCGTATACAGTCATGGTGGCGGGCCACCCTCCGACCCTCTCGGCCATCCTGCTGACCGATAACAATTCCCCTCCTTCTGCTGAGAATATGAATCTGCGAGTGATCAACGCCTCACCTTCTCTCGGAACCGCGTACGTGTATGTTGTTCGGCCAGGTACGTCTCTCAACACCGTCAGCCCCACCGTCAGCGCCTTGAATCTTCTGTCGGCGTCTAGCTATCTCTCCCTTGCCGCAGGCAACTACGAGATCGACTTCACGCCAACCGGGCGAACGGTCGTGTTGATCAATAGCGGCGTGCTCACCTTTAGCCCGGGGCAGGTTCGGACAGTCGTCGGACTCAATGGCGCGGTCACTGGCTACACGACCGCGGTTCTGTCCGATCTCAACTGATGGTTCTGCGCCTCTTAAGCCGTCTGACGGTAGGTTTCGAGCAGCCTACGTAAGCTTTCCCGACTCATCGACCCGCCATTTCGCCAGATGCTTTCCCGGCCACCCGAAGCAGAGAGCCGGGGGAAAAAGGTGAAGCGACGGTCCTAAGGTTCCCCGGGAGCACCTGAGCCCAACCGGAGGCTGGCTCAAACCGCCTTGGTACCCAAAGGAAGCGTAATATGCGGTTGTCAGAGCTCCTTTCACGTGGCAGATTCAATTGATTCGAGATTCTGACCCTTGCCTGAGGAGAGGTCGAAATGGCGAAGACGCCCGAACAGTGGCTGGAGGAAACCAGTCCCCAGAAAAAGGAGGGGATTTTCAAGCTTTTCTTGGGCTATGCCCCAGGTGTCGGTAAGACTTACAACATGCTGGCGGAAGGAATTCGCCGTAATAGCCGCGGCGAAGACGTCGTCATCGGTGTGGTCGAGACGCACGGACGGAAGGGAGTGGCCGAATTGGTTTCGAAGCTTGAGACGGTCCCCCGGCGCGACCTGGAGTATAAAGGCGCGTCATTCGATGAGATGGATGTAGACGCAATTCTGGCACGCAAACCCCATGTCGTGCTGGTCGACGAGTTGGCTCATACCAATGTGGAAGGCAGCAAACACGCCAAGCGCTACGAAGATGTCATGGAACTGCTGAACGCGAGAATCGACGTCCTCTCCACCATGAATGTGCAGCATATTGAAAGCCTGGTGCCGATCATCCGTAGCATCACCGGGGTCCAGGTTCGAGAAACTGTGCCGGATTGGGTCCTGCAGAGAGTCACCGAAATCGTGCTGACGGATTTGACGCCCGAGGCCCTGCAGACCCGGATGCGCCGGGGGGATATCTACCCGCTCGAACGAGCAGAACGCGCGTTGGGACATTTCTTCCGGCCGGGAAACCTGCTGGCTCTTCGCGAATTGGCACTGCAACAGGTTACTCAAGCGGTGGACCGAAGTCTCGAACTCTACATGGAAAAGGAAGAGGGCGGGAAGAGCCTCGGGGTTCGCGAGCGAATCGGGGTTGGCATCAGTTCCAGTCCGGAGGCCCAATATCTGATTGCGCGGGCAGCGCGCATGGCACAACGCATCGATGCCGACCTGTTCGTAATCTACGTGGACATTGGGGTCGACGAAAGTCCGGAGGATCAGCGGTCCTTGGGTCAGAACCTACAATTTGCCCGGAATTTGGGCGCCGAGATCGTGCGCGCGAAAGGAAAGAGCGTCGCCGAAGAGGTCGCCAAAATTGTGCGCGAGAAACACATCACACAAGTTGTATTCGGCCGCTCTGCGCAAAGCGGATGGCGCCGCTACCTATACCTCTCCGTCATACACAAATTTTTGCGCGATGCTCCTCCCGTCGACGTTCACATTATCACGCAACAAGTAAAGTGAAATGTCGGGCAGCCAAGCTCTACTCACCGAACCAACCTCCCATGCTCGTACTGGCCGCAATAATCTTTATTTGCGTGCGCTCTCGACTCACGGTTCTTCTCGCATAGGACGTCAGCTGCCATCGAGCTCCCCAATTGAGTGCGTCAATTGCGTGCGTCGAGAGTTCGTAACTGCCGAGGAAACGCTTACGAAATCTTTATGAACCTTTTATTCGAAACTTACGCGTCTTCTTATCGAATGATCTAGCGCCCCATGTTGGTAGGGTGGGCTCGAGAGATTCACTCGCGTGCGCTTTTTGGTTTCGCGCGTGCACCCCATCGAAACCACATTAGGCGATCGAAAGGACTGTGTTGAATGTCGATCCAAGAGGTATCCCCAGAACAATTGGCTGAGCTTCTTCATCACTATCACCAGGCGCTAGCGCCGGATTTCGGCTGCCCTGGCACGCCCGGCTCCGAAGCATGGGAGGACATGCCACAGCAGGAAAAGAATCGTCTGATTGCTGCTGCTCGCCTGGCTGTATTGGAGCTAGCCGCCAGCGGAAAGGAAGATTCAAGGCGCTACTTTGCAAAACCGGGAGAAGCCGAATGGGGCTGCTAAACCGGGACGACTGCCCAGTCGTAGGCCTGGCCAACTCTATCTCCGAACAAGCCGTATGTGGTCCGCCGCTCGGTTCTGGTGTCGTGGTGTGGGCCGAGTCGAACTAACTTGTTGCAAACCCTGTGCTGCCAGGGATGAGGCGATCGGGTGCCTTGGTATCGAGAGAGGATGGTCGCGACCAGGGGCTGCGTGGGTTTCAAAGTCCATTCTTAAGCTGTGATTTCTAGTGGCGTGGCCGGCAAGAATCGATTCCGGCTGGAAGGTGAGGCGTACTTGAGAACGCAAGAGATGTGTCGGAAGGGAACAGCAGTCATACCGTGCTGGGGGCTCGCAGTACTGATCGCTGTGTTTCTGGGGAATGCGACCCTTTCTCTGGGACAGGCAGCCGACGGCGGGAAGGACATGCGTGCGTCGGACGCTGAGAGCAGTGGCAATCCGTCCACCACCGCCACCCCCGACCCCGCTGCCCAGAACGGGAACAGCCAGATTCTCGAAGAGCTCGAGAGGATGCGTACCCGCATCGAGCAATTGGAAACAGAACTGAAGCGTCGTGAGGCCGCAGACCCGCCGACCACGACCGTGGCTCACACGGCAGAGGCGAGCCCGCCAAACCCGATTGCGCTTATCACTACCGGTGCGGCGCCATCGGTGCAAGGCGAGCCCGTGCTGTCTTCTTCCCCTCGACCCGCAAAACCGCAGCGCGCGGAGCCTTTCGCCTTCGGCGACTTTACCTGGCTGAACGGCAATGCGCGCACCAAAACCCCGGCATTCGACAGCAAGTTTTTTACCCCTGAAATCCGGTCCGATGTCGATTACATCGTCGACTTTAATCATCCCGCGGATGACACCATTGGCGGGTCGAGTGAGGTCTTTCGCGCCTATGAGTTCCAGGTGACCCAATTGGGCGTCGGCGGCGACTTCCACTATGACAACGTGCGTGCCCGGCTGATGACGCAGTTTGGCATGTATTCATTTACCACCCCGCGCAACGACGCCAGCCCGGCCCGCGGCCAGTGGGACCTCGATACTGCCTACCGCTATATTTCGGAGGGCTATGGCGGGTATCACATCAACGCGCTGCACGGAATCAACATCGATGCGGGAATTTTCATGTCCTATATTGGCCTGTTCAGCTACTACAACTTCGATAACTGGGCATATCAGCCGTCGTACGTTTCTTCCAACACGCCCTGGTTCTTCAACGGCATGCGGGTTCAGATCTTTCCCAGCGAGCATCTCAAAATTGAACCCTGGCTGATCAACGGGTGGCAGTCCTACGGACGCTTCAACCACCGACCGGGTTTTGGGGCCCAAATCCTCTGGCGACCGAACTCATCCATTTCGCTGCTCGGCAATCAGTACTTCTTGGGTGCGGATACCCTAGGTGTCCCCGGCCGAATCCGCTATCACACCGACAACAGTCTTGAGGTCAAATACTACGACCACCCAGACAGGCTGATGGATAAGGCTGCCTTCTCGCTGACCGGGGATGCGGGATGTGAACACGGCGGTGGTGTGACCTGTGACACCGATTCTTACCAAATCGTCAACGGCCAGCGAGTCCTCGCCCCCAAACAGAGCTTCCTGGGCTTCATGCTATACAACCGGCTATGGTTCCACAGAGATTTGTTTGGCTTTACGCTGGGAGGCGGCAAAATTAACAACCCAGGACGTTACCTGGTGCTGCTGCCGCCGATCAACGGTGCGACGGCGATTTCCGGAACGCGCTACTTCCCGGAAAATCCCGGAAATCCGTACCAGGCGTGGGATGCTTCCGCAACTTTTGATTACATGCCCAGCCAGTACATCACCTTCCGTACGGAATATGACCATCGAGCAGCGAGTGTGCCCTATTTCACAGGACGCGGCGGTATCACACCACCCGGAGGCAATACCGGACCGGCGGGTTCGGTTGTGCCGGGCTGGTTTCCGGATCTCGTGCGGGATGAGAATCGGTTGGATCTCGCCATACTCGTGAAGTTCTGAGGTTCGCGACCGGCACTATGGTGGATGGCAGGACTGGGAAGGAACAGATAGAGGAATGGATCGAGGAGATGGATCATGCAGGATTTGGCCTATGTGCTGATTACGATCGCTTTTTATCTCGTGTCAATCGCGTACGTGCGTTTCTGCGAGCGTGTGAAGTGAAGAGGACGATATGAGCACGGAATCGATCATCATGCTTATCGTGAGTGCATTAACCGCGGTTTATCTGTTTTATGCACTGTTGCGTCCGGAGAAGTTCTGAAATGACAGCCAATGGATGGTTCCAAATATTATTTTTTCTCGCTCTGGTCTTCGTCGCGACCAAGCCCATCGGCATCTACATGGCACGGGTGTTCGGCCGTGAAAGGACGTTGTTAGACCCGGTCTTGCGGCCGATCGAGAAATTGCTGTATCGCCTGACGGGGGTGGATGAGGAGCATGAGATGGCCTGGACGGAATACGCCATCTCGATGCTCTTGTTCAGTCTGGCGTCGATGTTGTTGCTTTACTTCCTCGAGCGTATGCAAGGCTTCTTGCCGTGGAACCCGCAGAAGTTTGGGGCAGTAAGCCCGGCTTCGCTTGCCTTCAATACCGCGGCGTCGTTTACCACCAATACCAACTGGCAGAACTATCCAGGCGAAATGACGATGAGTTATTTCACCCAGATGGCCGGGCTGGCTTATCACAACTTCATTTCCGCCGCCGTGGGAATCGCGCTCGCGATCGCATTCATTCGCGGGATCGCTCGCCGGGAAACCGAGACCATTGGTAACTTCTGGGTGGACATGACGCGCAGTTGCCTTTGGGTGCTGTTGCCGTTCTGTGTGGTGGGATCTTTGCTCCTGGTGTCGCAGGGCGTGGTGCAGAATCTTCGGCCTTACGACCGGGCTTCGCTGGTCGAGCCGATGCAGGTGCCAAAGCTGGGCCCGGACGGCAATCCAGTCCTTGGCCCTGACGGCAAGCCCGTCCTGGACACCGTGGCCGAGCAGACCATCGCCCAAGGACCGGTGGCCTCGCAAGAAATCATCAAAGAATGGGGAACCAATGGCGGCGGCTTTTTCAACGCGAACAGCGCTCATCCCTTCGAGAACCCGACCCCGCTCGCCAACCTCATCGAACTGTTCTCAATCTT
>Ga0187784_10005036_pt1 | contig 10698 bp, 6 predicted proteins | sample 1015_SJ02_MP15_2_FD_132964 | JGI IMG/M metagenome (GOLD analysis project Ga0187784, IMG submission 132964) | Tropical peat soil microbial communities from peatlands in Department of Meta, Colombia - 1015_SJ02_MP15_20_MG | ecosystem: Environmental > Terrestrial > Soil > Wetlands > Peat | place... | reverse complement strand
TCATGACGCAGGCATCGATGTTCTTGGACACGAAGGCGTCCAGCGACGGGGCGTAATCGAAGCGCTGGACCTTGATGTTGATGCCGTACTTGTCGGCCCATTTGCGAAGGATGCCGGACTTCGGCTCGCACTCCTTAAAGGATGGCCAGCGCGACGGCCTCGCACCACCGGTTTCAAGCCTTTGCGAGGAAGCTTTCCCGCCTATTCTCAATATGTTGGGATGCCTTGAACCACCGGAGTGCGGTTCCGTATCAACAATACTGCTGAGCGGCATCAAATGTTTCTATGAGCAGAAGCACGCTGACAAACGACTTGGGAATGTAACTCGCACAAGTTGTTCAGTAGCAATGTCACCATAAGGGTCCACTTCTTGCACAACGCCCAGATCGCCGTCGCTTCTTCATTGCAAGGCCCTTGTAGCCGCTTTTCGTGCAGTTCCTTTTGCATCAACTTGCCGCACGCAAAGCGCACGATTCAGGCCCGAATCGCCGCCGGCCACCGAGGCGCGCCCGCCGTCGCCGAAGTCCAAGGCCCAGCCCTCACCGTGTTGCTTACCTGGCGTCGAACTCCATTGCCAGCCGGTGAGCTTGATCGGTGCTTTAACGCGATAGGTGCTTGGGGCGCCGGACGAAGCGACCAGTCCCTGAAGCTGGTCGATGGAAGGAAGCGTCCAGTCGTGAAATCCGGCCAGGCGCAAGTCCCGGCAATATCGCTGCGCCTGAAGCCAGCTCACGCCTGACCCGTTATCAGCGGCCGTCCACATCCGGTGTGAATCGGGATCCAACCAATAGCCCGGATGCTCGGCGCCCTGGCACAACATGGTGCACCAGAGCGCCGAAATCGTGATGAGGTACGGTCTCACCGAGTGGCCAAGTCTCTCGGACGCTGCAGCGCGGCGGTGCTCTGCACACTTCCACCCGCGAGCAAACGGTCGACGATCGACGTGAAGTCGTCCTTCAGTTCCTTGTTGTATACGCCGCTCGCCACCGACGCGAAACCGGAGTAGGTGGCCTTCACCTTGCCGTCGCGTCCGATAAAGAACGTGGCGGGCCAGGTGTTGAGGTTGACAGCCTGCGGGACCTTGTCCCACATTTCATCCGGCGTTCCAGCGATCAAGTAGGTGTAAGGAATGTCGTACTGCTTGATAAACGCCTTCACGCGCGTGAGCGATTCTGCCTGATCAGCTTCTTCGAAGTCCAAAGCAACAATCTCCAGGCCCCGATCGCGATACTGGCGGTAGAGCTGGGCCAGGTATTTGGCTTCGTCGTGGCAATTGGGGCACCAGGTGCCAGTCACAATCGCGAGCACCACTTTGCCCTTGAACTTCGGATCATTGTTCGATTCGATCTTGCCTTCCACGTCACGGAAGTTATAGTTAAACACTTCGTCCGGATTCCTCACCGTGGTATGGGTGAGATAATTGGCCGGTTCCGGCAGACCCTTGGCGCGCGCGACTTCGGGCCGGTAGGCCGTCAGTATCTCGTTGCGCGGTTCTGCTCGCAGGTTCACGGACAACGACCCGTCTGGCTGGGGTGTGATTTCGATTAGACCGGGGCGGGCGCCGTCAAAGTGGCTGGCGACGAATTTTCCGCCTTGCCAGCTTCCGGTGAGTGCTCCCGTATCGCCATCGACGCGCAGAACCGTGGTTTCGATATCGGCTCCCTTTTGTTGGACGATCAAGCGCCAGGCCTTTTCGCCTTTGGGTGAATCGTGGGGCAGTTCCCAAACGCCGTCAATGTTCGGTACGTGTGCGACGGTTTCCGGCGTGGGCGCGACGTACCGTTTGGCATGGAACGATATGATGCTGTCCGAGGCTGTGGGTGTGTACTTGCCGGGCGTGATGTTGATCGGGCTGCGCCGCGTTTCGACGATCTTTCCGTCTAGCTCGCCGTCCCGGACGTTGGCTTCGATGGTGGTTAAATAGTGCTCGAAATTGAGCTTTAAGACACCGTTGTCATAGCTCGCGCTGGTGGTGGTTTCGTTATCGGTGTCGCCGTTGAACAGCTTTCCGGCAATGTGATTGCCGCTAGCTGATATGTCCAGACGGAAGGGTATGACGGTACCGCCTTTTTGGGTTATGGTTGCCGACCACCTGCCGCTCAGATCCTGTGGCGCTGGCGTGCTTTGGGCGAGGCCGATCACGCCGCTCGCAGCCAGGGCCAGCGTGGCTGCCAGGCTCTTGTTGCTCCAAAAACTTTGGTTATGCATAGATTCCTTTCAATTGTGATTTACGGTTGGGGGTTTTCCGCACCCGCGCGAGTGCGGCTGGCAACGCTCTGATTGACGTTCCTAAGAAATTGCTTCCACTCTTCGGGTACTCCGGGCTTCGTGGCCACCAGGATTTCGAGAATGGCTCGCCGGTCCTGGCTGGAAAGCGATGCAAACTCGGGGCTCTGATCGCGGCCGCTCAGAACTTCAAATAAGCGGCGGTAAATATAATCTTTGGCGGGCGATGGGATGACGTCGAACGCCTCGGAGTAGATCAGGTAACTGCACGGATATTTGAAGATGCGCTTGTTCAGATCGAAATCGCGCAGCGAGCGGCCTTTCCCGTCACGGGGCCCGCGCGCCGCGAACTGGCGTGCAAAATCGGATGTTCCCTGAATCGGATTTTCCAATGGAATTTCGTTGGCGAACAGCAGATAGCGCACCAACTGTTCGGCGGGAGCTTCAAATCTCTTGCGGACATCCTTCGATATCCTGTCCGGCGATTGCCGGTAAAGCGCGAGCCGTGTCTGGTAGTTGGCCAGCGTGATCCAGTTGTGCATCTGGGTCTGATGCGCGAGCACCATGAGAGCGACAACGTCGCTCGATCCGGTGAGATATCGAAAGGAGTCGATAAGCCCGGAAAGACTGGTGCGATTCGCCCCGGACGCACGATCGAGTTTCTCCGGCTGTTGCGGGTCGGAGATCAGGGCATTTTCCATTCCACCTCGGCTGCCGCTCTTCGCCGTCACATACCAGCCGCCCCAACGTTGGCTGATGGGACTTTCCTGGCCGGTGATGAAAGACCGTGCGGCCGCGTTGGCGGTCCCGTCCGGCTCGGTGAAAACAGAGCGCAGCATCACGCCCGGGATCCCTTTGGTCGATCCGGCGACATGGCATTGGATGCAATCGACTTCGGCTCGCTCAAACCGGGGATTCTTCTCGCGATGTTCGTCCATCACGTAAAAAATCGCTCCTTGCATCGGGTCGAAGGATACGAACTCCAGAAACTTGCCGTTGTGCACTTGGCCAACATACACGTCGTCGTTGTAATAAAGAGCGCGAGGATTTGACGGGCTGATATTGGAAAACTGAAAACTGGTTTTGGAAAAGACCAACGTCTGAGAGCTCACAGAAATGTGCAGCGCGTCGAGAACCGATTTCAGATATCCGTGCTTGGGATCGTAGTGCAGTTTGATCTCTCCGCGCTCCAGGCGCTCTTCGAGCTTCGCCACGGGATCGCTCAGGTCTGATGAGCGATAGTTGATGGGTTCGTCGGCGAAGGGAACATAGCCCTGGTTTTTCACCGCGATCTGCGCGTGCGCCGCCACGGCGAACATCGCAGCGGCGTGCAGCACGTTTTTGAGCCTTCTCGCTTGCATGCTCCTTCTCTCTCAATTCGCCGCTGCGTTCGGATCGATCTGCCGGATCGGTAGATCCCAGTGATCTTCCGTCAGGTCCCAGCGCCGCAATTCCTCGCGCCGAAGCGTCTCCTGATCGGGGAAGAGCTGTTTCTCGATCGCAGCCGCCGCGGAACCGGACGACTGGTTCTGGTAATAGATGACAACGCGCAAGTCCCAGCGGTGTTCCGAGCTGGTGTGCAAACCGGGGCGGAAGACCTCGTACTTGAGAACGCCGCCCTGCTCCTTTTCTTTATTGAGCGTCGCAATCTGATACTTCTGGAAAATCCGCCAAAACTCGTCCTGGTAGCCGAGTTTCACCTTGTAAACCCATTCGACAATGTAAGGCTGCGAGGTTTGCTGTGCGTTTTGCTGTGCGCGTGCGCCGCCGATCGGGAGCATCGCCACTAGGAACGCTGAAATGTAACCGCGCTTCATGATGGACATGACGTATTCCTCCATTTGTCAAAAAGTGGCCCGCAGGCCGAGTTGGAGCAGCCTAGGACTGTTGATCTGACTGGTAATGACTCCGAACGTGGCGCTGGTAAACGTTGTATTGGGATTCCCAAAATACGGCGTATTGGTGGCGTTAAACGCTTCGGCACGAAACTGAGCGTTAATCCTTTCGGTGACGGAGAAGTTTTTGAACACCGACAGGTCCCAGTTGAACAGGCCAGGGCCGCGAACATTGATGAATCGGCTGATGTCGCCGAACGTGAAGCGCGGCGCCTGAGAGAACGCCGCGGGATTGAGCCAATCGTTGAGCCGTTGATCGGTGGAGCCCGGCGTCTCGGGAGAAATTCCTGTTGCGTTGGGCCGCTGGTAGGTCGCGCCGATGACGCTGTTGTTGTTGGGCTGCGTAATCAGCAGCGGGAAGCCGGTCTGGATCACGCTGAATGCATTCACCGACCAGCCGCCCACGGCGTAATTCAGCACGCGGCTGTTTGTGTTCAAAAACGGCTTTGCTTTCCCGAACGGCAGTTCATAGGTGATCGCCGTGGTGAAGCGATTCGGCGTGTCCTGCGTTGACAGACTCCATTCGCCATTCAGGTTGTATGCGTTCTGCGCGCCGGCCTCGGCGGCTACCTGACTTGCGCCAGCAGTACTGACACCGAGGAGGTTGTCCATGCTGCGCGACCACGTGTAGGAAGCCAGTAAACTCAGCCCGTTGGAGAAGCGGCGCTGGGCGCGGATATAGAAGGAATAGTAGCGAGCGGAGCCGGCATCAGAGTTGGCCAGTGTCAGGGATGTGTACTGCGGGTAGGGCAGAAGCAGTTGCAGCGCGGAAATGGTCGGCGTTCCCACGGAGCCTACGCCGCCATTGCCGTACAGCGGATTCGCGACACTTTGCGTGAGCGCTGACCCGAGCGGGAAGTATGACGGATTAAGCTGGTCGATGTTCTGGCCGCTTTCGAGAAGATGCAGAGAGTGCGATCCCAACGCGCCGAGCGTAATCACGAAATTGGAAGGCAACTCTCGTTGCACTTCGAGCGAGTACTCTTGGACGTACCCGGCCGATTGCGCGCTGGGCGAGAATACTGTAACCGGCTGGCCGACTCCCGAGAGACCGCCTAGCGTGTTTCCCGTCGGTTGGAGCAGCCCGTTCGGATACGGATTTGAGAGCGAGGTCGCGGGCGTGAAATTGCCGTTAGTAGAAGCAACGATGGTTGTGGTCTGCGAGTATCCGATCGCGTTTTGGAAATTGAAAAATGTCGGCGCCCAGAAGATACCGTAGCCTCCGCGGAGGACAGTCTTCGAATCGACGGAGTAGGCGAAGCCGAAGCGTGGCGCGTAGCGCACGGATAAGGCGTTGCCGGTTTCCGTCGGGTTTCCGTTGACTCCTGCGTATTCCGCTTGGCCGGCAAGAGCAAGGCCGGCCACGTTTTGCTGCAGCGGATTCGCGATCGCGGGATTGAACCCGACCACGAGCTTGTTGTTTTCCTCACTAATTCCCGACTCGTGCTCGAAGCGGATGCCGAAGTTCAAGGTCAGCTTGGGGGTGACACGGTAGTCGTCTTGTAGGAAGCCGCCGTAGTATCGGATGAAATCGTTAAAACTGGTCACCACGCTCATTTGCCCGCTGGTGGGATAGCCGAGAAGAAGCGTCGCCAGATCGCTGCCGGTTCCCGCGGTAGCCGCTTGTGGAGTGGCGCGCGTGAAGACGTCGGTGAAACCCAGGCTGGTGGGACCCGAGGCGGGAGTTCCGAAATCGTGCAGCGTCCGAAAGTCGAAACCTGCCTTCACGTTGTGCTTGCCGATGAATTTCGAGACGGTAGCGTTGAAGGTGCGCGAGTAGAAAACGTCCTGGTTGGCACAGCCTCCGCCGAAATCGGCAAAATCGGCGTTGGAACTGGCGTCCGAGCAGCCGTTGACCGCGGAACCTAACGTGATCGCGGGAAATGCAGTGTTGCTTGTCTCGTCGACCAGCGACTCCGGAAATCGGAGCGTGCCCAGATTGAAGCCCGCGCTGTATTGTGTAGTGCGGCTGTAGAAGCGATTGAAACCCCACCGAACCGCGATGACAGTAGTCGGGTCGGGCGTTATGGTCGCGTTGGCCCCGGTCGCGTCTACCTTTCGGTCACAGCACAGACTTTGCCCGGGCGTTGCGGGATTCGGAAAAACATCCAGCGGCGCGTCCGTCTCAAAGGTTTTTTGATGAATATAAGACGCTGATGCGCGCAGCCAGGAGCTGAAATCATGATCCAGTTTGAACACCCTTTGATCGCCGCGATTCGGAAAATTGCCGGTGAAATCGTAGTTCGGCGCCTGGTAATACGGCGTGGACGTGTTCGGCAGCGGATAATACGATGCGATTTTCAACCCGACCGGGTTCAAATCGCTGGGGGGGATGATGTTTCCCGGGAATGGAGTGCGGGCGCCAGTTACCGGGTTCGTGCTCGCGGGATCATAAATCACTTGCAGCGCGCCGGACTTGGTAAAACTTTGCGAGAAATTGCCGACGCGCTCCAGGGCGGTTGGCACCGAGAGCACGGTCGTGGAGCCGAGTTGCTGCCGGTACGATTCGTCGCTGGCAAAGAAAAACGTCTTATTGCGTCCGTTGTAAATCTTCGGGATCACGATGGGGCCCCCCAGAGAAAACGCCCAATCGCGGTAGGGCTGGTCGGCGATGGGCTGGCCGGCGCGATTGGCGAAGAAGTTGTTCGCCAGCCAATCGGTCTCGCGAATGTGCCCGACCGCGCTTCCATGCAGATCGTTTGAACCCGAGCGGAGCAGAATGTTGAACGTTCCGCCGCCGGTGCGCCCGACTTCGGCGTCGTAAGTGCTGCCTTGAACTTTCAATTCCTGCACGGCCTCGGGTGAGGGAAGAATCACCGCGCGATTGTTGGAGTCGGCGATGGAGATTCCATCCACCAGGTAATTGTTGGTCCGAAGCGGCCCGCCCCCGATAGAGACTTGCGAATTTCCGTTCTGATCCTGCATGCGGGTGAACTGCGGATTGCCGGTAAACACGACCGCTTGCGCTAGCTTGCCCGTGAGGAACGGATTGCGGCCCAGCAGCGGAAGGTCCGTAATTTTCTGGCCATCGATCAGCTGTCCAGTGGACGCGTCGGCGGTCTGCAAAGGTGGCGCCTCGGAGGTGACCGTGATTTCTTCGGTCACCAGGCCCAGTTCGAGCGCCAGGTCCAGAGTGACGGCGGCTTGGGTCGAGACCGAGACGGACCTTCGCTCCAGCTTCTTAAATCCGGTGGCTTCGACCGCAACCGTGTACGTAGCCGGCGTCAGGGATGCGAAGGTGTATTCGCCCTGTTCATTAGTGAGCGTGGTGCGCGTGATCAGGGTCGCTTCATCGGTCAGCGTGATGATAGCGCCGGACACAGCAGCTCCATTCGGGTCGACCACGCGTCCTCGCAGCGCCCCTTGAAACGATTGTGCGAATCCTACCGCAGTCATCAGAACAAACACCAGCAACGGCCTCATAAAGTCTCCTTTGAGTCGATCAAGCGACAGGGCGAGACTAAGGCTTAAGCAGCCCTCCGGCCGTGGGAGTATCGCGGGATCACGGTCCCGGATACTAGTCCAACTTCACTAACTACTGCTCCGACAGGGAGCAGAAAACTCGCGGCTGAATGCTGTCAACCGGCGATCAGCTCACGCGCAACCTCTTTCAACCTTTTACGGCTGGCGCGGCTTCGATTTCGCAAACGCAGATAGGCCTGTTCCTCCGAAATGCCATCGCGATCCTGAAGAACCTGCTTAGCCTTCACAACCAACTTTCGCTCCGCCACGCGATCCTCCAGATCGGGAAGAAGCTGCTTCAGCATGATTTTCGCCGGCCGCTTATCGAGCACTGTCTCGACATGGCGAACAACCGTTTCGATGGATTCCGCAGAGGGCGCGCCACTGGCCAGCAGGCCGAGCGTTCGTTCGCTGATTTTGATGGCCGCCAGTTCCACCTCGAGACTGCCCACTTTGGTGACCAGCCGCGCCGTAGAACGCGGAAGATGGTAGACCGCTTGGATCAGTCGAGCCAGACGATCCAGGACATCCAAGTTTCTTTGCTCGATCTCCGTTGCCCGAAATGCGAAAGTCAACAGACCCGAGATGCCGTCCTCGGCGTGCAGCGGGTAGGAGCTTACGGTGAGGCCGTCGCAACATCTGACTTCGCGATGAACGGATAGGTGCCTGGGAAACGGACAGTGAACACCACCGCTATCGCGGATGCCTAGTTTTTCAGTTGAGCGGTCGATCTCGAGCACCGCGTAGCCGTCCGCTCCCGAAGCTTCCTGCGCGAACCTGGTCAGAGCGCGGAGGCTTTGCCAGATAGCCTCAAGCGGCGCTGCGGAATTGGTGGAGTTGAGGCTCATTGTTCGTTCCTCGCCGACTGCCGCAGGGCGGTCGCGGCAACGTTCCCCAAACGGTCGAACAATCGGTCCGCGGCGGCCGCTGATCCGGTTCCACTCACTTCAAATCGCCAAAAGCGCTCGACATCGTGGCGTCCTACGTCCATTTGAAAAAGTCCTTGCGACTTGTGCGCAGCAATCACCCAGTTGGCGATGATCTCGTAGTTCAACGCGTTCTGATAACCGAACGGCTGCGAGCGTCGAAACTGACGCACATCGCCGCCCACCCGAGTCAGCGGAAATCCTGAAAGCTGAAGGAACTCGCGCGCCGGTTCGCTACTCGATACGGCTTCCACGCCGAACACTACCGGCCTTCGTTCCTCCGGCAGCGCCGCAACGGCCTCCAGCGCGAGAACCGTGGCGGCCTTGTGATGTCCGTGCGTATCCTCGGATGGAAGCACACTGAAGACAAAGTTGTATCCTTCTTCGCGCAGCAACTGGTCGAGAGTCGCGCGTACAGCCTTTTTGTCCCAAGCCGAATCCACCTGAGCAGCGTCGAGCGTGTAGCCGGTGTCCTTCTGATCGAGAAAATGATGTTGGCGGATGCCCAGGATTCGGCCGGCAGCCAGTGCTTCCTGCTTCCGAATCTCGGGGAGGTTGGCGCGCCCAACTTGCTCTTCGCTGAGTTTCAGCCCATAGATCTGCTCCGCGAGCACCGAGTACCGGTAACCCGCTTCGCCATTACTGATGACCACTTGATCCACAGTGCCGCCCAGCTCGTGAACAATGCCGTAAACCGTAGCGGCGAACGAGTACTCGTCATCGGGATGAGCGACCACGGCCAGGACTTTCGGCTTTGCGTCCAACTCCGCGGCTCGGAGCGCTAATGCTCCCGCTAGCAAAGCCGCAAAAGTTCTACGCGATATCAAACCTGAGAAATATGGCTGCTCTGTCATATCTGTTCCTCCAGATTTCAAATACACTTCGGGCTTGCACTTAAAGGAGTGCTCCGAAGGTTCGGGATTTCTGATTGGTCTACAGAGACTGGATCAACAGCCGTACAACACGAGCTGCCGGACGCCCCATGATCGCTGCGAGAAATGGCAAACTGGAGTGCGTTCCGTCATGAACTTAGCCACAGGATACAGCAGGGTGGGCAACGTGTCAAGGAAAAAGTCTACTATGTAGATCGACAATAGGGAGAATAAGGGTAAAACTATTGAAACACATGATGTTTAGCTAAACTGGCACCTATCACAGACACCTAAGGATGTGCGGCGCTAACATCGTCGACCGCGACGGTGGCGATCCAATAAAACTGTTTGGTGCATTAGGTGGTGGCTCCGACACAACGCTCGAGTTCCAGGCTGAGCCACCATAGCGGCCTGATTGAGATCGGAACGACGTCGTTCACTCTGGCGAGATCGGCTCGAGTTCGGATGATAGCGCCTGGCACGATGCGAACCCCGTGCGATTCCGTTGGGAGGTGTTTTTGGGGTAGAATAGCGATATAATGCTGCTCAACCATTTGAGGAGGTAGGCAGATGAGAGCCCAATCGAAACCCCGCTACGCGAGGATCATGCTGGTCCCGGTAGCTTTGTTCGCCCAGATCGCGATCACAGGACCGGCCGCCGCGGCTCCCAACAACGTAGGGTCGCAGGAGCTCGTGACGTTCTCCAAGGATATCGCGCCGATCTTTCAAGCCAAATGCCAGGAGTGCCATCAGCCGAATTCCATCGCGCCGATGTCACTGATCACTTATAACGACGCCCGGCCGTGGGCGCGTTCGATCAAGGAACGAGTAGCCATGCGCCAGATGCCGCCCTGGCACATCGATCGCAGCGTGGGCGTGCAGAAGTTCAAGAACGACATGTCGCTGACCGACGAGCAGGTGGCCAAGGTGGTCCGCTGGGTTGATCAGGGAGCTCCGCAGGGCGATCCGAAAGATCTGCCGCCGCCCAAGCCCCTGGTGACCGACAACGAATGGAAGGCAGTGCGCGACGGGTTCGGTCCTCCGGACCTGGTGGTCAGGTCCGCCGACTACACCATGCCGGCTCAGCATCAGGACGTGTGGTTCCGGCCGATGTCGGACCTCCCGATTAGCGAGCCGCACTGGGTCAAAATGGTGGAGATTCGCCCGACGAACTTGAAAGCCCGGAAGATCATCCATCACTCGATCGCCTATCTGGTCCTGAACAACGATCCGGACGCGGTAAGTACAGGCACCGCCAATGGACCGAATCGCCGCGGCAACACCGCCGATGATCTGGTCAACCGGCGTCCGCAATTG
>Ga0187784_10005035_pt1 | contig 10698 bp, 7 predicted proteins | sample 1015_SJ02_MP15_2_FD_132964 | JGI IMG/M metagenome (GOLD analysis project Ga0187784, IMG submission 132964) | Tropical peat soil microbial communities from peatlands in Department of Meta, Colombia - 1015_SJ02_MP15_20_MG | ecosystem: Environmental > Terrestrial > Soil > Wetlands > Peat | place... | reverse complement strand
TTGTCGATGCCGCGGCCGTTGTAGTCGTAGGTTCCGCCGAACAGAAGTCCGAGTTGCCTTCTCTTTCCGAAGCGATGCCCGATGGTTCCGCCGAACTGATCGTTTAACCGCCCGCCCAGGATCGGATTGTATCCGCCGATTCCGAACAGCGACAGCGTGGGAAATTCGCCGGCCGTCTTGGTTTTGAGATTCACTGAGCCGCCGATGCCGTCGCCGTCGAGATCCGGCGAAAGAGTTTTGTTCACTTCCACGGATTCGACCAGGTCGGCGGGAATCACGTCGAGCCGGATCTGGTTGACCTGCGGCTCGGGTGATGGGGTGGTGATCCCGTCGATGGTGACATTGGTCAAGCGTGGTTCGGTGCCGCGAACCTGAATGTATTGCCCCTCGCCTTCGTCTCGAATGAGAGTGATCGAAGGAAGCCGCCCGAGTGCGTCGGCAACGTTGGCGTTCGGCAAAGAAGTGATCACGTCCGCAGGAAGCACTTGCAGGATGTTGTCTGCCGACCGCATGCGGTTCATCGCCTCCGTTTCGGCGCGAGGGCGGTTTGCGGTGACAAGCACTTGGTCGCTGACACTGGTGACCGCCATCTTAAAATCGACGTGCGCGATCTCACCCGAAGTGCAGGCGACGTCCTGCTCCGCCGTATTGAATCCCACGTAAGAAACTGTAATTTTGTAGGTTCCCGGCGCCAGATCGAGATAGCGGAAATTTCCTTCTTCATCCGAAGCCACCGTGATGGCTTTCGGTTCGAGTTGAATCTGAGCGCCTTGCAAGACCGCATTTGAGCTGTCCACGACGCGGCCCGCGATGGAACACTGTCCGGCTTGACCGTTCAATCCCTGCAGCGCGGACAAACCGAACACGGAAATGAGCAAAAATCGGGGCAGCCGCACTGTTCCCTTGCATGAAAAAGATCGTTTAGACATGATCAGATCCCCCAGTCGACTGGCAGCTTCCGGGATGTTTCGGGAGCCCACAGTGATTAGAACAGGTGATTCTAAAGGCAATCTAAAGAAAGGCGGCGTGAAGTTCTAATTCACGAAATCGTCATTGAAAATTGACCTTTGTACTGCATTCTAACGACATCCGAATTCTCGTAGCCGAAGATCAACTCAAGACTGCCGACCTGATGCGCAGAGCGCTTGAAAGCGACGGGCACTCCGTTGTGCTCGCGCATGACGGCGACAGAGCTCTGTCCCTTGGAAAAGGGCCGGAGATCGATGTCATTCTGCTCGATCTGATGCTTCCCCGCCAGGACGGCTTCAGGGTCCTCCAGAAACTGCGGGCCGCGCGGCTTCGCACCGCGGTGATCATCGTTTCCGCCCGCGACGCGCTGCCGGATATCGTCCGCGGATTGGACACCGGCGCCGATGACTACCTGACCAAGCCGTTCGAGCTCGACCTGCTGCTGGCGCGCGTTAGAGCCGTCGGACGGCGCGCCTGCGCGGCGCAAACTGCCGAATTGACCTTCGAGGATTTAAGACTGAAGCCGGCAAGCTATGAAATGCACCGGGGACAGCGAAGCATCCTGTTAACGCGCACCGAATGCGCGCTCCTGGAAGTTTTGATGAGACGCGCAGGCATGATCGTGCCTAGAGAAGTGCTGATGGAGGAGGGTTGGGGCAGCGAATCGGATGCCAGTGCCGCCAATCTCTACGTCTTTATCCGTTCGTTGCGATCCAAGATCACTCAGCCTGGAGAGCGGGAACTGCTGCACACGGTGCGAGGCGTCGGTTATGCGCTGCGCACAGAGGAAGAATGATCGCCGGGCGCTCCATCTCCTCACGTCTGACCATCTGGTTTTCCTCCGTTTTCTTCGCGGGCCTGATTCTGTTCGGGGCGGTGATGTGGTTCGACCTGAAGGACACGATGATGACGGGCCGCGAGCGCACCATCGAGCGTCGCGCGGACCGGCTGAGCGATCTACTGCGAGAAATCGACGGCGACACACGCGATGTCCAGGCAGACAAGTTTCAGGCGTTCGCCGACGCGACCGGAGGCGGTCTGATCGAGGTTCTGAATTCGGCCGGCGCCCGCGAACTTCCCTCGCCCATGGCCGCAGAAGGTTTTTCGTGGCCCAAATTCAAGCCGCTTCCGCAGGAACAGTTTCGCGAAATCGAATATCAAGGCCAGTCCTATCTCGTGCTCTCGCGCCCGTTTCCGCTTGGTTCACGAATGTTGACTCTGCGGGTTGCGGCGCCGCTCGAAGGGAACCGTCCGATTCTGCACACGTTTACCATCGGACTCCTGTGGACGATGCCCATCATGCTGGCGCTATCGGCCCTGGGAGGCTATCTGCTCAGCCGGCGCGCGCTCAAGCCGGTGGACGAAATCACCACTGCGACGCGGTCCATCAGCGTTTCCAATCTGTCCCAGCGCCTGCCGGTGCCACGGACGCGGGATGAATTGCAGCGGCTGTCGGAAACCTGCAATGCGATGCTCGAGCGGCTGGAAGCCGCGGTCAGCGAGATTGGACGATTCACCGCGGACGCATCGCATGAGCTGCGCAGTCCCCTTTCGTTCATTCGAACGGTGGCGGAAGTGGCTTTGCGAAATCGCGGCGCCGATGCGCAGAGCCGTCGCGCATTCGAAGATATCGTTGAGGAGTGTTCTAAGGCCAGCCGCGTTTTGGAAGACCTGTTGACACTGGCACGCGCGGACGCGAAGGCCGCCCGCCTGGTCTTCGAACCGCTGGACATTGCCGAACTGGTTTCCGCAGTCTGCGAAAAAGCGCGAGTGCTGGCCGCGTCCCACCAGCATTCGCTGACTCTGTCGTTCGTTCCGCCCGATGCGGTGCACGCCGCGGTTCGGGGCGATTACTCCAGCCTGCGCCGCCTGATCTGGGTTTTGCTCGAAAACGCCATTAAATACACCCCGGCGCCAGGCCGGATCGAGGTCGTGATTCAACCCTCAGCCGATCGCGTGTTCCTCTCCGTCCGCGACAACGGCATGGGCATCTCTGCTGCCGATTTGCCGCATATTTTCGAGCGCTTTTATCGCGCGGATCCGTCCCGAAGCCAGCAGGAGGGATCGGGTCTCGGGTTGGCGATCGCCAAGTGGATCGCCGATGTCCACGATGCGAGCATCACCGTCGAAAGCCGGGAGGGCGCCGGTTCTGTCTTTCAGCTCGACTTTCCGATCCTACGCGAACCCGTCCACGAATCGCCCTCGCAGTCTTTCTCCCGCCCCCAGTTCGACTCTGTAAACCGGTAGAAACGCTTCTATCTCCAGCGTTGGCGTGGCATCCCCGATCATTCTAACTCTAAACCAGCTCTTCCTCTTCTTCTTCCTCGGCCATGGGCATTACGTATGTGTGCACAAAACCCAGTACCCCATCCGCGGTTCGTCGACGTGTCTGATCCAAAGGTAAACGGGAGTCGCTAGCGCTGTGAATGACGACGATCTTGACAACGGCAATATCGGCCTTCGACAATGGGATTCGTCTTCGACCTATGAAAACGAAGTTAGATGCCGATAATCCCGCCGTCGATCGTGATTTGTATTCAGGATTAATGCGCCTGCATATTCTGCATCATGCCGTAGAAGGGCCGATCTTCGGATTGGGAATGCTCGAAGAACTGGGACGGCATGGTTATCGGATCAGCCCGGGCACGCTCTACCCACTTCTGCATGGGCTCGAAACAAAGGGGTACATCAAGGCAAAGGAACTGAGGAACGGCAAATCGTTACGCAAGGTTTATCGCGCGACGCCGTTGGGCCGCACGGCCCTGCGAGAAGCCAAGGTCAAAGTTCGTGAATTCATCGGAGAACTGTTCGAAGGGAAATCGTAAACGTGTTTGAAAGACGAAGATGTCACCAAACAATGATGTTTTCGGTTCTGTGTTTATCAACTTCGGCTGCACTTCTCGCTCAGTCGGGCAGCGCCCCGGCATCAATTACGATCGCGCAGGCTGTTAACGATGCCGTTCGCATTTATCCCTCGATTCGCGTGACGCAGGAGCAGATGACGGCGGCTGCGGCCGGAATCCGTCTGGCGCAGACGGCGTACCTGCCGCGGGTTGATGGACTGGCACAGGTTAACCGCGCCACGCGGAACACCTTTTATGGCCTTTTGCTTCCTCAAGGCATTCTCCCCGGAGTTGACGGCGTTCCGGCAAACAATCTGGGTTCGGTATGGGACAGCGCCCTCGGCGTGCTGGTGACCTGGCAACCGTTCGATTTCGGCCTGCGCGCCGCCAACGTCGCCGTCGCAACGGCCGGACGCGAGCGCGCTCGGGCGACCGTCGCGCGAACCCAGTACGACGTCTCAGTCGCGACCGCGGATGCATTTCTCACTGTGATCGCCGCGCAACGGACGGCGGAAGCAGCGCGAGCCGCCGTCGATAGTTGGCAGGTCCTGCTGAAGAGTATCCACGCACTGGTGGCCGCGCAGCTGCGGCCCGGGGCGGATGAATCGAGAGTCCAGGCGGAACTCGCGGTCGCGCAGACGCAAGTTGCGCAAGCCGAACAAGCGATCGAGGTCGCTCGCGCAACGCTGGCCCAATTCGTGGGTATCGCCCCTGCGCAACTAACTCTGAGTGCGGGCAAGCTGGTGGATCAGGTGCCCGCAGAACATACGGAGGCTCCGCTCGATTTCTCTGCGAACCCGTTGGCACTCGAACAAAATGCTGCAGTCGCCCAACTGCAGTCGCAACTCAACGCCCTTGACCGAACCTATTATCCGCAGTTCGCGGTGCAAGGGCTCGCTGGCGCCCGAGGAACGGGCCTGCTCAACGACGGCAGTCGGCTGGGTGGCCTGAATGGGCTGGCCCCAACGGTGCAGAATTATGGCGTCGGCCTCACGGTGACCTTCCCCGCGATGGACCGCTTCGGGATTCGCGAGCAGGAAGCGATGCAGTCCGCTAACATTCGCGCAGGTGAAGCCCAATATGCGCTCATCAAGACGAACATCCAGGCGCAATTTGATGCGGCGTTGGCCACGCTCGCGGGCGCGCGGCGCGTCGCGGCAAATACGCCTGTGGAAGTGACCTCTGCCCAAGCGGCGCTTCAACAAGCGACCGCTCGCTATCGATCCGGATTAGCACCCATCGACGATGTGGCCCAAGACCAACGTCTCCTGGTGCAAGCCCAGATCGACGATGCCCTGGCGCGCTTAAACGTTTGGCGCGCGCGCCTACAGATCGAAACCGCTCGCGGCAATATTCAACCATTCTTGACGGAAGCAACTCAATGAAGGTGAAACATGCGTTTAGTTCTATCCGCGCTTAGCCGGCCGATTACGGTCGTTGTCGCATTGCTTGCGATCGCTTTGTGCGCTCTTCTGGCGGTTCAGCGCATGCCGGTCGATATTTTTCCTCAAGTGGGTGATCCAGCCATCTACGTGGCGCAGCCGTACAGCGGAATGGACCCGGCGCAGATGGAAGGATACATGACGTACTACTACGAATATCACTTCCTCTACATCACCGGTATCGAGCACGTGGAAAGCAAGAGTATCCAGGGCGCGACTCTGATGAAACTGGTTTTTCACGAAGGCACCAACATGAGCCAGGCGATGTCGGAGACCGTCGGCTACGTCAACCGCGCACGCTCGTTTATGCCGCCGGGGACTGTTCCGCCGTTCATCACGCGCTTCGACGCGGGCAGCGTTGCCGTGGGCCAGCTCGTTTTCAGCAGTCAGAGCCACACGCTGGGCGAGCTACAGGATATTGCCATCAACCGCGTCCGCCCGCTGTTTGCCACTCTGCCCGGCGTTTCCGCCCCGCCGCCATTTGGCGGTAATCAAAGGACGATCGTCGTCACGTTGGATCCCGATAAACTTCGGCAGTATCGAATTTCTCCGGAAGAGGCCATCGCGGCGGTGAGCAAGTCGACGTTAGTGATGCCGTCGGGCAACATGTGGACCGGCACGGTGGAGCGGATTGCCAGAACCAACGCGGCGCTCGGAGGAAACCTTGCGGAATTGCTGAGCACACCCATTCGCCCCGCATCGGGCACGACCGTTTATCTGCGCGATATCGGAACGATTGAAAACGGCACTGACATCATCTCAGCCTACGCGCACGTTAATGGCAAGAGAACGGTCTACATTCCGGTCACAAAACGCGCCGATGCCTCAACGCTTTCTGTGATCAATGCCGTGAAGGCAGCCATTCCCGATTTCAAGCGAGTCGTCCCGGAAGATGTGGACGTGAGTCTGCAATTCGATCAGTCGCCTTATGTGACCAATTCTTTGCGCGGGCTGGTGACCGAGGGACTGCTCGGCGCCGCGCTCACCGGCCTGATGGTGCTGATCTTTTTGCGCGACTGGCGCAGCGCGCTGATCGTGATCATGAACATCCCGTTTGCTCTTCTGAGCGCCGTGATCCTGTTGTGGGCAACGGGCCAGACCATCAACATCATGACGCTCGGCGGGTTGGCGCTCGCGGTGGGAGTGTTGGTCGATGAGGCCACGGTCGAGATCGAAAACATCCACACGCGAATGCTCCCCGGCGTCTCCCGTGCCCGAGCCGTGGTCGATGCGTGCAGCCGCACGGCGATCGCGCGGCTGCTGTCGATGTTCTGTATCCTCGCCGTGTTTGTTCCTTCGTTTTTCATGATCGGCGTGAGCCGGCAACTGTTCGTTCCGCTCTCGCTCGCGGTCGGATTTTCGATGATTGCATCGTATTTGCTATCGAGCACGCTGGTGCCCGTGTTTTCCACATGGCTGATGCGCCAAGCCCATCGCGGCGAAGAGCACGAAGGATTTTTCGGCTGGCTGCGGTCGCTGTACGGAAAATATCTCCGTGCCGTTCTGCGTTTTCGTTGGCCGCTCGGGTTGATCTATCTGGCGACGTCGATCGGATTATTGTACATTCTGGTGCCGCGTCTGGGTACGGAACTCTTTCCCGATACTAACGCCCCAGTGCTGCGCATCCGCTTGCGTGCACCTGCGGGAACGAGGATCGAAGAGACGGAGCGCACGGTCTTGCGCGCACTCGACGTAATTGACAACACGGCGGGCACGGACAATTTGACCGTCACCAGCGACTTCGAAGGTTTGATTCCATCGAGTTATCCTGTCGATCTGATTCACCTCTTCACCAGCGGGCCGCAGGACGCGATTATTCAGATCGCGCTGAAGCCGGGAGCACCGTCGGGCGAAGCGCTCCGCGAACAACTGCGCCAAAACCTGGAAGCGAAGATGCCCGAGTGCCGGGTCTCGTTTGAGGCCGGCGATATTGTCGCGCAGGTCATGGGTTTCGGTTCGCCGACGCCGGTTCTGGTCGATATTCAAGGTGTCAACTTGCCGGACGCCTACGCCTACGCGGCGAAAGTGCGCGCGCAGATGGCGAAACTGAATTTCTTGCGCGACCTGCAAATTCAGCAGGAAGAGAATTTCCCGACTCTCGACATAAATATCAATCGCGATCGCGCCGGCCAGTTCGGTTTGACCATGGCCGACGTGGTCCATTCGGTGGTTCCGGCGACTTCGTCCTCGCGTTTCACCGATCCCAATTACTGGCGTGACCCGAACTCGGGGAACGCGTTTCAGATCCAGGTGGAGTTGCCCCAAAACCAATTACAAAGTGTCGACCAGATTGCCGACGTTCCAGTCATGCCTAGTGGCGATTCAAAACCGCTGCTTGAAGACATCGCCGGTCTGAAACTGGGCACCATGCCCGGTGAAATCGATCGCTATAACGGCCAGCACGTCGTGAGCATCACAGCAAACCTGCACGACGTCACGCTTGGCGAGGCGGTCCCACCGATTCAGCGAGCCGTCGCCGCTGCCGGTGCACCGCCGCGCGGCATCAGTGTGCAGTATCGCGGCCAGATGCCGCCGCTCGAACAGACCATTTCCGCGTTGCGCGTCGGCTTATTGCTCGCGGTCCTGGCGATCTTTCTTCTGCTGGCCGCGAATTTTCAGTCGATCCGCCTGGCGCTGGCCATCGTACTGACCGTTCCCGCGGTTGTCTGCGGAGTGGTTTTGATGCTGCTGGCGACGCACACCACGCTCAACATTCAATCGTTTATGGGCGCGATTATGGCTGTCGGAATCGCGGTGGCCAATTCGATTCTGCTGGTGACCTTCGCCGAGCGCGCACGGCACGAAGGACAATCCGTGCGCGATGCCGCGCGCGAAGGAGCGAGCAGCCGTTTGCGAGCGATCCTGATGACCGCGGCAGCCATGATTTTTGGCATGATTCCGTTGGCGATCGGTCTTGGTGAGGGCGGTTCGCAAGCCGCGCCGCTCGGGCGCGCCGTGATCGGCGGCCTCGTCGTTTCGACATTCGCTACGCTGAGCATCTTGCCCGTGATCTACGCAATCCTGCAAGGGAGAGCGTCCGTCACGTCTCCATCTTTGAATCCAATGGATCCCACGAGCCGATATTATGATGCGACCTAAAACTGTTCTGATTTCGCTGGCTGTCTTTGCCGGGCTTGGCTCAGCGCAGAACGGCGACTTGGCAACGGTTACTTCAAAGCCGGTGTCTCAAACTGTCGATCTACCTGCCGAGATCTGGCCTTATCTGAGCGTTTCACTTCACGCGAAAGTACCCGGCTACGTGGAACGCGTTCTAGTCGACCGCGGCAGCGTCGTGAAGGAAGGAGAGCTTCTGATCAATCTGACGGCCCCCGAGATGGACGCGCAGATTGCCGAAGCGGAGTCGAAGGTCCAGTCCGCCGAGGCGGATCGGATTCAGGCCGAGGCGCAGTTGGCAGCCGCGCAAAGCACGTATGAGAGAACGCAAGAAGCGGCGAAGACTCCAGGGGCCATCGCCGGAAATGACCTCGTGCTCGCGCAGAAGCAAGTGGACGCCGTACAGGCTCTCGTAAACTCCCGTCAGAAGGCGAGCGTTGCGGCGGAATCGGCGGTGAAAGGCCTGAAAGCGATGCAGGAATATCTGAAAATCACCGCGCCGTTCGACGGCGTAGTCACAGACCGGCTGGTTCATCCGGGCGCTCTTGTCGGCCCGCCGTCCGATCCATCGCTGCTCATGATCCAGCAGGTCTCGCATTTGCGCGTCGTCGTTCCCGTGCCGGAAGAAGACGTTGGTGGAATCGTGCGCGGGGCCAACGTTGAATTCACCGTACCGGCGTATCCGCGCCGCACCTATTCGGGCAAGATCGCGCGGATTGCCGATGCTCTGGATCAAAAGACGCGCACGATGCCTGTCGAGTTGGATGTGATGAACCGCGATGGCTCGCTCGCGCCAGGCATGTACCCGAGCGTAAAGTGGCCGGTACGAAGTACGAGCGCCGTTATGTGGGTGCCCACAACGAGCGTTGTCACCACGACGGAGCGTACATTCGTCATTCGCGAACAAGATGGACACGCCGAATGGGTGGACGTCAAGAAAGGTGTGAGCGAAGGCGACCTCGTTGAAGTGATCGGAAACCTGAAACCCGGCGACAAGATTCTCCGCCGCGCGACGGACGAAGTTCGCGACGGCGCACCACTTCAAATCGCGGCTAAATCGAAATAAACACGGCATCCGCGGGTCTCGCCACAAGCGCGTAACTAAGGAGGGTCATGGCGATTCGCAGCCCACTTTTGAAAGCCGACGGGCCCGCCGCGATCATTCTGATCCGGATTTTACTGGGCTGGGTCTTCGTCTCTGAAGGGATCGGGAGATTTCTTTATCCGCTCGAACAGGGCACCGGACGATTCGAAAATTCCGAGTATTCCAGCCCCACACGTTATGGCGCCGTTCGTCGGCATCGTCGAGATCGTATATTTTTTCTATTGATTGTCGGCTCAGGCCGATGGTCGCTTGACCGGCTGATCGCAAGAAACCACTACACTCCGGCGCAAAAGTGATCCCCGTTATAACGCCGAATCGCTCCACAGCGAATTTGGGAAGCGATTCAGGATAGAGGCAAGCGCAAAAGAGATTCGTCGTACGCCCTGGGGCGCGGAGCAGCAATTTACATACTGCTGCTGCAGAATCGAATAGGTCACAGCCACGACGTATCCGGGAGAAGAAGTTCTCGTATTTGTTCCCGTGGTGTTCGGTTTATCAGGTGGCCAGTCGCCGGGAATCAGGGGGCACGCTCGGTTTCAACGTGCGCGGATGCGAAGTCGCAACTAGCGACGGTTCACAGCCCCGGCCGCGCGTACGCTACGGGAGCCGCTCCGGCGCCGGCGCAGTCACGTTGCTCCATTCGGGCGGTGACGCGGAGATCGACCGCCTGGTCGTTTTCGTCGTAGTAGCGTCCAGAGGCGAACACGGCCACATGAGGCATGCGCGCCTCGGCATATTCGGCGGCTCCGCGGAACACCACCAGAAACTCACGGTCGGACCAGCGCGCCACAAGATCCTGATGGCGGAACTGCGCACTCAACTTTGTCGCGACCTGCCGTAGAACGGCGTGGCCAGCGTTTTCGTCGATTGTAAATATCAGGACTTGGTGCGCGATTTGCTGATCTTCGAGTATTTGAATCCGCCGCAGAACTTCCGCGCGAGTCAGCAAGCCGCACACCGGATCGACCACCTGCTGGCCCTTCATGCGCGCCTCGACCCCTGCGATCTCTTCCTCCAGCTCGTGGGATAAACACGCTGTCTCTTCCGTCAACTTTTCGCCGCACTCCCGGATTTGCGCCGCCTGGCGCGCCAGAATCGCCTTGTCAGACTGGCCGGCTGCGGCTGTTTCCAGTTGGTCGGCCGACGCGCGCAGATGCACGGCGCTCGACTGGTTCAGCCGGGCCAGGGAGCTGACGATTCCCTGGACCGCACTCATTCCGCGTTC
>Ga0187784_10005034_pt1 | contig 10698 bp, 8 predicted proteins | sample 1015_SJ02_MP15_2_FD_132964 | JGI IMG/M metagenome (GOLD analysis project Ga0187784, IMG submission 132964) | Tropical peat soil microbial communities from peatlands in Department of Meta, Colombia - 1015_SJ02_MP15_20_MG | ecosystem: Environmental > Terrestrial > Soil > Wetlands > Peat | place... | reverse complement strand
GGAAACCTGCCGATTTCCTTGCCATTCGCATCGAAACGAACGAAAATCACGGCAAAATGGACTTTGCCGGGTCCGCTCTGGATCACTTTCATTTCTTCCCAGGCGCTGTGATCCCAGGGAGCGAGCCTCGCCGGATAGTCGCGATTCTCGCGAGCAAATTCTTCGGCCGTGTTGTAGACCCGGACCTGATCGCCCGCGAAACGGACGTGCGGATAGTTGAGCGTCGCGGCCCAGGCGGCGGGATCGCGCGCGTTGAAGGCTTTCATGAATTCGTCCATGGCGTGGCGGGCTTGCGTTTCGGAATCTTGCGCGACCAGCGAGGCAGCCACCAGGAGAAGCGTAATCATCCGCATGCGCAGATTATACGAAAATACGGTCTTGACCAAGTTCGAAAGCCTGACGCGCGAAGTCATCGCCTGCGAGCGCTGCCCACGGCTTCGCGAATATTCGAGGCGCGTCGCGGAAATCAAACGGCGCGCGTATCTCGATTGGGTCTATTGGGGCAAGCCGGTGCCGGGCTTTGGCGACCCGCAGGCGCGGACGCTGGTGATCGGTCTTGCTCCGGCGGCGCATGGCGGCAATCGCACGGGGCGCGTGTTCACAGGCGATCGATCGGGGGATTTTTTATATCGCGCATTATATGAGACCGGGTTCGCGTCGCAGCCGGCGAGCGTTTCGCGCGACGACGGGATGAAGCTCGATGCAGCGTACATCAGCGCCGCGGTGCGCTGCGCGCCTCCCGGTAATAAGCCGAACCCGCAGGAATTTCGCAACTGCCGGCCGTACCTGGAACGCGAGATCGATCTGCTCAAAAAACTTCGCGTGGTGGTCGCTTTGGGCAAGATCGCGTTCGACACCTATCTCGGGATTTTGCGCGATCGGGGAATCATCCGCAGCCGCGCCGGGTTCGCGTTCGGCCACGATCGCGAGCACCTCATCGCGCCGGATTCCCCGGTGCTGATCAGTTCTTATCATCCCAGCCAGCAGAACACTTCGACGGGGAAACTGACGGCGGAGATGCTGCGGGCGGTCTTCGAGCGTGCGCGCAGGCTAATACGGTAATCCATGCTTTCCACACTCGAGCGATATTTCGAATTCGACCGGCTCCATACCAACTGGCGCACGGAGATTGTGGCTGGAGCGACCACGTTCGTCACCATGGCGTACATCGTCTTCGTGAATCCGTCGATCCTGCACGAAGCGGGGATGCCGTTCCAGGCCGTGGTAGCGGCGACGTGTTTCTGCGCGGCGTTCGGCAGCGTCGCGATGGGGGTTTTCGCGCGGTATCCGATCGCGCTCGCGCCGGGGATGGGGCTGAACGCGTATTTCACCTACACCGTCGTCAAAGGGATGGGCGTCGCCTGGCAGGCCGCGCTGGGCGCCGTATTCATCTCCGGCGTCGCCTTTCTGATCCTGACGTTTGTGGGCGTCCGGCAATTGATCGTCGAAGCGATTCCGGGCGAGTTGTATGCCGCGGTCGCCGGAGGCATCGGCCTGTTCATCGCGATGATCGGGTTGAAGAACGCGGGGATCATTACGTCCAGCCAGGCGACGCTGGTCACGATCGGGAATCTGCGCGACCGGAATACGCTGCTCGCAATTTTCGGGCTCTTGCTGATTGCCGCGCTGCTCGCCTGGCGGGTGCACGGCGCCATGCTGATCGGGATTCTGGCGACGACGCTCGCCGGCGTTGTGTTCGGATTGGTGCACTGGACGCCGGGCACGTATCATCTTTCCGATATCTCGGCGACAGCGGGCAAACTGGATGTGCGCGGGGCTTGGAGGCTCGGGTTCGTCGAAATTGTTTTCGTGTTTTTATTCGTCGATCTGTTCGACAACGTCGGAACGCTGGTGGGGGTGGGCAAGAAGGCCGGATTGTTCGATGAAGCGAACCGCATTCCACGGCTCAACCGGATTCTGTTTGCGGACGCGACGGCGACCCTTGCGGGTTCGCTCGCCGGAACGTCGACGGTGGTGAGTTATATCGAAAGCGCGGCGGGGGTGGTGGCGGGTGGGCGCAGCGGGGTGACCGCGATCGTGACCGGTTTGCTGTTCCTCGTTGCGCTGTTCATCGCGCCGGTGGTGGGCGCGGTTCCCGTCGCGGCGACCGCACCCGCGCTGATCGTGGTGGGTTCGCTGATGATGTCGCAGATCGGCGAGATCGCGTGGAAAGACCCGGCGGTGGCGATCCCGGCGTTTCTCACGCTGGTGACGATTCCGCTGACGTTCAGCATCGCCAACGGGCTGGCGTTCGGCTTCACGGCGTATGCGCTGCTGAAAATCCTGCGGGGCGAATTTCGCACCACGCACTGGCTGGTGTATGTGCTGGCGGCGCTGTTTATCGCTCGGTTCTTCTATCTGGGGAAGGGATGAGGATGGTCACCAGGTGCTGGCCGCGCGGGAGAATGAGCACGCTGCCGGTCATCTCCGGCTGCGCTGCGACGCCGTCGATTTCGATGTGTTGAATGGGATGCTCGAGTTTCGCCATCGCCCGCGCGCTGCTCTGATAGGCGATCTCGATGCCGCGGGAAACCACGGCCGCTGATTTCAGGTCGCCGTTGAAATCGAGCAGTCGCAAGGGCGGAGGTTGCGGAGCAGGCTCGATCGCGTGGGAGCCGGGCGGCAGAAGGACGGAGGCGTCATTCAAGACCGGCCACAAACGGCCATCCACCATCGCGGGACCTTGCCAGTCGACGGACACGCCGCGCGCCGAGCCGACCGCCAACTTAGCGCCGGTGCGCTGCACGCGATCGACGGTGGAGGCGGCGGAGGCGAGCAACGCCCAATCCTGGCCCAAAATCGAATTTTCAAAATACAAAGCCACGCGCGGAAACGAGGCCGCGGCGGTGTGCACCAGTTGAAACAATTCCGTGCCGGTCTGTTGTTTGGTGGGATACACGTCCTGATAGCGCTCGACGATGTTGAGGTCGATGGCGAGCTTGTCATGGAAGGGCGTCAGCGGGCGATAACGCTCCGCGATCTGCGGATAGCGCTGCGGGCCGAGATTCCAGACGGTGGCCGGATCTTCGATCAGGAACGTGAAATCGTGCTGGGCGAGCATGGGCAGCACCTGCGAAACATCGGCGCCGATCTTATCGCGCATGGTGGAATCGAAACGATCGTCGACATGGGTCAAAACCAGGTCGAGCTGCGGCTTGGTCTTGCGGATTTCCTCGATCTCGGCGATCCATTCGGCCTGCTGGCGGCGGGCGAGCGAGGCGCGAAAGGCGAGAAATTTCCCGAGCCCGCCGGCATCCTGCGTGCGGAATAAATCGAGCGGATCGATGCCGGATTCCCGGCGATATTCGGCGCGCACGTCGTCATTCATGGGCGTGAATCGCGCCGGATTGGCGGCGCCTTCGAGCGATTCGAAATACAGCTCGGCCAGGTTCACGCCGTCCCAATCGAAGCGGCCGGCGAGGTCGCGCATGCCGCTTGCGACCGCGGCGAAGGCGTCGCGATTGGTCAAGTTGATCAATTTGCGCCAGTCGAGCTGCGCGTCCTGGAGAAGCGCGGTTTTTTCGCGCCATTCGGGATGATCGAGCCAGAATTTTTCGCTGACATGGGGAAGCTCGAACCACGCGTAGACCGAAATTGCGTTGCGGTGACAGGCGTCTATCAGCTTGCGCAGATATTGGTCGGCTTCCGGATCGCGTTCCCAGTAATGCCACGCGGCGACGTGCAGAGCGTGGATGCCCGCCTGGCGCCAGCGCGCCGCGAAATAATCGAGATCGACGCGGGAGCGATAGGAAGAATCAAAAAAAGCCCACAGTCGACGGGAATGAAACGGCGGCGCGAGGCCCAGATCGGCGAGCGCCTGCGGGACGTAAGGAAAACGTTCGTAACCGCGGGGGCCGGCCGGCGCGGCGATCCACAGCACCGCGCCTGAGCCGCGGCGGAATCCGGCCAGGAGCGGCGCGCCGGTCCAGCGCTCCCGCGCGAAGATCCGGGCGTCCTGGGGAAGATCGAACACCGGCAGATCGAGCGGCTTTTCCCAGATGATGCTGAGCTTGGGCGCGTGAACGTCCTCCACGCTGCGGGCGACGATGTGCGGTTTCGAGGAGGGATGGAATCCGAAAGCGGCGGCGAGCGGAGACTCGCCTTCGAGCACGAGGATGGCGCCGCGATCGACGCGCGCGGTCCATTCGGCGGCCGGAACATCGGTGCCGGACGGCGCGACGACCACGCCGGCGCCGGTTTCGGCATCGTCGATCAGTCCCAGGGAAGAGAGCACGGCGGGCCACGATCCGGGGTCGTCGCCCATGACGTGAAAAGAGAAGGTGCTCGCAACGCACAAAGGAGCGCACAGCACGAACAGCAATTTATTTCGAGAACGCATACCAGACCCCCACGCGGACGTCGTAGAAAGTGGGACCGCGCGGATTGCCTTGATTGATCAGATACGCGCCGCGCAACAGGTTCACGCTGAATAGCAGCGAGGGATGCAGGCTTTCGAAGCGGAATCGCACGCCCGGGCCGGTTTCGACGTAATTCGCCCAATATTGGCCGAGCGCGTCGGCGGTGACGTTTGTGTTCCAGTACGCCTGCGCGTGAAATCCGCCGAAGCCTTCGCTCGATTTGAGCGTGTATCCGCCGCGATTCTGCGAATACAGCAACGTATCGTTGCCGAAGCGGCTGACGAAAATGCCATCGTCGTTGGTTTCGGCGAACAGGCCGTGACCGCCGTTAGAGAGCAGGTTGCCGACGCCTTTCGCGTACGAGACTCCGCCGCGATAATCGGGCACGACGCGGCCCGGATCGTTCAGGGTGGGCGCCCAGCGAAGGCTTTCGCCGGCTTCAAACCATCCGGTCGCGCCGTGCCAGGTTTGCGTGGCCAGGCCGGCGGCGAGAATGGCGCTGCGCTCGGAAAGATATTCGGGTCCGATATTGGCCAGGTACACCGCGCCTTGGGTATCGCCGACGAAGCGCACGGAAAGGTAAGGGTGCACGAACCAGTGCGGCAGGCGCAGCTCGGTCTTCGCCTGCGCGTAAGCGAACAGGTCGTGCCAGCGAGTCGAAAACGTCGGGAAGACCCAGACGGTGGTCCGGATGGGCGATAAATCCGGCTCCAGATTGTTGTAGGCGCGCGAGGCTTCGGCGGCGATTTTGGGATCGGGACTGCGGCGCGCCAGATCGAACCAGCGCACGGCGTCGCGATCGTCTTTCAAAATATTGTAGGTCCAGCCCAGCTTCAGCATGACGTCGAAATCGAGCGGATCGTTTTCATTGGCGACTTGCAGATACTTCAGCGCGTCCTTGAGATAGCCTTTTTCGAGACTCTGCTCGGCCAGATGGCGAGCCTGATTCGACACCGCCGCGCGTGGCTCCTCCGGCCGGCGGCGCAGCACCTGCGGCATTTTCAGGGCGACGCGAACGCGGTCCGCCAGTTCGTCGTCATCTCCGGCGAGCACTTTCTGAAGCAGCGGCATCGCGCCCCCGGTATCGCCCGCCTTCAGTTTCAGGAATCCGAGCTGCGCGACCGATAGCAGATCGTCCGGCGCGCTTTCGACGATCTTCTGAAACTGCTGTTGCGCCGCGCCGCGGTTGCCCATTTCGAGATGCAAGTAGGCGAGCTCGCGGCGCAGATCGACATTGTCGGGATCGAGCGCCAACGCTCTTTCAAATTCGTAGACATACGGGTATCGATGGGGAAGCAGTTCGCGAGCCTGCTCGGCGATACGCGGCTCGGGGCCGCGCGAGGCCGCGATCAACGCCGCCATCGCGTCTTCCTCGCGATGCTGCTGTTTCCATACGCGGCCCAACGCGAGCAGCAGATCGCGACGGTCCGGCCGCAAGCGCCACGCCTTTTCGTAATGAATCGCGGCCAGATCGATTTCATCGCGCTGTTCGGCGAGTTTCGCCAATTCCTCATGGGCGCTGAAATTTTCGGGCGACAATTCCACGGCCTGCAGCCATCGGGCGATCCCTTCGCGCAGGGGACCATCGATATTTTCGAAGGCCTGCGCGGCGGTGGCGTTGCCGGACTTGCGCAATCGGTCGAAGATGCGCCGCGCCTCGGCCACCTGCCTGGTGTCGTTACAAAGGAACGCGTATTCGAGCGCGACGTGCTGGTCCGCAGGGTCCAGGCGCATCGCCTCCCCGAATTGATCGCGCGCCTGCTCGGTCTCGCCGATTTTCAGAAGCGTATACGCCAGGTCCTTGCGAATGGAGGCGCGACCGGGTGCTGCGCGGATCGCCTCCTCAAATCGGGCGATTGCGGTATCGTAGTCCTTGGTGCGCAGCGCCTGGTAGGCTTTTTCGAGCGCGCCGTATTCGGGCGATTGGCCTGAGGCGGCGGTGACCGCGACTAGAATTAGGATAAGCCTGACCATTTGATCCCCCTAATGGGATACAAACTAGTGGCGCCGGCTCGATTTTTTTCTCATGAAGCAACTACTTGTCTTCCTCGCCCTGATCCTCCCGATTTTCGCGGATGATTCCAAGCCCACCACAAGCGTTTCTGACAAGCGCAGCATGGAGTTTTCCGCCGAGGGCGTTGTTCGCATCGTCTACTCGTTCGGCGAACTGACTATAGAAGGATGGGATCAACCGGCCGTCGAGTTGACCAAGACCAGATTTTCATTCGCAGGACGCGAGATGAAGCCGGGCGATGCCAGCGCTGGTATTTTGACCATGGCCCGCGAGGGAAATGCGGTTGTGATTACCCTGGGCCGCGAGCATCATGGAATCTTTCACCCCACGCCGGACGGGGACGATGTCGATCGTGAGTATTCGATCAAAGTTCCCAGGGCGGCGCGGCTCGACATCGATCACGATCATGGCGAAGTGAATATCACCGGCGTCACGGGTGACATTCGCGCCGTCAGCCGGTACGGCCCGATTCTTCTGCGGCTGCCGGCGGAGGGCCACTACGCGATCGACGCAGATTGCCGTTTCGGCACGGTCTATTCGGATTTTGCGGGCGACGCGCATCGGCGCCATCTGTTCGGCGAGAGCTTCGCGTCCCGATCCGAGGCCAGGCAGAAGCTGGATCTGAAGGTCGGAATGGGCGACATCATGATCCTGAAGATGAACGGCCGGTAAACTTTTTTACAGGCGGGTCGGTTGGGGAACTCTGAGCCGTTTTCCCTGCGTCCTGCCGCGCAGCTTGATGGTTTGGGCGTTATACGGCCGGATGAGCGGGACCCGCGGTATTACCGGCTTGACTTACCGTGAGTCCCACAAAGGGCCCTTTGCGGCACGTTGCACAAAGGTTAAGTTTCGGGACGCGGCAGGATGCGCCTTATTTGTTTCGGGCCCATGAGCACTTGCACATTGGACGACACCGTTCATGGCGGGTCCGTTTCGGGATGATGCGAGCGCTTTGCATGCCGGACACCGCGCGGCCAATACGCAAACGGCCAAATCGCAACAGCACCGACTGTCGCGGCAGCTACGAAGACGGTACAGATAACAGCTATGCAGGCAGCGATCGGAAGAACGAGCACTGTAATGCCTGCGAGGAGGCCCAAAATCGTAAACAGCGCGGTTCCTGCATTGTCACTCAGCTTGTCGTTGAACGCATAACGGACAAACCAGCCAAGTGCGTACAGCCACAATAAGACTCCTCCCCCCAACCATTTGGGGTCAGACAAACTGGAGCACGCTAAACCGATATATTCAAAGGACTTGCTACGAAACCGTGCATCTCGCACGCGTAGCGCAACCATAGCTACCCACAGCAACCCAAGGCCTTTTAGCCATGGCCAGTAGTAGGCGACCGCCCGACCGTATTCCGCGTATGGGCGTGTCAGGTCCGTCGACCCCTCAGCGCTCTCCGAGAATATCAAAGGCGTGAACTGCTTGACAACGTTTAGATGGAATTCTAGGGCGGGGTTTGATAGGGCCAGCGAGAATCAATCGGCGTATCATAGTAGAAGCATGAGGAACGACCATCGTGTAGGACCTTTCATAGACACGCCGGGTGGCGGCGAGCAATGTCTTTTACCGTCCCGCGTCAGTTTACCGCAACCCAATGCTTTCCCATCAAGAGGTCGCCGGAGCTTACCTTCTCGAATCGGGGACTGGTTCGTGTCTCGCTCTTTTTGGTTTCGGTACGATCTAGGCAAGCGGCTAAAACGGCAGCGGAGCAGGTTGGAACTCAACGCAACTTACGAATTTTCCTGGCACCAGCCTTGGAAAGCATTGTGGATACGAAAGACTGTCTACTGTGCAACTGTGCCGTTCTTGGTGTTGCGCACGGCTATGTGGAAGTCGTGAATATGGCTTTTGTTCGCCGCCTTACATTGTGAGTGGATGAGTTCAGTTTCCTCGCGCTCTTTGCTCCTCTGCGATGAGCCTGTTAATCGTGGCGTTGCCGCGACCCTATGCTAAAAGCTTACGATGAAAGGAGGGTAAGCACATGGCAACGCTCGACTGGTCTCAATGTCCCGCCGTCGAAAGCATTCCCGGCAAGGTTAGCGGCGCATGGCTGTTCAAAGGCACCCGGATGCCCGTTGCCACCGTCTTCGAGAATTTGGAAGCGGGCCTAACCGTGGACGAAGTCATGGAAGAATTTGCCGTTACGCGGGAACAGATCAACGCGGTCCTGCATTTCGCCGCAAAGAGCCTGGAGACTACGCCCCCGGTTCCGGCGCATGCGCCGACGACCGCTGATGCTCATTCTCTTTGACCACGGCACCCGCGAAGCATCGCCCGGTTTCTTCACGGCCATACGGTTGTGGAAGCCATTGCCAGAGGTTGGGACCGGCTCGCCAACGGCGCTTTGCTGGACGCGGCTGAAGAAGCCGGGTTCGATCTTTTGCCATCGACGGATAAAAGCATCCGGTACCAGCAAAATCTACAAGGCCGCAGGATTGCTATCGTTATCCGTGGCAACCCGCAGCGGCCCGCCGTACACCGCCACATTCATCGAGTTATAAGCCGCCGTGAACGCCGCGACACCCGGCGGCTATATCAAGGTTGAAATTCCCTACGATTGACGCCCCGGCCGCTGTTCCATGCCCGACCACATTTTAGAGGGACATTTTTTAGAGCCCAAGTTTTCGAGTCCAACAAAGGGTCCTTTGTGACACACTTTTCCACGCCCGAAAGCCTACACTTAGCGCGTCAGGTCGGGAGTTTGCGGTGGACCCAAGGCTGAAACAACCGTAAAACAACACAGGACCGGCGACAACTCCACTACAGCAGTAACGCTATCGTGGAGGGCCTGTCGCTTCCGATTCCTCCGGGAATCCCCGCTTGCATTGACGGCCTTTACGCATAGCTGCCTCTGTTTGGGTGCCTTCGGTCTACAATGACTCGGGCGAGTTTTTCGAGCTGGCTCTCCATGCCCATCACGGCACGCTGCGTCCATTCGTCGCTGTGCATCGGATCGAGCGTCACAACCATCCGCACACTCTCGCCTTGCGCAAAAAGCTCGACTTTGTTGCCGGCGTCGTAGGGGTCAACGCCCGGGATGAAATCGGCTCGATGTGTATAGGCAATACTCTTTCCCGAAACGATTTCGGTGTAGGTCAGCTTCGCTTCGGTAGTGAGAGGCATGCCCGACTGTTCCATGAACCTGACCTGCGCTGGTCCAACAGCGGTCATGGTGTAGCGCATTTCTCCGCCCACACGGAGATCGAGTTCGTGAACCTTAACCGAAAACCCGTCCGGCCCCCACCACGACTCGATTCCTTCTTTGGTTGTCCACAGCTCCCAAACATCTTCGATCGACGCCAGATATGTGCGCTCGATGACGATCTTGTCGGCGGGACCGCTATTGGATTCTCCCTTCACGCCTGTTTCCTCCTGGATGATTTTCTGGTCTGTGGACCCGATCCTCTCGCGTCTTGTTTGCGCGCGAGCGCTTCTCCGAACTTGTCCAGACGCCCCTCCCAAAGTTGTCGATACCGGCCGAGCCAGGCATCGAGATTCCTGAAGGGCTCAGGACGAAGTGAGTAGAACCGCTTCTGCCCGTCAGGCCGCACCCGCACGAAGCCAGCCTCCTGCAGAATTCGGAGATGCCGCGATACGCCGGACTGATCGACATCGACGTTGTTGACGATGTCGTTGACCGAATGCTCGCCGCTCCGAAGCACTTCGACGATGTGGAGCCGCGTCGGGTCGGCCAGGATCTGGAGCGTGGATACATGCATACTGTTGTATATGTACAATAACACATATATTGTGACAAGGATTACTTTTTGTCCCGTGGGTGCCTTTGCAGCCCACCCTGCAATAGCGCCCCGTATGCCCTGCCCTGTTGCAACCGCGCGTCTTGCATGCCCCACGGTGTTTCTTTAGTCTGAAAGCATGAAATCGCTCTCGCCCGAGGAGCTTGCGCGGATGACGCCGCCCGAACGCCTTGCGCTTATCGCGCAGCTTTGGGACAGTCTTGAACACGATCATCTTCCGTTGACCACCGCGCAGCAGGCGGAACTTGAGCGCCGCCTTGCTTCCCTCGATGACGCGCGGCGCGACGCGGTAAGTTGGGCTGAATTGAAAGCCGAGCTACAGCAGCGTTGCCCCTAAGTGTCAGCCTCAGGGGGCGGACATCCTAACTTTTTCGGGCAGCGGTTCAATACACTGGTTAAGTTATGCGAACGCTGTTTCTGTTCCCGCTCGTCGCCTGTTTCGCACTGGGTCAAGCTGAAAAGACTTCGCCCGCGCCACCGTTGCCCGTAGCGGATCGCGCCAATCAATACCTCGACGATGCCCTGCATGACAAGAATCCGGACACGCGCAAGACTGCGG
>Ga0187784_10005031_pt1 | contig 10702 bp, 6 predicted proteins | sample 1015_SJ02_MP15_2_FD_132964 | JGI IMG/M metagenome (GOLD analysis project Ga0187784, IMG submission 132964) | Tropical peat soil microbial communities from peatlands in Department of Meta, Colombia - 1015_SJ02_MP15_20_MG | ecosystem: Environmental > Terrestrial > Soil > Wetlands > Peat | place... | reverse complement strand
GTACCGCACCGGCAGATGTTGGTGATCGCCGCGTCGATGTCGGCGTCGCTCGGCTTCGGCTTCTCCTTGAGCAGCGCCGACACCGCCATGATCATGCCGCTCTGGCAATAGCCGCACTGCGGGACGTCGTGATCGATCCAGGCCTTCTGCACCTTGTGCAGCACGCCGTTCGCCGCGAGCCCTTCGATGGTGGTGATCTGCTTGCCGACCGCGTCGCTCACGACGACGCCGCAGGAGCGCGTCGCGACGCCGTCGATGTGCACCGTGCAGGCGCCGCATTGGGCGATGCCGCAGCCGTATTTGGTGCCGGTCAGGCCGACGTTCTCCCGGATCGCCCACAGCAGCGGGGTCGAGGGATCCACGTCGACGTCATGCGCAGTTCCGTTGATGGTGAGACGGGCCATTCCAGTCCTCCCTGATCATGCCCCGGGGCCGCCCATCGCGGTCCGTGCTCGCGTCATTTACGCGGCACGCGCCGATCGTGTGCTGGGCGACATGGCAAGTCCTGTGGCGCCATCCTAGCGCACCCGGCCCGCGGGAGAAATCGCGATTCGGTGATCAATTCGGCCTGATTGCAGGTCGGCGGAAGCACCGATGTATGCAATCGGGCGATATTGGTTGACACTGCGGGGCGCGTTGAGTCATCCGGTGGTCAACAAACGGACTTAACTTTGTAGCCCGCTTGGCTTTGTAGCCCGCATGGAGCGAAGCGGAATGCGGGAGCGACCGCCCCGGATTTCGCTGCGCTCCATCCGGGCTACACTTGGCAGCCCTCATGAACATCCGAGCCATGGCGAGCAATGCGCGCTCCATCCCGCTCGGCCTGGGGCGGCGCGGGCTGCTGCCCAACCTCTACGACCTGATCATCTTCATTTTCATCGCCGCCGCCTTCGTGGCGGTGGCGCACGGCATTCGCGAGATGGAGGCGCCGCTGGCGAAGCTCGACCTCGCGCCGGTCGTCCTCGATCCGCGGCACCTGCCGGAATATGCGCTGCGCACCACCTTGCGCATGTTCGCCGCCATCCTGGCGTCGCTGCTGTTCACCTTCGTGGTCGCGACGCTCGCCGCCAAGAGCCGCAAGGCCGAGCTGGTGATCATTCCGGCCCTCGACATTCTCCAGTCGGTGCCGGTGCTCGGCTTTCTCACCTTCACGGTCGCGCTGTTCCTGCGGGTGTTTCCCGGCAGCGAACTGGGCGCCGAATGCGCGGCGATCTTCGCGATCTTCACCAGCCAGGCCTGGAACATGGCGTTCAGCTTCTACCAGTCGCTGCGCACCATCCCGGCCGATCTCGACGAGGTGAGCCGGCATTTCCGCCAGTCGGCGTGGCTGCGCTTCTGGCGGCTGGAAGTGCCGTTCGCGGCGCCCGGCCTGATCTGGAACACCATGATGTCGATGTCGGGCGGCTGGTTCTTCGTGGTCGCCTCCGAGGCGATCACGGTCGGCGACACCACGATCAAGCTGCCCGGCATCGGCTCCTGGCTCGCGCTCGCGATCGAGCGCAAGGACGAGGCGGCGGTCGGGCTTGCGGTCGCCACCATGGCGATCGTCATCCTGGCCTACGACCAGCTGCTGTTCCGGCCGATCGTCGCCTGGGCCGACAAATTCCGCTTCGAGCAGACGGCGGCGCGCGACCGGCCGAAGTCCTGGGTCTATGACGTGGTGCGGAGGACCCGCCTGGTGCGGGTGGTGTTCGGCGCCGTTTCTTCCACCACCGCATCTCTGACCCTAGCGCATGCGCGCCCTTCGGCACGGCGGCGATGGTCCGCGGCGCCCGGCGGGAACGGGGTTGCCGACGCCTTGTGGATCGCCGTCGTGCTCGCGGGTGCAGCCTATGCGCTGTGGCTCGTGGTCGGTTACGTGCGCGCGAGCCTCGGGCTCGATGACGCGCTCGCCGCCGCCTGGTGCGGCCTGCTGACGCTGATCCGGGTGGTGGTGCTCATCGCCATTGCCAGCGCCATCTGGGTACCGATCGGCGTGTTCATCGGGCTGCGTCCGTGGGCCGCCCAGCGCGTGCAGCCGGTGGCGCAGTTCCTCGCCGCCTTTCCGGCCAACGTGCTGTTCCCGATCGTGGTGGCGCCGATCGCGGCGCTCAAGCTCGACCCGAATATCTGGCTCAGCCCGCTGATGGTGCTTGGCACCCAGTGGTACATCCTGTTCAACGTGATCGCCGGCGCCAGCGCGTTCCCGACCGACCTGCGCGAAGCCTCGACCATCTACCGCCTGCGCTCGGCGCAATGGTGGCGCAAGGTGATCCTGCCCGGCATCTTCCCGTATTACGTGACCGGCGCGCTCACCGCCTCGGGCGGCTCCTGGAACGCCAGCATCGTTGCGGAAGTCGCCAATTGGGGCGATATCAAGCTCGAGGCCGCGGGGCTCGGCGCCTATATCGCCAAAGCCACCCAAGCCGGCGACTATCCGCGCGTCGTCCTCGGCATCGGGGTGATGTCGATCTTCGTGGTGATGATCAACCGGTCGCTGTGGCGCCCGCTCTATCGCTTTGCCGAGCGCCGCTTCCGGCTCAGCTAGAACACGATCCGGCGTCTAAAGGGACAATCGCAAATGGACGTCCTCGCCACCACCACGGCTCCGCTCGTCGAGATCGAGCACTTGAGCCACGTCTATCGCCAGGGCGGCGCGGGCGACCACGCCGTTCTCGACGACGTGAACCTTGAGCTGCGCGACAACGAGATCGTGGCGCTGCTCGGCCGTTCCGGCTGCGGCAAGTCCACGTTGCTGCGGATCGTTGCCGGGCTCATGCCGCCGACCTCCGGCACGGTCGCGATCGAGGGCGGGCCGGTGACCGCGCCCGCGCCCCAGGTCGCCATGGTGTTTCAGAGCTTCGCCCTGTTCCCCTGGCTTACCGTATTGGAGAACGTGGAGATCGGGCTCGAGGCCCAGGGCATCGGCCTCGACCAACGCCGGCAGCGCGCGATCGCGGCGATCGACCTCATCGGCCTCGACGGCTACGAAAGCGCCTATCCCAAGGAACTGTCCGGCGGCATGCGCCAACGCGTCGGCCTCGCGCGCGCGCTCGTGGTCCATCCCAAGGTGCTGCTGATGGACGAGCCGTTCTCGGCGCTCGACGTGCTCACCGCTGAGACCCTGCGCACCGACCTGCTCGATCTGTGGTGCGAGGGCCGCATGCCGATCCGCTCGATCCTCATGGTCACGCACAACATCGAGGAAGCCGTCCTGATGTGCGACCGCATCCTGGTGTTCTCCTCGAACCCGGGACGCGTGCTCGCCGAGATCAAGGTCGACCTGCCGCAGCCGCGCAGCCGGCTGGAGCCGAATTTCCGCGCGCTCGTCGACGACATCTACGCGCGCATGACGGTGACGCCCACGGGCAAGGTCAGCCACGGCGTCTTCCCCGGCACCGGCATTTCCATGGTGCTGCCGCGCGTCTCGCCCAACCGCCTCGCCGGTTTGATGGAGGTGCTCGCCGGCGAACCCTACAACGGCCGCGCCGACCTGCCGGCGCTCGCCGACGAACTGCACATGGAAGTCGATGACCTGTTTCCGGTGGCCGAGACCTTGCAGCTGTTGCGCTTCGCCGAGGTCGAGCACGGCGACATCCGCCTCACCGAAGCCGGCAAGCGCTTCGCCCGCGCCGAGATCGACGAGCGCAAGCGCCTGTTCGCCCAGCACCTCGTCACCTACGTGCCCCTCGCCGGCCACATCAAGCGGGTGCTCGACGAGCGGGCCGGTCACCGCGCGCCGGCGAGCCGCTACCGCGACGAACTAGAGGACTCCATGTCGGAAGAGCAGGCGGAACAGACGTTGCGCGCGGTGATCTCCTGGGCGCGCTACGCCGAAGTGTTCGCCTACGACGAGGACAGCGGCGTCTTCAGCCTGGAAAATCCGACCTGAGAGTTGCGCGGCGGCCGGGTGACGTTGCGTCAGAGGGTTGCACGCAGCGATTCGTGCGCGCGTCTGACGTGCGGCCGCGGCGAACTGCCCACTAATCGTGGAGCATGATCTTTTCCGAAAACCGGTATCCACTTTTCGGGATCATGCTCTAAATCGACTTGCGCTGCGCCGCGCGGGCGTTAGCATCCCGCCGCAGCGGCGGGCGACGTCGCGCGGGACTCCTCAATGCGCAAATCCTGGACCTTTCTCGCCGCCGTGGCAGCGCTCGCGGCCACGGCGCTCGGCGCGCGTGCCGAAACGACGCTGCGCGCGGTGATGCACTCGGATCTCAAGATCGTCGATCCGATCTGGACCACGGCCTACATCAGCCGCAACCACGGCTACATGATTTACGACACCCTGTTTGCCATGGACGAGCAGGGCGAGATCAAGCCGCAGATGGTCGACAAGTACGAGGTGAGCGCCGACAAGCTGCTCTATACCTTCACTTTGCGCGACGGCCTGCTGTGGCACGACGGCACGCCGGTGACGGCTGCCGACTGCATTGCCTCGATCAGGCGCTGGGCCGCCCGCGACGCGCTCGGCCAGAAGCTGATTTCCTTCGTCGACTCCATGACCGCGCAGGGCGCGAACGCCTTCACCATCAGGCTCAAGGAGCCGACCGGTCTGTTGATCTTCGCGCTCGGCAAGCCGTCTTCGAACGTGCCGTTCATGATGCCCAAGCGCGTCGCCGACACCGACCCGGACACGCAGATTTCCGACTTCACCGGCTCCGGCCCGTTCGTGTTCAAGCAGGACGAATGGAAGCCGGGCGACAAGGCGGTCTACGTCAAGTTCGACAAATACAAGCCGCGCGCCGAGCCGCCTTCGGGCCTCGCCGGCGGCAAGGTCGCCAAGGTCGACCGCGTCGAGTGGCTGGCGATGTCCGACCAGCAGCAGATGGTCAACGCACTGCTCGCCGGCGAGATCGACTACATCGAGGCGCCGTCGCACGACCTCTTGCCGCTGCTCGCCGAGGACCAGAACGTCCATCTCGTCGACTACAACCCGCTCGGCAACCAGTACACCTTCCGCCCGAACCATTTGCAGAAGCCGTTCGACAACCCGAAGGTCCTGCAGGCGCTGTTCTACGCCTTCAATCAGAAGGACTTCCTCGACGCTGCGATCGGCAATCCGAACTACTACAAGGTCTGCAAGGCCATGTTCGTGTGCGGCACGCCGCTCGGATCGGAAGCCGGAATGGACGGCCTGCTCGAATCCAATTTCACCAAGGCCAAGGCGCTGCTGCGGGAGGCGGGTTACGACGGCACGCCGATCGTGCTGCTGCACTCGACCGACCTGCAGGTGCTCACCAACCTCGCGCCGGTCGCCAAGCAGCTGATGGAGAAGGCGGGCTTCACGGTCGACATGCAGTCGATGGATTGGCAGACGGTAGTGGCGCGGCGGGTCAAGAAGGATCCCGCCAACGCCGGCGGCTGGCACGCGATGCTCACGTCCTGGGTGTCCGCCGATATCCTCAACCCGGTGATGACGAGCTTCGTCAACGCCGGCTGCGACAAGGCGAACTTCGGCTGGCCGTGCGATGCGCAGATGGAGCGGCTGCGCGACGCCTTCGCGCGCGCTCCCGACCTCGCCGCCCAGAAGGAGGTGGCCGACGCGGTGCAGGCGCGCGAGCGCGAGGTCGTGACCCACATCTGGCTCGGCCAATGGTATCAGCCGATCGCCGCGCGCAAGAACGTCACCGGCATTTTGATCGCGCCCGCGCCGGTGTTCTGGAACGTGGAGAAGAAGAAGCCGTCGTAACTGGACCCGGCCCCCTCCCTAACCCTCCCCCGCAAGCGGGGGAGGGAACAGACCGTGCCTGTTGATCGCATGTGCCCCGGCCCAAAGAGCAGCGAGAGGTCGTGCAGCGCACGCCTCCCTCCCCCGCTTGCGGGGGAGGGATGGGGAGGGGGCGTGGTGTCAGAAATCAGTGATCAAAACGCGGGACTCGGGTAAGACCCCACCCGGCACCGCCCGCTTTGCGGGCGTCGCCACCCTCCCCTTGCAGGGGAGGGATGAAGCGGAGAGCGCCGAGCGAACCTCTCATGGCCGGCTACATCCTGCGCCGCATCGCCGCGACCGTTCCGGTCATGCTGATCGTCGCGGTGCTCGTGTTCCTGATGCTGCGGCTCACCCCCGGCGATCCCGCCGCCGTCATCGCCGGCGACAACGCCAACGCCGCGCAGATCGCGGCGATCCGCACCCGCCTCGGCCTCGACCAGCCGATCGTGGCGCAGTTCTTCATCTGGTTCGGCCAGATCCTGCGCGGCGACTTCGGCGAATCGTTCTTCTTCAAGAAGAGCGTGGCCGAGCTGATCGCGAGCCGGCTCGAGCCGACCTTGGCGCTCTCGCTCTCCACCATCCTGATCGCGGTCGTGGTGGCGGTGCCGCTCGGGGTGCTCGCCGCCTACAAACAAGGCACCCTGATCGACAAGATCGTGATGGGCTTTTCGGTGCTCGGCTTCTCGGTGCCGGTGTTCGTGATCGGCTACAGCCTGATCTATCTGTTCGCGATCGAGCTGAACTGGCTGCCGGTGCAAGGCTACCAGCGCCTCGCCGACGGCTTCGGCGGCTTTCTCGCCCGCCTGATCCTTCCCTCGGTCACGCTTTCCGTGATCTACATCGCGCTGATCGCGCGCATGACCCGCACCAGCGTGCTCGACGTCATGGGCGAGGACTACATCCGCACCGCGCGCGCCAAGGGCCAGGTGGAGCTTAAAGTTCTGTTCCATCACGCGCTGCGCAACGCCGCGGTGCCGATCATCACCGTGATCGGATTCGGCGTGGCGCTGTTGATCGGCGGCGTGGTGGTGACCGAGAGCGTGTTCACCATTCCCGGGATCGGCCGCCTCACCGTCGATGCGGTGCTGGCGCGCGACTATCCCACCATCCAGGCGGTGATCCTGCTGTTCTCGTTCGTCTATGTGGTGATCAACCTCGTCGTCGACCTCGCGTATCGCCTGTTCGATCCGAGGATCCGCTTTTGACCACCGAGCCCGCCCTGCTGACCGAGGCGGTTCCGGCGCGCGCGCCGGGAGGCCTGTTCGCCGGGCTCTCGCGCGACTGGGCGGTGCTGTTCGGCGCCGCCGTGCTGCTGGTGATGGTGATCATCGGCATCGGCGCGCCCTTCCTCGGCACCGTCGATCCCGCCGAGATCAGCCCGACCTTCCGCAATCGCGTGCCGGGAACCGAACAGACCATCCGCCGCGCCGACGGCAGCACCGCGACCTATCGGCACTGGATGGGCACCGACAGCCTCGGCCGCGACGTCTATAGCCGCGTGCTCTACGGCGCCCGCATCTCGCTCCTGGTCGGGACGGCGGCGGCGGCGATCAGCATCGCCATCGGGCTCGTCATCGGGCTTATCGCCGGCTACCTGCGCTGGCTCGACGGCATCGTCATGCGCATCATGGACGGCCTGATGGCGATCCCGGCGATCCTGTTGGCGCTCGCCGTGGTGTCGCTGTTCCGCGCCGGCATCCTCAGCGTGATCATCGCGATCGTGGTGCCGGAAATCCCGCGCGCGGTGCGCCTGGTGCGGGCGATCGTGCTCTCGGTGCGCGAGGAGCCCTACGTCGAGGCGGCGATCATGACCGGCACGCCGACGCCGCTGCTGCTGGTGCGCCACGTGCTGCCCAACACGGTCGCGCCGATGATCGTGCAGGGTACCTTCGTGTGCGCGTCGGCGATCCTGGTGGAGGCGATCCTGTCGTTCCTCGGCGTCGGCATTCCGCCCGACACGCCCACCTGGGGCAACATCATGGCCGAGGGGCGCGGCCTCTTCCGCGTCTATCCGCACAATATTTTCTTCCCCGGCGTGTGCCTCGCGCTCACCGTGCTGGCCGTCAACATGCTGGGCGACGGCCTGCGCGACCGCCTCGATCCCAAGTTGGCCAAAAGGGTGTAGCCCGGATGACGACCGTAGCCCGCATGGAGCGCAGCGGAATGCGGGAACTTAATGCGCATCCGCCGCGGACTGCGCTCGACGACGGATGCGAAAGCCCCGGATTTCGCTGCGCTCCATCCGGGCTACGAACGCGGTGTCACCGATGACCGCGCCCGTCCTCGACGTGCAGGGCCTCACCGTGCGGCTTCCCGCCGGCGCCGACCGGCGCTACGCGGTGGACAATATTTCCTTCGCGGTCGAGCCCGGCGAGATCGTGTGCGTGGTCGGCGAATCCGGCTCCGGCAAGTCGGTCACCGCCCACGCCATCATGGGGCTGCTGCCGCGCGAGGTCGCCGTCGCCGCCGGTCGCGTCCTGCTCGACGGCGAGGATCTGACGAAGAAATCGCCCGCGGCGCTGCGCCGGCTGCGCGGCGACCGCATGGCGATGATCTTTCAGGAACCGATGACCGCGCTCAACCCGGTGGTGCGGGTGGGCGAGCAGATCGCCGAAGTTCTTTCCATCCACACCGATCTCGACGAGAAGGCGCGGCGCGCCCGCGTGCTCGACGTCGTCGCGGCGGTGCACCTGCCCGAGCCCGAGCGCCTGATCGACCTCTACCCGCACCAGCTTTCCGGCGGGCAGCGCCAGCGCATCATGATTGCGGCCGCGCTGGTGCTCGATCCCGCTCTGCTGATCGCCGACGAGCCCACGACCGCGCTCGACGTCACCACCCAGGCGCAGATCCTCCGGCTGATCCGCGAATTGCAGCAGCGCCGCAACACCGGCGTGCTGTTCATCACCCACGACTTCGGCGTGGTCGCCGAGATCGCCGACCGCGTGGTGGTGATGCAGGAAGGCCGCGTGGTGGAAGCGGGCGCCGCCGCCGCCGTGCTGCGCGACCCGCGCGACGACTACACCCGCATGCTGATCCGCGCGGTGCCGAGCCTGATCCCGCCGGCGCGCGCGCCGGTGACCGCGGCGCCGGTGGTGCTTGCCACCAAGGGCATGAGCAAGACCTTCACGGTCGGCGGCTGGTTCTCCGGCCGGCACGAGGTCGCGGCGGTCAAATCGGTCGACCTTTCCGTGCGCCGGGGCGAGACCCTCGGGGTCGTCGGCGAATCCGGCTCCGGCAAGACCACGGTCGCGCGCTGCATCGCGCGGCTGATCGCGCCGAGCCAAGGCGCGATCCTGATCGAGGACGCCGACGTGGCGAAGCTCGGCACCCGCGCGCTGCGCCCACACCGCAAGCGCGTGCAGGTCGTGTTCCAGGACCCTTACCGCTCGCTCAACCCGCGCCGCACGGTCGGCGAATCGATCGTCGAGGGGCCGGTGAATTTCGGCGCGACGCGCCCTGCCGCCTTCGCGCGCGCGAAAGAACTGATGCGCCTCGTCGGGCTTGCGCCCGAGGCGCTCGCGCGCTTTCCCCACCAGTTCTCCGGCGGCCAGCGCCAGCGCATCTGCATCGCCCGCGCGCTCGCCATGGAGCCGGAAATCCTCATCGCCGACGAGGCGGTGTCCGCCCTCGACGTGTCGGTGCAGGCGCAGGTGCTCGACCTGATCGACGACGTGCGCCGGCGCTTCGATCTCGCCGTGCTGTTCATTACCCACGACCTGCGAGTCGCCGCGCAAATCTGCCACCGCATCGCCGTCATGCACCGCGGCGAGGTGGTCGAGCAGGGTCCGACCGCGCAGGTGTTCGCCGCGCCGTCGCACCCCTATACGCGCGCGCTGTTCGACGCCGCGCCGGGGCGGAATTTCGCGTTTGGTGCGTGAGGCTCGTCATTGCGAGGACCCCCGCAGGGGGGACGAAGCAATCCAGGGCCACGTGCACCAGCCCCTGGATTGCTTCCCCCCCGCTGCGCGGGGTCGCAATGACGATTATTTCCGCGGCCACAGTTTCAGTGCGCCCTCGCGCACGGCGCGGCCGGCGCGGCGCAGGAAATCGAGCGCCTTGACCCGCGCCGTGGTGCGGAAGGCGCCGTCGCTGTCGGCCGGCAATTCGAGCAGCACGCGATAGGCGGTCGCGGTGTGCGAGGGCCGGTCCATCATGGCGGAGACCGCCACGAACAGCAGCAGGAAGGTGCGCCACAGCCGCTCGCCGTGCGCCTTGACCACCTCGTCGCGCTGGCCCAGCCAGCGCAGGTACATTTGTCGCGCCCACAGGTGATAATTGCGCCGGTCGTTGTCGACGCGCAGCAGCTCGAACGGCGATTCGCGCACCGCCTCGACGAACTCCGGCATGAACACCATGCGGAAGGTGCCGGGCCAGATGTGCTGGGTGACGAAGCTGTGGGTGTCGAAGCGCTTGCGCTCGGCGGCGAAGTCGAGATAGACGCGCCCGCCCGGCTTGAGCCAGCGCGCCAGCGACCGCATCACTACGCGATAGTCCGACAGATCCTCGATCACGCCCATCATCGAGATGGCGTCGAATTTCTGTTCCGGCTGGAAGGTGAAGAAATCCTGGTAGCGCACCTCGGCGGGGAGCTTTTCTTGCGTGATTTTCTGCTCGACGTACTCCTGCTGGCGGCGCGACAAGGTGATGCCGGTGACGCGCACGCCGCGCTGGGCGGAATAGCGCGTCATCCCGCCCCAGCCGCAGCCGGCTTCCAGCAAATGCTGCCCGGGCTTGAGCTGCAAGCCCTCGAACGCCGCGGCGAGCTTGCGCGTCGCGGCCGGCTCCAGCTCCTCGTCGTCGGTCAGATAGATGCCGGGCGTGTACGTGTGCCAGTCGTGGTCGGACACATGCAGCTGCGCGTTCTGTGCATCGTAGTGCAGCGCGATCCACTGCGGATTGACGCGCGGGCGGCCGACCAGGAGCGGATGCAGCCGCCGCCAGATGTAGACGCCGGGATGCGCGTCACGCAGGAATTCCTGGTAGCGCAGCATTTCGAGGAGGTCGCCC
>Ga0187784_10005030_pt1 | contig 10703 bp, 12 predicted proteins | sample 1015_SJ02_MP15_2_FD_132964 | JGI IMG/M metagenome (GOLD analysis project Ga0187784, IMG submission 132964) | Tropical peat soil microbial communities from peatlands in Department of Meta, Colombia - 1015_SJ02_MP15_20_MG | ecosystem: Environmental > Terrestrial > Soil > Wetlands > Peat | place... | reverse complement strand
TTCAGGATTCGGGATTCAGGGTTCAGGCTCCTCTAGCTCGGGCTCCCCTGAATCCTGAATCCCGAATCCTAAATCCTGTTATGAAGTATCTTGACGAATATCGCAACGCCCGCCTGGCACGCGCTTTGCTCGCCGACTTGACAAAGCGTGTCACCCGCCCCTGGGTACTCATGGAGATCTGCGGTGGCCAAACCCACACCCTGATGCGCTACGGGATTGACGAGCTGATCCCTTCTCAAATCGAACTGGTCCACGGCCCCGGCTGTCCGGTCTGCGTGACTGCCCTCGAGACCATTGACAGGGCAATTCAGATCGCTTCCCTTCCTGCCGTCACCCTGATCTCCTACGGAGACATGTTACGGGTGCCGGGCTCACATTCCGATCTTTTTCATGTGAAGGCCGCTGGCGGCGACGTGCGGGTCGCTTACTCTCCGATGGAGGCGGTGAAAGTCGCCCGAACCAACCCCCGCCGCCGGGTCGCGTTCCTTGGAATCGGATTCGAGACCACCGCTCCCGCTAATGCTATGGCCGTTTGGCAGGCTGCCCGTGAGGGCCTGGGGAATTTTTCCATGCTCGCTTCGCACTTTCTGGTGCCGCCCGCTATCCGCCTGTTGCTGGAGTCGCCGAAGAACCGGGTCCAGGGGTTCATTGCCCCAGGGCACGTCTGCACGGTCATGGGCTACCGGCAGTACGAGGAGTTGAGCCTTAAATATCACGTTCCAATTGTGGTGGGCGGCTTTGAGCCTGTGGACTTACTCGAAGCGATTTCGATGCTCGTGACCCAGCTCGAGCAAGGGCGGGCGGAAGCTGAAAATCAGTACGTTCGCTCGGTGGGCTACGAGGGAAATCGTCCGGCCCAGGAACTTATGGAGAAAGTGTTCGAGGTTTGTGACCGCAAATGGCGTGGGATTGGAGTGGTCCCTCAAAGCGGTTTGCGCCTGCGCGAGGAGTTTGCAGCGTATGACGCGGAGAAGGTTTTCGGCGTTGGGGATACGACTGCGGAGGAGCCTGCCGAGTGCATCAGCGCCCAAGTGCTACAGGGGCTGAAGAAGCCGGTGGACTGCCCGGCTTTCGCGGTGCGTTGTACGCCCGAGACGCCGCTCGGCGCCCCCATGGTTTCGGGCGAAGGCGCGTGTGCAGCGTATTACCAATATCGCCGGCCTAGGTAGCTACCAGCCGTCAGCGATCAGCAAAAACACCCTCAGCACCTTAGCTGAGAGCTGAGAACTGGCGGCTAATAGCTGAAGAGGTTTATCGTGCCAGACGACCGAAATCCACTCGAAGAATTCACCTGCCCGGCGCCGCATCCTGCCAAAGATAAGATACTGCTTGGCCACGGCAGCGGAGGGCGTTTGAGCGCCGCCCTCTTGCGGGAAATCTTTCTGCCGGCGTTTCTGAATCCGGTCCTGGCCCAGCTCAATGACCAGGCAGTAGTGCAGGTTGATGGCGTTCGTCTGGCGTTTACCACGGATTCGTTTGTCGTTAACCCGTTGTTTTTTCCCGGCGGCGATATCGGATCGTTGGCCGTGTATGGAACAGTGAACGACCTTGCCATGGGAGGCGCAGAACCTCTCTTCCTGAGCGCGGGCTTTATTATCGAAGAGGGGCTACCCATGGAAACGCTGCGGCGGGTTGCGTTGTCGTTCCGGCAGGCGGCGGAAAAGGTGGGCGTGGAAGTGGTGACTGGCGACACCAAGGTGGTGGAGAAAGGAAAAGGGGACGGCCTGTTTATCAACACTTCGGGGATCGGGCGTGTTCCGCCCGGCGTGAACCTGTCCGCCGACCAGGCGCGTCCCGGCGATTGCATTCTTCTCAGCGGCACGTTAGGCGATCATGGCATCGCCATCCTCTCGCAGCGAGAGGGGCTCGAGTTCGAGACTCCCATCGCGAGTGATGCTGCCCCATTGCACTCCCTGGTTGCGGCCATGCTCGGAGTGACACATTCAATTCGCTCTCTGCGCGATCCTACCCGCGGCGGCCTTTCGAGCACCTTAAACGAATTCGCAGCTCAGTCCCGCGTGGGCATGGTCATTGAAGAGTCCGCCCTTCCCATCCGGGAGGAGGTGAAGGGCGCATGTGAGCTGCTCGGTTTGGACCCGCTTTACGTGGCGAACGAGGGCAAGCTCGTGGCCATCGTCCCTGCTGCCGAGGCGGAGCAGGTTCTGGCGGCGATGCATAGTCATCCGCTGGGTGCGAACGCTCGCATCATCGGCAAAGTCGTCGATGCCCATCCCGGCGTCGTTACGATGCGAACCTGCTTGGGCACTTCACGCATAGTAGACATGCTTTCCGGCGACCAGTTGCCGCGCATCTGTTAGGGGCTGGGGGCTAGGGATTAGGGTCTGGGGAAGAACCTGGGTGGGAGCTTGGGACTGGGGAAGAACCGATACGTCAGGTACCTGGTGTAGGGTTTCTGGTCTTGGGTGTCCGGCAAACGCGGTTAGGGACCACGGGGTAAGGCTTGGGTTTTTTCCCAGTCCCTAGCCCCCAGCCCCTAGCCTCCCTTTTCGGCCATGCACGAGCTGAGCATTGCCAATTCGATACTGGAGGCGGTACGCAAAGAGCGTGAACGGCTGAACGGCGCGCGCGTCAGCGAAGTCGGGGTGCGCATCGGGGAATTGGCAGGTGTGGACCCCGAGGCCCTGAGCTTCGGGTTTGAGGTCTTGGTCAAGGGCACCGACCTCGAGCCACTGGCGCTTGAAATCGAGTCCACCTCGCGCCGCCATGAGTGCTCGCAGTGCAAGCATGTATTCACGGTGGTGGATTACCGGTTGGACTGCCCCGCCTGCGGCGCGAAGGAAACTCGCTGCATTGGCGGCGATGAGCTGGAGCTGGCTTACCTGGAGGTGGAAGAACCATGAGCCGCTTGCCGGTCGAAAAGAAGGTCCTTAGCGAGAACGACCGCATCGCTGCGGGGTTGCGGGAGCGTTTCCTGGCGCAGCAGTTACTTTGCTTGAACTTCATCAGCTCGCCGGGGGCAGGGAAAACCTCGCTGCTCGAGCGCACGCTCGAACGCCTCAGCCCAAGCGAGCGCGTGGCGCTGCTGACCGGTGATATTCAAACGGATAACGATGCGAAGAGGCTCGCTCGTTTTGGCTTTCCGGTGAAGCAAATCACCACCGGCGGAACTTGCCATCTGGATGCGCGAATGATCGAGCGAGCGCTCGCGGACTGGCCGCTCGATTCTCTCGATACGCTGCTCATTGAAAACGTTGGCAACCTTGTCTGCCCCTCGAGCTATGATCTGGGCGAAGCGGCCAAGGTGGTGGTGCTGAGCGTTGCAGAAGGCGAAGACAAACCCCTGAAATACCCTGCCATTTTCTTCAAAGCCGGGCTGCTGATTCTGAACAAGACCGATTTGCTCCCTTACGTTTCTTTCGACCTTGGCAAAGCCCGTGCCTACGCCCTTCAGGTGCATCCCGGAATGGAGATTATCGAGCTCTCTTGCAAAACCGGCGCGGGCCTCGACGATTGGATGAACTGGTTGGCGCGCCGACGCGAATCGGGCAGGGCGGAGAAGGCGTGAGAAGGTCGGGTTGTCTGGTTGTAGCGGCGCTCTATGAGCGCCGCAATAATTGATTGAAAGAGGCGGGGGTCATAGACCGCCGCTACAGCACGATTTTTCCGCATCTTCGGGGGGAGCTGCCGTCGGGCCAAGCATGAGCGCGCGAGTTCGCAAAGCCATCGAAATCTCCGGGATCGTGCAAGGCGTTGGATTCCGACCCTACGTCTATCGTCTGGCTTCCGAGCGCCGCCTAGCCGGATACATCACCAACACGTCGGCAGGCGTTTCCATCGAGGTGGAAGGGCCTGCTGAGGCAGTTGAGGATTTCATTTCCAGGCTGCCTGCTGAAGCGCCGCGGCTCGCGCGGGTCACGCAGGTAGCTGCCCAGGACATTCCCGCGCGCAAGGATGGCGAGTTTCGCATCCTGCCCAGCCGGCCGGGCGCGGACCGCCGCGTCTTGATTTCCCCTGACGTGGCCATTTGCGACGATTGCCTGCGCGAACTTTTCGACCCTTCCGACCGCCGCTTTCATTACCCTTTCATCAACTGCACCAATTGCGGGCCGCGCTACACCATTGTGCGTGACATCCCCTACGATCGCGCGCGCACTTCTATGGCGGTTTTTCCTATGTGCGCTGACTGCCAGCGCGAATACGACGACCCGCTCGACCGCCGCTTTCACGCCCAGCCCAATGCCTGCTGGAAGTGCGGGCCGCAAGTCGAGTTATGGGATGCCGCCGGGGCAGCCCTCGTGCCAGCCCTTAATCCCCTCCTCAATGAGGAGGGGACTAAGGGGTGGCCCGGCCCCGAAGGCGCCCTTACAGATCCCATTGCCGAGGCCGCCACACGCTTGCAAGCCGGTTTTGTGGTGGCCGTGAAGGGCTTGGGCGGATTCCATTTGGCTGTGGATGCAATGAATCCCGCCGCGGTCAACCGTCTGCGGGAAGGGAAGCGGCGGGTGGAGAAGCCATTCGCAATTATGGCTCGGAGCATCCATGCCGTTCAGAATCTCTGCTGGCTCAATGACGCTGCGCGCGCCTTGCTCGAGAGTCCGGAGCGGCCCATTGTGCTGCTCCGCAAGAAGGCTTCAAATCCCATTGCTGAGTTGGTGGCACCTTTCAACCACGAGTATGGCGTCTTCCTGCCTTACACTCCTCTGCATTATCTGCTCTTTGCCGCCCGCCGATTTCAGGCGCTGGTCATGACCAGTGGCAACATCTCAGAGGAGCCTATCGCCATTGATAATGCTGAGGCCGTGGCTCGGCTGCACGGCGTTGCAGACTTCTTCCTGGTCCATAACCGCGACATCCTTTTGCGCTGCGATGATTCCGTGGTGCGAGCAAGGCAGAGCCTTTCCGCAAGTCAGGCGGCGGAGCCCCGGACCGGATGGTCCAGGGCGGGGCCGCCGATCATGGCGGGCAGAACCGTGGATAACTTGGAGAAACCCGGTCAGCGAGCGGCGTTACAGCTTGTTCGCCGGTCGCGCGGATACGTTCCTGTCCCCGTGTTCCTCAACCAGGACCTGCCACCGATACTGGCCGTCGGGGGAGAGCTCAAGAATACCGTCTGCTTGACGAAAGGCCGGCACGCTTTCCTCAGCCAGCACGTCGGCGACCTCGAGAACCTGGAGAGCCACCGCTTTTTTGAAACCACCATTTCCAGCTTCAAGCGGATACTTGAGATCGAGCCGCGGCTCCTCGCTTACGACTTGCACCCCGATTATTTCTCGACGCGCTGGGCGCTCGGCCAAACCAGCCTCGAGCGCGTGGGCGTGCAACATCACCACGCCCACATCGCCAGTTGCATGGCTGAGAACCACCTGGATGGGAAAGTGATTGGCATTGCCCTGGATGGGACCGGCTACGGGACCGACGGCGCAGTTTGGGGCGGGGAAGTGCTGCTCGCGACCTACGCTGACTTCGAGCGTATGGCGCATCTTGATTACGTCCCCATGCCGGGCAGCGCGGCGGCTATCACCGAGCCTTGGCGCATGGCGGTTAGCTATCTCCACAAGCATTTTGGCGATGCTCTTTGGGATCTGGAAATTCCTTTTATGCGAGACCTCGATGCAGGGGCGCATCGCGATGCGCCCCTGCGCGAGCAAGTCGCGCTCCTCCTCCGCATGGCCGAGCGCGGGGTCAACTCGCCCCTGACGTCAAGCTGTGGCCGCCTGTTTGATGCAGTATCGTCGCTGGCAGGAATTCGCCAGCGGGTCAATTACGAGGCCCAGGCGGCCATTGAACTGGAAGCTGCAATCTCGGAAGAGAGTGAAGGCGCCGCCTATCCGCTCGAGCTTCGAGCCGACGGTAGCGGCTGGATTATCGATACCCGACCTCTGTTTGTGGCCCTGGTAAACGATCTGAAGTGCGGCCTGCCCGCGGGCGTCATCAGCCGGCGCTTTCATGAGGGTGTAGTGGATGTGCTGGCGAGGGCAGCAAAACTGATTCATGCAAGAACCGGCGTTAACACCATTTGCTTGAGCGGCGGCTCCTTCCAGAATGTCTTTCTGCTTGAGAATCTGACGCGACGGCTCGAACTTGAAGGGCTAAAGGTTTTCACCCACTCCGAAGTGCCGTGCGGCGATGGCGGCCTCAGCCTGGGGCAAGCAGTGGTCGCGGGGCATGGCTGACGGTAGCGCCGGTGTCCTACAACAAGGGCCGAGGAGAAGGTCTATCAGGTGAGGCGGATCCGCTATGCTATACTGAAGCCTGTTTCGATTGGTTCGGCGGGAACCCCATGCTATGCCAATCGTGCCTACCCGGTGCGGGGCAAGGAGGGTGGGGAGGATAGCGATGAAGTTTTACTCATTCCAGATTATCATCGAGAAAGAGCCGGACGACGAAGGCTACTACGCGTACAGTCCGACCGTCCCTGGGTGTTTCTCGAACGGCAAGACCATCGAGGACACTAAGCGTAACATCCGGCAAGCCATTGAGCAGCATCTTGTCTCGATGTTGGCCCACTCTCAATCGGTTCCGCAAAACGACCGCCTGGTGCACATCGAGGAGTTGACCGTCGCGGTTCCCGAATGAGCCGCCTGCCCCAAGTTACGGCGCGAGAGTTGGTGCGGTTCTTGAAATCTCACGGCTTTGTTGAGGACCGGCAATCAGGCAGCCACCTTACCCTGTGGCACCCCGAACGTAACGTGTCAGTAACTGTGCCGGTTCACACGGGGTGTGACATCGGTCGGGGGCTCGCGCTACGCATTCTGAAAGACGCCGGGTTCAGCATCGAGGAGTACGTACGCTGGCACTGAGCTCACCACAAATCTCAACAGAAAGCATTTGCGCATTAGCTACCGCCCATTGCCCACTGCCTTCAATGGCTCATCTTAACGTGCGTCCTTCCTCCTGTGGCCGGAACGATAAGTCGCAGCAACCAAAGCAGCAGGCATCCCATACCTGCTCCGAACAACGTGCCGAGGCCCAGGCTGAAGGTGATGTGCCCGAAGATGTGAGCCAAAGGGCCGGATCGATGCGAATACTCCGGCGCAGTGTAAATATTCGTTGTACCTGTAAGAGCGGAAAAGGCGATGGCGCTGCAAATAAGAAGTTGTTCCCAAAGTGCTAAAAGGAAGGACGCTACTACGACGCTCGCATAGCTGCCAAATGCTTTGAAGTGAATGAGTAGCACGGCAAGCAGGATCGACGCGGCGCCAGCCACGGTGACGCTGACCATCCTGACAACCGTGGGAGGCGTACCAGCCTTATCCATAACCAGGCGGAGCAACCACACCGCAGCAATCAGTCCGAATAGCGGCATCAAGAAGCGGATGTGCTCTCGTAATCCGTGGCCGCCGATTCTCATAGTGTCTCCTTTTGCTTTTGCAACCTTACGGCGCGAATGAGAAGAAGCGTCATGTCGTCTTCCACTTCGTCGCCCGACCAATCCCGTACGGCCTTCAAAACGTGCTGCCGGATTTCGTCCAAGGGCTTCTCGCTGTGCTGTTTGACGATGGCCTCCAGCCTCCCCACCCCGAATTCCTTTTCTGACCTCTCGCCCGCCTCCGTTATTCCGTCGGAATAAAGTGCTATCAGGTCGCCGGGTTGAAGGAGGGTCCTACCTACTTGGAAGTCCGTGCCAGGAAAAAGCCCGAGTGGAGGGCCGCCCGCCTGAAGCAGTTCCCCGGACCGTGATCCCAGCAGGATGGGCGCGGGATGGCCGGCGTTCACATAGGTGAGACAACGGTCGCGCTCGCTCCACTCTGCATAAAACGCGGTGGCGAAATTCGTGCCCTCGGTGACTCGGTGAAGCTGGCGGTTGAGCTGGTAACAGAGCTCCCCTGCCGGGTGGCCGGCGTCATAAAGGGTTCGAAGGACGGCGTGTACGTTGGACATCAGGATGGCCGCGGAAATCCCCTTGCCGCTTATGTCAGCGATGGTGAAAGCCACATGGCCGCCCAACCGTTGCAGGACGTCGTAATAGTCTCCCCCAATTCCTCTGGCGGGAACGCACACGGCGGAGAATTCGAGGCCCCTGTCGGCCGGAAAGTGTTTTGGGAAAAGCGCCTGCTGCACCTCGAGGGCGAAGTTCAATTCCGCCTCTTTGCGCGCCAGCTCGTGGCGGCTGGCTCGCAACTCCAGTTGCACTCGATAAAGCACCATCCCCAGGATCGCCGCCGCCGTAGTTCCCGCGAACGTCAGGCCGAACGTCGCGTAGGTGGACGTGGCGATGAAGCCACGACCTGCGTAAAGCAGCATGCCTGCTCCCACCAGGAAAACCGAGAGGTAGATTCGGTCGCGCATTCTTCCACACAGTCTGACTTAAGTTTGCGGGCTTAGCAAGGGTTTGAAAGGTGTCGATGAAAGCAGTATTGACCTGCTGCCTCCAATGCTCTACCATTCGATTAGTGAGACCTTGAATGGAGACAAGGAATTGAAGTTTCAGATTGAATTGGATCGCGAAGAGGACGGGCGCTGGATTGCGGAAATCGCCGCACTCCCCGGAGTCATGGCGTACGGCGAGACCAAGCCGGAAGCGGTGGCCAAGGTCAAGGCCCTTGCCTTGCGCGTGCTTGCTGATCGAGTCGAGAAAGAGAAGAAGAGCAAACCCCTGGACGTATCGATTGCCTGCTGCCGGTGAGTCACTGGTCTAGCACAAAAGCCCGCAAGGTGTTCAATGCCTTGCTCCGGATCGGTTGGTCCGTAAAGGCACGAAAAGGCTCGTCCCACATTCAGCTTACCCACCCCGCGAGGGGCGAATTCACTTGGGCCTTCCACGACTCCGAAGAAATTGGGCCGCGGATGCTGTCCCGCATTGCCAAGCACACGGGCCTGCAACCAGAGGATCTCTAGCCGCAGCTTGGCGCGCTAAGCGGCAGGGTGCCCTCAGCCGGCTGCCCGGGGGCCTGTTAGTGCGCAACGAACCTGAAGCCGGTTCATGGGTTCTGGGAGAGCGAGTAGCTTGATTAAGCTCTTCGTTCTGACTCCTGACTCCTCAATTGAGGCGAAACAAGAATGCTCGCACTCCTCCAAGGTCGAGTTCGCTGGGTTCTGATCGTTTGGCTTTTCGTTATCAGTTCGGTTGCTTATCTCGATCGGGTCAACATTTCGATTGCGAGCCATTATATTGTCAGGGAATACCATCTCAGCAATATTCAGCTCGGTTATATTTTCAGTGCTTTTGTGTTGGCCTACGCCCTGTTTCAAGCTCCGGGTGGGCGTGTGAGCGACAAATACGGGCCGCGACGGGTTCTCACGTTCGCTACGGTTTGGTGGGCGCTGTTTACAAGCTTAACGACGGCAATTCCGCGGGCTATTCCCGGCGTGGTGGCGGCTTTCATTTGCGTGCGGTTTTTGCTGGGCGCTGGTGAGGCGGTCATGTACCCGGCGTCGAACCGGCTGGTGGCCAAATGGATTCCGACCAATGAGCGCGGCACCGCCAACGGGCTGATCTTCGCCGGGGTCGGCGCGGGAGCAGGGATCACACCGCCACTTATCACTTTTATCATGCTGCGCGGCGGCTGGCGGCTTTCCTTTTGGGTGAGCGCCTTGTTGGGGTTAGTCGCCGGAGCGGTGTGGTTTTGGCTGGCGAGAGACAATCCGGAAGAACACCCCTGGGTGAGCGCGCGCGAAATGGCCGCTATTCGTTCCGGCTTGCCCGACTCAGGCATTGAGGCGAAGGGAATGCTCCCGTGGGGAAGAATTCTGGCGAGCAAGGACTTCCTGTTAGTTACGTACAGTTACTTCTGTTATGGCTACGTCGCCTACATTTTCTTCACGTGGTTTTTCATCTACCTCTCGACCGTGAGGGGGCTCGACTTGCGTGAGAGCTCATATTTCGCAACCCTTCCGTTCATCGCCATGGCGATTTGTTCGCCGGCGGGGGGAGTCCTGAGCGATCGCATCACGCGCCTGTACGGCAAACGTTGGGGAAGGTGCGGCGTCGCCGTACTGGGAATCGGCCTGTCAGGGATATTTGTGGCCTGCGGATCTGCCGTCGGCAGTCCAAGGCTGGCGAGCGTTGTTCTGGCAGGTGGAGCCGGGGCGCTTTATTTATCCCAAAGCACCTTCTGGGCGGTCACCGCCGACATCGCGGGCGAGTCTGCCGGTGCTGTATCCGGCGTCATGAACATGGGAGCACAAATCGGTAGCACGGTCACGGCCACACTCACACCCATGATCGCGGCGCGTTTTGGCTGGGAAGCATCGTTCGGAGTGGCGGCTTTCTTGTGCGCCACCGGTGCGTTGGCCTGGCTGCGGGTTGATCCTAACCGCAAGCTGTAGGGGGATGGCCTGCCGTCCCCACCGCGCCCGACCTGCCCGGCCGCTAATACGGAACCTCCACCGTGCGGTTCAGTGCAGTCATCCGAGCAGAATCGATTTCGTAAACTACAACGCGGAGAGCATAGGTTCCCGCGCTGACTTTGAGCTGGCCGCGGAGGTTCCTTCACTCCACCAGTTTTTGGGCCAAGTAATCTGCCAGGCCAAGTTCCTTGATAAGGCCCAGTTGGGTCTCGAGGTAATCGACGTGGCGTTCTTCGTCATGCAAATTCGAAAGTAGCAGGTCAGCGCTGCCTTGGTCGCCGGCTTTCGTGCAGATGGCGTAACCCTTGTTGTAATTGACGATGGCCGTGTGCTCGCCCTTTAGATCAATCGTAAATTGTTCCGCGACGTCCTTGCCCGCTTCGATTTTTGGAAACGTCTGAACGTCGGGCGCACCTTCCAGGAAGAGGATGCGCTCGATCAATTTCTCGGCG
>Ga0187784_10005028_pt1 | contig 10704 bp, 10 predicted proteins | sample 1015_SJ02_MP15_2_FD_132964 | JGI IMG/M metagenome (GOLD analysis project Ga0187784, IMG submission 132964) | Tropical peat soil microbial communities from peatlands in Department of Meta, Colombia - 1015_SJ02_MP15_20_MG | ecosystem: Environmental > Terrestrial > Soil > Wetlands > Peat | place... | reverse complement strand
CGCAAGGCGCGACGACCGCGAATACTGTAGCGTATTCAAGGGAGGAGCAACGCAGCGGGCGGGGCGCCGCGGCGTTCGAATGCCGGCGAACTTCTGATTCAGGACACTAGCTCGACTCAACAACAAGGAATCGCGATGAAGCTGCGAACCCGGGTGGAAGGCGGCGGCACGCCGAGGTCGGAGCGCTGGGGCGTCGACAGCGAGTACGGCCGGCTCCGCGATGTGCTGGTGGGTCCGATCGATCACTTCAGCTGGCAGGTGGGCAACGCCGTCGCGCAGCGCTCCGAGCGGGTCGGCCTCAAGTTCGATTTCAATGCCGCGCGCGCGCAATACGGGGAGATGCTCGATGCGTATCGGCGAGCCGAGGTGAAGATCCACACGCTGCCGGCCGACCCACGCCTCCCCTACCAGCTGTTCGCGCGCGACTCGAGCGCGATGACGCCCTGGGGCGCCGTGATCCTGCAGCCGCAAAAGGTCTATCGCCGCGGCGAATATGCCGCATGCCTGCAATTTTATCTGGACGCGGGCATTCCGATTTACGACCTCATCACCGCGGGCAACGTCGAAGGCGGCGACTTCATGGTGCTGCAACCGGGGGTCGCGGTTTGCGGTTTCTCCGGCGAGCGCTCGAGCGAGCCCGCCGTGCGCCAGCTCGGGAGCTGGTTCGAGGCCGAGGGGTGGGAGCTCCATACGTACGAGTTCGATCCGCATTTTCTGCATCTCGACGTGCAGATGGGCATGCTCGCCGAGGGCCTGGCGGTGGTGTGCGTGGAGGCCGTCGAGCCCGAGCTCCTCGACTGGCTGCGCTCGAAGGGCATCCGAGCCATTGCGGTTCCGTACAGCGATGCGATGCAACTCGGCACCAACGTGGTGGCGCTCGGCAACGAGCGCGTGCTGGTGCCCGCCTCGAGCAAGAACCTGATCGCCGCCTGCCGCGCCGAGGGACTCACCGTGTATGACCCGGACGTATCGATGATCGGCAACGGAGGCGGTGCGGTGCATTGCATGTGCCAGGCGTTGAAGCGAGACCATGTCCGACCCAGATGATCCGACCCGTCGTAGCGTCGTGCTGGGCGCGGCGGCGGCCGCGGGCCTCTGCTCGCTTCGGGGACTCGCGTTGACCGGCCCCGGCGGCCCGGCGAGCCTCGAGCTCGCCGATTTATCGGCGGTCGCGGCGGTTGCCCGAATGGCACGCGGTGAGCTCTCTTGCGAGCGCTACGCCGAGGCGCTCATCGCGCGCTGTCGAGCGGCGAGCGCGCTCAATGCATTCATCACCTTCGAGCCCGACCGCGTGCTCGGCGAGGCTCGGGTCCGCGATCGCGAGCGGCGCGCCGGCGTGAGGCCGGGACCTTTGTTCGGTTTACCCATCCCCGTGAAGGACAGCGTGAATACCCGAGACTATCCGACCACCGCGGGCACACCCGCGCTCAAGGATTTTCGCCCGAAGGAGGACGCGCCCCTCGTCGCCGCGCTGAAGAGCGCCGGAGCCATCGTGCTCGGCAAGACGAATCTGCACGAGCTCTCCTACGGCTGGACGAGCAACAACCTCGCCTTCGGGGCCGTCCACAATCCCTACGACCCGGCGCGCATTCCGGGCGGCAGCAGCGGCGGCACGGCCGCGGCGATCGCCGCGCATCTCGCGCCGTTGGGAGTCGCCGAGGACACCGAGGGCTCGATCCGTGTTCCAGCTGCTTTCTGCGGCATCCAGGGATTCAGGCCGACCACGGGCCGCTACTCGACTCGGGGTTGCGTGCCGATCTCGGCGCTCTTCGATCAGATCGGGCCGCATGCGCGAAGCGTCGCGGATCTCGTCTTGTTCGATTCGGTGGTGACGCGCGAGACACCCTTGCCGGCGTCGCCCTCTCTTCACGGGACGCGTCTCGGCATCGTGCGCGACTACTGGTACGCCGATCTCGATCCGGACGTCGAGCGCATCGCGAGCGCGGCCCTGAAGCGGCTCGAGGAAGCCGGCGCGGTGTTGGTCGAATCCGCACCGCTCGAGGGCCTCGCGCGTCTCATCGATCTCACCACGGACGCGGTGCAAAACCATGACGTGCGCCTCGCGCTCGCCCAGTATCTCGAGGCGTACGGCGCTCCCGTCACCTTCGACCAGTTGATCGCGCGCGCAAGCTCCGACATTCGCGCCATCTTTCAAAGCGACGTGCTTCCCGGCGGTGCTAATTTCGTCACGGAAGCGGTCTATGCGGCGGCTCGCGATCAGTACCTGCCCGAGCTCAGGCGCCTGTACCGTGATTACTTCGCGCGCGAGCGGGTCGCTGCCATGGTGTTTCCGGCGATTCGCGTGCCGCCTCCACGCATCGGCGAGGAAACGACGATCGACATCCGCGGCCATGCGGTCCCTTTCGAGGATGCGGTCGCGCGCAACATCGCGCCCGGCAGCACCGCGGGCCTTCCCGGCCTCGTCCTGCCGGCCGGCCTCACCGCGAGCGCACTCCCGGTCGCGCTCGAGTTCGACGGCCCTGCCGGCACCGATCGCGAGCTGCTGGCGCTCGGCGCGGCGCTCGAGCGCGCGCTAGGGCCCGTTGCGGCGCCGCGCATTTGAAAGCACCGTCGCCCCGCCTCGTCGCGCTCACCGCCGGCGCGCTCGGCTTTCCGCGGCCCGATCGGCTCTACGGCGCGAGCGATTCGCGCGCACCCGCGGGATCGGCCGCCGCCCCTTGAGAGCGGGGCTCGAGCGCTCATCCCATCGGGTAAACTCGAGTTGTCCCACGTTCGCATCCAGGCAGGTTCCTCATGATCAAAGTCAGCATTCTGTACCCGAACAAACCCGGCTCGCGCTTCGATATGGGCTACTACCTGACCACGCACATGCCCATGGCGATGCGGCTCCTGCGCAAGGGGCTGCACAAGACCGAAGTGGATGCCGGCATCCAAGGACGCACCCCGGATGATCCGCCGGCTTTTTTGGCCGGCTGCAATTTCTACTTCGACTCGATCGATGCCTTCCTCGAGGCCTGGAAGCCGGCGGCCGGCGAGCTCACTGCCGACATCCCGAAGTACACGGACGTCGCGCCGCTCATCCAGTTCAACGAAGTCAAGCTGTCGCTGTAACCGCGCGCGAGCGCTCGCCACTCTCGCCGATGAGCATTCACGAGTACTTCCCGACGCTCGTGTACACGGCCTCACTCGAGCGCTCGGCGGCACGCACGGCGGCGCGCGACTTCGATCGAAGGCTGCTCGATGAATGCCGGCAACTGCGCGAGGACGATGCGGCCGGCCGGCGCTGGTCGCGCAAGAACTATCCCGGCGGATACACCTCCTATGGATCGGTGCACCGCCTGCAGCGCATCTCACCGACGTTCGCGTCCCTCGAGGAGAAGCTCGAGCGCCACGTCGATGCGTTCGCGCGCGCGCTCGAGTGGGACCTCACCGCCCGCCGCCTCTCGATGACGGATTGCTGGGTGAATATCATGCCGCGCCGGACGGTGCACGCCCTTCACCTGCACCCGCTGTCGGCCGTGAGCGGCACTTATTACGTGCGCGTCCCGCGCGGCGCTCCGGGCTTGAAGCTCGAGGATCCGCGCCTCGAGCGGTTCATGGCGGCGCCGCCTCGCAAGGCGCGCTCGCGGTCCCGCAATCGCTCCTGGGTCACGCTCCCCGCACGCGCCGGGCACCTCGTGCTGTTCGAGAGCTGGCTCCGGCACGAAGTGGCGCCGAACCCCTCGGACCATGAGCGCGTGAGCGTGAGCTTCAACTACGGCTGGTTCTGAGCGAGGCTCTTGAGCGCGCGAGGCGCTCGCCGGGTAGAATGTCGCATGCCCACGGCTCCTTCGATGCCTACCGCCCCGTCCGATGCCACGATGGCGGTGTTTCTCGATCTCGAGAACATCGCCCTCGGTGCGCGCGATGCCAACTACCCGAGCTTCGACATCGAAAAGGTGCTCGAGCGGCTGCTCCTGAAGGGTCACATCGTCGTCAAGAAGGCCTACTGCGACTTCGATCGATACAAGGAATTCAAGCGCGGGCTGCACGAGGCGGCCTTCGAGCTCATCGAGATTCCGCACCTGCGCCAGTCGGGCAAGAACTCCGCCGATATCCGCATGGTCGTCGATGCGCTCGACCTCTGCTACACGAAAGGCCATGTGGATACTTTCGTCATCGTGAGCGGCGACTCGGATTTCTCGCCCTTGGTAAGCAAGCTGCGCGAGAACTCGAAGACCGTGATCGGGGTGGGTGTCAAGAATTCGACCTCGGACCTCTTTCTGAACAACTGCGACGAGTTCATCTATTACGATGATCTGGTGCGCAAGGAGCGAGGCAAACGCCGGGGCGCCGCGGCGGCGGGCGCGGCGCCTCGCTCGGCGAGCTCGCCCGCGGAGCTCAAGGGCCCGGACCCGGCCGATGCGCGCGAGCTGGTGGTGGAGACGCTCGATGCGCTCACCGAAGAGCGCGGCGAGGGCGAGCCTATTTGGGGCTCGATGATCAAACAGGCCATCAAGCGCCGTCATCCCGGCTTCAACGAGCGTGCGTATGGATATCGCTCGTTCAACGATTTGCTGGCCGATACCGAGAAGCGCGGGCTCATCACCCTCGAGGCGGACGAGAAATCGGGCGGATATCGGGTGCAGGTCGGGGAAAAGGCGCCGCAATCCAAGGCTTGAAACGCCTCCCCGAGCCCACACTGTGGCAAGACCTAGGGCGGGATTTCCTCATGAACGTATCGCGTCGAAAATCGTGGATGTGGGCGGAGGCCTGCGCAGCCCTCGAGGAGGCGGAGCGCCGGCATCGGCATTTTTTCGAGCTGCTGACGGGACCCTCGGCGACGCCCGTGTGGGAGCCCCCGGCGAACATCTTGACGCGCGGTGACCAAATCGAGGTCACGGTGGCTCTTCCCGGCGCACGCGCCGAGGATGTCGTCGCGCAGGTCACCCCATCCGGGCTGGTCATCGAGACGACCGTCCCCCCTCCCTCCTTCGAGCGCGGCAGCGAGGTCGTACGGCTCGAGATTCCCTATGGTCGGATGCGGCGGCGCATCGAGCTGCCGGCCGGCAGCTACACGCTGCTCGAGCTGCACCTGGAGCGCGGCTATTTATTCTTGCGCCTGGCGGGGTCCAGCCTATGAACACGGAGAGCCCAACGGTCAATCTGCCCGAGGATGTGCTGATCATTCTTCCCTCGCGCGATGTGGTGCTGTTTCCCGGTGTGGTATTACCGATCGCCGTGAGCGGCAAGCACGCCGCGGCGGCCGCCCAGGAGGCGGTGCGCACGCAGCGGCGTGTCGGTCTCGTCCTACAGTCGGAGCCGAGCGACGACCCCGGCCCGGAGCAGCTCCATCGCGTGGGCACCATCGCCTCGATCGTGCGCTTCGTGACCGCGAACGACGGCACGCATCATCTGATCGCCCAGGGCGAGCAGCGCTTCACGGTGCTCGATTACGTGAGTCGCGAGCCCTTCCTCGTGGCGCGGATCGAGCCTCACAAGGAGCCCGCCGTCATGGACAAGGAGGTCGAAGCGCGCGGCCTCACCCTGCGCGAGCGGGCGATCGAAGCGACGCAGCTCCTGCCGCAGGCCCCGCCCGAGCTCGCCAACGCGATCCGCTCGATCGAGTCGATTCCGACGCTCGCCGACGTCGTGGCGAGCTTCATGGACCTCAAGGCTTCCGAGAAGCAGGAGATCCTCGCCACCTTCGACCTGAAGACGCGACTGGATCGGGTGCTTGCGCTCCTCAACCGGCGTATCGAGGTGCTGAAGGTCTCGCGCCAGATCGACGAGCGCACGCGCGAGGCATTCGATGAGCGCCAGAAGGAGGCGGTGCTGCGCGAGCGGATGCATCAGATTCAAAAGGAGCTCGGCGAGACGGGTCGCGGCGGCACCGAGATCGAGGACCTGAAGAAGGCCGTCGCGGAGGCCAAGATGCCGCCCGAGGCCGAGGAACAGGCGCAGCGCGAGCTGGCGCGCCTCGAGCGCATGCCCGAGGGCGCGGCCGAGTACTCGATGACGCGCACCTATCTCGACTGGCTGGTCGCCATGCCGTGGTCGAAGCTCGACCCCGAGCAGCTCGACATCGAGCGCGCGCGCAAGATCTTGGACGACGATCATTACGGGCTCGAGAAGGTCAAGCGGCGAATCCTCGAGTTTCTCGCGGTCCGCAAGTTGAACCCCCAGGGACGCAGCCCCATCCTCTGCTTCGTGGGGCCGCCGGGCGTGGGCAAGACCTCGCTCGGGCAGAGCATCGCGAAGGCCCTGGGACTCAAGTTCCGGCGCGTGAGCCTGGGCGGCGTGCACGATGAGGCGGAAATCCGCGGGCATCGCCGCACCTACATCGGCTCGCTCCCGGGGAACATCATTCAGGCGATCCGCAAGGCCGGGACCCGCAATCCCGTGCTCATGCTCGATGAGGTGGACAAGCTCTCGGCGAGCTACCAGGGCGATCCCTTCTCGGCGCTGCTCGAGGTGCTCGATCCGGAACAGAACAACACCTTCCGCGACAATTATCTCGGCGTACCGTTCGACCTGTCGAAGGTGCTCTTCATTGGCACGGCGAACGTGCTCGACGCCATTCCCGCTCCGCTCCGCGACCGCATGGAAGTCATCGAGCTCGCGGGCTATACGGAGGAGGAGAAGCTGCAGATCGCCCGGCGCTATCTCCTCACACGTCAGCTCGCCGCGAACGGCTTGAGCGCCGAGCAGGTGCAGGTATCGGATGAGGCGCTTCGCCGCGTCATCGGCGATTACACCCGCGAGTCGGGTGTGAGGAGCCTCGAGCGCCAGATCGGCGCGCTCCTGCGCAACGCCGCGGTGTCGATCGCCTCCGGGCAGGCGGCGAGCGTCTCGATCGGGGTCGACGACGTGCAGAAGATCCTGGGCGCGCCCCGCTTCGAGAGCGAGTTGGCGATGCGCACCAGCATTCCGGGCGTGGCGACCGGGCTCGCTTGGACCCCTGCGGGCGGCGACATCCTGTTCATCGAGTCGAGCCGGGTGAGAGGCAGCGGGAAGCTCATCTTGACCGGCCAGCTCGGCGAGGTGATGAAGGAGAGCGCTCAGGCGGCGGTTACCCTGGTGAAGTCCCAGGCGGATCGGCTCGGGTTCGATCCGGCAATGCTCGATAACTCCGACCTGCACATTCACGTGCCCGCGGGCGCCATTCCGAAGGACGGACCGAGCGCGGGCGTCGCGATAGCAACCTCACTCGCCTCGCTCCTCTCGCAGCGGACCGTGCGCTCGGATGTCGCCATGACCGGCGAGATCAGTCTGCGCGGCGTCGTGCTGCCGGTGGGCGGCATCAAGGAGAAATGCGTGGCCGCCGCGCGCGCCGGCATTCGCACCGTAATCCTGCCGGCCCGCAACCGCCGCGATCTCGAGGACATTCCGGAGAGCGTGCGCAATCGACTCGAGTTCGTGTGGGCGGAGAAGATCGAGGAGGTGCTCGCGCGCGCACTCGAGGCGGCGCCGGTCCAGCGCGCGGCGGCATGAGCCGGCGGGCGCGGGCGCATGCGCGCGGCGCCCGCGGCGCAGAGGTGGCAGCGGGTTAAGTCGCATAAGGACGCCATCCGTAAACCTACCCAGGGGAAACTACGTACAGTCCACGGGGTCTCGGGCGCTCGTAGGGGGAAGTACTTATTGGCGGGCGCAGCCTTTCGATCGAGCCTAGCGATCGGGCACCCGTGTGACCAGGAACTTTATGACAACTGCAACGGCCGTCGCCTTCGACTGCGATCTCATGCGCCGCTATGACCGCGAGGGGCCGCGCTACACCTCGTATCCCACGGCGCTGCAATTCACCGACTCGATCGACTGCGAGGCCTATGGTCGCGCGGCAGCGGCGAGCCGCGGCGCCGCGGAAGGCATTCCGCTGTCGCTCTACGTGCACATTCCGTTTTGCGCGAGCCCGTGCTTTTATTGCGGCTGCAACAAGATCGTCACGCGCCAGCTCGATCGCGCGGATGCGTACGTGCGGCTGTTGATTCGCGAGATCTCGCAGCGTGGCGCTTACTTCAACCGCTCTCGAACCGTCGAGCAGATGCACTTCGGCGGCGGTACGCCGACGTTCCTTTCGGCGCCGCTCCTCAGTGAGCTCGTGGACCAGATCGATCGGCATTTTCAATTGACGCGCGCGGAGTCACGCGATTACTCCATCGAGATCGATCCGCGCACGGTCGATGAATCCGGCTTGCACTTGCTCGCCGCCCTCGGATTCAACCGCTTGAGCTTGGGCGTGCAGGATTTTGACGAGGCGGTGCAGCGCGCGGTGAACCGCGTGCAGAGCGCCGAGCTCGTTGCGCGCGTGTACGACCGAGCGCGCGGCCTGGGCTTCGGCTCGATCAATTTCGACTTGATCTACGGGCTGCCGCGGCAGACTCTCTCGAGCTTCGCTGCGACCTTGGCACGCGTCGTCGACATGCGTCCGGACCGGCTCGCGGTCTACGGCTACGCCCACCTGCCGCACGTATTCAAAGCGCAGCGCCAGATCAAAAGCGCCGAGCTTCCGGATGCCGCGACTCGCCTGCGCCTGCTCGAGCTCGCGATCGATACGCTGCGCTCGGCCGGCTACTGCTACATCGGCATGGACCACTTCGCACTGCCCAGCGACGGGCTCGCGCAAGCTCAGCAAAACGGTACATTGCATCGCAGTTTCCAGGGCTATACCACCCACGCTGATCGGGACCTCGTCAATCTCGGCGTGAGCGCCATCGGCCAGGTGGGGAATCTTTACGTGCAAAACCCCAAGTCGCTCGCCGACTACCAGCGTGCGGTGCAGGCGGACGAGCTGCCGGCGCAGCGCGGAGTGCAGATGAGCCGCGACGATGTGCTGCGCAAAGAGGTCATTCATCGGCTCATGTGCGATGGCAGCCTCGACATCCCCGCCATCGAGTGCCGCTACGGCATCGAATTCGACCGCTACTTCGCGCCCGAGCGCGAGCGGCTTTCCGATTTGCAGGCCGATGGGCTCGTGGAGCTCAGCGAGAGCCAAATCGCTCTCACGCCGGCCGGGCGGTTGCTCATGCGCTCCGTCGCCATGACCTTTGACGCTTACATTCTGAGAAAACCCCCTGCGCGCGCCTCGCGGCTGATCTGAGGCGCGGCGGCTAGCAACGCAGCGGGCGGGGCGGCGGCGTTCGAATGCCGGCGAAATTCTGATTTAGGACACTAGCTTTGCGGCACGGGCCGGGAAGAAGCGGCGATTCGGTTCAGCCACGCGATCCGTTCCAGAGCAGGCGGATGGGAATCATAGAACGCCGAGTATAGGGGGTCCGGCGTGAGCGTCGCGGCGTTGTCTCGATAGAGCTTGATGAGCGCACCTGCCAAGCGGTCCGCTCGCGCGTGGGCGACGGCGAAATCATCGGCCGCTCGCTCCTGCCGCCGCGACCACCACGCTTCGAGCGGGGTCACAAAGAAGAGAAACACGGGCACGCTCACGCCGAATAGGAGCAGCGCCATCGCCGGCGAGCCGGCGGGCACGCCCAGCGCGGTGTAGAAGCTCGGCTGGCGCGCGAGCCATCCGAGAAGCGCCAGCCCGGCGAGCGCGCCCACGGCCGATAGGCCCAGGCGCTGGCGCACGTGATGCAGCCGGAAATGGCCGAGCTCGTGGGCGAGCACCGCCTCGATCTCCTCGGCGTCGATTCGCGCCAGAAGGGTGTCGAAGAACACGATGCGTTTGTGACGTCCTATCCCGGTGAAATAGGCGTTGCCGTGCGCCGAGCGGCGCGAACCGTCCATGACGAACACCCCGCCGCGGGCGGTGAAGCCGCAACGCGAGAGCAGTGCCTCGAGGCGCTCGCGCAGCGCCGCATCACTCAAGGGAGAGAACCGGTTGAAGAGGGGCGCGATGAACCTGGGCGCGGCCCAGCTGAGCACGAGCGTGGCAGAGAGCCACAGGACCCATGCCCAGATCCACCACCACGGCCCCGCGCTGCGCATGAGCACGAGCGTCGCGAGAATCAGCGGGCCGCCCAGCGCGAGACCCAACAGGAGCCGCTTGCCGAGGTCGAGAGCGAAGAGCGAGGGTGTCACCCGATTGAAGCCGAATCTCGCCTCGATGTGAAACGTCCGCCACAGCGAGAACGGCAGACCGACCAGCCCCAAGAGCACCACGACCCCGAGCACGAGCGCCGTTCCCCGCCAGGGTTCGCGCCATTGGGTCCGGCTCACCACCGATTCGAGCACAGCGAGACCGCCGCCGATCGTCAACGCGAGCTTGATCAACGCTTCGAACACCGTCGACCACCGTCCCAGGCGCACGCGCGCGAGCGTGTAGTCGACGGAGCGCTGCTGCTCGGCGAGTGCGATCTCTGCCGAAAACAGCTCCGGCACGCGATCGCGATGCGCGCCGACTGCGCGGATTTGTCGAGACGCGAGCCACAACCGAAGCGCCGTTTCCGCGCCGAGAGCGACGAGAAACACCGCCGTCACCCCCGCCATCGGGGGTGCTCGCTCATGGGTGGAGCGCCGCCGAATTCGCCGGGGAGCGAAAGATCAGCGGCTTCTCGATGAGGGTGCTCGTGGACGGGACCGCGCCGATCGGCCCGTCAGCCGGGCTCGGCGGCCGATTCGCCCGCGCGACCACCTCGGTCACCAGATGATGATGGGGTGACAGGTCGCACACCGGGTCCGCATTCGCGGCATCGCCGGTGAGCAGGTATGCCTGGCAGCGGCAGCCGCCGAAGTCGCGGCCTCTCTCCGGGCAGCTGCGACACGGCTCCTTCATCCACGCCTCGCCTCGGAAGTGGTTGAATCCCGAGGATT
>Ga0187784_10005027_pt1 | contig 10704 bp, 6 predicted proteins | sample 1015_SJ02_MP15_2_FD_132964 | JGI IMG/M metagenome (GOLD analysis project Ga0187784, IMG submission 132964) | Tropical peat soil microbial communities from peatlands in Department of Meta, Colombia - 1015_SJ02_MP15_20_MG | ecosystem: Environmental > Terrestrial > Soil > Wetlands > Peat | place... | reverse complement strand
GAACTTTCCGCCGATCTCTTCCCAAACCACTCGCCGCTGGATGAGCCGGTGGCGGCGCCTGCCACCAGTCCCCGCAGGCTCACGAAACAATCGTTTCCGTCAGGCGAGTTGGGTCGAGCCGCTCTAGCCTCTCGTGGCCCTGCAACCGACCCCTCACCCGGCCTGCAACGGCTGGTGAAAGCGCCGTCGCAGTCCACCCTCTCCCCCTGGGAGAGGGCAGACTTGTTCGCTATGCGCCCTATCTCTGATCTTGCGGCTGACCCTACGCTGGCGGCGCTGCTTTCCGGAAGCGACGAGAGCGATCCAGGACTGGGAAGCAACAACTGGGTCGTCAGCGGCGCTCACACTCAGTCGGGCAAGCCGTTACTCGCCAACGACCCTCACCTCGATCACAGCGTTCCCAGTGTCTGGTATATGATCCACTTGAAGGCCCCGGGCCTGAACGTAATTGGGGTTAGCTTGCCTGGCTTGCCGCTAGTGATCATAGGCCACAATGAGAAGATCGCTTGGGGCATGACCAATACGGGTCCGGACGTCCAGGACTTGTACGTGGAAAGCTTCGACTCCGGGGCTCCCAATCGCTACCTCCACAACGGGGCATGGATTGACGCCGGAGTGCGGAACGAGGTGGTCAAGGTCCACGGCAAGCCGGATCACCTATTCACGGTGAAGGTAACGCGCCATGGCCCTGTTGTCGCCCATACTGGCGGACGCGACCTGGCCTTACAGTGGACGGCACTCGAGCCGCACGCCCTCTCGGCTCTCTTCAGCGGCGCTTCCAAAATCGGCCTGGCGCAGAATTGGGAGCAGTTTACCGCCGCTTTGCGCGACTACACGGGACCGATGCAGAACTTTGTTTATGCCGATGGAAATGGAAACGTCGGTTACTATGCAGCGGCCTGGGTGCCCATCCGGAAACAGGGCACCGGCGAGGTGCCCGTGCCTGGCAGTACGGATGATTACGACTGGACAGGCTACATTCCGTTCGAGGACCTTCCGCATTCCTACAACCCTGCAAGCGGCATGATCGCTACGGCCAATGGCCGCATTGTGCCTGACGGCTATCCCTATTTCATCACCAGCCACTGGGATCCGCCTTTTCGCACCGCGCGCATCTTTCAATTACTCCGTGCCGGCAAGGCGTTCACCGTCGACGACATGCTGCGCATTCAGACTGACATTGTCACTCTGGAAGACAATTGGCTTGCCGCGCAACTTCTGAAAGCAGACTTCCACCATCACCCGCAAGGCCCCGACGCTCAGTACGCCATCAACCTCCTGAGCCATTGGGATGGCGCGGCCAGGATGGATTCTGCCGCTACACTGGTTTGCGAAGTCACCCGCCGAGCCCTGCTGGAACGCATCCTCAAACCCAAACTCGGCGACGGCCTCTCGGGCTACTACTGGGGAATGAGCACCATCTTTCTCCAGAACGCGGTGGCTAACAATTGGACGCGCTGGCTCCCACCCGGCGATTCCTCTTTCGAGGAAACCTTGATAAAGAGTCTTGAAGAGGGCGTGAAGCAAATCCCCAGCCGGGTCGGCAGTCGAAGCCACGACGCCTGGAAATGGGGCAATACTATTCCCCTGACTTTTTACCATCCGCTGGGTCAAGGTGTTCCACTTTTGGGCAGGCTGGTCGATGTCGGCCCTTTTCCGCAGGCAGGGACTGCCACCACGGTGAAAGCCACGACCAGCCGCCACGGTCCTTCGATGCGCATGGTCGTAGACTTCCAGGACCTCGACCATTCGGTCCAGAACGTTACGCTCGGCGAATCGGGCCAGGTCTTCAGTCCTTATTACAAGGACCAGTTCGACGCATGGTACAACGGTCGCAGCTTTCCCATGTCCTTCAGCGATGCGGCGGTCGAGCTGGCCACTGTTCACAAACTGGTCTTGGAACCCGAGAAGAAATAATCCAAATGGTTTTTTGCTATTCTGTATTGTGGATCAAAGGCCGCATAACCCTGATCCGGAATCGTCGAGGCGCGCCAGTCATCGGAGAAAAACCTGAAACTAAGCTCATCCAAGAGAGCATCTGAGTGCATGCCCGGGTGGCGCCATGTGGCTTTGCTCGTCATCTTCCTGCTGGCCACGGTAGAGACGTCGGGGCGGGCCACTGACGAAACCGCCTCCCCGCCGTTGCAACTCGAGTATCACCTTGTCCTGACGCACCCCAACTTGCACCTTGTGACGGTCGAGATCACCGCCGGAAAGGTGTCGGGCGATTCCCTCGACTTCGTCATGCCCGCCTGGTCGCCCGGGCGTTACGCGATTTACGACTTCGCCAAAAACGTGCAGGAATTCGAGGCCGGCGGCGCGCAAGGCCAGGCGCTGCCTTGGACGAACCTCGACAAGCAAACCTGGCATGTGGACGCTCGGCAGGCGGGCGGAATCGTCAAGGCGCGCTACCGCGTTTTCGCCAACGACCTCAACGGTTCCTTCTCCCAGTTTGACTACTCACACGCCAACTTGAATGGCCCTTCGATCTTCATGTATATCGCCGGGCACAAGTCCGACCCGCTCACGCTCGCTGTGGACGCGCCGAAGGACTGGAAGTTGATCAGCGCCTTTTCCGAGTCCACAGCCGAGCGGACCTTCCAGGCGCCTGACTACGACCGCTTGGTCGACACTCCCATCGAGGCTTCCGCCGAAATCAAGCTGGCGCAATTCCAAGAGCAGGGGAAAACGATTCGCATCGCGGTACATGATTATGACCAGGATGATACCGACACAACGAAGCTCCTGGAGGGCCTCAAGAAGATTGTGCATGTGGAAATGGCACTGATGCCCGCTCCGGATTTCGAGCGCTACACTTTCATTTTCCACTTCGCCCACGACATTTCGGTGGGCGACGGGATGGAGCATTTGAATTCCACTCAGATCATCCTGCGGGGAAGCCTTAGCAGCAGCCTGGATGAGGCGCTCGAGACCGCGGCGCACGAGTTCTTTCATATCTGGAACGTCAAACGCCTGAGGCCGGTCGAACTTGGACCCTTTTATTACACCCGCGAAGTCTACACGCCTTCCCTGTGGTTTGCCGAAGGGGTGACCACGTATGTTGGCTATCTCAGCCTGTTGCGTTCAGGCCTGTGGACGCGCGAGCAGTTCCTCGCCCGCCTGTCGGATGAGATCCGCGCTCTGGAAGAGGAACCTGGACGAACGCTGGTGTCTGCCGAGAGCTCCAGCTTCCATGCCTGGTTCTATGACCGCTCTCCACAAATGCAAGAGACCAACTTCGTCGATTCCACCATCAGCTATTACAACAAGGGTGCGCTTCTCGGCATGCTTCTGGACCTGGAGATGCTGTCCCGGACAGAGGGCGCAAAATCCCTGCTGGATGTGTTGTCGTCGCTTTACCAAAGGTTCTACGAGACGCCGCCCGCAACTTATTATGGCCCTGGCCGCGGTTACACCGAGCAAGACATCCTCGAAGCCTTGAACGAAGTTGCTGGAAGCGACTTCACACCCTTCTTCGATAGCTACGTTCGAGGCACGGCGCCGCTTCCCTACGGCAGGGCGCTCGGTATGGCCGGACTTACTTTGCGGATCAGTGTTGCCGAAGGCTCACCACCCAGAATCGGCATAACTGCCCTCCCGGAAAACCGCGGCCTCAGGGTGTTTACCGTCCGTCCGGGTGGCGCGGCTGACCGCGCCGGTCTCGGTCGCGATGACCTTCTGATTGCAGTCGATCAGCAGTCTCTGGCTGGGGCGGATTTGAATGAACACCTGAAGGCCTATCGGCCAGGGGCCATCGTCCCTTTCACGGTTGAGCGCCACGGACGACAGCAGATCATCAACCTGAATCTCGAGCCGCCGATTCCGGACTCCTATTCGATCCAGGAATTGCCTGGCGCCACGCCCCAGCAGACCGCGATCCGCAATCGATGGCTCACTGGAAGAAACTAGAAATCAGAAAGTAGAAATCAGAAACAAGCATGAAACTGGAAAATGGAAGTCAGAAACCAGAAACTAGAAATCAGAAACTAGAAAAGAAGGCCGCCATTTTCCATTTTCCAGTTTCTAGTTTCCGCCTTCTAATTTCTAGTTTCTGCTTTCTGCTTTCTACTTTCTGCTTTCTAGTTTCCTTCGCCGCCGCTGGCGTTGCGGACTCTGCTGAAGCGCTGATAGATGCCGGCCACTGGAAACGGGCGCGCGCCATTCTGGAGCCGCGCGTTGCCGCTAACCCACGCGATGCCCAAGCGGCTTGCCTGCTCTCCCAGGTAAGACTCGCTTTTGGCGATTTGGATGGCGCGCTGAAACTCGCCCAGCAGGCGGTGGCGCTGGAGGACGGCAGTTCAAAGTATCACTTCCAGCTTGCGCGAGTTTATGGGGAAATGGCGGACAGGGCCAGCATATTTGCGGCGGGAGGTTTGGCCAAGAAGTTCAAGGGCGAGTTGGACGTTTCCCTCGCCCGGGATCCCAAGAACCTGGACGCGCTGGAGGCTCTGATGGAGTACAGTTTTCAGGCGCCCGGGTTGATGGGGGGCGACAAGGGAAAGGCCTACGCCACCGCTGAAAAACTCGTGCAACTCAATCCCGTGCGCGGATACCTGGCGCAGGCTGAGCTGGCCAAAGAAGCAAAAGACTTTGCCAAAGTCGAAAAGAGTTTTCTCAAAGCCGTCCAAGCCAATCCAAAAAACTACGAGGCGCAGGCCGCGCTCGCCGGCTTTTACGCGCAGCCCTCTCACCGGAACACCGAATGGGCGGCAAAGCATGCGCGGGAAGCGGTGCAGCTCGATCCCTCGCGGGCGAAGGGCTATTCCATCCTGGCCAATGCTCTTGCCCTCGAGCACCGCCGGGCTGAACTCGAAGCGGTTCTCTCCACCTCGGAAAGAGACGTCCGCGACGACCTTGCCCCCTACTTTGAGGCTGCGAACGCCTTGCTGGAATCAGGGGTTGAACTCAAACGAGGCGAGACATATTTGCGGAAATACCTCGCGCAGGAGCCGGAGGGGGAGGAGCCGGACGCCGCTCATGCTCACTGGCTGCTGGGGCTGATTCTGGAAAAGCAGGGCCGAAACGCGGAATCTGTTTCCGAGCTCGAGACGGCGGTTCAGATGAATCCTCGATTCAAAGCGGCGAAAGAGGATCTGCGAAGAGTGAAGAGCCGCTCGCGGTAGCGCGGACCCCCGGTTTTGGGGTCCGCGGCTTGCCCGAGGGTCTACGAAAAGCCTACCCCCTACGGTTCAGATGAATTGATCAATGCGTTCACCGCACATCGCGGACCCAGCGATTTCTTCCAGGCCCGCACCTCTTCTCGCTTCAGATTCTGCCAACAGTACAAATGGCTCCTGTTTAGGAACCGCCGTACTCACGTATGGGAGTAACTCGGTGTATGAAAGGAATCTCTCTGGCGGGTACGAAACCGGGGTAGGAGTCCACGACTGGGGAAGAGATGCGATGAATTCAGCGAACAGTAGGCCGGTTCCGTCCATACCCGGAAGAAGCACTAGATGTTTGGGGTGCATGATGTCACCCGTCCGCTGGGCCGCGTTCTCAAGCGAATTCCCTAGTCTCGGGGCTAGCCGGGATTTCTCACCAAGTTTGGGTGCTCCCGGAAGGGCGGGGCTTCAGCCCCGCCGAAATCGCGGCTCCCGAGGTGTTATGATCCCGTGCCGCACGCAGCTTGCAGCCGCAAGCTGCGTGCGGCACGAGACACAGGAATGATCGGGAAGGCCTTGTGACGGCGGGGCTGAAGCCCCGCCCTTCCCCGCCCGTGGTGAGAAATCCAGGCTACCCGCTCTTCGCCCGCCGCTTCAAATAGAAGATCAATCCCACCAGGGCCAGCACGGCAACCAGGCCCAGCGTGACGCGGTGGAAATCCTTGACGACATGGGCCAGGTTGTCCCAACTGTTTCCAAGAAGAAAACCCACACAACCGATTGCCGTGGCCCAAACCACTGCCCCCGTGAAATTGAAGAGCAGGAAGCGCGGGTAGGGCATTTTGAAAAGCCCCGCCAGCGGTCCTGCGAATACCCGCAGCCCCGTGATGAAGCGACCGGTAAACACGGCCCAGTGACCGTGCCTCAAGAAAAGCGCCCGCGCGCTCTCAAACCGGCGCGCCAGGAACTTGAAGCGCTTGACGGTGCGATCGAAAAAGGCGTTGCCGCCGTAACGACCCAGCGTGTAGCCGAGGCTGTCGCCCATCGTCGCCCCGGCAATCGCTATCCCGATCGCCCAAGCGAGTCGAATTCCGCCCTGGTAAGCCAGGAACCCCGCAAACAGCAGCACGGTTTCACCAGGTAAGGGCACGCCGCCGTTTTCCAGCATTACGCCAAAGAACACCACCCAGTAGCCGTACCGGGCGAAGAAGTCCGTCAGGGTCTGGAAGATCGATCCAATCACCGGTTACGTAATTATGCACTAATACCGCCGCTTTGGGGATGGTCTCAAAGGGTAAAGTGTAAAGGGTAAAGGCTAAAGGCAAAAGGGTAAGAACTGGCTGTGTACAGCCAAGGCTGCTCATAGGCCCAGTTAACTAGGCGCTACTTCGTAGCTAGAAGTGCTCTTCCTTAAGCCTTTAACCTTTACCCTTTAACCTTACAGCGGTTCGTCGTGTTAAACTAGGGGAGGGATGAGGGAACCTTTCCTGGAAAAAATCGAAAACCGGCCCATGGTCTGCGACGGCGCCATGGGGACGATGCTTTACTCCAAAGGCATCTCTCTGACGCGCTGCTTCGATGAGTTGAACCTGAGCGCGCCGCAGCTCGTCAAGGAGGTCCACCTCGCCTACGTGAAGGCCGGAGCAGAAATCCTCGAGACGAACACCTTCGGCGCCTCGCGGTCGCGCCTGGAAAAACACAATCAGGCCGAGAAGGTCCGCGAAATCAACCTGGCCGGCGCGCGCTTGGCCCGCGAAGTGGCAGGAGAAGATCTCTATGTCGCGGGCTCCGTCGGACCGTTGGGAATCCGTCTGGAACCCCTGGGGCCCACTTCCCTCGACGAAGCCAAGGAATCGTTTCGCGAGCAAATCGCCGCGCTGGCGGAGGGCGGCGTAGATTTGCTCATAATCGAAACCATGAGCGACCCGAATGAAGCGCACCAGGCCCTGCTCGCGGCACGCGATGTGTGCTCCCTGCCCGTGGTCGTACAGATGACCGTGCAGGAGGACGGCAGTACGCCCATCGGAGCGTTGCCCGAGGATTTTGCCCGCAAACTGGACGAGTGGGGCGCGGACCTCATTGGGCTCAATTGCAGCGTTGGTCCGGCGGCCATCCTGGAAGCGCTCGAAATCATGGCTGCCGCGTCGGGCAGGAAGCTCTCCGCGCAGCCCAACGCGGGAATGCCACGCACAGTGGAAGGCCGGAACATTTACCTCAGCTCGCCGGAATATCTGGCCAGTTACGCTCGCCGTTTCATCCAGTGCGGAGCACGGCTGGTGGGTGGCTGCTGTGGGACGACGCCGGAGCATATCAAGGCGATCAAAGCGGCAGTCCGCTCCCTAAGCCCGCAGCGGGCGCGCGTTGCCGTTGAGGTCCCGGAGCGGCCGGGCCGGGCGCTCGAACCCATTCCTGTCGAAAAGCGCTCGCGGCTCTCGGAAAAGCTGGCGTGCGGTGAGTTTCCAATTCTGGTGGAGGTTGTCCCTCCCAAGGGCTGCGACGCCACCAAGGAGGTGGAAGGCGCGCAATTCCTCCTGGCGAGGGGAGTGGACGCCATCAACATCCCCGACGGCACGGGGGTAACGGGCCGCATGAGCCCGCTCACGCTCGCCGCCCTCCTCCAGCAGCAAGTGGGCATCGACGTCCTCCTTCACTTTAGCGCCCGCGATCGCAATGTGCTGAGCATTCAAGCCGACGCGTTGGGAGCGCATGCGCTGGGGCTGCGGAATATCCTGGTCATCACCAGGGACACGGGTCAGTTCTCCACCGTTCCGGAACCCGCCATCTTCGAAGTCGATTCCATTGGGCTAGTCAACATCTTGAATAATCTGAACCAAGGGCTGGATGTAGGGGGCAACCCTTTGAGCAAGCAAACGGGATTCCTGATCGGCGTTGGGTTGAATCCTTTCGCCCTGAATACGGAGGAAGAACTTCACCGCTTCGAGCTGAAACTGAAAGCGGGCGCTAATTTCGCGGTCACCCAACCGGTTTTCGACGCGAAGCAATTGGAGACCTTCCTGAAACGGATGGAGTCCCTCGCGGGCCGCATTCCTGTGTTCGCAGGGATCTGTCCACTCACCAGCTACCGCAACGCCGAATTCATGAACAATGAAGTGCCTGGAGTTTCTGTCCCGCAGTCCGTCATGGAGCGCATGAGGGAGGCGGACACGGGAGAGCGCGCTCGGGCGGAAGGTGTTAGAATCGCCCAGGAGACGCTGCTCGCAATCCGGGACTTGGTCCAAGGCGTGCAAATCGCCCCTCCCTTCGGCCGCTACGCCATGGCGGTGGAGGTGGCGGAGGCCCTAGGAGACCGACAATGACCCAAACGCCAAAACCCGCCAAGCCCGACTCCTTTGAAAAGAACCTGGAACATCTGGATGGAATTGTGCGTGAACTCGAGGACGCCGACTTGCCGCTCGAAAAGGCTTTGCAGCTTTACGAGGAAGGAATGAAGCTCTCTGAGATTTGCCACAAGCAACTCGAAGAAGCTGAAGGGAAGGTGGAGCTCCTCACCAAAAAGGCCGGGGGCAAGGTGGTGGCTGAACCCTTCGAGCCGGGGGAACGGACGAGTGGCGAGTGACGAGTGCGCAAAGGGGTAGCGCGGACCCCCGATTTTGGGGTCCGCGGCTTGTTCACGGGCCTGAAAAAAAGCCGCGGACCCCAAAATCGGGGGTCCGCGCTACGTTTCTAGCTGAGAGCTGAAAGCTGCGAAGCACCTTGAACACCCTTTCTACGGAAACCGTCCGACAGTATCTCGAGACGGCGAGCCGCCAGATCGATAAGGAGTTGGACCGCCTGCTCCCACTCGCTGACCACTACCCGCCCAGCATCCATCAGGCGATGCGCTATTCGGTCTTTGCGGGAGGGAAGCGACTGCGGCCGATCCTGTGCCTGGAAGCGGGACGCTTGCTGGGCGGTGAGGAGCGGACTCTGGTACGCTTGGGGAGCGCGCTGGAGCTAATCCACACCTATTCGCTGATCCACGACGATTTGCCGGCTCTCGATAATGACGACCTGCGGCGGGGCAAGCCGACTTCGCATCGTGCCTTCGGCGAGTCAACGGCGATCTTGGCCGGTGACGCACTTCTCACCCTGGCTTTCGAAGTCCTTTCCGCTCCGGGTGGTCCACCCGAGGCGTGCAGGCTGCGCGTGATCCATGAACTGGCTCACGCCCTGGGCACAGAAAGAGGCATGATTGCCGGCCAAGTAATCGATCTCCAGATGGCCGGGCAGAAGGCAGAACCCTGCACGCTGGAATATATCCACTCCGCCAAGACGGGTGCGTTCATCTGCGCCGCGGTGAGGTCGGGAGCTATTTACGTGCAGGGCAGCGAAGAAGACTTGGCCCGCCTCACCACCTACGGCGAGAAAGTAGGACTGGCTTTCCAAATTGGCGACGACTTGCTGGATGTGCTAGGCACACAGGAATCTTTGGGCAAAACGGTGGGCAAGGACGATCGACAGCACAAGGCCACGTATCCGGCCATCCACGGAATCGAAGAGTCTCAGCGTAGGGCTTTCCAGCTTGTCGAAGAAGCGTGCGAAATTCTCGAACCCTATGGAGGCCGTGCCCACATCCTGCAAGGCATCGCTCAATATTTGCTCGTGAGGAAGAATTGATGGAATACAAATACCTTCCCCGCATTGATTCACCCGCGGACCTGAGAAAGATCCCCCGCGAAGAGCTGCCCCTGGTGGTGGATGAACTGCGGGATTATATGGTTTCCGTGATCGCGAAAATAGGTGGCCACCTCGCCTCCAGCCTGGGCGCCGCAGAGCTGACGGTGGCGCTCCACTACACCTTCGATACCCCCAAGGACAAAATCGTTTGGGACGTTGGCCACCAGGCCTACGGACACAAAATTCTTACCGGGCGGCGCGACCGCTTCCCCACCATTCGCCAGTACGGAGGACTCTCCGGCTTTCCCTCACGCGAAGAAAGTCCTTACGATACCTTCAACGTGGCTCACGCCGGCACGGCTATCTCCGGCGCTTTGGGCATGGCCGTAGCGCGTGACCTGAAGGGCGAGGATTACCATGTCGTCGCCGTGGTGGGTGACGGAGGCCTGACCGTAGGCGAAGAACTCGAGGCAATCAACAACCTGGGCACCCTGGAGAAGAAAGTCCTGGTCATTCTCAATGACAATAAGATGTCGATTTCGCCCAACGTCGGGGCGCTGGCCGGGTATCTAACGCGCATCGTTCATGGCCAGGCCTATCACCGGGTGCGAGAAGAGGTGGAGAAGTTGATGTCGTCGGTGCCGCGCGTGGGGCCGCGGCTGTGGAGGATGTCCAGAAACATCGTGGAGTCTCTGAAAACGGTGCTGATTCCCGGCTTGGTATTCGAAGAGCTTGGTTTCGAATACATTGGGCCCATCAACGGCCACGATATCCATGAACTTCTGGCCGTACTCGCCAAGGTCAAGAATCGCTCCAAGCCTACGCTGGTTCACATCGTGACCCAGAAAGGCAAGGGCTACGAGATCGCCGAAAAGCTGCCGGTGAAATATCACGGCGTGACGCAGTTCGACGTCTCCACGGGCGCTTTCCACAAGGTCCCCGGAAAAGCTCCCTCCTACACAGCGGTCTTCGGCAAGGCCCT
>Ga0187784_10005026_pt1 | contig 10707 bp, 9 predicted proteins | sample 1015_SJ02_MP15_2_FD_132964 | JGI IMG/M metagenome (GOLD analysis project Ga0187784, IMG submission 132964) | Tropical peat soil microbial communities from peatlands in Department of Meta, Colombia - 1015_SJ02_MP15_20_MG | ecosystem: Environmental > Terrestrial > Soil > Wetlands > Peat | place... | reverse complement strand
GCCATGATTTCTCCTCAATTACGAAAAGTAGCTGCAGACCAACTTCATATCCCTCGCTCGCCCTCGGCGTCGCTTCCGGACGGCTCGGGATGACAATGGCACGGAGAAGGAATTCTCAGCCCTTGGGCAACTGTCCGCTCAACAGCGTGCCGAGCTCGCTGCACGGGACGCGCAGCCCAACGTAGAACTGTCCAAACAGCGCGTACATGGCGCTGACTTCGTCGAAACGCATTTCGTAGATCAGCTTTTTGAACACAAGTGGCTCATCGGCAAACAGGTCCACTCCCCACTCCCAATCGTCAAAGCCGATGGCGCCGGTGATGATCTGCTTGACCTCGCCGGCGTAGCGGCGTCCCACCAGTCCGTGCTCATTCATCTGGCGACCACGTTCTTCGATGGGAAGGGTGTACCAGTTCTTGTCTTCTCCGCGGCGCCGGTCCATGGGGTAGAAGCAGATGTAGCGGTTCTTGGGAAGCTCGGGGAACAGTCGCTGCTTCATGGCTTCGCGTTGACGGGTGAGAGTGTCGGCGACGGCCAGTTTCCATTCGTCGGAATGAGGCTCAACGCCGCGGCTTGCGAGCTCACGGTATAACTTGATGGAGGATTCGTAAAGGCCCAACTCGATGACGGAGAGAAACGACGTGGACGGCTCAAGGAAGTCGCTGAGCTGCAGCCCTGACAATTGCAGTTCCACTTGGTTGAGTTCGTCGAAGGAGCGCCGAAAGTGGACAAACATCAGATCGCCTTTATGTCCCAGCAGGGAATAAAGGCCCGATTGGCCTGCCGCGCCCTGTTCCATCTTCGTGAGCAAACTGCTGGCTTCCTGCACGACTTCGGTTTTCTGCGAGGCTGGCAGAGCTCGCCATGCGGCCCACCGCACCCGCATCATCTGGTGCAGCACGCTGTAACCCTCGAGGGTCAGCGGGACCGCCGGAACGCCCTCTGAGAGCGGCTGGGGATGAGCATCTCGCGTGACGGCCATAATCCTCCTCTTGGGAGATTAGAACATAATCGTCGGACGGCTAGCATGCAACGGAACTCGACTGTAGGCCGCTTGCAGGCCACGTGTCGCAGCAAACACATGGACCACGAAGGGCACTAAGTTCCACGAAGGAAAGTAAACGGCGGCGCTCGAACCGATCCATCAAGGCTGGCATCGAGTTGCTGAGGTTTCGATTCCGGTATACTTCGCAAAACAAACTGTGAGGGTTGTAATGCGAAAGTCAGCTCTGAAGTGGCGCTGGTTGGCCGTGCCGGCAATCCTGGTGACGACCGCGTGGGCGGCGAAGGATGTTGCCGTGCCGTCAGCGTGCACTCCGTCGGTGAATGAAAAGCTCGCGCAGCTCATCAGCTCGGGGCGGCAGCAAGCGGTGGATAACATCATGGTATGCGGCGTGACGGCCAGCTCGTCGCGCACGCAGCGCGGCAGGCAGCATGGCGACCATCAGATTCTTCCCTTGCGCGTGACCCTGCCGGACGGCAGCATGAAGTTGATCGAAGTGGTCACCAACGACGATCTCGATGGCAAGGTTACGGCTCCGGCCAATGCCTCGGTGTTCGCCTATGGGCAGGCGTTCTTTTCGCACACCAAGCAGTTTGCGGCGGGTGTCCATGAAGTGCATTGCGCCACGCACCGTGGAGCGGACAACGGATGGGTGGTGGTGAACGGGGAAAAACACCCCGCGTCGTGCTCGCGCTGACGAACAAACATGAATGCGCTGATCCTGAAGCAGGATTTGTCGAAAGAATTTTGGACCGACGAGCGTTGCTACATTATCGAAAGCGCCAACGCCAGCAACGACGCTTTGTCGATCGCGCGGGTGCGTGTTGCACCCGGAATCACCACCCAGCTACATGCGATCGAAGGTACTGACGAACGCTACATCATCGCGGAAGGGCGCGGCCGAATTGAGGTGGGAGACTTGGCCGCGCAAGAGGTAGGGCCGGGGGATGTCGTCCTGATCCCAGCGGGAACCCCGCAGCGCATCACCAACATTGGCGAGAAGGATCTGATCTTCTACTGCGTGTGCACGCCGCCGTTCCAGCCCGCGGCCTATCGGCGACTGGAATGAAGGGCCCACGAGTTCTGCACTCTGTTGGAAGCTCTGACTGGGTGGACCAACAAGAAGCAGGTTCCCATTCGACTCCCCTTCGCACTGCGCTTCTCAGGGTCGCTCAGGGCTGGTCCTCGACTTTGCCCGTAAACGGCAAGTGCTACGCTCGAAAATGACAGAGATATGAGTTAACAAAAGAATCTGGCCATAACCGGTTGAAAAGACGGCTCGGGAGCTCCGCGCGGACTCCCCATCCGCAACCGGCTGTTTGCATATTGAGCTGGCTCCGCAGGATGAATATTGACTCGCCCCTGACTCAGCGGTACCCTATGCTCAATGGTTGTTGCTTGCCTCGGGTGCGAGCATCGCGGCGGGTTCTATTTCCAGACAATGGAAGGTGGTTTTATGCGCCACGGGCGTGGCCGCGGAGGTCTCACAGACAGGTGTACAAGAGGTGACTGCCAAAGCTGAATGAAAAAAAGCATCGAGATCACACCCCGCATTGAAACCCTGTTCGGCACGCGGGATGAAAACCTGCACGTGCTGGAAGATGGCCTGAACATCAGCATTGATTTGCGTTCCGACGCCATTGAAATGGAAGGCGCGGCCGGCGATGTGGCTCGCGCCCAGCAAGTGTTTGCCGATTACGATCACCTGCAGCGCTCCGGTTACAGTTTCAACAACGGCGACCTGAACAGCATGCTGCGCGTGCTGATGGCCGATCCTAAGGCCAGCCTGCGTGGTCTGGCCGAGGCCGGGAAGCAGCGTTCTTTAGGACGCCGCATGGTGCAGCCCAAAAGTCTCAACCAGCGGCGTTATCTGGAAGCGATCGAGAAGCATGACATGGTGTTTGGCATCGGGCCGGCGGGCACGGGCAAGACCTATCTGGCGGTTGCCATGGCGATCTCGGCGCTGCTGGCCAAGCGAGTGAATCGAATTATTCTGGCGCGTCCCGCGGTCGAGGCCGGTGAGCGGCTGGGATTTTTGCCGGGGACGCTGCAGGAAAAAATTGATCCTTATCTGCGGCCTTTGTACGACGCGCTGTATGACATGCTCGATCCGGAGAAGGTGGATCGTTTCCTGGAGAAGAACGTGATCGAGATCGCTCCGATTGCGTTTATGCGCGGGCGCACGCTGAACGATTCGTTTGTCATTCTGGACGAGGCGCAGAACACGACCTCTGAACAGATGAAGATGTTCGTGACCCGACTGGGATTCAACTCCAAAGCGGTGATCACTGGTGACATTACGCAAATTGATCTGCCGAACGCCCGCCGCAGCGGGTTGCTGGAAGCGATTGATATTCTGAAAAACGTTGAGGGACTGAATTTCGTGTATTTCGATGAGGGCGATGTGGTGAGGCACCATCTGGTGCAGAGGATCATTCGCGCCTACGACGAGCACAAAGCGAGACTGGCGGAGCAGCAGATGTCATTGCTGGAAACCAAGGCCAATGCGAACGGGAAGGCCAATGGAGCTGAAGACACGCCGCGGGAAACGAACCAGGTGCTTCACCAGAGATTGCAAGCCGAAGAATAAAGAGCAGGGACTTCACGGGAGGGTCTCAGTGAGATCCTCCTGTTTGCTTTTGCAGCGTTGGCGGCGGGAAGTGGCGGACCGGGGAGTGCGCGGCCCGGATCGCGGTGTGGCAGAGCATGATCATCTTTGATAAACCTGTGGCGGGCTTGAATGCGACGGCGTTGGCGAGGTTTACGGCGCGGGCCCAGCGGGCCATCGGTCTGCGCGGAGAAGTGAATGTACTGGTGAGCGGCAATGAGGAATTGCAGGCGCTGAATTCCCGTTTTCGGGGCAAGCGCCAGCCGACGGATGTGCTATCGTTTCCGGCAATGTCCAGAGCCGGGGGCATAGTCGGCGACTTGGCAGTTTCCGCTGATTTGGCGGCGGCGAACGCAAAGCGTTTGGGGTATGCGACGGCGGAAGAAATAAAGATTCTTATTGTGCACGGACTCTTGCATCTGGCTGGCTACGATCACGAACAAGACCAGGGCGAGATGGCGCGCCAGGAATTGCGCCTACGGCGGCGACTGGGCCTGCCCGGAGGATTGATTGAAAGGTATCATCTTCCCAATGCGGCCAGAGCGGAAGCCTCAACGGCCAGGCGCAGAGCGGTTGCGCTACTAGGGCGAAGCAGGATTCGGTCCGCAGCCAGAACCGCCCGACAGAAGGCCAGATGAACTTCGCCATTGCAGCCGCGCTTCTCATGTTGCTGGGAGTGCTGACGCTGGTCTCCTACGTGGACCGTCTTTACTCGGAAATTGGTAAATTCCTGGCGCGCGAATTTCAGGACAACATCGACGCTTTTGAACAGATGGTCGAGCCGCGGCTGGGAGTGAGCCGGATGCGGGCCGCAGTTTCCATGGCAGTGCTGACCCAATTGAGCACGGCAGCGATCGCCATGCTGGTGGGCTTCGCGGTGTTTCGCGAGCACGTTTGGGGCATCTATGAAATCTTGCAGGCCACGTTGAGCCTGGTGCTGATTGTCATTTTGTGCAACCGGTTTCTGCCGTTCGTTTTCTTTGCGCGAACCAAGGGCCAGTGGCTTGGCCGCTGGGTGTGGCTGTTGCGCATGCTGATTTACCTGGTTCTGCCGGTTACGCTGGTGATCGGGTTTTTGCAATCGGTCACTTCACTCACCCGCAGCCATTCCGACGAACAGCCGGAAAGCCAGGCCGAGGCAGTCGATGCCTTGATCGAGGCGGGACAGGAAGAAGGCATTCTGGACGAGAGCAATCGCGACCTGATCCAGTCGGCGGTGGAATTCGGCGAAAAGACGGTGCGCGAGGCGATGAAGCCACGCCCAGAGATGGTTGCGGTACCGACCAACACAACGGTTGAGCAGTTCATCGAACTGCTGCGCAAGAAGCCCTTTTCCCGGGTTCCGGTGTATGAAGGGACCATCCACAACGTAAAGGGAATTGTGTATGCACAGGATGTATTACAGGTACCGGATACCGACGCTGCGGCGCGGACCGTGGACACCCTGATGCGCAAAGATGTGTACTTTGTCCCGGAGAGCAAGCTGGGCAGTGATCTTCTGCGGGAGATGCAGAAGAACAACATCCGCATGGCGATTGTGGTGGACGAGTACGGCGGGGTGGCGGGGCTGGTGACGATAGAAGACCTGGTGGAAGAGATCGTGGGCGAGATCGGCGACGAGCACGACAAGTCAGAGATCGTGCGCGAAGGCGACCGCTCCTACGTAGTGCCGGGGAATATGGATGTGGACCGGCTGGACGAGTTGTTCGGCGTGCGGCCGGAGAGGAAACAGTCGGCGACCGTCGCCGGTTTGGTCAGCGAGATGGCGGGGCGCATTCCGCGCAAAGGGGACGTGGTGGAGGATGACGGCCTGCGCTTCGAAGTGCTGGACGCGACGGAACGGAGAGTAGAGCGGGTAAGAGTTTCGGTGGTGAAGCCGCAGCAGATGAAGCTGATATAGAAGCAGCTGCTAGCTACTAGCTTCTAGCGAGTAGCCGCATCCTACGCCTCTTCAGATGAGGACCTTGACTGCTAGCAGCCAGAAGCTAGTAGCCTATTTACATGGCATTTCATTCCGGATTTGTCTGCATTCTGGGCCGGCCCAACGTGGGCAAGTCCACGTTGCTGAATGCTTTGGTGGGCGAGAAACTGGCGATCATCAGCCCCAAGCCGCAAACCACGCGCAACCGGATTCTTGGGATCATCGAAGTTCCAGCAAGCGAGGGCTGCGCGGGGGCACAGGTCGTGTTGATTGATACCCCCGGCGTCCACAAGCCGGACAGCTCGCTGGGCCGCAAGATGATGGTCGAGGTCCGCGAGGCGATGGAAGGCTGCGACCTGGTGCTGCTGATGACCGATGTGACCCAGAAGCTCGGCCCGCGAGATGAGTTTGCCCTGCAAATGGCGCGGGATGCCGGAACGCCCGTGTTTGTTGTGTTGAACAAGATCGATCTGCTGGCGGAGAAAGGCCGCCTGCTGCCCATGATCGACCAACTGCGGCGGCTGTACGAATTTCGCGAGGTGATTCCGCTTTCTGCCCGCAAAGGCCAAGGCCTGGAGGTCTTGCTGAGCGCAATGGTGCGGAACCTGCCGGAAGGGCCGCGGTATTTTCCCGAGGGCCAGATTACGGACCAACCGGTACGCTTCATGGCCGGGGAAATCATTCGGGAGCAGGTGTTGCAGGCCACTCGCCAGGAGCTTCCGTATGCGACGGCGGTGGTGGTGGAGCAGTTTGAGGAGAAAAAGACTCTCACCAAGGTTGCGGCGACACTTTATTGCGAACGCGATACGCAAAAACGGATCCTGATTGGCAAGCAAGGCCAGATGCTGAAGAAGATCGGCAGCGCGGCGCGGCTACAGATCGAAAAGATGATCGGCACGAAAGTGTTTCTGGAATTGTTTGTGAAAGTCATGCCCGGCTGGAGGGACTCGAAGACGTTTGTTGAGGAAACCGACTGGCGGCGGCAGTTGGAGCAAATGACGGGCATGGACGCTGCGGCGAGGGAAGAGAACGCTCTGGGTCGCGACTTGGCGTCTGCCGCAAAGGCGATCGACTTCGATAAAGAACTCTGAGTCGCCCCGACGCGTCGGGGTTCAATCGCTCCCTTGAGTATCAAAGATGTACAAAGCCTGGCTCGCCGTGAGGACCAAGAGGCGCTTGCCGTCGGCCGAGAAACTCGTAAGCGAAACCGGCTCACCGAAGACATAGCGGTGTCGCAGTTGCCCTGTCGTATGGTCGTACAAGGCGACCTCACCGGTTTGGTTTTCTATCGCCAGCAATTTCGCGGCAGATGAAGATAGTGGCCGAATGCCAAAGAAATGCCCCTTCTCCTCTCCGGTCGCCAGCGAATAGGTCATCACCTGGTTGTTGCTCGCTGAGACGATGAGCCAATCGCCATCCAGATATACGCGCTCCGCTTTGAACGACCCTTTATTAGTCTTAACCAGCAGCTTTGCAGAAACGCGGTTCTGGCGCACGTCAATTACTTCGCAGAGGAGATCGGTGCTGTCGGAGTGACCCCTCAACTCCGGAAAATGCTGCAACTCATCGGAACCCGCCTTGGTCGAGAGCGGATATGCCAAAAGCATTGACTCCGCGTCGAAGGAAATCGCGGGAAGCTCATGCTCGAAGTAACGAGACCATAACGATTGTCCGCTTTTGACTTCGCGCACTTCTACTTCCGCAGCGAAGTTTCCCGGCTCTTGGGACTTCCGCTTGGGAGTGTTGATCACAAGATACTGGCCGTGCTGTGTGGCAAATACCTCGCCAATTTCATACCCAGCCGAGCCCGCTCCAGTGACAGGGTCCAGGCGGCCAATCTCGCGCGGGGTTTCCCCAAACTTCGGAAAGTCAACATAGAAGGATTGGTCATTGCCATACCAAGAGCCCCGGAATGCACGGACGGACGAGACTTGAGTATTCCGTGAAAGATCCCATATCCCACCTCGAGAGCGGTTGGAAAGTGCCAACCACCGCAAGTCGGGCGATACCGCGGCCGCCGAGATACGCCCCAGGTGAGCCTTGGGCAACTGGACCGTCGCAAGATGCTGCTTCGACCCGATTACATCCAGAGACAACTCCCCCTCGATGCGTTCATGGACAATAGTTCCGTCGTATACGTCGACGGCCTGTTGCTTTACGGCGGCCGGGATTTTCTTGCTGTTCAGATCCAACACGCCAACGGCGTAGTCTTGCACCGGCCGAACTAGGACATAGTCGCCATGGGCCACCGCCTCGAGGTGGGTGCCTGCAGTTAGTGGCAGTTCCGCAATGCGTTCTCCCGACGGGAAGTGTAAAACGGGAGATTTGGTCGGCGAAGAAGCATCGACGGCGGCTATACGATCTCGCCCCAGGAACGTGAAGCTGGTGCTCGTCAGCCGCTCGATCGAGTGCGGCAAGGAGGTCTCATGGTGGTTGTCAAGGTCAAATGCCCAGTGGCGGACACTAGCTGCCAAGTGAGCAGAGTGGAATCCAGCCAGAAAAAATCGGCCATCTGGAGAGAATTGCATGTGGATAAGCTCTGGGTTACTCACTTCCGCTGAAGTGAGGACAAGATACAGCTCGAACCACGCATCGAAAGGCGGCACGAAGAAATGTTCCTTGCTGGCTACCACCGTGCTTGAAGCCACTTCTATCACAGACAATCCGAAGTCCCGCTTCAGACAGGCTATGTAACGGCCGTCCGGCGAAAGCGCGGTTTGCAGGCAGCCACCCCGAACGGTTACTTCCTGCACCGCCGTCCGCTTTTGTTCTTTGATCGACCATCTATCAACCCTCAAGTACCGATCGTAAGAGACAACGTAATCAGAGCCAGGGGAGAAAGAAGCCGGATAGGCGTCGTCGGTCGGGATCTGGAAAAGCAGCTGCAGCGGGTCGCGGCTCAAAACATAGATGCCACTCTCATCCTGGGCCAGCAGATACCTGCCGTCCGGGCTAAAACGAAGGTGGAAAACTTCCGATTGCAAGGCCGGAGACAGTGTTCCTTGAGAAACAAGTCCACGCAGTGTTGTTGATTCCTCTCTTCCCCGCTGGTACTCGATAACGAGCTTCTGCCACGCGGCAAAAACCTCGCTCTCTGCCGACGGCCTCCCATGTCCGATGCAGTCTTGCGGAACCGCTGCCACGTGCTTGACAGCCTCTCGAAGGCGATGCTGTTCCAGGGTGTCGAAACCAATCAGATCGGTGAGCCAATTGCCGATCTTGCCGTGAGTCTCCTGTAGTCGGTCCAGCGCATCCACAAAGGCCTCTGGCGAATAGCCGGCCCGAGCCACAGCGAAAACCGCCACTTCGTCTGCGACTTCCTGCCCCTTCTCGGCAGCGGACCCGGGTCGCACGGGCTTTCGCGCTGCGTTCTCGATGTACTTATGGAATTTGCCGGTTACGTCTTCTCGATCGCCAAGCTGGGTGACGCCAAGCACGTCGCGAAAGCGCCCCGTCATGTAGATGGCGCTCTGATGCGTAACAATGTGGCCCAGCTCGTGCGCGAGAATGCCGGCGAGCTCGTCGTCGTTGCGTACGAACGCAACCACCTTACGCGACACGTACACTCGTCCGCCCACAATGGAGAAAGCATTCACTTCGGGAAGGTCTATCAAGTAAAAGCGGTAATTCAGCTTTGTCGGAGGCAGGTTTTGAACTAGCCTTTCCCCTAGACTCCGCAAATGGGCGGTCAGTTGCTCGTTCTCGATCATCTTGGTGCGGCGGGAAATCTGCTCTGCCATGGCGTCGCCCAAAGCAATCTCTTGTTCGTCCGAAAACATGTTGATGCCATAAGGCAAAGGCGCAAGGGGTGGGGGCACGGGACAGTTCTGCTGAGCCAAGATTGGGCTCGCCAGCAGGCAAAGTACGAAGAGGCAGGCGCGATTCAGATACGTCGCGATCCGCTTCCAAGAGTCTAAGATCCTTGAGTCTGCGGGCACGGCTCTTTTTGAATGCGAAACATCTGTACTTCGTTTCCCTTGGTTTCCCCGGGTCATAAGCTAATATTAGCGCTGAAGCCCTACTCAATTGTTGTTACCAGGCGATTGTGCTCAGACCCCCGCCCAGCGTTGCCTGCCAGTAGCGACCCCTCCGCCATCATGGTGCGCAAGGTCAGGTCGTGGCTATCACCGATCATTCCTTCACCGCGATGCCCAAGGCTTTCATTTTGCGGTAAAGGTGGCTGCGCTCCAGTCCCAGGACTTCGGCTGTGCGGCTGACGTTGCCGTGGTTCTCGTCGAGCTTCTTCAGGATGTAGTCGCGTTCGTAGGCGGCGCGGGCCTGATGCAAGGTGGAAAACTCACTGCCGGCGCGACGGCCGCCGTTGCGATGGACCAGCGGCGGCAGGTGTTTCCGGTCAAAGCGGAGAGTCGTGGGATTCATGATCACGATCCGCTCGATCACATTGCGCAACTCACGCACATTACCGGGCCAGGAATAGCGCATAAGCGTGTCTAAGGCCTCGTCGGTGATCTCGCGTGGCCGGCCGCCGTAGGCGGCGGAAAACTCCTTCAGAAAATGACGAGCGAGCAAGGGCAGATCCTCTTTGCGCTCCCGCAATGCCGGGACCGAGAAGGGAATCACGTTCAAGCGATAGAACAGATCCTCGCGAAAATTCCCCTTGGAAATTTCTTCTTCCAAATCTTTGTTGGTGGAAGCAATGACTCGCACGTCAACCGTGATTGGCTCATCGCCGCCCACCGGGATGAAGCGCTGCTCATCCAGTGTGCGCAGCACCTTGGCCTGGGTCTTCAAACTCATGTCGCCGATCTCATCCAGAAAAAGTGTGCCGCCATCGGCCTTCTGGAAAGTGCCGTCCTTGTGAGCGGTAGCGCCGGGGAATGATCCCTTGATGTGGCCAAATAATTCGCTCTCAATCAGATCTTCCGGGATGGCGGCGCAATTGACTTCGACGAACATTTCGTCTTTGCGCAGGCTTTGGGCGTGAATGGCGTGGGCGACCAGTTCCTTGCCTGTGCCCGATTCGCCGTAGATGAGGACGCGCCCCGTGGTAGGCGCCATAATTTGGATTTGCTGGCGCAAGGCTTTCATCGGAACGCTGTTGCCCACAATCGCGCTTTTCGGAATCAGTTGCCGTTTCAGCTCGCGGTTTTCGTCGCGCAGCCGCTTGGCATCCAGGGCGTTCTTGATGACGACCAGAGTGCGTTCAATGGAGAG
>Ga0187784_10005024_pt1 | contig 10709 bp, 9 predicted proteins | sample 1015_SJ02_MP15_2_FD_132964 | JGI IMG/M metagenome (GOLD analysis project Ga0187784, IMG submission 132964) | Tropical peat soil microbial communities from peatlands in Department of Meta, Colombia - 1015_SJ02_MP15_20_MG | ecosystem: Environmental > Terrestrial > Soil > Wetlands > Peat | place... | reverse complement strand
GGCCAAGGTCACATTGCCGGGATGCCGAAAAGCAATAGCTGGAAACTGCTATTTTTTACCCGGAACTCGGATAGTTTCTTGACAATTTAAGGATACTATGATAATGAAACTAAAACAGGGAGCAATGAGAAGGACGATAAGAAAGTCGGGCTGCCTTTCGCGCGACTTAATGGATGTCCTCTACGTCACGAGCCGGGCATTCGAGTGCCGCCAGGCAGACGAGCTGCGAAAACAGGTCCTTGACCTGCTTCAGCCCATTTTCGGAGCGGACTCATCAAATTTCTTTCTTGCATCGTCGGAAGAAGACCGGATTTCATTCCGAAGGGTCGTAAGCAATGGTATTGAGGAAAAATGGATCTCCGACTTCCGTCAGCATTATCACAGGTACGATCCGTTCGTCAAGACGCTTTTTCACTGTACGGCGGCGTGCACCACGGAGCAGGTCATCCCCTATGAGAAGCTCGTAAAGACCTGTTACTACAATGACTTCCTGAAACCCCAATCGATCCATTCGCAACTCACCCTCTACCTTCGCTCCGGCAGGAGGCTCGTCGGGATCATAGCCCTCTTCAGGCCGAAAAGCAGAGAGGTTTTCTCAGAGGACGACAGGGAGAAGGCAGGCATGATGACGCCGTACCTCACAGGGGCGCTGGAGATGTCGATCGCGGTCGAGCGCGACGCAAAAAACCAGGCGATCCTGGGTGCCATCTCCTCCGAAATCACCCATGAAGGAGTCGTCATCCTCAATGAGCGCTGCGAGATAGTCTACGCAAACGATGCCGCCAGGGAGATAATGTTCGTCCTCTGCGGCGGAAGAAAGTACGCTGGCGCCAACGTCCTCTCCCTTCCCGACGGCCTCTCGCGGCGCCTCTTCGATTGCCTTGGCTGCGAGGGATCTTCCGAAGGTTTCGACCTCTTCGCGAAGGAGACAAAACAGCGCGTCTCTGTAGTCGTCAGCCAGCAGGCGTTTGCAGGCAAGCCGCTCTACAAGCTGATCCTCAGGCCTGAGGAGGAGTCGCTTTGTTTGTCGAGAAAACTTGCGGAGATCGGCCTCACCGCGAGACAGTCAGAGGTCGTCTCTCTCGTCTCGAGCGGCTTCAGCAACAGCGAAATATCGGATAAGCTCTGCATAAGCCAATATACGGTCGAAAACCACTTGCGCCTCATCTATGAGAAGCTGAATGTCAGGAACAGAACGAGTCTCACGCGCCTGGTTTTCTCCCTCACCCGCCGTTTCCCCCTCAACGCGCCCTCCGGAGCATAACGGCCCGTCGCGAACGCCTCTACCAAAAAATGACGGACTCCCGTCATTGACCGGTCTTTCCTCATATGGGATAAAGGAGTTGGAACGTAGGGACTTCACGCAATGAGGTCGGGCGCAGCGTCTAACGGCTCCGAAGGGGCGGCTCCGGCCCGTCCAATCGGCTTCGACGGGGCCGGCCAGGAGCGCGAGAAACTCGTACAAGGAGGGACCATGGCCTTGAATGACGAAATACTTGTGGGCGCGTATAAAAAAATGTTGTTGGTAAGGGCACTTGAATCGAAGCACAAGCAGCTCCTCGCGGAGGGGAAGATCCAGCTTATGGGCCATTTCGGCCGGGGCCAGGAAGCGGTCTCCATAGGGGTATCAGCGCCGCTGCGCAAGGAGGACATACTCTTCGGGACACACCGGGGCGTGGGCGAGTACATCGGCAAGGGCATGGACCCCAAGGACATCTGGTGCGAGTACATGGGAAAGAGGACAGGGTTGAGTAAGGGGAAGGGCACGCTCCATCTCACAGACAAGAGCCTAAACATCCCCTTTGTCGTCTCGAGCCTCGGCGCTGACTGGTCAATGGCGGTGGGAGCTGGACTCGCTGCCAAGATGAAGAAAACCAACCAGGTGGTGCTTTACTTTGTCGGCGAGGGCACGTGCAACCAGGCGGACGCCGGCCCGTCGATGAACATGGCTGCCCTCTGGAAGCTCCCCATCGTCTTCGCGATCTGCACAAACCAGTTCTGCGAGATGTCGTATATGGCCGACCACTTCCCCACCGCGGACGTTGCGCCCAGAGCCGCCGGATACGGCATACCCTTCGAGATCGTAGATGGTAACGACATAGAGACGGCTTATGAGGCGACGGCAAAGGGCGTCGAGCACGCACGGAGCGGCAAGGGGCCTTACTGCGTCGAGTACAAGACTTTCAGGATGGAGCTTCATTTTACTGGCGACCCAGGGGGATACGTAAAGCAGGAAGACCTAGACGAATGGGGAAAGCGGGACCCTATCGACCTTGCTCAGCGGAAACTTTTCGATCGTGGCGTCCTCACGCCAGAAAAGGACGCACTACTGCGGACTGAGATCGCGTCGCAAGCGGACGCCGCCATCCAGGCGGCATTCGATGCGCCCTTTCCCACGGAGGAGGACCTACTTACTGACGTGTGCGAAGAGAAGGGGGTGCTCTGATGGCGCGGACAATAACATTCATGCAGGCAATCAATGAGGCAATGGCCGAAGAAATGCGGCGCGACCCTTCAGTCTTCGTTCTTGGCGAGGACGTCCGGGTAGGCGCGTTCGGGCAGACGACGGGCTTGGTGCAGGAGTTCGGGCCGGAGCGGGTTCTCAACACGCCCATCTGTGAAAACGCGCTCGCCGGCGCAGCCGCCGGTGCTGCCCTGTTCGGCCTACGTCCGGTTCTCGAGCTGATGTTCTGCGATTTCGCCATGCTGGCCATGGACGAGCTATGTAATCAGATTGGCCAGTTCCGCTACGTGAGTGGAGGCAACTACCCGTGTCCCGTAACGATCCGGACGGCGACCGGGGCCGGCTTCAGAATGGCGTACGGCCATTCCCAATCCCTCCAGTCGCAACTCATCCAGGCGCCGGGGCTGATCCTCGCCGAGCCTTCGACCCCCGCCGATGCGAAGGGCCTTCTTAAATCGGCGATCCGCAGCAACGACCCGGTCATCTTCTTCGAGCACAAGAAGCTGCTCCTTGGCGGCGTCTCGGGCGAAGCGCCCGACGGCGACTACACGATGCCATTCGGGCAAGCCGCGATCAGAAAACCGGGCAAGGACGCGACCGTCGTCGCCTTCGGCTTCATGGTTTACGAGGCGTTGCAGGCCGCAGAGGCGCTTGCGGCGGAAGGCATAGACGTCGAAGTCATCGACCCGAGGACCATCGTCCCCCTTGACAAAGCGACGATTTTCAAGTCAGTCGAAAAGACGGGGCGCCTCGTCACCGTGGAGGAAGGAAGGCTCAGGGGAGGGATCGGTGCAGAGATAGCGGCCCTCGCATGCGGCGAGTACTTCGACCTCCTCGACGCCCCCGTCCAAAGGGTTGCGGCGCCCATGTGCCCGGTGCCGGGCAGCCCTGTCCTGGAGGACCTCTACCTTCCTAACAGCAAATCGATCGTCAGTGCGGTGAAGCGGGTTTTTGAGCGCGGGTAAAGTCTAAAGCTTCTGAAGGGGCGCGATCCAGTTACGAGGAAGGAGGCAGCAGATGCGACTCAAGGATAAGGCGGCTATCCTGACGGGCGGCGGAGGCGGGTTGGGAGAGGGCATAGCCCTCTGCCTCGCGAGGGAGGGTGCACGGCTGGTGGTGAGCGACGCGAAGCTGGACCTTGCCGAAGTTGTCGCCGGTAAGATAAAGAAGAAAGGCGGCCAAGCGATAGCCGTTAAGACCGACGTGCGCAACGCGGCTGAGTGCGAGGCCCTCGTCTCCCACGCTGCCGAGGAGATGGGCGCGCTCGACATACTCGTGTGCGCTGCCGGCGTGAGCGGATTTTCGCTCCGGCCGGAATCAGACGATCCGCCGTGGCTTGAGAACCTCTCTGAAGACGATTGGGACCTCACCATAGACGTGAACCTGAAGGGGGTTTTTCTTTGCAACAGGGCGGCCGTTCCGTATTTCAAAAAACAGAAGAGCGGGAAGATAATAAATCTTTCTTCCATTGCCGGCCGGAAAGGCGTTGACTTCATACCGCACTACTGCGCGAGCAAGGCAGGCGTGATCGTTTTCAGCCAATCCCTGGCTCTTCAGCTTGCCCCCTTCAATGTCAACGTCAACACGCTCTGTCCGGGGCTCATATGGACGCCCATGTGGGAGGAGGCAGCTCGGGTCCTGTCGATGTCATATCCGGCCTTTAAGGGATTGCCCGTGGAGCAGGTCTTTGGCGCCGCCGTAGGGGCGATGGTTCCGATGAGAAGACCGCAGACGCCGGAGGACATCGGCAACGCTGTAGTCTTTCTCGCCTCTGACGAGGCCAGGGAGATAACGGGCCAAGCCCTGAACGTCGACGGCGGAGCCATTTTTAGCTAAACAGTAAAGTACGATTTTCGAGGCCCTTTTCGCTGATGGGGGGGTGCTTGAGAGGAGGTCCGAATGCGCGTAGCCACGCTAAGGGCGCCGAAGAACATTGAGGTCCACGAGAAGCCGGTCCCGACGCCTTCAGACGGCGAGGTCATCCTCAAAGTCGAGTACTGCGGCATCTGTGGCTCGGATGTCCACGGCTACCTGAACGGAGTCATGGTGCCGCCGGGGACGGTGATGGGTCATGAGTGTTCCGGCGTTATAGCAGAAATGGGCAAAGGAGTGGAGGATTTCCACGTGGGAGACCGGGTCGTCGCAAAGCCGATCGCCCAGTGCGGAGAGTGCCCGTCATGCAAGAGAGGGCAATATTCTCTCTGCGTGAAGGCTTTTGACCGGGCGATAGGCATTACCACTGCGCACGACGGCGCAATGGCCGAATTGGTCAAGATAGAATATCCGAAAACAATGCTCTACAGGCTGCCCGACAACGTCTCCTTCGAGCAGGGTGCCCTGGTGGAGCCGCTCTCGACGTCACTCCACGGCGTCCGCTTGTCCCGCTTGAGACCGGGAGATTCCGCAGTAGTCATTGGGGCAGGCACAATCGGTCTCGGGGTGATCCAGTTCCTCAGAGCTGCAGGCGCGGGGCGGATCATAGCGCTTGAGGTATCGGAAGCGAAGGCAGCCCTTGCAGCGAAAGCAGGCGCCGACGCAGTGCTCGACCCCACGAAGGAGGGAGAGGCTGTGCGCGAGCGTATTCTCGGTCTTACCGATGGGATAGGGGCTGAGGTCGTTTACGAGTGCAGCGGCTCTCCCTTTGGGTTCCAGAATGCTCTGTGGTTCTCAAGAGCCGGTGGACAGGTGATGGTCATCGGCATCGTGGACAGGGAAATCCCCTTCAACCCCTTCATGATGGTGCTAGCGGAAACCGAGATGAAGGCCGTCCTCGGCTACTACGACGAGTTCGCTCACGTCCTGCACTTTCTCGAGAGGGGAAGGGTCAATGCGGAAATGCTGATATCCGACGTCATCCCGCTCGATGAGGTCCAGAAGGGCTTCGAAAAACTCCTCTACTCAAGGGATGAGGTGAAGATACTCGTGCGGCCGTAGGGTCTGGAGGACGGCAATGGCAGTGGAGATAACGATACCGAAACTCGGTATGAGCGTCAGCGAAGTGACCCTCGTGGAATGGAAGATCAGCGAGGGCGAGAGGGTCGAGAAGGGCGACATCGTGCTCGTCATCGAAACCCAGAAGACCCAATGGAAGATTGAGGCAGAGGCGGCCGGTTTTGTGCACATCCTTCTGGAAGCCGGAGCCAATGCGGCCATCGGCGCAGTGGTGGGACAGATCGCGAGCAACGCTGACGAGCTGAAGAAGCTCCAGGAAGAAGGGCCTGTGAGCGCGTCTGCTGGTAAAGCGGGCCTTGCGCCTACTTCGGCCCCGGGGCTTCAAGTTCCGTTAGCTGCGGCGAGCAGCGCGGAAGGAGCGGCGGGGCGCACGCGGATGACGCCCGTTGCCAGAAGGATGGCCGAAGAGCACATGATCGATGTCTCGCGCATTGCGGGCACCGGCCCCGGCGGCAGGATCACGCGGGAGGACGTCGAGAAGGTCTTAGGGACAAGGATCGCCGAGGATCAGCCTCCAAAGCCAGGCGTCGATCTCTGTCAAGGCAAGAGGGTGAGGGAATCTATAACCCTGAAGGGCATGCGGAAGGCGATAGCAGACCACATGTTCAGGAGCCTCTCCCGGGCCGCCCAGATAACCGTGATGGGTGAGCTGGACATGAGCGAGGCGGTCAGACTAAGGGACAGTCTCGCACACCACGAAGACGAGATAGGCGCGAAGATCAGCTTCGTTGATATCCTCGTCTATGTCCTCTCCCGGGCGCTCGTCGAACACCGGCACATGAACTGCACCCTTGTCAACGACTACGAACTCAAGATATGGGAGGACATCAACATCGGCGTCGCAGTGGCACTGGGAAGGGAAGGCCTGATCGTGCCAGTCCTGAAGCATGCCGACACGATGACACTCAAGGAGATATCGGACGGGGTGCGAAGGCTGGCAGAAAAGGCCAGAGCAGGCCAGCTTACGCCGGATGAGGCGAGTGGGGGGACCTTCACCCTGACAAGCCTAGGCAGGCGCGGGACTAGTATGTACCAGACGCCTATCCTCAACCAACCCGAGTCCGCGATACTCGCGACGGCTACTATCAGCGATAGGCCGGTGGTCAGGGACGGACAAATCGTCATCGCTCCCATTATGCCTTTCAGCCTGACCTTCGATCACCGAGCGATTAACGGATACGGAGCGGAGGAGTTCATGGGCAGGGTGCAGGCGCTTCTCGCCGCCCCGGGCCTCCTCCTTTAGCGGGGATGTCTCGCTGGCCGTGAAAGAAAGAACCGAGAGCGATAAACAAAAGGAGGAATGATGGAAACGAAAAAACAGCCCGTCCTTCCGCAGGTATCGCAGGTCGGCGTCGTCGTCCGGGACGTCGAGCAGGCAATGAAATACTACACGGAGACGTTCGGGATCGGCCCTTTCATGACGGTGGACTTCGTTCCTGAGAAACATTGGCTGAGGGGCAAACCATTTCCGATAAAGCTACGCATAGGCATAGCCCAAATAGGCGCCCTGCAGCTAGAGTTGATCGAGCCAGTTGAGGGCGACGGACCTCACAAGCGCTTTCTCGAAGAGAAAGGCGAAGGTCTCCAACACCTAGGGTTTTTCGTCGACAATTACGACGAGTGGATGGACTACCTGAAAGGAAGAGGGATTGACGTCCTCATGAATGCGGAGACAACCGTCGAGGGCATGGGCAAGGTGCGCGCTGCCTATGCAGAGACGGACAAGAGAGGCGGCGTTCTCTTCGAGTTCATTCAGATCGACAACGGGTAACCGTCCTCCCGAACCGGTATCGAAGACCGCGGACCGAAGGCGTCGCTGCATAGAAATGAGGCTTTCTCCGCAATCTCGCGGCTGCTCGGATGATTGCGCTGCAACAAAAGCGCGCGCGGCAGCCGGCTCAAAGACGCCGACGCTTTTTGATGAAAGAGCGTGCCTTAAGGGGGCAAAGGCGATGGAAGAACGAGACGTCGTTGTGATCGGTGGCGGCCCCGCCGGGTATGCCGCGGCTATCAGGGCCGCGCAACTCGGCGGGAGGGTCGCTCTAGTGGAAAAGGATAAGTTGGGGGGGACTTGCCTCAACCGGGGCTGCATCCCAACGAGCGTATTCGCCCGGGCAGTGGAGTTCCTCGAGATGGGCGCCCAGAGCAAGGACTACGGCATACTCTTCAAAGAGCAGTCCATTGATTTCTCTAAGCTGGCCGCGAGGAAGGACGTGGTGGTGAAGACGCTCATCGGGGGCGTGGGAATGTTGCTCAGAGAGCATGGTGTCGAGATGGAGCAAGGGAGCGCCGCATTTCTTTTGCCTGGCGAGGTTTCTCTGACCCTTACAAGCGGGGAGAAAAAGGTCATAAAGGCTCGAAACGTCGTCGTCGCGACGGGGGGCCGGTGCAGGCAGCTTCCCATCCCGGGAGGCGGAATGGTCCTTGACGCTGGGGCGGCGCTAGAATCGAAAGAAGCGCCGATATCGGTCATACTGCTGGGAGCAGGTTTCATCGGGATGGCCCTGGCGACCATTTTTTCGAAACTTGGCGCTTACGTTGCTGTTGTTGAGAAATCTGAGTTCATGCTCCCGGGTATCGACCGGGAGATCGTGGCCCTGTACGAGAAAGAAGCGAGAAAAGGCAAGATCGCATATTATCCCAGGTGCACTGTCCGAGCAATCGAGGAGGGGCCTGACGGCCAGCGGAGGGTACGCGCCGAGGCGGACGGCCAGGAGATTGTTCTGGACGCCCAGCTCGTTTTCAATACGGAGGAGCGGGAGGCCAATATAGGCGAACTCGGCCTCGATCGCTTCGGCCTCAAATTGAATGGGAAAGGCGGCATCGCCGTAGACGGAGCGATGAAGACGAGCGTCCCCGGAGTATTCGCTGCCGGCGACGCGACGATGGAGCATATGTGGACGGAGGCGGCCTATATGGAAGGCGTCGTGGCGGCAGAAAATGCGATGGGAGGGCAATCCCGCATAAACTATAGCGCCATGCCTTATTGGACGTGTACGATTCCACGGGTTGCCGGCGTGGGACTCACCGAGGAAGAGGCCGTAAAGAAGGATTATGAAACCAAAGTGGCGCGTTATTTCCTGGCCGCGAACGGGATGGCGGTAGCTATTGGGCAGAGGACAGGCATGCTAAAGTTGATCACTGAAAGAAAGTACGGTCAGATCCTCGGCGTGCACATGGTGGGCGCTCAGGCAACGGAGCTTATCGGTGAGGCTTCTTTGGCGGTAAGGCTTGAGCTGACCTGCCGGGATGTCGGGGACGCGATGCATGTCCATCCCTCCGTGTCGGAGGCGTTGTGGGAGGCGGCAAGGAGTATTGGAGGCGATTCGATCCACCTCATTCCTGGGAGATAGAAAAGCTGTCGCGCGTGGGGTCGTATGAGCCGCCGATATGACTGCCAGCGGGGAAACCGCGGTCTATCGGCTATTCTTGATAGGCTACGCGAGAGCTTATAGGCTGCAACAGACGATCAACGAGCAGAGGGTGAAGGCGATGCGCTCGACACCCTCTTGCTCGCGAAAGCTTGCCAATGGGACCGGCTCGAATCAGTAGACCTTTCTGTCCCGGCGAAGAGTGTGTAGCGCTATGTCCGAGAAGATCGATTCGACCAGCCCAATCCCTAGGCACGCTCCAGAGGATCGACAGTCCGGAGCATCAGAACCCTATTGCCGTTTCACTGGAGTGTGCGACGATGACTGTCGAAGGGTGGATCGCCTGACGGCTTCCATAGACGCAAAACCCTTTGAATCAGGCCCGTTCTGTTCCTCACTTTCGCCTTTTCGAATATGTTTCTCAGGTGATTCTTCACCGTTCCCTCACTGATAAAGAGCCTTTCCGCGATCTCGGCATTTCTATAACCCCTCGCGACGTAGGAGACTATCTCGGTCTCTCTGTTGGTGAGATTGCAGTCATCGTTGACGGCATGATCGCTGATCGGCGGATGTACGGGGAGAATCTCCATGGTAATGAGAAAAAAAGGATAATCGGAGTCAACGATGCCTTTGTCTACAATTCTGGAACGGAACAGACACTTCTCGAAAGGGAAAATCGGCATGACCCTTTCTCTCGCTGGAGACGGCTCCAGCCTGCCATTCTGCTCCTTCCTGACCCATTCCTCCATCCGTTGACAGTCCTTCAGAACTGGCTCTGGGATCACCGATTCCGGATTATGCCGCCCGATTTCCGAGACTGCGTCCCTTCTTATGCTTTCACAAATCGTCACGGCCCTTCTATTCGCGAAAAGTACGTTTCTTTTCAAATCAAGGGCTGCGAGTCCCACATCGGCGCTGTCGAGGATCATCTGGAAGAAACTTCCTCTCTCCTCGATTTCCTTCATCGTTTGAATTCTCTCGAATGCCGCGGACATATGAGATGAGACAATGCCTCCGAGAGCCAGATCCTCTTCGCCGAACCTCCTGTTGCCGATCCTGTGAGTGCAGATTGCAGACGTGAGTTTGCCGTTCATCCGGATATAGACCACCATCTGGTGAAGGATCTTTTGCTGCTTGATGAAATCGTTGTAATACTCGGTCTTCTGGAACTCATAGAAAGGCAGAACCTGTTCCATGGAAAGAGCGGACCCCCTGAAGCATCGCATGTTGACGCGATCGAAAGGATTGAGTCTGTGGTAATAGCCGGTATATTGGGGGATCAAATGGCGTTCGATATTCAATTCGAGAGGATCGGCGATCCTATTGTCCTGAGCGATCAGCCAATTGATGGTGCTGTCGGACCGAAATATCCTGCGTATCAGTTTGAGGGTTTGAGACCGTAATGATCCGATGTCCTTCGCGCTTCCGGCGATTCGGGTAAACGCCATCAAGTCCGGAATGCAGCTGGCAGGAAGCTTCGCCAATTCCATCCCCCCGTCGCCCGAAGAATCGTGCACGACCCTCAATCATTCTACAGCGAAAGGGGTTGCAACATCAATCGCCGCAATCAAGGGGAAAGTCGGCTTGGGCGCCTCCAAGCCTAAAAGGGCTCAGGGAGGGACGCAAGATTCCGCGAAAAATGTAACTTTCGTCATATTGACAACGAATTTGAGGCAGGAGAGAATTGTACAATTCAGGGAACGAAAGGAGGCAGGAAGATGGGAGAATGCACAGGGGGGGAAATCCTGGTTAAGGCTCTCAAAAGAGAAGGGGTGCGATACGTTTTTGGCATCAGCGGGCACGGCGTCATAGGGTTGCTGGAAGCGCTGCGCAAAGAGGATGGGATTGATTTCTTCTCCACCAGGCATGAGGAGAATGCGGCCCACATGGCGGACGGCTGGGCAAGGGCCACGGGCCGCGTC
>Ga0187784_10005023_pt1 | contig 10709 bp, 8 predicted proteins | sample 1015_SJ02_MP15_2_FD_132964 | JGI IMG/M metagenome (GOLD analysis project Ga0187784, IMG submission 132964) | Tropical peat soil microbial communities from peatlands in Department of Meta, Colombia - 1015_SJ02_MP15_20_MG | ecosystem: Environmental > Terrestrial > Soil > Wetlands > Peat | place... | reverse complement strand
CGATGCGTAGTCTCGAATCACGTCAGCCCACAGAGTGAGGATGTCGCGCACCCGCACATCCACATCCGTTGGCGCGCCAGGCAACTTCCGGGCTTTGAGAATATACGGACTGAGCCAGTAATAGTCATCGTGGCTCAGGAGTTTCTCGATAGACTCCATGAGAGCCTCAAGGAGGCTGGCCTCACGCTCGAAGGCAGCCTGGTCCAAAGCGCCCGCTGCCTCCTCGATCTTTAGGACGTGGATGGCAAAGAGTTCCGCCAGGTACTGGCGCCCAATGTCGTTCAGGTCGTGAAGGTAGAGCGCATTGTCGCCGAGGGTGGGCGCGGCCACTAGCGCGCGCTGCAGGGCCGTGCGCAGGTGGGGTATGAAAGCCTGACGATCGGCTACTTGCAGACGGACGGAGCCGGTGCCCGTTCCCAGGCGATGCCAAAAAAGCGGTTGCGTAAAGTCATCGGACCCATAAACGCTGGCGAGGAGTTCCTCCAACACCCCGGCCATCACCGGTGCGGACACCTCACCATATCGCTCGCGGGCATAGTCGCGTGTGAAGGAGCGCAAATCCACTTCCTTAGGGTTCCAGCCCAGCCGGCAAAGGAATTCGTAATAGAAGTAATTGTGATGGATGGTCTCTTCGTTGGGGTAGAAACCCACGCACTGCCTGGCACGCGGGTCATCCACGACACTATGGAACTGCTTTTCGAGGAACTCCATGCTGCCGTGCAGGTTGGTGTTCCCGCCAAAGGAATACAAGACGCCGAAATGCCACGGCCGCCCGTTGAAGTAGTCCGTGCGCTTGTGTTCAGGCACCATCTCGCCCCACTGGTCGAGGACCCGCACGCGGTCAACAGGCATGCGTTCGAGGCTCGCTTGGATGAGCTGGGGCGTCCAGTACTGCGGCCTGTTCAGGAAGGTCCACGCAGAGTAGATCCCCACGCCTTGAGGGTCTACCTCATCCATAACCCTGAAATTCGCTCCTGCGATCTCCCGGCGCACATCCAGTTGAACCTCTTCTGGACCCACCACATCGCACTCCAGATAATTCTCGAGCCAGTAGAGATGGTCCGATCCGTAAAGTGAGTTGTACTCTTCCAGAAACGCCTTACCCACCTCATGGTACTCGGGGCTCAGCGGGTGGAGGTACTTCTGTTTGGGCAGATGCGACCAGTAGAGTTCGAAGGTTCGAGCCTCCGGGTGGGCAGAGACATATTCCGGGGGGCAGATCCCCGGCACTGCGGGAGCGAGTGCACGCATGCCGCGCGCACGCGCGTATTGAGTAATCTGCTTGTTGAGCGCACTTTGCCCCTCGCGCCAGCCTTCTGTGAGCGGTGGCCGGACGCCATACTTGATAGGCGCAAAGATGCCATAGGGTGGACCTGAACAGGAATTGTCCGAAACATCAACGCCCATGCGCTTCCATGCTTTCTTCCACGCCATATCCTCACCCGGCGTGTCCCACAGGCTGAGGATGTTTAAACGAGCTTTGAGAGCCCAATCGATGTAAGCTTTCCAATCCTCCCATTCCCACCAGGGAGCTGAATACCAGTAGATGGTCAAGTTCATGCACATTCGCTCGCGGAAGTGGGGCTGCGCTGAGATGTTGATCCCCTCCACCGGTATGGTTTCGCGATGTCGCACGTGGTCGCCATCCCAGTAGAATCCGCAGCCACAAACCTTTTCCAGGTAGTGATACACCGCATAAAGCGTGGCAATTCCTGTACCCCCCAGAAACACCATGGCCGATTTTCCACCATCCACCACTGATTTCACGGCGTACGCCTCGGGATTCTTCCGCACCGGGTCCTCGACCTTGCCGGATGCGATGAGTGCTGCGGTCGCTGCGGTGTGTCCCACCAAGAATTGCGTGGCGGCGCTCCGGGCACTCCCCAGAGACTCTTCGGAGACAAGTTGGGGCCGAGCCTGGGTCATTCCTTCCATAAAATTCTTCAGTTCTTCTGCCGCGACCGTTTCCGCAGAATCCTGGGAGTTATAGATGACGAGGACGTCCTCGGCTTTCACTCCTCTGAGGGGCTGGACGCGTGTCGTACTGGGGGCTTCCGCCCACGCTGGAACTGCGCCAGAGAGTAATGAGGCGAAAGAAGCAGCCAAGAAATTCCTTCTGTGCATCCCAAGCTCCTTCGGAGGGGAATTCGTGTGATGGCTGGTCACGCAAAACTGATCTCTAGCGAGATCGGCCTGTCTACTTTATTCACTATCACTAACTCACGCTGAGCGTCTCGCTTGCATCGAAGGTCAGGGGGGGCGCATCGTACCGTTCGAAGCAGGCCACCTTTGGGATCGCGCGCGCCAATTCGCAGCTCCGGAATCATCCGCCTTTCGAGCGGCTCGATCTCTACCGTGAGGAGGCTCGAGGTCAAGCGGTAGACATAGCTGATATTGAGCTTTCCGTAACGAGTTGGGAGCCTTAAAGCTTGCACCGGTCGCCCACTCGTCAACCAATGGCGAGGAATGCCCTGCCCGATCCACACCGCCTCACCATTCGGCTCGTCGAAGGCAAAGATTTGTTTGGTCAGACGCGGGATAGGCCACGTCATATGCGCGCCTTCAAAGCCGAACAAGCGGGGCCCTTCCATATACTTGCCGTAACCACTCCGTCTGCCTTTTTCCCCATCGGTTGGAACCACCTGCGCCTGCTCGAAACCCGACCAAAGGCCAGGGGCCAAGAGGGCTTGGATGCTCCCGTAGTATTCCATCAGATACTCCCGCACCCTGCCGAGTCGTAGCTTTTGATAAGCTGAGTTGTAACATTGGAAGTTATCCAGAATGCTCGGAACGAAACGACGGACTCCCAGTACGGTCTGCTCACGGTTAAATTCGTAATCGAAGATGCAATGCCTTTCCGCGTCGGTGAGGAAGTCTGTGCCAAGCAGGCGTGGCCACTCGTGAAACCGCCTGTGTGCCCTGTGCCGCAAGTCGGTTAGATAGGGACATTGAACCGGTCTCTTCTGGCTATCCAACACCGGATGGATATGGACGAACGAAATTCGGCCGCCCTCCGCTTCCACAGCCTTCTCAAAGGATTTTCGCAGCGTTGCGTAGTAATCGTTCGCATAGTGAGCCAGCTCTTTTCCCTTGGCTTCATACTCACCTTGACCGGTTGCGGCACCAATTTCCTGCAACACCTGGGCATAGTCTCGTAACCCCTCCCATATAGGAGCGTCATTGGTGTAGAAGAATCCCGGTTCATTTTCCCAGTCATTGTTCATAATTCCCTGGACCATCCCGTAACGTGGGTCGCCGGGGGGAAACTGTTTCATGGACTGTTCGCGGTTCTGCTGCACATAACCAATCACTCGATCGATCAGTTGCATCTGCCCGGTGATGAGGCTTGCGTCGTGAGAATACCAGTAGTAGTAAGCTAATAGCTTCAAGAAATCGCCCGCGTCAAAAATCTGGTAATTAGCATCGTCATGCCTGCCTGTATTGAACTTGCCGCCAGGTTCTATTCGGGTCTTCATAAAATACGCGATATACCGGCGCGCTTCTTCGTAATAGCCCAACTCGAGCAATACCTGGCTAAGATAGATAGTACAGAATGGCCAAAAACCCTCGTACCACACCGCGCCGCCGCGCACCTCGTCCCCATCCACGCAAACCAGGCACTTGGCCAGAGCTCCTTTGCTAATCTCATTAATCGTCGGCTCTGGAATCTCAAACTGTGCCCCCCGGCCGAAAAATTCCTGCCAGGTTTGATGTTGCTCCAAAAGAGCTTCGTAAAAAGCGTCAGAGATCTCCCCCGGCTCTAGCGTGAGACTGCCAGACTCGCAATAGCCCGGGAGCACAAAGTATAGGTCCTTGTGTTCTTCGGAGCGCAACTCGAAAGTCCAAGTCGGAAAATCGCCTCGCTGCCTGAAAGCCTCGTGCGAAAGCATCGGCGCGGTAACCGTTGCAGTACTAGTTCTGGATCCATACTGGGGGTAGCTTTCCGGGGCAGTTATCCACAACGTTCTCCCATCGGCACCCAGTTCCAATTTCCCATCTAGAGGGGAGCGCACTGCAAACTCGACGAATTTGGTCTGAGGTGAGTAATTTACAAGCCGGAAGCGAAGAAACAGCGCCGGCTTTCCGCCTACCCTTCCCATTAGGATCAGTTGCTCCCAACCAATCTCCTCCGCCTCGCGTTGGTAAACGTACTGCATGATGGGCAGATACGATCCTAGGAGGGCCCTGAATACTTGCAGAGCTTCAGACCGATCGATTTCTCGATCATTCAGAGCAAACGGAAGTGCAGCCGCCAGCTCTTCTGTCTCCTTTCCGGTGAAGAAGCCTTTATCAACACCAATGGATCCGTCCCACGAAACCTGAACCTCGTGGGGGTACTCCTTCATTCCGACGTAAGACTCGGGATAAACGAGCGGCGGGAGGACCTCACGTGTTCTTTCGAGGCTGGGATCACGAGGATCTGCCAGGTAGTTCTTCCCAAGAATATCATCGTTGGCAGTCAGTAACCGGTCCCAGAATTCGGGCGACTGGGCTTCAATTCGAGTTGGCACCTGCATGCCCACTCTTCCCCGCGGTTTGGCGATTCGGCATGCCACGCCCTCACGATCGACGTAGATAAACTCACCACTCGCAAATTCTTCCCGCTCGAGCACCGTCCAAGTCTGCTGTTGGCCCTTCTGGGGAACGGCCCGAACAAAAAAGCCGGCGAACTGGTCATCGACTGCAACGGACGTCCAGGGACCCTCTTGGGACAACGCCAGTTCAGGCTCCCCTTGGTTATTGAGCCGGCCGAAGAGTTGGAACTGAACATCGCCGGATGAAGACGAAATATCTGCAAATTCCTTTGGATCTTGTGCTGCCTGAAAAGAGTGCGCGGGAGCAAGCGAGCTTGCGGCTACCCCCAAGCTCGCCCGAAGGCCGTGCTCGAATAGTTCACGTCGTCGCATGGTGTCTTAGACTCTCAGGAAAATCTTCTTCCGATAAAGCAGGTAGCCGGAGGTCCACACCAAAGCAGCAGTAACCAAGCTGATAAGCACCGGACCGAAGGCTCCCAGGTACATCGCCAACCCGCCCACCAGAACGCCTGAGGTGTAATTGACGTTGACCAATTGGCATCCCATGTAGAGCACAATCGCATTCATGCCGACGACCTTGAAGAAGAATGCCCATCGTTGCATCTTCCAAATATCAATAACCAGATAAAAAAGAGCGAGCAGCAGGAAAGAGCATCCACCGGCAAGCATATAGAACGTTCCTGTGTGGATCATTTTGATGATGGGATACCACGGCTTTAAGGCAAACGCCCCCAGGAGGAGGCCGGCGCCCGACACGACATAGATCGCAACTTTTCGATGTGGCTTAATGCTCTGATTCCTCAGGATGAGTCCGGCAATAACCCCCATCAAGGTAATGCTGGTCACTGAAAACCAATTCAGAATTCCTTCGGCGTCAGCCACCGGAACGGCATCAGGAGGCATGGGACAATGAGCGAGGTTATAGACATCGCCTGCTGGAGTCATGTAAAAATAAATTTCGCCAGGGTTCAAAGTGCGATCGATGTAAGCATTGGCGGAACCCCGCAGCGTAAATACTCCTCGGCCGTATCCCGGCACCGGCAGCAGAAAGTGGATCAACGCAACGGCCACCATAATGCCGGCAGTCCACATGATGATGTAACGAATTTTACGCGTGTGGAGCACGATGAAAGAGGCGAAAAGATAGGCAAAAGCGATCTCCCCGAGCACGCTTCCAATGAATGGTTTCGCCCAGTTCTGGTGCCAGCCCTGATTGTAGATTAGCCCTAAGATGATTAACAACATAAAGCGAGTGATTACTTTTCTATATATTTCCGGTCTGGGCTCACCACGCTCAGGCCTGGAGACCAGGGCGAACGGTATGACAGCGCCGACGATGAACAAGAAAAGCGGAAAAATATTGTCATAGAAGTGAAAGCCCTCCCACCGCACGTGCTCTAGCTGGACACTCAAGACCTTAAAAAACTGCCAACCGGTGGCTATCGCCAGGCTATGGATGATTCCTTCACCCCCAACAATCCAAAACATGTCAAATCCGCGAAGAACGTCCAGAGAGAGAATCCTATCCTGCTTTGGCGTCTCCGCCTTAGAATAGGCTGGCAATTCCTGCGCTCTTCTCTCTAATATTGTTTGCATCTATGACCGGCCATGTGGGAACTCGAATGCGGAGCGACATCTCCGGGGACGCGCAACGGCAGCCGACCTCTCCTGAGCTTATCGAGGGTGCACAACAGGTCCTTCCCTCGGAGATTGGATTCCCGTCTTTGCTTCGGGCCGGGAGAACCTAAGCGCGCATTAGAGTCTTCCCTTGATTTTTGAGGAGTCGTCCGGTCTTCGTCGTTTGGACCACAGGGACGCCCCCCTATATCCGCAAAAAGATTTTCTTCCGATAAAGCGCGTACATCGCACTCCACATCAGGGTCACTACCACGAAACTGAGGAGCACGGGGCCGTACACGCCCATGTACTTTGCGCAGCCGCCGACGAGGACCGTTGCAGTCCGCTCGACATCGATCAACTGAGAACCCATGTAGACGGTGATCGCATTCATGCCGATCACCTGGAAGAAAAATCCCCATTTCTGGATTTTCCAGAGGTCGATAAGCAGATAAAAGAGAGCCAGCAAGAGGAAGCAGAATCCCCCCGCATACAGATAAAATGTATCAGTCTGTAGGAGTTTGATAATGGGATACCACGGTTTCAAGATGAGGGCCGACAAGAGGCAGCCGACACCGATAGCAACAAGAATCCCCACCTTGCGCTGCGGAGAAAGCTTTGCATTCCTCAAAATAAGGCCGGCAGTTAGCCCCATCAGAGCGATGATACCGACCGAAAACCAGTCCATGAATCCCTCCACGCCATACATAGGAAACGCATTGGGCGGCCTGGTTTGGTGGAGGCCATAGGTGGCGCCCTCCGGCGTGATGTAATACAAAAAAGTACCTGGCATGAACATCTTATCCAGGTAGTAGTTGACTGAGCCCTGCGGCGTGAACACTCCACCCCCAAATCCAGGGACCGGAAAGAGAAATTGCACCAAGGCATTTACACCCAAAAAGCCGCCAAGCCAGATCAGCACGGATCGCAACTTCGGGGTGTTCAGGGCAATTAGAGAGGCGAAGAGATAGCCAAAAGCAATCTGCCCAAGCACACTGCCCACGCGGGGATGGACCCAGTCGTTCACCCAAGCCTGGTTGTAGATCAGTCCAAACAAAAACAAAATGAAAAATCGAGTGAACACTTTTTTGTACAATGCTGAGCGCGCTACGCCCTGCTCAGCCTTCACCATCAGCGAGTACGGTATGGTTGCGCCCATGATAAAGAGAAAAAGCGGAAAGATATTGTCGTAGAAGTGAAAGCCCTCCCACTTGACGTGAGTCAACTGGGTGCTGAGGGCCACAAATAACGGCCAACCTGTGGCCCTCGCCAGGGTGTGGAAGATTCCTTCTCCGCCCACGATCCAGAACATATCAAAGCCGCGAAGTACGTCGAGAGAAAGGATGCGGGCCGGCTTCGGTGTGGGCAGCGGCATTAACGTTTGGCTTGGACTTACTAGTTCGCTTACTGAGAGAGATTTCATTCTTGGACCTCGGTCATTACAGGACTTCGCCATGCGAGATGCTGTGGGGGCACGCCACGGCCTGCCCCTACGCGCACCCGAATGGCAGAGATGCAATGTGTCACTCCAGCAAGCCGAAGTCAAGGAGTATTGCGGGATTGAAAGTTGCTTACCCCTGGGTCGCTTCCTCGCCGAGCCGAGGCGATGAGAGCAGCAGGAACCCGGCGGTCACCCAGCTTCGGCTTCGACTCGGAACAGCGGGTACCATTGCCGAAAGAGTGCCTCCAGTTCGTCATTCAGGACCTTGGTCCGAGTTTGCAACAGCAGGTGTGCCCCGCGTAGTGTCCAATGCATCTGTTGCTTCTTGACGAAGCGCCGACTCACAACCTGGTTAATCGTGGGTTCGACGAACGCCGTGCTGATGGTTTCCCCGTGCCGGTACCGCTCACCGTAATTCGGGATCGATTCCTGATTATTGCGAATGTAAGTCTCAAACTCCGCAATTCCCGCTGCCAGTTTCTCAGCTGGCGCGGACGGGATCCCAACAAGTTCGAGGTCGGTGAGCTGGTTGGTCAACCGCTCCAGGGCCTCGTCTACATTCCCGTGCCACAGCAGGGGCTTGATGCTCTCCGGGTGTTTTGAGATCGTGGCTGCGGTTTCGGACTGCTGCGCCTCAAGCGCCTCCGTCTGCTGCTGCAAAACCGTCAGCGGCATGGTGATGTGAAACCAGTCGATCACGTGCTCGCTGCTGGGATGCAGATACTCCCGCACGTGCCGGATGTCTTCGCCGCCATCCGAAAGGAACACGACCTGCTGATTTTCCTGCATCCCCTGGGACTTCATCAGCTCCCACAGTCGTCGTCGCGGCTTCGGATCGTAGGTCTGCACGAAACCGAAGCATTTGGGCGGCGGGCCCCCGTCCTCTTCTCGGCGTCGAAACGCCACGACACTCCGCCCTGCGATCACCTCGAAAAAGCCCTCTTTGTGAGCCGCCTGCACGTAGCCACCGTCAAGCCCCACCGTCATAGGGCCATCCGGCAAAGGTAACTCGGGATCCGCTTCGGGCTTCACCGGGTCGGGCTGCCTCTATTCGCCCAATTCCGCCAGCAACCGCTGATTAACCTCTTTCAAGCTGAAGCGATTTGGCTCCAAGGGCCCGTGCTCTTCTCGCCGCCGATCAATGCTTCGTATACCACCGTCCATCGCTTCGCGCAGAATGTCCGAACTGCTGGCTGGCTGATCCGGGTGCGCCATCGTCAGCATGGCGATCACCGCCTCGACTTGCGTCGGCGTGCCCATCGACTCGGCTTCCTGCTGCCACTTCGGTATCAGCCGATAGCCCGCGGGCCCGCCGCAGAACTCTGCCGGAGACGCACCCCGGCTTGCCAGACACGCCGGCGCCTCATTGCCGTCACTGCCTGGGTGCATCCCTCCGGCCTACGCGTCAGGATTCAATAAAGCCAGACCTCCGGGTTCCTGCTGCTCGCGCGCGCCATCGTGTCCCGTGAGCAAGAATTGCTTGACAGTCCTTCCACTGTGATCCCTCTGCTGCCACACGAATGTCGCCTCAGTATTGAAGGGGCGGCCGTCATCGACTGCCAGGGCCAGATGCTCCGTCCAAGCCATCGTGTCCGTGGAGCCGTCTGCCCGCCCCAGTTCGAGATGATGAATGACTCCTCCAGAGGTTTCGAAATAGCTCTTCACCGTGTAGTGAGGCTTTGCACCGCCGAGGAAGGGGACGAGCAACGCCACGGAGGTCACACTGGATTTTTCCACCGGGTATCGGAATTCCACAAGCGGAGCCAGCACTGCGTCGAAGCCGTGCAATCCAACCCACCCGCGCAGCGGCTCACGGCTACCTTCATAGGTTTTCATATCTGTCTTGGCGGGCGGAACTACAAGCTGCAAGAACAAGGTTGGAATCCCGATTTTCCGACCACCACGCAAAGCTGGCAGGGTCTTGCGACCATTTTTCCATTGGCCCCAATTGCCAAACGTTCCGCACGTCCGCGCCCAGATCGGCATTCATGGTGTCGAACACCAGGATGTACTCGCCTTTCACCCAAGACAAAACGCGCTCATGGCTGCCCCACACGCCGCTGCCTCGCCCGTTCTCGAACCACCATTTGTAAGTCCCGGGCCAATAGCCGCCCTGGTACCGCGCGTGGATCAAGGCGAATTGGTTTGTGAACTCTGTGTGTAGCAACTGGGCGTCAGCGCCGGACTGGTTGAAGCCATTGAGGTCCCAGGCGCTATGTGCGTGAGTCGATTTTCCATTGGGGCCCAAAGGATCGCTCATCTCGTAATCAAGAATGCCCGGATCCGCCACCAAGATTCGCCCGCCCGATCGGAACGCAAATGACAGGCGGCTTAGGTGACTGTGACCGCCTCCCCAACTACTGGCGTCGAAGGCGAGGTAATCCGATCCGGCCTTCCAGCCCGTTCTCGTGAACACCTGACCCGCGCTCGAGAAAACTTGGTTCAGAGGCGGAAACTTTGGGGCAACGAGCTTTGAAAGCCGCAAAACATGCGCGCGCACTTCCAGACCCTGAGGATTTTCAGGGTCGCGGAGTGGCGCTGTAGAATCGTTGATTCCGGATAGTTCGCCCTGCACCATATAATCGAGCGCCCGCAGCAACTGGCCGGGGTCGACACCTATCTTAACCTCTGGAAAGACCTTTTCGAGACGGTAGTAATTCCCTAGCATAATCGTCGTCCAAGGGGCGTAACCCGGAGTCCTCTCAATGTGGGCGCCGTCGGCAAGGAATTGTGTGGCCAATGCGTTGCGGATGCGGGGGACGGCCGCCGCAAGTATCTTCGGCGAGTTTTCCAGAAATGGAAAGCGCAAAGCGGTGAAGACAAGAGCATCAAGCTCTGCCAAGCGCCAGTTTCCCTGCCCGCTCAGATGGTGCGCGAGAAAGTCCGCTTGGCTCGACATCGAGGCGAACATCTGGTCCAGGAAGGCATCATCAAAAGAAGGGCTGTTCAAAAAAGTCTGGAGTGTTCCTCCCAACGGGTTTTGGTGCTCGTTCCTAGGCGGATGGCCATATCCAGCGTGCTGTCGCCCTCGTCGAGCCGCTCTCCTGTCGCCGACGACCTCCTTTGACTGAGGCAGTCCTCGATGTACGCCCGGGCCGCTTCTGCGAAGCGTTCTT
>Ga0187784_10005022_pt1 | contig 10710 bp, 8 predicted proteins | sample 1015_SJ02_MP15_2_FD_132964 | JGI IMG/M metagenome (GOLD analysis project Ga0187784, IMG submission 132964) | Tropical peat soil microbial communities from peatlands in Department of Meta, Colombia - 1015_SJ02_MP15_20_MG | ecosystem: Environmental > Terrestrial > Soil > Wetlands > Peat | place... | reverse complement strand
CGCGCGTCCGCCGCCGCCGAAGCGCCGACACAGTTGGTCGGCATCATCGCCAGGCGCCGGGATGATGGCACGGGCTACGCGTAGGCTCACGTGTAAGCGCCCGTCCTCGGTATCCATCAGGATCGCGCAAGTGCGTCGCTCGTTGCGTTGGGCAAGGCGATTTGCGAGCGTGCCAATCACGCGCCGGCTCGACGCGGCGTTGGGCAGCCGGTATACGCTGCAGAAGTCGTCCTCGTAGATGGGCGCTATCCGTTGTGCCGATTCGAAATCTTCATTCATGCGGTCGATCAGGTTGCGTACGATCGGCTCAGACGCAAAGAAATCGAGCGGGTCGACATATCCGCGAACAATGCCATAGAGTCTGCGAGGATGGATCACGATATCGGCCTCGCTTTGACCGTAACCGTTGTAGTTCAATGCTTCCCCCAAAGCACATAGCTTCGATTGCTGGTCTTGGTCGAGCATCATGACCTCTGCCAGGCGTTTTGCCGTGGCCGGTATTCCGTCGCCAAAAGCGGCGACGATGGCCCAGGGGCGAAAACGTCCTTCGAGGTACTGATCGACAAGTGTGCTTGTACAGACCTGCGCCGAAGGATCAATCCACGTCTGCAATCGAGGATGCACCGGGATGGAGTGCGCGATGTGGTGGTCGAAGTAACGCACGGCGGCGCCTTGCGAGAGCACTCGCAAAAGAGCAGCGCGATTTCGATCAAGCGCCAGGTCGAGCACCGTCACGAGGCATTGCGAGTCGGCCTGAACGCGGTCGAGCAGGTCGATTTGACGCTTTAACCCCGTAACGAGCTCACTATCGGCGGGCTCGGCGAGGCGCAACTGGTGTAGGGCGCACAATCCATCCGCGTCCCCATTGAATACGTCGATGTAGCGCATGGCTTCAGTCTACGGGATCGGCGGGAAGAATATGGTCCAAATGCCGTTGCAGACGCCCACCCAACACGAGGCCCCGCGTCGACCGGACGCGAACGCGCGCGATTCAGCACGCTGGCAAGGCCTATGGGCACGAACTGCGCGGCGCACGGCCAGAACGGCAGCGCGACCGGCGCCGCACCGCAATTGGTCCGCCCCGTCTACGGCCTGGAGCAGCCTCGCGGACCAGGCAACACGTCGTGATATGGGGTGGGTCGAGGGGGAAATGCGCTGACCGTTCGGCTAGGCGGTTTTTGCTGTTTGCTGACGGATCGCGGCCGCGAACAGCGGCGCGGAAGCGATCACTTCTACAGGAGGTTGGACGAAGTTTTTCGGAAGGCGGAACGGGGGAATCGAATCACTGATGAAAACTCGCTCGATCGGTGCCGCGCCCATTGCGGCCGCCGCTTCCCCGACGAATAGACCATGGGCAGCAAAGGCCAGAATGCGACGGGCACCGGCTGCGGCCAGGGACGTGGCCGCCCGGGCGATCGTCGTACCGGTGGCGATGATGTCATCGTATAAGAGCACGGTAGCCCCAGTGACGTCCCCCACGACCATGGTGCTTCCACCAACCGCCCCGCCACTGCGACTTTTATCCAAAAACACGGGTCCGAGCGACCGTCCGAGCCGCTGTTCCAGGGCATGTTGCCAGAGCGTCGCACGCTTCACGCCGCCGGGATCGGGCGAGGCGACAACCAGGGGCCCCCCGTCGTCGTAGCGCACCGCGATTTCGTCGAACAACGCGTGACAGTGCAAATGCAGCGCACGAAAGCGAAAGGCATTGTCGAAGGCCGCTGGGTTATGAACTTCCAGCGTCATTAAAACATCGGTACCGACGGCTTCTAGGAGCTGAGCGACGTAGCGCGAACCGATCGGATCATAGGGCTGCGTACGCCGATCCTTGCGAGCGTACGCAAGATACGGCACGACGGCTGTTACTCGGGCGGCACCATGGTCGCGCAATGTCGCCACGAAAAAGAGCAGGCGCAAGAGCTTGTCCGAAGTAGCTTGCTCGGGGCCTGCATGCAGACTTTGTACGACAAGTACGTCCTCCCCGTGTACGTCGACCAAGGGCCGGGCCTTGTGCTCGCCATCCTCGAACGCCCGTTCCTCGTGAGCGCTCGGGGTAACGCCGAGTGCAGCGGCCAGCGCGGATCCGAAGGTGTGGCTCGCGGCAAGCGCAAAGATCAGCATGGCTCCCCCATCATTTTTTTGGCGTTGAGCACCCAATCCCCCCTCAGCACGCAATTACGCAGAAATTTCTTATCCAATCGTTAAGAAGATCAGGATCAAAGCTCTGCCGGCAAGCTAGAAGTTGGGACTGCTGTTCGCGCCCATCGCTGCCGGCGTGCGATTGTGACGACGGGTGCAATTAATGGGATAAGAGTACCGGAATCCCGGCCCCATTTAATACGTGGCGCGTAACTCCCCCAAAGATAAGTTCGCGCGCGCGACTGTGTCCGTAGGCACCCATTACGAGCAGGTCTGCGTCCGCTTGCCGAGCGGCAGCGACGATGGCCTGCGCCGTTGTTCGGCCCGCATCGGCTATCGTTTGCACGTCTACTTGCAGACCCTGCCAGCGCAGGTGATCGGCAAGGTTCTCGCCGGAGCGTTTGACCGCTGTCTCGTTGCCTTCACCTTCCTGCGAGGAAAGTACGATGACCTTCGCTGCTTGTGCTAGCAACGGCGAAGCCGCAGTGACGGCACGCGCGGCCTCGGCGGTTTCTTTCCAAGCGATCGCGATCGTAGAACCGATCGCTTTGGGCGGCGGGGATACGGCAATGAGCACAGGACGCCCGCAACCCATAAGGATGGAACCAATATCATCGGCGTATAAATCGCTGCTTGTTTGCGAACGGGCGAGCACGACAAGATCGTAGAAGCGTCCGATTGTCGCGGTCGCATCGCTAGGATCGCCCTGGACTTCAAGCCAGCTCGCCGAGACTTCACGGGCTGCGGAAGCAAGTTCCGCGACGCGCATGCGAGGTCGTTTGCAGAGCATGTCAAAGCTCTGACGGGCCGAGCGCGCCCGTGCGTTGTCGGCTTCCAGGAGGGCCTGCTGAACTTCCGGTGTGACCGGCACGACACCCGCAGCAAGCCCGATGCCATCGGCTGCGTTCATCATCAGCCGTACGGAATCTGCTCGGACATACAGACAAGCAATGTGGCTAATGAATTGGCTAGCTACCAAATAACTCGACTCGAGGACTGCCGCATCGTTACTCGATCCGTCGATTTTCGCGAGAATCGTCTTCATGGATGCGTCGTCTCCGAGTTCAATGCAGAATTGCCGCCGCCGAGGAGAGTTTGGGCCTTTGCCAGCTGTTGCACTTGACTGCGGTCAATGACTGCCTTGGTAGCAAATCGGGAAGTCTTTCGCCCTGCGAACGCCGCATGCGCGCGTTACTTGGGATCTGCACCCATGTCAATGGCTTTGCCCTGAGATAGCGAAGTGACATAGGCGACAAGGGAATTGAGCTCGTCGCTGCCATAGGCTGGGGCTATGCCATTGAGGGCGCCGCCGATGCAGATGCGCACCTGGTCCACGAGAGTAATTAATTTGCCGTCGTCTTCGGAGATGCGCGGAAAGATCGCGCCGGCGTTCGAGAGGCTGGGGATAGGTTCGCCATCGGGCAGATGACCTGGTTTAGTGCCGCCTCCCACGTGACAGGTTTCACAGACTCGCCCTCTGCCGCCGAACTTATTGTGGAGAAAGTGCTCGCTGCCGCGCGCGATCGCCTGTTGCAGCCCGGGATCGGCGGCACGCGACGGCGCCGTTGCAGCGATAAATACCGTCGTGAGGACCAAAGCCCCAAGGGCCCACTGGTTTGGATGTCGAATCCGCGTCATGGTGGCGCCTCCTCGAGTCAATGGCTCAAGAGCCCAATCCGAATGTTGCAAAAATCCTATCGCGATACCTTGGGGCTGTCCATTTTCGAAAAAATCTGGCGAATACGCGCCTATGGGAGTTCGCGCAAGCCTGCAGCCACGGGACTTTCTACGCACTTGCCCGTTTTACTAGCCAAAGCCAGCTTTGATCTTGCATCGGCTTGCGCGTTGTCGACCGACACCCGGAATGCCACCGGATCTTGCTTTGTTATGTGGGCTCCAGGCCGCTGGCGACATGGCGCTCGCGCAGTTCGCGCTTTAACACCTTTCCGATCGCGTTACGCGGCAACTCATCGACAAACTGCAGGCGCGCCAGACGCTGAATCTTGCCCACGCGCGCGTTGACCCAACACAGAAGTTCCGCTTCGAATTGCTTGCAGCCGCGGCGGAGCACGACGAATGCGATCGGCGTTTCGCCCCACTGTCGCGACGGCACGCCCACGACCGCGGCTTCTGCAACCGCGTCGTGCTGAAGAAGAACCGCTTCGAGGTCGCTTGGGTAGACGTTAAAACCACCGCTGATGAGCATGTCCTTCTTGCGATCGAGCAGCGTCAAAAAGCCCTCGTCATCAAAGCGTCCGACGTCTCCGGTGCGGATAAATCGCTTGCCGTCCGCATCGAACCACTCGGCCTCGCGCGTCTTGTCGGGCCGGCGATGATAGCCAGTCATCATGCCAGCAGAGTGGCCGACTACCTCGCCAGTCGCACCAAGCGGGAGCTCGCAGCCCAAATCGTCGATCAACCGGATGTCGTGGCCCGGCGCGGGCCGACCGACGGTGTGCAGTTTGTTCTGGTGCTCATGGGCAACCAAAATACACGTACCGCCACCTTCCGTGAGCCCGTAGAACTCAATCAGCCCGCCGGGCCAACGGCGGAGCACATCGGCCTTCAACGCGGCATGAAACGGAGCGCTGGTACAGAACTTCATCCTCGTGGCCGAAAGGTCATACGAGCCAAACTGCGGTAAGGCCATGATGCGCTGGTACTGAACCGGTACCAGCATCGTGTGGGTCATGCGGTGCTGGTCGGCAAGCGCGAGGTATCGCGTTGCATCGAACTTGGCGCATAGTACGAGCGTGCCGCCGAACGTGAGCGTGGGGAACAGCACGACGAGCGTTGTGTTCGAATACAAGGGAGTCGCCAGTAAGGTTACGCTGTCTGGCCCGAAGCCGAAGTTCGCGCTGCGCATTACGTGCGCCCAGCGCATCGCGTGGGATTGCGCGATACCTTTGGGTTCACCCGTAGTGCCGGACGAATAGATAATGTTAAACGTCGCCTCGGGCCGGACGACGACCGCTCGGGGATGCGTGCCCTCGGGAACCAGCCAATTTGCAAATGCCTGTCCTGAAGCGCTGTCATCCATCGCAACGCAACGCGTCGCGCTGCCTTGGCTGGTGAGCGCGTCGGGCGCGGCGGTATCGACAAACAGAAGCCGCGCTTGTGCGTCGGCGAGCACCGAACGCAGGGCGTCGGCTGTGCTGGAGGGCGGCAGCGGCACGACCGCAACCGCGGCGCGCAATGCACCCAGAAAGACCGTCACGTAGCGCGCCGATGCATGAGCACAAATCGCGATCGTATCGCCCGGCTCAATGCTGTCACGTTGCAGCGAGGCGGCCACACGGTCGGCAAGTGCGTCGAGTTCGGCGTAGGTAAGAGTGATATCGCCGGCCCGCAGTGCAGGCTGATCCGGGCGTTGGAGTGCGTGTTCCCGCAGCAGATCGGTTATGACCCGAAACGTTGGGTGGACATCGGCTTGCGAGGAGCTCATCGGGGCGCCTTTCGATTGGGCGAGTCGGAGCGCCGATGTCTGCCCGATCTGCAGCTTTTCGAAAGTAGGGCGGAATTTTCCGCAGAATTTTTCAACGTTCTATAGGCAAAGACAATACCGAGTACAAATGGCCGAATGTATTTGTGCAAGCAACAGTGCATCCAATACGTGCAGTGGTCCCTTCCACTTGTCCGAGCCAAATGAGCGCGTCCACGATCCTTGGCCGAGAATCCTGATCATCGGCCGCGGGCGACACCGTTGCGCGGCGAGTCATCGCTTTGGCAACGGTCGCAGATAAGGCACGGCGCGCATCTGCGCATCCATCTTGCGCGATGCCATCCTTGGGTGGTTCGACTCTGCGGACGAGCCCGCGCAAAAGGGCGAGCTGCGGCTCGATGATACTGATCTGTGCTTTTCTTGGCGCCAAACACCTTGCTTGATTCAGGGTTGCCCCTGCTCTCGAAAAAAATCCGGTCGATTCCCCGAGCCGATCCCCAATTGCAGCCGCGCCGCTCCCTTGGTCGGCGGTAAGCTGGCCGTCGTGGCCGCCGTTGCATATATTGCCTATACCGGCGCTGCGTTCTGACGCGCTATGATGCTTGTGCGGGACAGTGGCAGGCGTGCCGGGCAAGCGGCCACGGTCAAGCCGGCGGGCTTTTGGACAAGAGCGGGCTAGGCCGACCAACAGAAGAAAATCCCGCTGGGGGCGCATCGACGGACTTTGCAGGGGGGAGAAGTGGAGCGTGCAAGCTATCGACCATTGACGGCCGCCAAGGCCCCGGAAGGTACGGGCATTCATCAGCCTGGCACCTATACCAGCGTGACAGTTGATTCTCCCGCCATCAGCGTGATGACCGACCTGCGACAGGTCAGTGCGGCGACAATTGATGCCGAGGCAACGCTGAATGAGGCAACCCGCACCATGATCTCACGGGGGGTGCGCCTGTTGTTTGTGGTCGGGTCTCGCGGCGAACTCGTTGGCCTGATCACTGCGCGCGACACGGGCGGAGAGCGACCCATCAAATTGCAGAACGAGCGCGGTGTGAAATTCGCTGATCTGCGCGTTGCTGACCTGATGATACCCAGGCGCGAAATCGACATTCTGGACTTGTCCGATGTCTTACAGGCGGAAGTCGGCCACATCGTCGCGACGCTCAAGGCGTCGGGTCGACAACACGCCTTGGTGGCGGACCGCGATACAACGAGCGGGGCGACGCGGATCAGGGGTGTTTTTTCGGCGACCCAGATCGGCAGGCAACTCGGAATCGCGGTGCAGCCCTTCGAAGTTGCGAAGACCTTCTCGGAGATCGAGAGGGCGCTTTTCGATTGAGGTCCGGTTTTGGATTAAACAATGGCTTTGGAAGTCTGCGCGAGGCCGCGCTCGCGAAGCAGTCGAATGAAGCGGTGTCGAATTCACGGCATAGCCGCCGGCATATGGCCGGCCATGTAGTCCGAGCCTTGCGGAGCGAGCGCGGATCGAAGAACTGGTTCGATTTGATTCGCCCGAAGGGCGGCCGCGCCTAGGGCAACTCGCTGCTTGACACCGGTCGGACCATTTCTTCGGGGTCAGCGCTGGTCGCGGATCCGGCCGCGGAACTGCCGCTAGCGGCGCGCCGCACCATCGCGATAATTGCTTTCATTTGAACATCGGACTTTTGGTCGAAGTCCGCTCCATACAACCCGATCCAGTCCCAGCAGCCAAAAGGGTTCGTCAGCGACACTGCCGTCTGGGGATACAGCAAAATCAGGTTATTGGTATCAGCCCAGCGGTTGTACCCGGTGTTGCTGAGAAAGTACGCTCCGATGGTCGCATAGGCTTGCTCGCAGCCGTGCAACGCCACATGCAGGCCACAGCGTCGACCGGCAGCGCAACTGGCCGGCACGTACAACCAGCCGGTGCTGTCCATGCCAATGCCTAGGCGAATGTACGGTGTCTGATCGAAGGCGAGCAGGGAGCCGCCGAGTCGTCCGGTGTTGGGGGGATTTAGCGTCCCGTATATCCACTGGAGTGCATCGCCGGCACCGTCATACTGGCAATTGCTAATGTACGGCAGCGAGGAGAAGTTACAGGGGCTGTCGCCAGCACGGTTGAAATCGGTCGGAAAGGTGTGCATGACCCCATCGAGTTCCACATACTTCACGTTTTTGCCGGCTACAAAACCACCCGCATCGACATACAGCCGCTTGACCTGGCGTGTGATGTTGGGACCTACGGTGATGTCATCCTTACCCGTGAGGATGTACACGCGCTGGTTACCGATATTCTCGGCGCTATCGATCTGATTGCCGCTCCAGTTTCTTATGTTGGCGATCGATTCGCTAATGTCGGGAACGGCGTTGAAAACGCAACCAAAAGCATAAGCGTGGCGCGCGCAATCGTAGGGGCCACCGGCAAAAATTCCGACTCCGCTGAAAACCGACGAGTACGCGATACCCATCTGCATCGCGAAAAATCCGCCAGCGGAAAAGCCAGAAATCGAAATTCGGGCCGTATCGACGTTATACGTGCCGAGTTCCGGTGCAGCGGCGTTGGCGGAACTGAGTGCAGCTCCCGCAATAATGGCTATATAGAACGATGTCGCGCAGGTAAGTCGGCTGAAGCGGCAAAGAATTGGCATGCAGTGCTCCCAAAGCGGCAACGTGGTGCGCGCGGTCAAATGGGCGGAGGGACCGAAACGTGCGGCCGGTGAAATTTGGCAGCCGGTATCCTTTTGGACGCCACGTGCCGGTTTGCCGAGAAAGAGCATATATTGTGCCGTTCTCTTTTCGATCGTTTATACCGCCAGTTTCCCGGCGGTCTTTAGTGACGCGCCATGAAATATCTCGATTGGCTTCCTCCTGAAGGCACACGTCTTGTCTTCGTTTTGTTCCTGTCGTTTCTTATCGGCCTGGAGCGGGAGGAGCGCAAAGCGGCCGGTGACCGGTTCGCGTTTGGGGGTGTGCGCACCTTTCCGCTGATTGGACTGATTGGCTACGTCATGGGCGTTCTGTCGGGTGGGGAACTCTTGCCGCAGGCGCTGGGATTCACCGTGGTCTCCGCGTTCCTGCTGATGGCCTATTGGCACAAGCTTGCCTCGTCGGGATATTCGGGCGTGACGTCGGAGATGTCCGGCCTGGCCACGTACCTGGTTGGAGCGCTCGTCTACCGAGAGATGTTTTGGGTCGCCACCGCACTGACCGTAGCCAGCGTCCTTTTGCTGGAACTCAAGGCGCGATTGGAAGATCTGGCCAAGCGTATCGAGGCTGACGACATTCTCACGCTTACGAAATTCCTGCTGTTGTCGGCTGTCATTTTGCCTTTGCTGCCCAACACCGAGATCAGTCGGTTTGCAATTAACCCTTATCGAGCGTGGCTGGTCGTAGTCGCCGTTAGCGCAGTGTCCTACGGAAGCTACGTACTCCAAAGGCTGACGAAAGAGCAGGGCGGCATCCTACTTTCTGCCGTGCTTGGCGGGGCCTATTCATCGACAGTAACCACGGTGGCCTTGGCGCGAAGATCAGCGTCCGAAGATCAGCCCCATCTGTTTTCTGGAGGGATCTTGATCGCCTCCGGAGTGATGTACCTGCGCTTGGTGATTTTGTTAGCGATATTTAACCAGGAATTACTCAATAAACTGGCATTGCCCTTTGGAGTACTAGCGGCTCTTGCCATAGGATTCGGTTGGTTGTGGTCCCGCAGGGCGGACGCAGGTGCGGTCAAGCCAGTAAGCGGGGTAGAGCCCAAGAACCCATTGGAAATCAGCGTGGCTCTTTTATTTGCGTTGCTCTTTGTCGCCATGCTGGTAGCCACGCATCTTGCTATCGAATACTTGGGCCAGGCGGGCGTTTATGGTCTGGCTGCCATTATCGGCGTGAGTGACGTGGACCCGTTCATCATGGGAATAACCCAATCCCTGGCAAGTGTTACACCCGTGCAGACGGCATCAGGGGCCATTCTCATTGCCGTTGCCAGCAACAACGTCATGAAGGGCGTCTATGCTTTCACGCTGGCCTCGCGTCGGACCGGTGTGCAGAGTTTGTGTTTTTTGCTCACGCTGAGCGCGCTTGGTTTAACGCCCCTATTTTGGTGGTCGTGAGACATGCTCACGTGTATCCGAATCGCCCCCTTGGTGGTGCGTCGCGAGGCCGAGTGGGGTTGGGCAACGCGGATCGCAAAATGTCGCGCAGCGCTTGCAGCGACTCGACGGGGAGCCCGATCGGCCTAGAGTTGAAATGCCAGCCATAGCAACAGTCCATCGCCAAGGTCGCGCAACATACCGGTAGAAGGTGCTTGCCACGGCACTGCGGCGCTTACGGTCGCATCAAACCAGGCAAGCGAAGTTGCGACAGTCGCCGGATCGCTCAGCTCGATCATCAACTCGTAGTTCAGGAACAAGCTGCGCGCGTCGATGTTCGCCGATCCGAGCAAGAGCCATGAATCGTCGACCGCGACCAGCTTCGCATGCATCATCGACGGGAGCATGCGGACTTGCGCGCCGGCTGCGTCCAATTGCACTAAAGCGCGCCGGCGCACCAGGTCAGCGAGTCGATGGTTGGAACGCTCTGGCATTAACAGGCGCACTTGTACACCCCGTTGCGCTGCCAGACACAGTGCTCGCAGCAAGCTGTCGTCGGGCACGAAATATGGCGTCGCAATTCGTATGCTGGAACGCGCCCGATAGCAAGCTAAGAGCAGCAAGGCAACCAAGGTGTCGTCGGCGTAGTCCGGCCCACTGGGAACCGGCCGGGCGTCGTTGGCGGCATACTGCGCCGGATCAAAAGTAGGCAACGGCGCGTCTTTTGAGACGCTTCTGGATGCGAAGTTCCAATCGGAGAGAAAAACGCGGTCCAGAGCGGCAGCCAACGGTCCATCGGTATCGAAACTCAGATCGATCCAGGGCGGCGCGCCGTTCAGACCGGTGAAGTATTCCGCGGCCAAGTTGCGCCCGCCCGACCAGACCCGAACACCATCGGCAATAACCAACTTGCGATGGTTGCGCAGATTCATTCGCCCGTGCAGCGGTCGGTGCAAGGGCGGAACGAACCAAGCGACTTGAGCGCCGCACGTGCGCAACCGCCACGCGACGCGCCAACTGCGCATGCCGCCTAGACCATCGATCAGTATCCGCACGGCGACACCCGCGGCG